>ERZ1673743.529-NODE-529-length-57314-cov-23.290854_pt1 | contig 57314 bp, 59 predicted proteins | sample MGYA00580197_ERZ1673743 | MGnify/ENA primary metagenome ERZ1673743 (study PRJEB41218, sample SAMN15661795) | gut metagenome | host: Homo sapiens | place: Canada: London | collected 2015-08-20/2019-03-30 | study: EMG produced TPA metagenomics assembly of...
GGTGGTGGTCATGCTGCCGACAGAGGACGTACCATCGCCCGCGTCAAAGGTGACGATAAACTCGGTGGGTGCAGGCGGCGTGACGGAGCGGTCATAGTCGCAAACATTGCAGGTCGTATCCGCGTCATCGGTGTAGACGTGCGCAGCCTTGTCCTTGATGCTCTCGGGCTTCTTCGGGCAGTCATCATCGGTGCATTCGTGCCAGTGGCTCGTGCCGTCCTTGCTCCAGTCACCGTAGCTGTGCTCATGGGAGGGTGGCGCGTCCTTCCACAGCGCCTTGACTGTGATGTCAGCGGTGACGGTCACAGGGGCGTTCACCGGATACTCCGCACCGTCTATCTCCCACGCCTTGAACTGCTTTCCTTCGGGCGCGATAAACTCGCACTCGGGTAGACAATATTCGCTGCCGTGCAATACCTTCTTGGCGGGCATTGCGGTGGTGACCTCCTCTGGCAGATCCTCAGGCTCGGAGCCGCCGTTCGCGTCAAACGTGACGGTATGCTCGTTGCGCTTTTCAAACGTTGCAGTTATGGTGACGTTTTCCTCCGGCTGGGCGAAGGTATAGGTATCATCCTCAACTGCAAAGCTGGCGGGAGTACCGTTGATGGACAGCGTACTGAGCATATAGCCCTCATTGGGTGCAATGGAGAGCATGACAAGGTCGTCCTTGCAGAACAGGGGCGTGCCGTCCTCGGCGGTTCCCGCGGCATTCACCACCTTGACTCTGCCGTTTTTGCAATCCTGCACCGTCACCTTATACTGCGGCTCGCCCTCCACGGTCACCTGCACCGAGATGTTCTTCTTCCACTCCTCTCCCGGACGCGGGACAACATCGAGTCCTGATGGGCAGCGTGCTCCGGTGCCTTCCAGAACCACCGTGCCGAGGACGGTAAAGGTCTGCTCCCGACGGGACTGCGGATCATAATCGTCCGGGATCTTCCACGAAACATCGACAGGTATCCAATCGTTGGTGTCAGCTGCAAAAACCCCGATATTGATATTGGAGAGCGCCTCTTGCAGATTCTGTCCCTTGGAAATACGAATCGGCTGCGCAGGCGGCGCATCCCAATGGTCCTTCTCCCGCACATTGATCAGGTAGTTCCAGCAAACCTTGAACGACTTGTAGGAGGTCGTATTTCCGCAGGCGTCTTCGATGACAAGCATGTGTTGGGTGCTGCCGTCATACTCTGCCGAGATCGTATAAACGCCCTTTTCATCCGGCGTCAAAAGTTCAGCGGTCCCACCCGGGGATGTATAGTGACGAACCGTGACGGGCGATGAGTCCTCTACCGTGAACCGCAGGTCTCCCCAGTATTTTCCGTTGCTTACCAGTTCCTTGCCGGTCGAAAAATCAATGGCTTTCGGGTTCTCGACGTCAATGATCATCTTCGGCGTAGAGACATAGGTCGTTCCCGTCGGGTTCGTGGCTTTGGCGTAGACATACCAACCGCCGTTTTCTTCATACGCCGCAGCGTCTATTGTGATTAAGATAAATGGCAGCACGATCGATCCCGGCGTGGCTTCCGCTATCTTGTATTCCTTCCAGAGGGACTCGTCAAGCGCTGCCAGCTCTTCCTGCGTGTAGCGCTCCGGAGAGCTGAGGTAATAGCCTGGCTTCGCGTCCGTGTCGACCCACATGCCTATCTGATAGGAATTCTCATCCATGGACGCGCCTTTGAGATAATACGGTTCGTCCGAATCCGCGTTATATCCCGTGAAGTACTGCCCCGTCCCCAAACGAAGCTCTACCCTCGGATATTCCGTCGAATAATTCAGCACGAGCGTCCGGCTTTTGGTGATCAGACCTGCCCGGAACTCTCCGTTTTCCTTGTCATATGGGATTTCCGTCCCGTCTGCCTGATCGGTCAGCGTTGCCGACACGCCCGCCGGCAGCCTGATCTGGAGCACCAGATATTCATTGTGCGGGAGCATCAGATCGGCGTAGGTCTTCTTGCCGTCTTGGCTGATGACCTTCACGTGGTGCCACCTGTATGTTCTGACTGTCGCCGTAGTCTCGTTTCCCGCGTTGTCAGTCGCGACCACGGTATATTTCGCTCCCGCGTCATTGTTGCCGCCATCTGGCGCGGGGAGACGATAGGTGGGACCGGTTTGCGGCTCGCCGTTGATGGTCACCGACTTGATGCCGGAGGACGTCTCTCCCGATGCAGCCGGGTCGCTCACGGTGAAGGTGTACGCGCCGGGATTTCCATCGATGGTATGCCCGCTGGAACGAGATAATCAAACAGGAAGATTGGAATGATACCTATAATGAAGGTTTCAAAAAATTAAAGAAGTTGCAACCCAAAGGCAGCAGCGATTATAGCCAGTTCCAGTTTGATCTGGTCATGGCAAATCCTCCATTTGCCGGAGATATTAAAGAGAATACGATTATTTCCCGTTACGAGCTTGGTAAAAAATCTAACGGAAAATGGCAGAATAAGGTTGGCAGAGACATTCTCTTTATCGAGCGCAACTTGAACTTTCTGAAGCCCGGCGGACGTATGGCTATCGTTCTTCCGCAAGGGCGCTTTAACAACAGCAGTGATAAGTCAATCCGTGAATATATCGCAGAACGCTGCCGCATTCTCGCCGTTGTCGGTTTACACGGAAATGTTTTCAAACCGCATACCGGAACAAAAACCTCAGTTCTGTTTGTGCAGAAGTGGGACGATGAATTATGTCCAAAGAAGGAAGACTACCCGATCTTCTTTGCGACGATGCAAAAGCCCAGCAAGGATAACTCCGGTGATAAGATTTATCTGTTTGATCCTGAAACAGGACTGCCCGCGTTGGATAAACACAATCACCTGATTGTCGATCACGACCTGTTCCAGCTTTCTTACATGAAGCGGGACGGGACAGAGGCTTTGCTTGAGCCGGGCATAGCAGAAGCCTTTGCAGAATTTGCAAAAAAGGAAGGTTTAAGTTTTTTTCGGTAAGCCCATCCGTTGAACCTTTCAATGAAGCCAAATATAAGGCTTTGATGGATGGGCTGGAATGCAGCGAAGTATTGTACAGCTTCGCAAAAGAGAACAAAGACTGTCGTATTGATAGTCAATTCTTCACCGCAAAAATAAAGCATAATGGTAATCTTGAATATTGTCCTATCGGTAAATACTTGATTTCTTCGCAGTATGGTGTTTCAAAGGATATGAATACCGAAGGCTATGGATATCCGATTTTCAGGATGAACGAAATCCACCATTCTCTTTGCGACTTAACTACAGAAAAATTCGTTGAATTATCAAACGAGGAATTCTATGCTGTTAAACTAAATGACCGTGATGTTTTATTTAACAGAACTAATTCCTTCGAGAAGGTTGGAAGAACAGGTGTTTATTACAGCTGTGGCATACCCCAGACATTTGCCTCTTATCTTGTGCGACTTATTCCTGATAATATCCACATTTATTCCGAGTATTTAGCGGCGTTTCTGAATACACAATATGGCATTCAAGAAATCAGGAGGAGAGCGAGGCAATCGATTAACCAAACAAATGTTAATCCCGAAGAAGTAAAAGCTATTGAAATACCGTTGTTAAAAAGAGAGTTTCAAGAAAACGCCAGAAGATGTTATGAAAAAGCTCATCAGTTACGCAAGGATGCTTCAAAAAAGTATGATGAAGCAGAGGCTTTCTTTGCACGAAAAATGGACATGGATTATTTCAAACTGAAGGATGATTCTAATGCAATAAAACTGTTGTCGGCAAGCTTTAAGACTTTTGGCCGTCTTGATGCAGAATACTATCAGCCGAAATATGAGGCAATTGTAAAGAAGCTCAATACAAGAGAGACGGTACTATCGTTGTGCAATCTGCATGATAAAAACTATAACCCAGATGCAAAACAAACATATCAATACATAGAACTTGCAGATGTGGGGCAATCAGGTGATATTTCTGATGTTGATATTCAATACGGCAGTGCTCTACCCACGAGAGCACGCCGAATTGTAAAATCAGGACAGGTGATAGTGCCTTCTGTTGAAGGCTCATTACAAAGCTGTGCCCTAATTACCGACGAATATGATGGTGTACTGTGTTCAACCGGGTTTTATGTGCTCGATTCTGATTGTATTAACTCTGAAACTTTGCTTGTCCTTTTCAAATCTGAGCCGATACAGGCTCTTATGAAGCAACGTTGTTCAGGGACAATTCTTACTGCAATTAGCAAAGATGAACTTCTTTCCATGCCGTTACCGATGATTGATGATGACATTCAAGAAGAAATCGCAGCCAAAGTTCAGGAATCCTTTGCCCTTCGTAAGCAATCCAAACAACTGCTTGAATATGCAAAGCAGGCTGTCGAAATGGCTATTGAGCAAGGCGAAGATGTGGCATTGGCATGGCTGAAAGACAAAATTCCGGTGGAGGTGTAAATATGCCTCAGGAGAAGATATACAAAAACTGGAAAGCAGTAACCGAAGCTGATTTTGTATCACTGTTTATTAAGACATGGTTTGCCTATATTTCTACTCTTAGAACTATGTTTCCAGAGGCAACAAACAGAAGAGGTGACGGCAAGTATCTGAATGCATATAAAGATTACTACAGAACAAGCGGGAGCAAGAAACTTATCGTTGATGATCAGATAATGGCGTCTATGGAACAAGTCTACCGCGAAGGTCGTAAAGTCATAATGGAGCAATATCCTGAATACTACCTTTGGGACTTTTATCATGTAAACGAGGACTTTGAATATACTTTCAAAGACATTCCGCCGGATAAAAGCGATTGCCTTATCATCGGCCTAAAAATAAGCCGAAATCGCGGCACTAAGTGGCAATTTGTTATATCGGGATTTGCGCGGTTCTTCGGTAAATACTATGAGGAGTATAATGGAAATGTTCAATTTCAGTGCAATATCTCAGGGATTCTTGAATCGTCAACAGAACATGTCAAAGAGAATCCGACTGAGAGTGAGCAGGACTATCTTTCATGGTTATTACGCGAAATAAATGTCGCGCTAACGCATAGTATTGTGGAAGCGTTTAAACTGCATTATGAAAACAACGCCTATGGGAAACGCCTTCTGGTTAAAATAGGGAACCTTGAGAAGCGAATTATCTCTCTTATATGGCAGATTTTTGATCTCAACGCCAAAGACGAAACATTTAAAACTCCTGATGAAATGGGACGTTCGCGAAACACATATGAGCTGATTCAACAACGCCCGTTAAACTATTTTCAATACCATTTCGATGTGAATTTGACGCCTCAGCGCGATTTATCTGCATCGGAAAAGGAGTGGTTTCGCAAACTGCATGAATCTCGTAGGCAAAACAGCGTCCTTTGGTTCCTCGACTTTGTATATCGTCTTCGTAATGCACTATTCCACGAAATCATTGATCCATTGGATGAAGAATGGCAAGTCATTTTCAAAAATGCATACTTAGTGCTTAAAGAGATTGTTGACCTGAATATAGCTGCTATTGAAACAAGGTAAAATACGCTTGGCTAAGCTTCCGTGCATAGTAAGTGGCGGCGAGGAGCATTCCTCACCGCCACTATAATTTGTTGCGCGCAAATCAGGATATTGTTGCGAATTTCTCTGTGAGTGCTACCATTTCTTCAGCCGCAAGGCGTAGATAGAATATCGAGCCGCCGCAAGCGATGGCTCATATCAAACCACCACTTCCCATTTTCCGTATCTCTTGCCGTTTTCTCGGCGGATATAGTTTTTATCTTGCAGCGACTTCATAATTCGCTTTACACTTCTGATTGATTTGTCGGTGATGTCTGCAAGCTCCTGCTGCTTGATGGTTGGATTTTCCTTTATTAAATCCAACACAGCCAATTCTTCTAAAGTGCAGTCCAAAGTGCCAAATTGGCACTTTGGAATTTGCTGTTTGGCACTTTGGGAATTGCTTTCCTCCACATAATCAATGTGCATATAGCGGTTCTTCAGCTCGTAATCCGTGCCCAAAAGGAGATTGCCGAAGAACATCTCCAAGAACTTTGTGGTGGAGTGAACACCCTTTTGCAGATTTGTGTAGTTCGCTCGGACCAAGGCGTTGCGGAAGTACCACGAATTCTTTTCAAAGGCGTCGTTGTTTACACGAAAGCCGAAAGTTTTCATATATTTGATCATAAAGACGGCGGTGGCACGAGTATTTCCCTCGCCGAAGGGATGGATCTGCCAAATGTCGGAGGCGAATTTCGCCAGATGCTTCACCGCCGCATCTACGGACAAGCCCTCATAAGAGAACTGTTTTTCGGTGGCAAAATCGTAATCCAGCGTATCCTTGATACTGTTCCAATCCGCATAGGTCACGGTATCGCCGTTCAGCACCCACTCTTTCTTGGTGATGTTGTACTGCCGAATCTGTCCGGCGTGACTGAACACGCCCTCAAACAGCCTACGATGGATGGAGAGCCACTCAGCGGGGGAGAATTGGAAGGCTTTTTCCCCCAACAGTTTTGCGATTCTGGCGGAAACAATGTCCGCTTCTTTGGTTTCGTTCTCTATTTCGGTGCGGGTGGTGCGCTGCTCATAATAGCTATGAATGCGCTGCTGGGCTTCATCGATGGTGATTTTACCCTCGATGTGATCCTTGGCCGTATCCAGCAGATAGGCAGAGGTGTTCAGCCCGTCCACCGCCTGCAAGCCGATGGCGGTCTGCCACGCCTCGCTTTTTTCAGCTCGGTCGGGTTCACCCTGCTTGATATATTCTTCCAGTTCAAATTGCCAATTCTGATCCGGCATATCTGCACCTCATTCCTTGCTCAAATCTTCCGCCTTGAAGGTCGTGCACCCCTCGTAATAATAGCTTTGGTCGATGCCCTTCCTATGCCATAGTGCACCTCCAAAATAATTACTTATCCGCCGCCACGCCGGACTTCATCCAGGCGTCTACTTCGCTGACCTTGAATTTCCAAAGGCGGCCTATTTTCGCAGCGGGCATATTTCTTTTCTCTATCCAGGCGAGTACCGTATCACGGCTGACGCCGAGGTATTCGCAAATCTCTTTCATTGAGTACCAGCGTTCGATGGTCGGTTCCATTAAAATGTCCTCACTTTCAGGCAGTTTCCGATAGCTATAACTATACAATTTAAGTATATCACAACAAGGCGGATTTATCAAGGATTATTGCGGATTTACGAGGAAAGCAGAGGATAATCCCATGCTTTCAAGAATGAACTTCTTGCTTTTTTATCACAAGGCCTTATCAGATGGGGGAAATATTCGCTGAAAATTCGCTCCATTCACCCGCTCGGAGTGAATGGAGCGAATTTGGCTTGCAAACAGAATTGTAAAATGGTCAAATCTGCAAATCTGTTTTTCACACATTGGGCTTTTCCTTCGGGTTGCGCTATTATGTGGATGATGATAAAACCCATACGGCGGGCGTGAAGGAGGAAGAGTATGTACAACAGATTCGCAGAAAAGCGCAGGCGGTATCTGCGCGAGTACAGAGACGGCATCTACACGGGGATGCTGCTGACCGGCAAGCTGGACGAGCATCTCAAGGAAATCGGTGACACAGCCCAAGAGATGTTTGGTCGGCTGGTCGCGCAGATGAAGGAAGCCGAGGGTGTCACTGAGCGGCTGAAGGCTGAGAATCAAATGGAATGGGTGGGACGGATGAACAGCATCCGCAGCCGAGCGGAAGAGATTATCCTTTCTGAGCTGGTTTATTGCTGAGGTGTGGTGATGTTCAAGCATAGAAGAAATCGGGTGTTAGCACTTTGCGCCGGCGAGCGACGGCTGCTGACAACGGCCCTGTTGTCCTTTCGGAACAAGCTGGTAGCAAGCGGCAAGCCCCCCGAGGATATCAATGAGCTGCTGATCCGGCTGCTACGGTAAAAACTGAATACGAGAAATGAGCGTCTGCTTCTGAAAAGAGGCAGGCGCTTATTTTTATGGCATCAATTTTGCAGCCACACCGATGAAATCCGGAATGGACATGGCATCAATTTTGATGCCATAGACGAAAAATGGCTCCATTTCGGAGCCACGAGCAGTCCTGCATAGGAAAATGGCTCCAATTTGGAGCCAAAACAAAAGAATTTTTCAAGGGGGTTAATTTTTTGGCCTTCTCGCTGCCTACCAAGTGAGGGGAACTTTGAAAAAGCTCTGCACAAGCTCGGCTTTTTATAATTTACCAGCTCAAAAGAAAAAATTTTGAAAAGCAGCGGGAAAATCTGAAAAAAATTCGGCAAAGGGAAAGTGAGAGGAGCTTCTAAGCTTCCCCCGTGGACCTTGACAACGGAATAGCCGTTACCGAGACAGATATGACTGTGCGGCGACCTCGAAAGAGCGAGCATAGCAACGCCGCGGAGCCCCCGGGGCAGGTATATAAAAACGATATCGGAAGTACGGCGCCAAACCAAAAAACACAATTACCAGCGAAAGAAAGAAGGTGAAACACATGAACAAGCTACAGCTGATCGATGCCGATACCCTGTATTACAAGCCTCTTGCCCACCCCAAAATGCTCATCGACGGTGTTCTCTCCGACGGGCTCGCCATTTTAGCGGGTGACTCCAAGATCGGCAAGAGCTGGATGGTGCTGTGGCTGTGCCTGCAAATCAGCCGCGGCGAGGCGGTGTGGGGGCTGCCCACCAGAAAAACCGATGTGGTATATCTGGCCTTGGAGGACCGGGAATGGCGCGTTCAGCAGCGTATGCAGGAGCTGACGGATTCTCCACCGGAGAATCTCCGCTTCGGCTTTTCCTGCGGGCAGTTGGGTGCGGAGCTGGAGGGGCAGATCGAGGAGGCTCTGCGGGAATTTCCCTCCACGGGCCTGATATTCCTCGATACCCTCCAAATGGTGCGGGACAATGCTTCCGCAAAGGTCAATGCCTACGCCCAGGACTACAAGGATCTGTCCGGCCTGAAAAAGCTTGCCGATGACCACGGCATTTGCATCTTCGTTGTCCATCACACCCGAAAGGAGCGGGACAGCAGCAATATTTTCAATGATATGACCGGCTCCACAGGCATTTTGGGCGTGGCGGATACGGGGATGATTCTCCGCAAGGATGACCGCTTCGGCGATTGCGCCACCCTCTGCATTACGGGCCGGGATGTGGAGGAGAAGAAGCTGAAAATGCAGATGCGGGGCGTCCGATGGGAGATTACCGAGGCGCTCAGCGCCAAGGATTTGCGAAAGGAACGCATCCCGGACTTTGTTTTTCAGGTGGCGGATTTTCTCTTGGCGCACGGGCGGTTTCGGGGCACGGTGTCCCAGCTGCTTGCCGCCGTAGGTAATACGGAGCTGAAGCCCAACCTCGCCAGTAAGCATCTGACCCGTCATTACAGCGATGTGCTGCTGCCCTTGGGAATCACATACGAATACCGTAAAACGGCGGCTGCCCGGCTGGTGCTTTTGGAGCTGCATGACGGTGCTGACGGTCATGACGGTTCCTCCGGGAGCGAGAGACTTGCGTCACTGCGGAAACAGAATGACGACATCGCCAGGCTTCCCCAAGCATCGTCACAAGCGTCATCTGCGTCATGGGAGGAGGCGGAGGGCGATGAGGAATTGCCGCTTTAAGGGGTGCGGGGCTATACACCGCTTTTTTATCCGTAAGGATAACGAGCATGGGATTTGTGTAGCTATGCGGTACCCAATTCCCCCGTATCTGCCGATACGAAAGGGGCGCGCCCCTGTAACCCCGCTGAAAGGATGTGATATCTATGCGGAATCGAACAGAGGAAATCAATGTGCGAGTCTATAAAACCGAAAAGAATACCATTCGCAGAAAGGCAAAGAAATGCGGCATGAATATGTCGGAATACCTCCGAACCTTGGGAACCGGCGCAGCGGTGAGGGAAGCTCCGCGCCGGGAGCTGATGCTGGCGTATCAGAAGCTGACGACGCTCCACGATACCGTCCGCTACGAGCTTGCCATGAGGGACTTTGACGAGACACTGACCGAGATCGAGAGCCTGCTTCTGCGCGCCTATCACGGGAAGGAGGATGCCGATGGCAGTGACGAAGATCTGGGCGATCCATGACAGCGTCAGCCGTGTGGTGGACTACTGCACCAACCCCAGCAAGACCAAGCTAAGCGACCTGGAGCAGGTGCTGCTGTATGCTGCCGACAAAGAAAAAACCCTGGATGAGGGGGAGCAGCAATACGCCGTCACCGGAATTGACTGCAGGGCGGAGTCCGCCGCAAGGGAGATGGCTGCCGTGCAGAGGCGCTTCGGCAAAGCCGGCGGCAATGTGGCCTACCACGCCTACCAGTCCTTTAAGACCGGTGAGGTCACGGCGGAGGAATGCCATCGCATCGGCGTGGAGACGGCGCGGCGGCTTTGGGGGAACGACCGGCAGGTGCTTGTTGCCACCCACTTCAACACCGGCACTTATCACAACCACTTTGTTGTGAATCCGGTGAATATGTGGACGGGCAAAAAGCTGGAGGCAAAATACGAGGTCTACTACAAGCTGCGGGATATGTCCGACCGTATCTGCAAGGAGCATGGCCTGTCGGTGGTGAAAAATCCCCAACGGCATAAAACGGCGCGGTCGGTCTACTTTGCCGAAAAGAACGGCGAGCCTACCCGCTACAACCTCATGCGGCGGGCGCTGGACGAGGCGCTGACGATGTCAAGCAGCTGGACGGAGCTGAGCGCCGTGCTGCGGAAGAAGGGCTATGTGTTCGTGTGCGATCCCTACCGCAGGTACGCAACCATCCGCTCTCTAAGCGCCAAAAAGTGTATGCGTACCTTCCGGCTGGGAGCCGAATATGACAAGAAGGCGCTGCAGGACAGGCTGCTGGAGAACCAGCGGGACATCCGTGTGACCCGGCGCTATTTTGAATTCATGAGGCCCTACACACGGGAATATGCCAGGAAAAATCCGCCAACGGAAGAATATTACCGGCAGCGGGATTTCTATCTGCATTTGCCCCGTGTTACCGGGTATTTGAGCTTCTTCCGCTGTGTGGCAATCGTGCTGGGCGTTGCGCCGCTGTACGAAAAGGAGTATCGGCAGCCCTTGTCAGCGGAGTGCCGGGAGGCTTGCCGCAGGCTGGATCGCTTCACCGCCGAGATAACACTGGTGTGTCGGGAGCATTTGGACACGCCGGAGGATGTGCAGAAGTTTCTTGCACGAATGGACAGGGAGATGGATGCAATATCCGCTGCACGCAGCAAAATCCGCAATAAGCAGCGAGGCTGCGTCGATCCTGCGGAGAGGGTCGAGCTGAAAAAGTCCTGCGCCGCCTGCACCGCAGAGCTTTCCCGGCTTCGGAAGCAAAAGCAAACCGCCTATAACATGATTGAGGATAACCCAAAGCTGAAAGCCCTCTTGGCGTGTGAAATGGATGCGTGGGTGGAAAACGACCCCTACCTATCCCCGCGGGAGAAGCAGGCGCTGCGAAATCAGCAACCGTCCCAAGAGGAAAAGACGATTATACGATGAAAGGAAGGATTCAATGAAGAATGACCGATCGATTGATTTGGGGCTGACCGGGTACGAGGAGCTTTTTATGAGCACGGAGGAACGGCTCGATGCGAAAAAGCCAAAGGTGGAGGCAATCCCGCTGGCTGCCCTTACACCCTTTCGAAATCACCCCTTTAAGGTGAAGGAGGACGAGGAAATGGCGCAGCTTATGCGGAGCATTGCCGATGCCGGCGTGCTCTCTCCGGCACTGGCAAGGCCGCTGCCTGACGGCGGCTATGAGCTGATCTCCGGCCACCGGCGGCTGGCAGCGTGCAAGGCACTGGGGATGGACACCATGCCGGTGATTATCCGTGACCTGACAGACGAGGAGGCTGTTATCACCATGGTGGACAGCAACCTGCAAAGGGAGCATATTCTCCCAAGCGAAAAGGCGTTCGCGTACAAAATGAAAATGGAAGCGCTCAGCCATCAAGGTAAAACTTCTCGCCAAGTTGGCGAGAGGTGGAGTGTTTCTCAAATCAGCGAAGCCGGAACTGATAGTGAGCGACAGATTCACAGATACATCCGTCTCACCCACCTGATCTCCGACATCCTGAAGCTGGTGGACGAGGGCAAAATCGCCCTGACTCCGGCGGTGGAGCTGTCCTATTTGCAGCCGTCCGAACAGGAGATGCTCTTCTCCGTGATGGACAGCGATGAGGTAACGCCGTCCTTGTCTCAGGCCCGGCGGCTGCGGCGCATGAGCGAGGCGCAGACTCTCACGGATGACGCGGTGCTGCAGCTTCTGTCCGAGGTTAAGGGCAATCAGGTGGAATATGTGAAGGTGCCGGTAGACAAGCTCCGCAGCTTTTTCCGCCCGGACACCTCCGTGAAGCAAATGACCGAGACACTTGTCAAGGCCATGGACTTTTATAACAAACATTTGGCGCGGCAGCGCAAAGACCGGGATGCCCGGTGAAAGGAGATTAAATTATGAAAGCTAATTTTGATTTTAACCGTTTGAGCGAAAGCAGAAAACAGGAGCTTGACCGTATGGTCGCAGATTTTTCCGAGGCGGGTTGCCTCTTTGTTGAGGATCTTTTCCTTGAATTCCTCATCGATGCTGATAACGGTATTGACCGCAGCGACGATAATCTTGTGACAACCTTTGATGATGAGTGCGGACACGAGCTTGTGTTTATTCTCTCTCAGGAAGAGGTTCACTATGTAATCCATGCTATTTCGGAAAAACTGGATAATATCGTATGCGAAGGCGGCACTCCCTTCGGTGAGGATGAAAACGAAGAGGGTATCGTCAGCCTCTCGCCGGTGAACACAGAAGAAGAGCTTGATATGCTTCTCGCACATGTGCTTGGTGACGATGGAGGTGGTGCCGATGACTAAAATCGAAATTCAGACCCTATACGAGGTGATGTTCACGGACTACCCCGACATTGTAAATGTGGCGCAGGTGCAGGCGATGCTGGGCATCAGCCGTCATCTGGCCTATGCGCTGATCGGCGACGGCGACATCCCCGGTATGAAAATCGGCAATGCATACCGCGTACCGAAAATCAATGTGATCCGCTACGCACTCTCGGCGGGAAATCCGCAGCCGGCGGCGTAGCCGGGATTTGAACCTGTATGGCACATTGGACGGGCATTCCCGCCGGGCGTATAATAAAAACGGTCCGAAAGGGTGCCCGTTCATGTGCTATCCGCAAAGGAGGTAGAGTTTATGATAGCAGGACACCTGCAAATAAAAAACGACAATTACTACATGGTGCTGAATTACACGGATGCCAACGGCAAGCGCAGGCAGCCGTGGATTCCCACAGGACTTCCCGCAAAGGGAAACAAGCGCCGCGCTGAGAAGCTGCTGCTGGACACCCGCAAGAGCTTTGTCCCGCCGGTTGTGAGCAAGGAGAACGAGGACATCTCCTCTGATATGCTGTTTGCCGACTACATGGAGCTGTGGCTGGAGATTATCCGCAGCTCGGTGGAAAAGACCACCTTTTCCTCTTACACGCAGATGGTAAAGGGGAAGATCGCACCGTATTTCCGAAACACCGGGCTGACGCTGGACGGAATCCAAGCCAAGCACATTCAGAGCTTTTATCTGCATGAGCTGAAAACCGTGTCACCCGGTACGGTGATCCACTATCACGCCAATATCCACAAGGCGCTGAAATACGCCGTCAAAATGGACCTGATTCCCTTCAACCCCGCCGACAAGGTGGAGCGCCCCAAGAAGCAGCGGTACATTGCAGATTATTACCGGCAGGAGGAGCTGGAGAGGCTGCTGGAAGCGTCCAAGGATCATCCGTACTCCCTGCTGATTCAGATGACCGCCTTTTACGGCCTGCGACGCAGCGAGGCGCTGGGGCTGAAATGGGACGCCATCGACTTTGAGCGGGACACCATCACCATTAAGCACATTGTAACCAACGCAAAGATAGACGGCAAATGTGAAATCGTCTGCGCCGACCGTGCCAAGACGAAATCCAGCCTGCGCTCCCTGCCGCTGGTCAGCAACATCCGGGAAAAGCTGCTGGCGCTGAGGGAGCAGCAAAAGGAGAATCGGCGCGTATGCGGAAATTGCTACAGCAAAAAGTATGACGGCTATGTTTTTGTGGATGCCATGGGCAATATCTTCAACCCCAGAAGCGTTACCGCCAATTTCAGCAAGCTGCTGGAATTGAAAGGTCTGCGGCATATCCGCTTCCACGATCTCCGGCACAGCTGCGCTTCGCTGCTGCAGGCCAACGACGTGCCCATGAAGCAGATCCAGGAATGGCTGGGTCACAGCGACATCAGCACCACGGCGAATATCTACAGCCATCTGGACTATAAGTCCAAGCTTATGTCCGCAAACGTCATGGACAATGTCCTGACCCTGCCGGAAACCGAGGCCGTCGGATGGCAGACATGACTTCTTGCCGAAAATCATGTGCAGCAATGGCAGATTAGCAAAAAGAAAAGCCCAGTCATATGGGCGCAAAGCCTTGATATGACTGGGTTTTTCGCTGGCGGAGGGCGTGGGATTCGAACCCACGGACGGTTTTTGGCCGTCAAACGATTTCGAGTCGTTCTCGTTATGACCTCTTCGATAGCCCTCCGTATATCTCAACTGTTTTCCGTGCGCTGAGAAAATGCAAGAAAAACACGCAAGAACGATATGAAATTGTGAAATCCGAACCCGCGCAAAGCCCTGTGCGGCGGACATTTTCAGCGGACGAAACGGCCGGAGCTTCCAAAAATTTCAAGTCAGCCCCGTTATGACCACTTCGATACCGCTGCTTGTCACGGGGTGTATCATACCATACTTTCCGCTGGGGTGCAACTTCTTTTTCTGCGGGGTATATTTTGACGCGGCGGCGCATGTACTGATGGGAGAGGGGGGATGGCTATGGAGAAGCGGGTGCTGATCTGGGATGATGGCCTAAATTATGTAAACTACATGGAAGCGCTGCGAGCAGTGGACCTGACGCCGGTGGTAGGGCGCGAGGCGGCCGGCCCGTGCGCTGCGCTGCTGCTTCCCGGCGGTGGGGATATCGCGGATCGGCTGCCGGAGGATGAGATCCGGACGATCAGGGCCTATGCGGCGGCGGAAAAGCCGATTTTGGGTATCTGCCGGGGGATGCAGGCGCTGAACGTGTTTTTCGGCGGGACGCTGTATGCCTATGTGCCGGGGCATCAGGTCAAGGGAGCTGACATCCTGCATGACACACGGGCGGTGGGTGAACTGGCGGAGCTGGTGGGCACCGCGCCCCGCGTCAACAGCAACCACCACCAGGCCATCTGCCGCCTGGGGCGGGGACTGGGTGTGCGGCAGTGGGCGGCGGATGGCGTGATCGAAGGGATATGTCACAGCCGCCTGCCGGTGCTGGGGGTGCAGTGGCACCCGGAGCGCCAGGCCTTTGCGCTGCGGCGGGGGGAGGCTGCGGACGGTGCGGCGGTGTTCTGGTGGCTGCGGCGGCAGGCAGAAAAGAACAGCGGCGGTTGACAAGGGCGGTCAAGTATGCCTATAATGGAGAAAACTGACAAGCGAGGTATACCGCGATGGAAAAGCTCCGTGCCTTTCTGAAACGAAAGGACATCGTTTTCTCCGCCAAGCGCTATTTTATCGACGCCATGGGGGCCATGGCACAGGGACTGTTCTGCACACTGCTGGTGGGAACCATTCTCAACACCATCGGCCAGCAGTTCCACATCGGGTTCCTGAACGCCGTCATCGTCACCATCGGCAAGGGCGACGGCGCGGTGAACTACACCATCGGCGGGCTGTGCTCGGCCATGGTAGGCCCCGGTATGGCCGTGGCCATCGCCCGGGCGCTGAACGCGCCGCCGCTGGTGCTGTTCTCACTGATCCCCGTGGGTTTTGCCACCAACTACATGGGCGACGCGGGCGGCCCTCTGGCGGTGCTGTTCGTGGCCATTGTTGCCGCGGAGCTGGGCAAGGCCGTCAGCAAGGAGACGAAGATCGACATTCTGGTGACGCCCATCGTCACCGTGCTGGTGGGCGTGGGCTTCGCCGCGCTGATCGCCGCGCCGGTGGGCACGGCGGCCTCCGCCGTGGGACAGGCCATCATGTGGGCAACGGAGCTGCAGCCCTTCTTCATGGGCATCATCGTCTCCGTGGTCATCGGCGTGGCGCTGACGCTGCCCATCTCCTCCGCCGCCATCTGTGCGGCTCTGGGGCTGACAGGCCTGGCCGGCGGCGCTGCCGTGGCGGGCTGCTGCGCCCAGATGGTGGGCTTCGCCGTTATGAGCTTCCGTGAAAACCGCTGGGGTGGCCTGGCCGCCCAGGGCCTGGGCACCAGTATGCTGCAGATGGGCAATATCGTCCGCAATCCCCGGATATGGATACCGCCTACGCTGGCTGCCGCCATCACCGGCCCTGTCGCCACCTGCCTGTTCCGCTTGGAGATGAATGGCGCGCCGGTGTCCTCCGGCATGGGTACCTGCGGCCTGGTGGGGCAGATCGGCGTCTACACCGGCTGGGTCAACGATGTGGCCAGCGGCGCAAAGGCCGCCGTCACCGGCATGGACTGGCTGGGCCTGGTGCTGATCTCCTTTGTGCTGCCCGCCGTGCTGACGTGGCTCATCGCCATCCCCCTACGGAAGTGGGGGTGGATCAAGGACGGCGATCTGAAGCTGGATCTGTAAAACACAAAAAAGGCGGCGTCAGCCGCCTTTTTTGCTGAGCCGAAGCAGGCGGGGTTGTCTATAACTTTGGGGAGTTGACTCACGATTGCTTCTATCTCGTTTTTGTGCTTTCCGTTTCGCTCGTTCCTTCGCTTGACGTTTCCTCTGCACAGCCGGTGACAGGAAAATGTCGTATGCGCTAAGCGCAAAGATGCCGGTAAATACAGCGCCGATCGAAATGAGAATTACCCGGCTGGTTTTCCGCTCTCTGTTAGAATCACGCAGTGAAAAACACAGCGTACCATCCGCTTCCAGCTCTGCGATTTCAGGAGTCGCATCCCAAGGCCGCCAATTATAGCCGGTATAGACACGGATACGAATCGAATGAGGAGTGCTGTTGAAATCGGAAGGAATCTTCTTGTAGCACGAAAAGCCAAAGGTGTATTCCGTTCCGTCCGTGCATATCAACAACGGAATAGGATATAATCTGTGGCTGTAAAGAAAAGACTCGTGTTTGAGACGCGGTACAAAAGCGGCTCGTTCGTCCGGTTTGGCTTGGTTTACAAGACTTGCACAATATGGTATAATCATCTATCAGCAACGAGGAAAGGAACGACCACAATGGAATTATCGGCAAAGCTGGTGCGTTCACAATTGAATTTTTTTAAGCCCTTTGTGGCGGGTTGCTCACTGGAGACTACCCGCAAGGGACAGGATAAGCTGGGCGAGCTGATGAGCGCCCTGCACAAGCGGGAGGTGATCTTCCGCGACCACGACTTCGAGCAGTTCAAGGGCGCGTGGGTCATGCCTAAGGACGAGCGCCGCAGCGGCGTGGTGCTGTATCTCCACGGCGGCGGCTATACCTGTGGTAGTCTGGACTATGCCAAGGGCTTTGCGGCTACGCTGGCCAGCGAGTGCGGTGTGCGCGTGTTCTGCGGGGCGTACCGCCTGGCGCCGGAGAACCCCTATCCCGCCGCGTTGGAGGATGCACTGACTGCCTACGACTATTTGCTGAAAAAGGGCTACGCGCCGCAGCAGATTTTGCTGTGCGGCGAGAGCGCCGGCGGCGGGCTGATCTGCGCTCTGTGTCTGAAGCTGAAGCAGCTGGGCCGGGAGCTGCCCTGCGGGCTCATCGCCATCTCGCCCTGGGTGGACCTGACCGGTTCCGGGAAGTCCTACGAATTCAACCGGGACAACGATCCGTCCCTGACGGAGGAGCTGCTGCAATTCTACGCCAGGTGCTATACGCAGGACCCCACGGACCCGCTGTGTTCGCCCCTGCTGGGCGACCTGACGGGCTTCCCGCCGACGCTGATCTTCGCCGGCGGCGATGAGATATTGCTGGATGACGCCCGGGGATTGCATGAACGGCTGAAAAAGGCCGGGAGCAAAAGCAGGCTGATCATCGCGCCGGGGCGCTGGCACGCCTATGTGCTCTATTGCCTGCAGGAGAACATGGAGCAGGATATCTATGAGATCAACCGCTTTATGACGCAGAACCTGTCCCCGGCCCGGAGCCTGCGGTGGATGCGTCTGGACAACGCGGCCAAGATATATCCCGCTGCCAAGCGGCGCAACTGGAACAATTTTTTCCGCATCTCCGCCACGCTGGCGGAGCCGGTAGACCGCGCGGTGCTGGCAGCGGCGCTGGATGTGACGGTGCGGCGTTTCCCGTCCATTGCCGTACGGCTGCGGCGGGGTGTGTTCTGGTACTATCTGGAGGAGATACCCCACACGCCGCCCATACAGGACGAAAAGAGCTGCCCGCTGGCCCATGCGCCGTTCCGCCAGGTGCGGCAGTGCGCCTTCCGGGTGCTGGTGTATAAGGACCGCTTTGCGGTGGAGTTTTTCCATGCGTTGACCGACGGCACCGGCGCACTGGTGTTTGTCAAATCACTGCTGGCGGAATATCTCAGTGAGAAGTACGGTATCTCCGTCCCTGCGGAAAAGGGCGTACTGGGACGGTTAGAGGAGCCGTCGCCGGAGGAGCTGGAGGACAGCTTTGCCCGGTATGCTGGGGATGTGACCGCCAGCCGCGCCGAGGCCACGGCCTGGCACCTGACCGGCACGCCGGAGACAGATGGCTATAAGGACCTGGTGACACTGATGGTGCCGGCGGATAAGCTGCGTTCCTGCGCCAAAGACCACGGCGTGTCCGTGACGGAGCTGCTGTGTGCCGCCATGATGCAGGCTATTCTGGAGCTGCAGACGGAGAAGGTGCCCAACCCCCGCCACCGTAAGCCGGTGAAGGTGCTGCTGCCGGTAAATCTGCGAAAGCTGTTTCCCAGCAAAACGCTGCGGAACTTTGCGTCCTATATTACCCCGGAGATCGATCCGCGGCTGGGGGCGTGCAGCTTTCAGGAGCTGTGTGCCTTGGTGCACCACAAGATGGGACTGGAGAACAACCGCTGGACTATGCGGGCCAAGTTTGCCGCCAATGTGGCCAGCGAACGTTCGCCCGTGCTGCGGGTCATGCCGCTGTTCATCAAGAATATCGCCATGAAGGCCGTGTTTGACACGGTGGGCGAGTGTAAGTCCTGCTTGTGCCTGTCCAACCTGGGCCGCGTGGAACTGCCGGACGTGATGGTGCCCTATGTGCGCCGGATGGACTTCATCATCGGTGTGCAGGCCAAGGCACCCCACAACTGCGGCGTGGTCACCTGGGGGGATACAGCCTATATCAACTGTATCCGCAGTATCCGGGAGCCGGAGCTGGAGTATCACTTCTACCGCGTGCTGCATCGGCTGGGACTGCCCGTTAAGGTCGAGAGCAATATGCGCTGACACAACGGGAGAAAGGAGCCTTTCTTATGTATTGCATCAAATGTGGCGTGGAGCTGGCGGACAGCGAGCGCGTTTGTCCCCTGTGCGGCACCCGGGTATTTCATCCCGATCTGCCCTGCGGACAGGGTGAGCCGCCCTACCCGCCGGCTGACCATCCCCGCCACGAGGAGGTCAGCCGAATCGGCGTGCTGTTCGTCATCTCTGTGTGTATGCTGCTGCCGGCGGTCATCACCGTGCTGTGCGACTGGCGCATCAACGGGACCATCGTCTGGTCCGGCTTTGCCGTGGGCGGATTGCTGCTGCTGTATATCCTGGCGGTGCTGCCTCTGTGGTTTAAGCGGCCCAACCCGGTGATCTTCGTGTCCATTGACTTCGCGGCCATCGGCGTGTTCCTGCTGTATGTGAACTACGCCACCGGAGGCCACTGGTTTTTGACCTTTGCGCTGCCGGTCACAGGCGCGGCAGGGCTGCTGGTGTGCGCCATGGTGACGCTGCTGCGGTATCTGCCCGGCGCGGCGCTGTACATCTGCGGCGGGGCGCTGATCCTGTCCGGCGGCATGGCGGTGTTGGTGGAGTTTCTGCTGAACCTGACCTTCGGCCTGCACGAGACGTTCCTCTGGTCCTTTTACCCGCTGGCGGCGGGGGTGGTGCTGGGGGCCATGCTGCTGGTCATCGCCATGTGCAAGCCCCTGCGGCGCAGCCTGCACCGTAAGTTCTTTATCTGAGAGGTACCCCATGCAGATGATTTTTATCGACATCGACAACACCCTGCTGGATTTTGACGCCTACATCCGGCAGACCATGCGGGAGGGCTTCGCGCACTTTGGCCTGAAGCCCTACGAGCCGTACATGGAGGCCGTGTTCCACCGGGAGAACGGAAAGCTCTGGCGGCAGATCGAGCAGGGTACGCTGACGTTCCGTGAGCTGGAAGAGATCCGCTGGAACAACGTGTTCCGAGCACTGAATATCGATTTTGACGGACAGGTATTCGAAAAGTATTTCCGCGCGGCCCTGTACGACAGCGCTATCCCCGTGGACGGGGCCATGGAACTGCTGAAGGCGCTCCACGGCAAGTATCCGCTGGCGGTGGCCAGCAACGGACCATACGACCAGCAGCTCCACCGGCTGGAGCTGGCGGGCATGAAGCGGTATTTCGATTGGTTCTTCGTGTCGGAGAGACTGGGTGCGTCCAAGCCGGCCCGGGCCTTTTTTGACGGGGCGTTTGCGGCACTGAACGATGGATGTGAAGCGGCCATCGCGCCGAAGGACTGTGTGATCATAGGGGACTCCCTGACCTCCGACATGGCCGGCGGCCGGCAGTATGGCATGAAGACCTGTTACTACCGCCGCCCCGGCGCGGCAGAGGGGACGGATGTGACCTGGCAGGTGACGGATCTGCGGCAGATACCGGCATTGTTGGAGGGTACGGCGTTATGACCATCAATGAATACCAGCAGCGGGCCATGGCTTCGCTAAATCCCGAATTGAAGGGCCGGGATGTGCTTATCAACAGCGTCATGGGCCTGTGCGGCGAGTCCGGCGAGGCCATCGACATCGTGAAGAAGTGGCTGGCCCAGGGCCATCCGCTGGACCGGGAGCATCTGGCCAAGGAGTTGGGGGACGTGGCCTGGTATCTGGCCGAGGCGGCCACGGCGCTGGATCTTGATCTGGAGGACATCCTCCGGGCCAACCTGGAGAAGCTGGAGCGCCGGTATCCGGACGGCTTTTCCACGGAAAAGTCCGTGGGCCGGGATAAGAACGATCTGTAAGAAAAGCGGAAGCGGCGGCTTCCGCTTTTCTTCTTCACGGGGACTTGACACCGGGATTTTTTGTGATACACTGAGGCGGTGCGCATTTTTTGCTTAGGAGGGATAGCCGTGCTGCAATCATTCCTCACCGTGGGGCAGCAGATCCTCACGCTGTACCTGCTGCTGGTGGTGGGCTTTGTACTGGGAAAGGTCAAGCTGCTGGATGACCGCGCCTCGGTGGCCCTGAGCAGCCTGGTCATGTACGTGGTGTCCCCCTGTATGATGGTGGTGGCGTTTCAACGGCCGCTGGAACATACGGCACTGCACAACTTCGGCGTAGTGACGGGTGTCTCGGCCGTACTCCATGTGGTGTTTATTGCGGCGGCCATGCTGCTGATCCGCGATAGAGACCGTGAACGGCAGAACTGCCTGCGCTTCGCCGCAGTGTTCTCCAACTGCGGCTTTATGGGCTATCCCCTGATGGCCGCGCTGCTGGGCAGCATCGGCGTGTTCTATGGTTCGGCCTACGTCATCGTATTTACTATACTCAGCTGGACATGGGGCGTCTATGTCATCACAGGCGACCGCAGCCAGCTGCGGCTGAAGCCCCTGCTGCTGAACCCCGGCGTTATCAGCGTGGTGCTGGCTATGGCGCTGTATCTCGGGCAGGTGACGGTGCCGGAACCCCTGATGGTCCCCATCAACTATCTGGCGGACCTGAATACGCCGCTGCCCATGCTGGTGGTGGGCTATCAGCTGAGCCACGCCAATTTCAAGGCGGCGCTGCAGGGTATCAGCTCCTGGGTGACGCTGGTGCTGCGGCTGCTGGTGCTGCCTCTTGCCTCACTGGGCATCTGCCTGGCGCTGAACGTGTCCCATGACCTGACGCTGGTGCTGCTGATCGCGGCCAGCGCGCCGCCGGCGGCGCTGCTGAGTATGTTCGCCGCCCGCTTCGGCAAGGACACCGCCCTGACCTCGTCCCTGGTGTCGGTCCAGACGGCGATCTCCGCGTTGACCATGCCGGTATTGGTCGGCCTGGCAGAGGTGCTTGGATAAAGAAACATCCCCCGGCTCCGCCGGGGGATGTTTCTTTATCCGCGGTGCAGTATGGCGTCCAGATCCTGTTGGGGATGGGTGATGGGCTGCAGCTGATAGGTATCCACCAGCGTCTTGACCACCGTCTCTGACAGGAAGGCCGGCAGGGTGGGCCCCAGGTAAATGCGCTTGATGCCCAGAGCCAGCAGGGTCAGCAGGATACATACCGCCTTCTGCTCGTACCAGGACAGCACCAGCGTCAGCGGCAGGTCATTGACGCCGCAGCCAAAGGCATCGGCCAGGGCCAGCGCGATCTGCACGGCGCTGTAGGCGTCGTTGCACTGGCCTGCGTCCAGTATGCGGGGGATGCCGTTGATATCGCCCAGATCCAAGTCATTGAAGCGGAACTTGCCGCAGGCCAGCGTCAGGATCAGCGAGTCCATAGGCGTGGACTTGACGAAGTCCGTGTAGTAGTTGCGTCCGGGGTGCGCGCCGTCGCAGCCGCCTACCAGAAAGATGTGCTTCACCGCGCCGCTTTTGATGGCGTCGATCACCGCCGGGGCGCTGTCGCCCAGCGCCTTGTGGGCAAAGCCGGTGGTCAGGATATGTCCTCCGTTGATGCCGCTCATGCTCCGGTCGGTGCTGTATCCGCCCAGGGCCAGCGCCTGGTCGATGAGGGCGGAGAAATCCTTGCGGCCCTGCCGATCCTCCGGGATGTGCTTCAGTCCGGGATAGCCCACCACCGACGTGGTATAGATACGGTCGGCATAGCTGGGACGGGGCGGCATGATGCAGTTGGTGGTCATCAGAATGGGTGCGGGAAGGCTGTCGAACTCGCTTTGCTGGTTTTGCCAGGCGGTGCCGAAGTTTCCGGCCAGCTGCGGGTATTTTCGCAGCCCCGGATACCCGTGGGCGGGCAGCATCTCGCTGTGGGTGTACACGTTGACACCGGTGCCTGTCGTCTGCTCCAGCAGCTGGTGCAGGTCCTCCAGATCGTGGCCGGATACCACGATGAACGGCCCCCGACGGATGTCCGTGTGGACCTTTGCGGGCGCCGGGTCACCGAAGGCGGCGGTGTTGGCCTTGTCCAGCAGGGCCATGCATTGATAGTTTACCAGACCAAATTCCGTGATGAGGGCCAGCCACTCCTCAACGGTGTGCTCCTGCCGCAGGGCGCACAGCCCCTTGTAGAACCACTGGCTGACCGCCTCATCCTCCTGCCCAAGGCGGAAAGCGTGATGGGCATAGGCTGCCATACCCTTCATGCCGAACAGCAGTGTGGCGCGCAGAGACACGATGTCCGTATCGCCGCGCCATAGCCAACTCGGGTCCTGTATCGGCAGACGCTGGGGCGTCAGTTTTTCGGCGCGGCGGATATAGCCCTGTAAGGCTGTATCGTCAAAATTTACGTTGGTCAGCGTGGCGAACAGACCGTCCGCCAGCAGGTGTGTGACTTCCGGAGGATAGTCCTCCTTGGCGGCATATATCTCCGCCAGGTGGATGAGGGAGCACACCAGATAGTCCTGCAAATTGGCGGTTTTCGGCTGCTTGCCGCAAACGCCGGTGCGGACGCAGCCGCTGTTGCCCGCCGTCTGCTGACACTGAAAACAGAACATTTCAGACATAGAATATAAACCTCCCGACAGTATAGCAGCGATAGTCTGCCCTGCCGGGAGAAAATATATACAAAAAGAGAGACGCGCAGCGTCTCCCTTTTCTCAAAATTTCAGCAGAACGCCCACCAGGGCGGAGATTCCGATGAACACGATAGGGTGCCACTTTTTCACCACAGGTACCCAGTTGGTACACACCAGCAGTACGGCCGCCAGGGCGATAGCCGGCCAGTTCAGCGCGGCCAGACCGGTCATACCACTGTGCAGCAAGGCGATGGGCACTACGGAGATGCCCGCCGCCGCCACCAGTGCGGTGGAGGCGGGGCGCAGGCCGTAGAACGCGGCGCTGACCCACTTGCTGTCGCGAAAGGCTTTCAGGAACGCCGCCACGATGAGAATGACGATAACGGAGGGGGTTACCAGCCCGATGGTGGCCACCAGCGCGCCGCCGATGCCGCCGGTGGTAAAGCCTACATAGGTGGCCATGTTCACACCGATGGGGCCGGGAGTGGACTCAGACACCGCCAGCATATCCGCCAGCTGCGCATGGGTGAACCAGCCGGTGCGGTCGGCCATATCCTGCAGGAAGGGCAGAGTGGCCAGCCCGCCGCCTACGGCGAACAGGCCGGTCTTGAAGAATTCCCAGAATAGTTGGAGGTACAGCATTATTTCGCCCTCCTTATCACGTTCTGAATGACGATGCCCAGCGCCGCGGCCGCAGCCACGAAGATGACGGGGGACAGGTCGGTGAGCAGCGCCGCCGCCAGCACAGCAAGGAAGATCAGCCCGGCGGCCCAGTCCTTCACAGAGCCCTTGAACAGCTTGACCACCGCGTTGAAGATCAGCACGCACACGCATACGCGGATACCCGCAAAGGCGTGCTGCACCCAAGCCAGATGGGAGAAGCTGTTGATGACGCCTGCCAGTGCGGTGATGATGATCAGCGATGGGAACACAATGCCCAGCGTGGCCACGATGCCGCCGATAATACCGGCCTGCTTCTGCCCTATGAAGGTGGCGGTGTTTACAGCGATGATGCCGGGGGTGCACTGGCCGATAGCAAAATAGTCCACCAGCTCCTCGTCTGTAGCCCAGCCCTTGTCCTCCACGACCTCGCGCTGGAGGATGGGCAGCATGGCCATACCGCCGCCGAAGGTCATGACGCCCACCTTGGCAAAGGTGAGGAACAGCTGACCGAGAAGTTTTGTGTTCATGCTCGTATCACCTCATTCTATATATCCGTACAGTCCCCGCACTGAGACCTCGCCGCTGCGGACTGTCTCCGTTTCGCCGTTTTCGTATTGCACCGTCAGGCCGAACTGCTCATCTATGTCCAGCGCCATGGCCTGCCGGACGGTATTGCCTCGCAGGACGCGCACGGGTCTGCCCAAATTCACGCACCGCCGCCGGTATTCCGCCAGCCATTCCACTGGGTCGGTCAGCACCGTCCGCAGGGCTGTCAGCTGGGCCAATATGGCGTCCGCCAGCGCGCCCGGGGACACACTCAGTCCATGCAGCGCAAGGGAAGTGGCTGTATCCGCGATGTCCGGCGGAAAAGAGGCCTGTCCCACATTGACACCGATACCTACCACCAGCCACGCCGCGCTGCCGTCGGGGAGCAGGGAGGACTCGGTCAGAATGCCGCAGAGCTTTTTGCCGTGCAGCACCACATCATTGCACCACTTGATGCCGCAGTCCGTGTCGCAGAGGCTCTCAACAGCGCGGCACACAGCCACCGCGGCCAGCGGTGTCACGGTGAGCAGCTGCCTGGCCGGGCAGTCCTGCCACAGGGCGGAAAGATACAGGCCGCCCTCCGGTGATTGGAACGAACGGCCCAGCCGGCCCTTACCAGCGGTCTGCGCCCGGGCGATGACGGCGGTGCTGTCCAGCCCCTGCGCGGCAAGGGCCTTGCATACGTTGTTGGTGGAGTCCACGGTGTCATAGCGCAGAACCTCCCAAGTCACGGCCATCATCTCCTTTCGGTCGAAAACACATTGTAGCACTGTATTCCGCGTTTGTAAATAGTTGACAGGTGTTAAGGAATTTAGTATCATCAGGACAGTTTTTGGAGGAGGGACGCCTATGAACACCCATATCCGCAAGCTGGTCTATACCGCCCTGTTCGCCGCGCTGACGGCGGTGGGGGCATTTCTGCGTATTCCGATGGGGTACAGCTCCGTAACGCTGCAATATCTGTTTACGGCCATGGCGGGGCTGCTGCTGGGCCGGAGGTGGGGCGCTTTGAGCCAGGCAGTGTACGTCCTGCTGGGGCTGGTGGGCCTGCCCATCTTCACCATGGGCGGCGGCTTTGGCTATGTGTTCCAGCCCACGTTCGGGTTCCTGCTGGGGCTGATCCCGGCCGCATGGGTGGTGGGTGCCGTGGCAGGGGAGAGTCTGGACCCCAAACGCATGGCACTGGCGTCGCTGGCGGGACTGGCCGCGCTGTACGCCGTGGGAATGCCCTACATGGCCTTGATACTCAACGCCTACATGGGCAAGGGTATGACGTTTTCTGCGCTGCTGTGGGCGGGGATGCTGCCCTATCTGCCGGGAGACGCCGTGAAGATCATCGTGGCGGCGGGCGTGTGCCCCATTTTGCGGCGGCGGTTAAGAATGGCGGATGGCAGCGATAAGCGGGGCGAATGACCTTGTGCAATACAGCCAAATCATCTTCTGAAATTTTGACAGGATATTGGCACAGAAATGTATTGCATTTTGCGGCCGAGCCCCGTATAATAGGCAAGAAAAATGAGAGGAGGGACACGCCATGACCTGCAAGACGATCGTGAAAAAGCGGACCGACGCTCCCTCTGTTTTTGTTTCTGATATTGTTTCCATTTGACCGGTGATTTTTCACCGGTCATTTTTTTAGGCTGTTTGTAAGTAAGTAAACATATACGGATGAACGAGAAAGAGAGGACAAGTCACATGAACAAGAAATTAGGACACGATGCCATCTATGACGCCCGGGAGCTGGGCGTGCCCCGGATGCTGCTGCTGGGATTGCAGCACCTGTTTGCCATGTTCGGTGCCACGGTGCTGGTGCCCATCCTGGTGACGGGCTACGGCCTGCCCCTGTCCATCCAGACCACCCTGCTGTTCGCCGGTATCGGCACGCTGCTGTTCCACGTCTGCACCAAGCTGAAGGTGCCCGCCTTCCTGGGCTCCTCCTTCGCGTTCCTGGGCGGCTTCCAGGCGGTGGCTAGTCTGAACACCGGCAAGTTCGCCGCCATGACCGGCGAGGAGAAGCTGCCCTACGCTCTGGGCGGCGTGGTCATCGCGGGTCTTTTGTACCTGGTGCTGGCCCTGCTGTTCAAGCTGGTGGGTGCCAAGAAGGTCATGCGGTTCTTCCCGCCCATCGTCACCGGCCCCATCATCATCCTCATCGGTCTGAACCTGTCCGGCACCGCCGTGACCAATGCCTCCACCTGTTGGTGGCTGGCCCTGGTGGCTATCGCCATCATCATCGTGGCCAACATCTGGGGCAAGGGTATGATCAAGATCATCCCCATCCTGCTGGGCGTGGTAGGCGCGTACATCGTAGCGCTGATCGCCGGCAAGGTGGACTTCACCGAGGTGGCCGGCGCTGACTTCGTGGGTCTGCAGAAGTTCGTCCTGGCCAAGTTCGACGTGACCTCCATCCTTGTCATGGCGCCCATCGCCATCGCCGCCATGATGGAGCACATCGGCGACGTCTCCGCCATCTCCTCCACCACCGGTAAGAACTTCATTGAGGATCCCGGCCTGCACCGTACCCTGCTGGGCGACGGTCTTGCCACCGCCTTCGCCGGTATGTTCGGCGGCCCTGCCAACACCACCTACGGCGAGAACACCGGTGTTCTGGCCCTGAGCCGCGTCTACGACCCCCGGGTCATCCGTCTGGCCGCCCTGTACGCCATCATCCTCAGCTTCTCCCCCAAGTTCGACGCACTGGTGAACTCCATCCCCACCGCCATCGTGGGCGGTGTCAGCTTCGTCCTCTACGGTATGATCTCCGCCGTCGGCGTTCGCAACGTGGTGGAGAACCGCGTTGATCTGACCAAGTCCCGCAACCTGATTATCGCCGCCGTCATCTTCGTGTGCGGTCTGGGCTTCGCCTCCACCGGCGGCATCACCTTCACCGTGGGCAGCGCCGACATCACACTGACCGGCCTGGCCATCGCCGCCCTGGCGGGCGTGATCCTGAACGCCGTCCTGCCCGGCAACGACTACGAGTTCGGCAAGAGCGTCGAGGGCGACGCCAGCGCCGACCTAGGCAGCTATTGAGCCATATCTTGAATGGATACCGGGCCGCGCGGCCCACACCCCGGGGACGCACGGACAAAAGGCAGGCATCGTAAGATGCCTGCCTTTCTGTTGTCCGCTTTTGTGCAACACCGGAGAAAAACACCCCGCATAATAGGACGGCATACACTGTAACGGTGCCGCTGAATAATGTGTGGGGAGGACACAAAGGATGAAAAACGAAACTTCTGTTATGGCAATTCTGGCGGCGGCGCTGGGTGCGCTGTGCAGCTACGCTTCGGCGCTGGTGGTGCCGCTGGCGGTGCTGATCGCCGTAATGCTGGCGGACTATGCCAGCGGTATGGCAAAGGCCTGGAGCGCGGGCAAGCTCTGCTCCAAAACCGGCCTGCGCGGTATCCTGAAAAAGTTGGGCTATCTGGTGCTGGTGGGTGTAGCCGGTGTGGTGGACTGGCTGGTGCGTTACGGCCTGGCCCAGGTGGGGGTGGAGGTCAGCTTTCAGTTCCTGATGGCGGCGATGGTCATCGTCTGGCTCATCATCAACGAATTGATCTCCATCCTGGAAAACGTGGCGGCGCTGGGCGGCCCGGTGCCGGGCTTTTTACGCAAGCTGTTGACGCGGCTGAAGGCCACCGTTGAAACAAAGGCAGGGGAGGAAGACAAAAATGCAGATCAATGAAGTTGCCTATAAGTGGGCGGGCCAGCTGGCCCGTCGGACGGCCACCCGCCGCATTATCCTACACCACGCCGCGGCGGTAACGTGTACGCCGCAGCAGGTCCATCAGTGGCACCTGGCCAACGGGTGGACGGGGATCGGCTATCACTTTTTCGTCCGCAAGGACGGCACGGTCTACCGCGGCCGTCCGGAGGACACCGTGGGCGCCCACGCCGGGAACAATAACTACGACAGCCTGGGCGTCTGCTTCGAGGGCAGCTTTGACCGCGAGACCATGCCTGACGCCCAGCTGCGCGCTGGACAGGAACTGGTGGCATACCTGAAGCAGAAGTACGGCATTTCCACCGTCCAGCGCCACAGCGATGTGAACGCCACCGGCTGTCCCGGGGACAATTTCCCCTTTGATGCCCTGGTGGGCGCGCAGGCCGCAAAGCCTGCGGTGCCGGCGCCGGTGGTCTCCGGCACGACGCTGACGCTGCCATTGCTGACCACCGCCAGCCGCGGCGATACCGTGCGCTGTGTGCAGGCAGCGCTGACCGGATTGGGCTATGATGCCGGCGGGGCGGACGGCATCTATGGGACCAACACCGCCGCGGCGGTCAAGCGTTTCCAGGCATCCCGGGGCATTGCCGCTGACGGCTTGGTGGGCCGTGATACCTGGCACAAGCTGCTGGGTGCGTAGAAAAAATAGCGTGCGGAAAGAGGGCGGCGTCGGCCGCCCTCTTCTCTTGTATCCGAAAAGCCCCCATGCGGACGCATGGGGGCTTTCATTATGCCAGAATGTTCTTCAGGTCCGTCAGACCGGGTACATTGGTCACCACCAGCACATGGTCTCCCGGCTCAATGGTGGTCATGCCGCCGGGGATGATCGTCCGGCCCTCCCGCACGATGGCGGCCAGCAGAACGCCGTGGCGCAGGGGCAGCTTCATCAGCGGCGTGTGCAGTATGCCGTTGCCGTCGTTGCTGGCAGTGAATTCCAAAGCCTCCACCTTGCCGCCCAGCAGCTTGTACAGTGACTCCACCGCCATGCCTTGCGAGTTGGCCAGTGCGCGGACGTAGCGGGTGATCTGGTTGGCGATGATATCCTTGGGACTGATGATGCTGCCCAGTCCCGTCTCCTGTACCAGCTCCATGTAGTTGGGACGGGTCATTTTCGCCAGCACCTTCCGTACACCGGCACGGCGGGCGGCCAGGGCCATCAGCAGATTTTCCTCGTCACGGCCCGTCAGTGCCACGAAGCCGTCCGCACCGAACAGGTTTTCCGATTTGATGAGGTCGATGTCCGTGCCGTCGCCCTCGATGATCATGGCGCCCGGCAGGTCCTGAGACAGCCGCAGGCACTTATCATGGTCCTGCTCCACCACATGGACCCGCGTGCCCGCCCGGGCCAGCTCCCAGCTCAGGTACATACTGATCCGACTGCCGCCCAGAATGGAAACGTCCTTTACCCGTTGGAGGCTGCGGCCCATGCTCTTGAGCATTTTGTGCAGCTCGGCCTTGCTGCCTACCATGTACAGCCGGTCCTCCAGCTGGGGTACGAAGGCGCCGTTGGGGATGATGAACTCATCGCCCCGCTGGGCGGCGCAGATCAGTACCTCCGCCACGCGCTCCCGGTGAAAGTCGCTGAGGCTGCGGCCGAGGATGGTATCCTCCGGGTGCAGCTGAAAGCCGATCATGTCGATGCGCCCGCCGGCAAAGGGCTCCACGGAGATGGCTGCCGGGAAGCTGAGGATCCGCGCGATCTCCTGCGCCGCGGCCAGGTCGGGATTGATGACCATATCCAGGCCGATCTCCCTCTTGAGCATATCCGCGTCCCGCCGGTATTCCGGGTTCCGCACCCGGGCAATGGTGTGCTGTGCGCCCACGCTTTTGGCGATCAGCGCGCACACCAGGTTCGTCTCGTCCACGCCGGTAACGGCAATGACCAGGTCGGCGTCCCGCGCTCCGGCCTCCATCAGAACGCTGATGGAGGCACCGTTGCCGTGGATGCATAGTACATCCAGCGTGCTGTCCGCACGGTTCAGGTGGGCGGCCTCATCGTCCACCACCGTGATGTCGTGCTTTTCCTGGGTCAGCTGCTGGGCGATGGCATAGCCCACCTTGCCGCAGCCTACGATGATGATCTTCATGCGTCCTCCTCTCCGCCCGAGGGGGCGGCGGTCTGCCTCTTTTCCAGCAGGGCGGCGGAAAACTCCGCGCCCAGTATCAGTATCTGTCCCGACATATACAGCCACAGCAGCACCACGATCACCGTGGCGATGGAGCCGTACAGCACCGAGTAGCGCCCCAGGTGCTCTACGTAGTACGAAAACGCCATGCTCAGCACCATCCACGCCGCCAGTGAACCGCCCACGCCGGGCAGTACCTCCCGCAGCGGCCGGCGCTGGCCCTGGGAGAGCATATACAGGATCACCAGCGTGATAGTCATGACCACCGCCAGCAGCACGAAGCGCAGGGAACTCCACGCGGTGATGAACGAGTCGGTGATGGTGATGAACCGCCCGACAAACTCCAGCACGGACCGTCCCACCACCACCAGCACCAGCGTCACGGCGATAACGACGATCAGCCATACAGTGAACAGCAGGATCCGCAGCTGGCTGCGCCACAAGCTCTCCGGCGCGCTGCGGCCAAAGGCCTTGCGGAGCGAGTGCATCAGGCACCCGGAGGCCCGCATGGGGAACCAGATGGAGAAGATGAGACTGAACCACAGCAGCTGACGGCTCTGGTTGGCGGAGACGTACTCCAGATATGAGCGCACCACATCCACCACATCTGCCGGCAGCAGCGGCTCCAGTACGGAGGTGATGTACGCTACGTCCAGCTCCAGCAGACCCAGCAGGGTGCTGATGAAGATCAGCAGGGGGAAGATGGCGAACAGCAGATAATACGTCAGCGCCGCGCTGTCCCGGGCTACGTCGTGGGTATAGTACCGCAGCACCATGTCGGCGGCCAGCCGGCCGGCGTGGGTGCGGGGGAATTTTTTGTTACCACTCATATCAATATACCTCGGATGTTTAGTATACCATGATTGTTGGTAAAATCAAAGCATAATTTATCGGCGCGGCTGTTTCCGCCCGACCGGGTTCAATTTTTCGTAAAAAACCGAAAAAATGAAATTTTTATTAAAAAAAGCATTTCAGGTTGTCGAAACGTGAAAAGCATGCTATAATACTGTAAGCATAAATGGAAATTATAGGAAATCACTTTATCATTATTATACATGAGTGGAGGACGTATTATGGATAATCTGACTACCATCGTTCGTGACGAGATCTCGCGGCAGTACCGGAGCGTGCGGCAGTTTGCCTTTGCGGTGGGCGTGCCCCTGTCCACCATCAACAGCGCCCTCCACAACGGCGTCGGCGGTTCTTCGTTCGATACCGTCATGCAGATCTGCAAGACGCTGGGCATCAAGGCGATGGCCGATGACGCCGCCTTCTATCTGACCGATGATACCGAGCAGCTGCTGACCCAGTACGCCAAGCTGGACGACTACGGCCGCCACACTGTGGCCTCCGTCATGCAGGTGGAATACGAACGCTGCTCCAAGCTGAATAATCTGGACGACTGACACGTACGGCCCACCGCCGATAGGCGGTGGGCCTGTTTTTTCCGCCGCCGCTGTGCGGCGGCTTTTTTCGCTTTTTTATTGCAAACACCGCCCTGCTGCGATACAATGTATACGATAGATTTGTTGATGAATTTATATTATATTGGGTGTTGATATTACCATCGATTGACAGGGATTTGATTGCCAGGCGGGAAACGCTTTGCTGAATACAATGGCCGGCCGGCTGCGGAGGAAGTCTATGGAACAGTTTACCGTCCAACTGAACAACGCGACCTGCACGGTGTGTATCGGCGCCGGTGTGCTGGGGCGCGCCGGCGCGCTGCTGCGGCAGCGTGTGCCGCAGGTGCGCCGCTGGGCACTGGCGGCGGATGAAAATGTATCTGCCCTTTATGGCGAGTGGGTACAGAGCAGCCTCCGGGCTGCCGGACTGCAGGTGCGGCTGTTCCCGCTGCCCCAGGGCGAGAGTGCCAAAACGCCGGAGGCATGGTTGTCCCTATGCCGCCGGATACTGGACAGCGGTTTTGACCGTTCCTGCGGCGTGGTGACGCTGGGTGGCGGCGCCTGCGGCGACGCGGCGGGCTTTGCCGCCGCGTCGCTGCTGCGGGGCGTGCCGTTGGCCCATATCCCCACCACGCTGCTTGCCCAGGTGGACAGCGCCCTGGGCGGCAAGACGGCTCTGGACTTGCCGGAAGGCAAGAATCTGCTGGGCGCGTTCCACCAGCCGTCTCTGGTGCTGTCGGACCCTGCCTGCCTGGCGACGCTGCCGCAGCGGCAGTTTGCCTCCGGTATGGCGGAGGTCATCAAGACCGGGCTGGTGGCCGATTCCGCCCTGCTGGCCGCCGCCGAGCAGGGCCTGCGGAGCGACAGCGGCGAGGCCCTGACGGCCCTTGTCGCCGCCTGCGGACGGGCCAAGCTGCACTTGGTATCCGGTGATGCGGAGGACCACGGTGCGCGCCGCCTGCTGAACTTTGGCCATACCTTCGGCCACGGTTACGAGGCTGTCGGCGGGTACGACACCTGGACCCATGGCGAGGCTGTGGCCGCCGGGATGTGCCGTACCCTTCGCTGGCAGATAGCCAATGGCTATGGCGGCACCGATGTGCTGGCGCGGCTGGAGCCGCTGCTGACGCGGTACGGCCTGCCCACGGCCATCGACTGTGACGAGGCGGCCCTGCGCCGCTGCGTGGGCCACGATAAAAAAACCGCCGGCGGTACGGTGCAGTTGGTCATCGTCCGCCGCATGGGACAGGGTGAACTGGTGGCGGTGCCCCTGTCCGATTTATGGGAGGATAAAGCATGAAGCTGTTATTGACGCCTTCGTCTCTGCGGGGCACCGTCACGGTGCCGCCCTCCAAAAGCCTGCTGCACCGCGAGCTGATCTGCCGGTTTCTGGCGGGCCAGGTCACGGAGCTGCCGCCCCACGCGGCACAGGATGTGCTGGCGACCTACCGGGGACTGGCCTGCCTGACCGCCCCGGCGCCGCTGGTGGACTGCGGCGACAGCGGCAGCACCCTGCGCTTTTTACTGCCGCTGTTCATGGCCCTTGGCCGCACCGACGCGGTGTTCACCGGCTCCGACCGGCTGCTCTCTCGTCCTATCCCCGGGGATCTGGGCCTGCGGCGCACGGAGCAGGGCCTTGCCCTGACCCGCCCGCTGACAGCGGGCCACTGGTCGCTGCCGGGAGATGAGACGTCCCAGCTGATTTCCGGTATGCTGCTGGCGCTGCCGCTGCTGCCGGGGGACTCGGACATTACCGTCACCGGAGAGACCGTCTCGCGGCCCTATGTGCAGATGACTCTGGCGGTCCTGGCCCGCCACGGCGTCACTGTGGAGAAAATCACCGATGGCTGGCATATCCCCGGCGGGCAGTTCTGTCGCCCCGCACCGCTGTTGGATGAGCCGGACTGGTCCGCTGCGGCTTATTGGCTGGTGCTGCGTGCCCTGCTTCCCAGACAGAGAAGGGAGGCCCTTCGTATCCCGTTGGCGCCGCCGCCCTATCTCCAGGGCGACGCGGCCATCTTGCGCTATCTGGACAAGCTGCCGGAGCAGATCGATATCTCCGATACCCCGGACCTTCTGCCGCCGCTGGCCCTGTACGCCGCGCTGCGCCCGGGCCGCAATACCCGCTTTACCCACGCCGCGTTCCTGCGGCAGAAGGAGAGTGATCGCCTGACCGCCGTCTCCGCTGTGCTGAACGCGCTGGGCGCTTCGGTGAAAGAACAGCCAGACGGGCTGATCATCCACGGCGTGAGCGCGCTGCACGGCGGAGATGTCTCTGCCTGCGGTGACCACCGCATCGCCCTGCTGGCTGGCTGCGCCGCTATGGTGGCCGACGGCCCCGTGACACTGTCCGGCGCTGAGACGGTGGCGAAGTCCTACCCCGCCTTCTGGCGCGAGCTTGCCGCCCTGGGCGGAAACTGGGAGGTGCTGGAATCGTGATGCACTACACGCTTTTCGGCGAGTCCCACGGTCCGGCGGTGGGTGTCCTGCTGACGGATGTGCCGCCGGGTCTGCCGCTGGACGAGGCCTTTATCCGTGAACAGCTGCTGCGCCGCATGGGGCAGGGGGGACTGACCACCGCTCGGCAGGAAAAAGAGGAAGTGCACTTCCTGTCTGGTGTCTATCAGGGCCGCACTACCGGCGATCCGCTGGCGGCGGTCATTTACAACGGTGATGCCCGTTCCGCCGACTACGACAGCCTGAAACACAAGCCCCGGCCCTCCCACGGAGACTATACCGCCGCGGTCCGCGCCCTGGGCTGCAACGATCCCCGGGGCGGCGGCCATACCTCCGGGCGCCTTACCGCGCCGCTGACCGTGGCCGGCGCGCTGGCGATCACATACCTGAAGACGGCCCATATCGCCGTTCACGCGGATGTCCTGGATGAGGAGGCTCTGCGGGCACGCGCTGCCGCTGCCAAAGCGGACGGCGACAGTGTGGGCGGCGTGATCCGCTGCACCGTCAGCGGTCTGCCCGCCGGTTTGGGCGGCCCTGACTGGCGGGATACCGTGGAGGGCACCATCGCCCGCCATGTGTTTGCCATTCCCGCTGTCAAGGCCATCGGCTTCGGCGCAGGGGAGACCTTCGCCCAAATGCGCGGCAGCGCGGCCAACGACCCGTTTACGATGGCCCGTGGCGCTGTTCGCACAGCGACCAATCATTCCGGCGGCGTCAACGCCGGCGTCACCAACGGCATGGACGTGGTGTTCGACGTGACGTTCCGCCCCACGCCGTCCATCGCTAAGGAACAGCGGACCGTGGACCTGACTACCATGACGGAGACGACTATCTCCGTCTCCGGCCGCCACGACGCCTGCATCGCGCTCCGCGCTGCCCCGGCGGTGGAGTCCGCCGCCGCCCTGGCGGTGTGCCAGCTGCTGCCGGACACGCCCGCCGACCTGGATGGTCTGCGTTGCCGATTGGACGAGACGGACGCGGCGATCCTGGAGCTGTTTGACCGCCGTCAGCGGCTGTCTGCCGCCATCGGCGCGTATAAGAGCGCCCACGGTCTGCCGGTCCGGGATAAGGCCCGGGAGGCGGAAGTCCTCCGTACCCGGGGCGATATGCTGCCAGAGCGCCGCGATCAGGCGGAGCGCCTGATGACCCTGCTGATGGCGCTCTCCCGGGAGGAGCAGGCATGACGGGGCGGATCATCCTTATCGGTATGCCCGCCGGCGGCAAGACCACCATCGGCGCCGCCCTGTCCCGGGCGCTGTCCGTGCCCCTTTACGACGCGGACGCACTGACGGAGCAGACGGTGGGCCGTTCCATCCCTGAGATCTTCGCCGCGGAGGGCGAGGCTGCCTTCCGTGCCCTGGAGCGCCGGACGCTGGAAGCGCTCTGCACAGAGACGGAAATACCCTGCGTCATCGCCACCGGCGGTGGTGCGGTGTTGACGGAGCAGAACCGTGAGCTCCTGCGTCGAAGCGGCACGGTGTTCTGGCTGGACCGGACGGTGGATAATATTATGTCGACTGATTACGCCGCCGGACGTCCGCTGCTCGCCGGGGGAGAGGCGGCCCTGCGGGCCCTGTATGCCGTCCGCTGCCCGCTGTACGCGGCCTGCGCCCATTATCGGGTGCCTGACGGCACTGTTGACCAAATGAAGGACTTTATTCTGCGACTATGGAGGGATACGCCATGAAGCTGCTCATCCTCAACGGCCCCAACCTGAACCTGTTGGGCCAGCGGGAGCCGGACATCTACGGCAGACAGAGCTATGACGATTTATGTAAACTGATTTACGAGCACGCCGCCGCCGTGGGCTGCCAGGTGGAGCTGTTCCAGTCTAACCATGAGGGCACGCTTATCGACGCTATCCAGGCCTCCCGGGCCGGCTTCGGCGGCATCGTCATCAACCCTGGGGCCTACGCGCATTACAGCTACGCCATCTATGATGCTCTGCGCTGCGCCCCCGTCCCGGCGGTGGAGGTGCATATTTCCGATATCAACGCCCGCGAGCCCTTCCGGGCCGTGTCCGTCACCGCGCCGGCCTGCGTTAGAGTCATCACCGGCCACGGACTTGCCGGCTATCTCGAAGCCATGGACTATCTGCTCCAACACACCAATAACACTGCGGCTGCGCCCACCTGCGGCTGCACTGGGGAGGCATTTGTATGACCAACAAAAAGCTCTATCTTATCGGCGACCCCGTGGATCATAGCCTTTCGCCGCTGCTCCACGGCGCCATGATCGCCCAGACCGGCGCACACTACACCTATGAAGTCCGCCGCGTTCAGCCCCGCGATCTGGCCGACTTCGTGGCCGAGGCCAAGGCCGGCGGCTGTGCCGGGTTCAACGTCACCATGCCCCACAAGGAGGCTATCCTGCCCCTGCTGGACGAGCTGAGCCCTGCGGCGGCCGCCTGCGGTGCGGTGAACACCGTCTGCATCAAAAACGGCCGTGCCATCGGCTATAACACTGACGGCCGGGGATTTGTGGACAGCCTGCGCGCCCGCGGCCTGGAGCCGGAGGGCAAGACCGTGCTGCTGCTGGGTACCGGCGGCGCCGGAGACGCCATCTGTGATGCGCTGGTCGGCGCCGGTGTTAAAAAGATATTTGTCACCAACCGCAGCGTCTATCCGGCCCAGGATCTGGCCGCGCGTTACCCGGATAAGGCGCAGTTCATCTACTTCGGCATTTTCCCCGTCCGCCGCGCCATGGCCGAGAGCGACCTGTTCATCAACGCCACCTCTCTGGGCATGGCCGGCATGAAGGAGTTTTCCGACCTGGGCTTCCTGCGTGACGCCCCGGCGGGCGTCACCGTCTACGATCTGGTCTATAACCCCCGGCAGACCATGCTGCTGCGAGAGGCCGAAAAGCGCGGCCTGCCCACCGTGTCCGGCATCGACCTGCTGCTCTACCAGGCGGCCCGTGCCTTCAAGATGTTCACCGGCAAGGACGTGGATATGCCCGCCTTGTTCTCGGCACTGGAGGGCAAGCTGGACTGAGGTTGACACCCGTCCCGCGCGGTTATATAATACCCGAAGGCTTTTCACCTTTTCTTTGAGGTATTTTCTATGAACTTTCGATTGCTCTCACACACAATGGGCTACATCCTGTGGGTCGAGGCAGGCTTCCTGCTGCTGCCGGCACTGACGGCCTGTATTTATGCCGAGACCTGCTGGCAGCAGTTTCTGCTGACGGCGCTGCTCTGTGCCGCGGCGGGCACGGTGCTGCATCTGATCCCGGTGAAAAAGGCACAGATGCACAGCCGCGACGGGTTCGTGGCCGTGGCGCTCAGCTGGGTGCTGCTGTCCCTGTTCGGGGCGCTGCCCTATGTGTTCACCGGCGTTCTGGACAGCTATATCGACGCCCTGTTCGAGACGGTCTCCGGCCTGACCACCACCGGCTCGTCCACCTTCACCGCTGTGTCCCATCTGCCCCGCAGCGTGCTGCTGTGGCGCTCGCTGACCCAGTGGATGGGCGGCATGGGTGTGCTGGTGCTGTTCCTGGCGCTGACGCCCCGCATGGGCGAGGGCGCAGTGTTCCTCATGCGCGCCGAAAGCCCCGGCCCCATCAAGTCCAAGCTGGTGCCCAAGGTGGGCGGCACCGCCAAGATACTCTATCTGATCTATGTGGTGCTGACCCTCTGCGAGGTGCTGGCCCTGCGTCTGGCGGGCGAGAGCTGGTTCTCCGCCGTCTGCCACAGCTTTACCACCATGGCCACCGGCGGCTTCTCGATTTATGATACCTCCCTAGCGGGCGCGTCCAAGGCGGTCATGTGGATCGTCACGGTGTTCTCCTTCCTGGCGGGCGTGAATTTCTCCCTGATGTTTTTGGCCGTTCGCGGCAAGCTGAAGGAGGTGCTCCGCAGCGAGGAGCTGCGGATCTACGTCGGTATCGTGGCGGCGGCCACGCTGCTACTGTGCATCAATCTGCGGGTGCAGGCGGGAATCCCCTTCGGGGATTCCATCACCGACGCCGCCTTCCAGACTGTTACCATCATCACCACCACGGGCTTTGCCACCGTGGATTTCTCCCTGTGGCCTACCTTCTGCCGCATGGCGCTGGTGATGCTGATGTTCATCGGCGCCTGCGCCGGCTCCACCTCCGGAGGCATTAAGATATCCCGCGTCGCCATTCTCTGCAAGAGCCTGAAGCGGGAGCTGAAGCGGCTGGCGCACCCCCACCATGTCAGCGTGCTGAAGGTGGACGGACAGGCCGTGGAGGAGCGGGTCGTCTCCTCCGCCGGCGCGTTTATCGCGGCATACCTGCTGGTGTTGCTGGCGGGCGCACTGGTGGTCAGCTGGGACAACTACGGCTTCCAGGAGTCCTTCGCCGCGTCACTGACCTGTATCAGCAATGTGGGCCCCGGCCTGGGCATCCTCGGCCCCATGGAGAATTTCTCCATCCTCTCGCCCCTGAGCAAGCTGGTGCTGTCGCTGGAGATGCTCATGGGCCGTCTGGAGCTGATGCCCCTGCTGGCGCTGTTCCTGGGCAGCACCTGGCGTGACTGACGCAAAAAAAGCACCCCGCGGGGTGCTTTTGTCATTTCTGTGCCGTGCAGTATGCCTCATATTTTTCCTGGAGCCAGGCCTTCAGCGCCTCCACGCCCGCCTCGTCCCAGGTGAAATCCCGTTCCTCCTTGTCCTGCGCCAGCTCGTAGCACACATTGCTGTATACAGCGGTGTGCAGGATTCCCGCGTCCTTATCCCCATCGAAGCGGTAGCGGAACTCCCCGATGGAGCCGGTGTATATGAACGCCCGATTGAACCAGTTGGGCGTCAATTCTGCGAATTGTGGGTGCATGACGGTCGCTCCTTTCGTTTATCATAGGGATGATACCACAAAACCGACGGACTGTACAGGCAAAAATTTGCCGCGGCTCGCCGAAGGACTTGAAAACAGACCAAACGTATGGTACAATATGCCTGCATATTCAGGGGCACCGCCCCTTGACAAAGTGAGGGAATAGCGTATGAAAAACGCAGTCAAACGTATCGGCGTGCTGACCAGCGGCGGCGACGCCCCCGGCATGAACGCCTGCATCCGCGCCGTGGTCCGCAGCGCCAACGCCCGGGGCATCGAGTGCGTGGGCATCCGCCGCGGCTATCAGGGCCTGATCTCCGGCGACATCGTCGAGATGGACAACGCCAGCGTCAGCCGCATCATCAACCGCGGCGGCACCATCCTGTACTCCGCCCGCTGTGACGAGTTCCGCACCAAGGAGGGGCAGGAGAAGGCCTACGCCACCTGCAAGCTCATCGGTCTGGACGGCCTGGTGGCCATCGGCGGCGATGGCACGTTCCGCGGCGCGCAGGACCTGTCCAAGTTCGGCGTTTCCGTGGTGGGTATCCCCGGCACCATCGACAACGACATCGTCTGCACCGACTACACCATCGGCTTCGACACCGCGGCCAACACCGCCGTGGAGTGTATGGACAAGCTCCGCGACACCATGCAGTCCCACGAGCGCTGCTCCGTGGTGGAGGTCATGGGCCACCGCGCCGGTTATCTGGCGCTGTATGTGGGCGTGGCCATCGGCGCCACCGCCGTGCTGGTGCCCGAGCGCCCCTACGACTTTGAAAAGCACGTGGCTGAGAAGATCCGCCGCGCCCGCATCAGCGGCAAAACCAACTTTATGATCGTGGTGGCTGAGGGCGCCGCCAGCGGCATGGCCGTGGGCGAGCAGATCAAAAAGGAGCTGGGGCTGGACCCCCGCGTCACCATTCTGGGCCACATCCAGCGGGGCGGCAGCCCCACCGCCAAGGACCGCGTCACCGCCACCCGCATGGGCTACGAGGCGGTGCAGCTGCTGGCGGAGGGCAAGACCAACCGCATCGTCTGCGCCAAGGGCGACCGGATCAGCAACGTGGACATTGATGAGGGCCTGGCCATGACCAAGACCCTGAACCACGAGGAGTTCGAGGTCATGACCGTCATGACCGGAAGATAAGGAAAAGAGCAAAAAAGAGACGCGCCGCAGCGCGTCTCTTTCTGTTTACTCAGCGTTGACTGGATATTGGTTGATAAGTCAACAATAGGAAATGTTCGGATTATGGTCGAACGGTCTTTGAAGTTTGTCGAGGAGTATGGTCCGATAATTTTGGAGGGATTCACATTCGAGGGCGGATATACCGATATAGTGCAGGCAGGCGATGGAGATTTCATTACGGAGGATACTTTGTGGGACTTTAAGGTTACTTCTGCATCAATAACGACGAGACACACCTTGCAGTTGCTTATGTACTGGAGGATGGGGCTTCGCTCTGTACATCCGGAGTTTGAAAAAATTGAATACCTTGGGATATATAATCCGCGTTTGAACCGGGTTTATAGATTATTCGTGAAAGATGTACCCGAAGAGGTGATACATACGGTGGAAAGAGATATTATTGGCTATGCGGATTAAAGCCCAAGAGAACGAAAAGAGGCAGGACCATTCCTGCCTCTTCCCTTATTCCATCTCCGGCCGTTCGTCGCCCATGAAGAACACCGCCACGGTGCCCTGTCCGGCATGGCTGCCGATGATGGTGCCGATGTCGCACAGGCGTACCTTTCCCTTCAGCTTCGGGAAACGGTCCTCCACGGCGTCCATGACCAGCCGGGCGTCCTCCGGGCACTGGCTGTGGCAGATAAAGCACTTGCCGTCATAGTCCCGGCCGCCCTGGGCGTGCTGCTCCATGGTGTCTACCGTAGTCTCCACGGCTTTTTTCTTGCCCCGCACCTTGCTGTATGCCTTGATGGCGCCCTTGTCGTCCAGCCGCATGATGGGGCAGATGTTCAGCACCGTGGCTACCGTGGCCGCCGCGCCGGATACCCGGCCTGTCCGCCGGAACTGGGTCATATCGCTGGAAAAGAACTGGTGATGCACCTTGTTCCGGTTGTCCAGCACCCACTGGGCCACGGTGTCGATGTCCTCACCCGCGTCCCGCATATCGGCGGCGTAGTCCACCAGCAGGCCGTAGCCGCTGGAGGAACACAGGGAGTCGATGACGATCAGCTTCTGCCCGGGGTACTTGTCCTTCAGCTCTGCTGCCGCCAGATAGGCGTTGTTCACCGAGCAGGACTGCCCGGACGTGAACGCGATGTGCAGCACGTCGCCGCCCTTCTGCAGCAGGCGCTCAAAGAAGTCCATATACCCCGCTACGTTGATCTGGCTGGTCTGGGGCAGCTTGCCCGCCTTCAGAAAGCCGTAAAACCGGGGCAGCGCCGCCGGATCGCGGCCCATATCGTCGTCATAGGTCTGCCCGTCCACCACATAGGTGTAAAACAGCACGGGGATGTCCCGGCTCTCCATATATGAATAAGGCAGGTCCACCGTGGAGCAGCAGCTCAGTGTAAATTTCCGTTCCATTATTTCTCCTTTTTACTCCTTTGTTCTGCTGTGTCTGCGGCAGGGAAGGGGGCACGCAGAACGCCCATTTGTAATACAGTATATTATATGGCCCTGCCTGTTTTTGTCAATATGCGCTTTTCACGGATTGCAAAAACCGATGGGATACGCTATAATAACCACCTGACTACAATACAGGGAGCGATCCGTTATGATACTCGTACTGCAAAAGAACACCCCGGAGCCTGCCATCCGCCAGCTGCTGGCCCAGCTGGCTCTGCAAAACGTCAAGGGCGGCTGCGTAGCGGGGGAGACATCCCTCCTCCTGCCCCTGGTGGGGGAGACGTGGCGGCTGGACCCCGCCGCGCTTCAGGCCCTGCCCTATGTGCAGGAGGCCCGCCGCCTGACCCCGGCCTATCACCTGGCCGCCCGGAGCACTCATCCGGAGAATACCGTGGTGCCGGTGGGCGATGTCCGCGTGGGCGCGGATTTCTGCCTGATCGCAGGGCCCTGTGCCGTGGAGTCCGCATACCAGATACAGACCGTCGCCGCCGCCGTAAAGGCCGCCGGGGCCGTCATGCTCCGCGGAGGCGCCTTCAAGCCCCGCACCTCGCCCTACACCTTCCAGGGTCTGGGCGAGCAGGGCGCGGCGCTGCTGGTACAGGCCGGCCGTGATACGGGCCTGCCCACCGTTACCGAGATCACCGATCCCGCCCAGCTGGACACGCTGGCCGATGTGGACGTGCTGCAGGTGGGTGCGCGCAATATGCAGAACTTCGCCCTGCTGAAGGCTCTCGGCCGCACCCGCAAGCCCATCCTGCTCAAGCGCGGCACCTCCGCCACGGTGGAGGTGCTGCTGCTGTCCGCGGAGTATATCCTGTCCGGCGGCAATACGCAGGTCATTCTCTGCGAGCGTGGTATCCGCAGCGGCCTGACCCCCGCCCGCGCCGCCCTGGATGTGTCCGCCGTTCCGGTGCTGAAGCGCCTGACCCATCTGCCGGTCATTGTGGACCCCAGCCACGCCGCGGGCCGCGCCGATCTGGTGGAGCCGCTGGCGCTGGCCGCCGTGGCCGCCGGGGCCGACGGACTGTTGGTGGAGGTCCATGACCGTCCCGCCACCGCCCTGTCCGACGGCGCCCAGTCCCTTACCCCCGCCGCCTTCGCCCAGCTGGCCCAAAAGGTCCGCTGCCTCCGCGAAGCCCTGCAATAAGCAAAAACGACCGCCTCGGCGGTCGTTTTTTACATCCAGCAGCCCAAGGCCTTTTTCCACGGCCGGTACAGCCCGTAGCCGATCAGCCCGCCGGCAGTGTTGCAGATCAGGTCGGTGATGTCCGACATCCGTGCTGTGGGCAGCAGAGGCTGGACCAGCTCGATGCACAGGCTCAGCAGAAACGCTGCCCCCACCGTACGGAACACCCCTGCCTTTCCCCGGCGCACCACCGGCCACAGAATGCCGAAGGGCACCGTCATCAGCACGTTTAGAAAGACCTGCCGCTCTGCGTTGCCGTATCCCAGCCGCAGATCCCGGAACGGCTCCAGGTTCATGGGTGCGTAGGCATGGTGTATTCCCAGCATGGAGAGCACCGGCAGCACCGTCACCCACAGCACGCCCAGCATATACACGCTGAACACCGTGTACACCAGCACCCGCCGTCGCCCTTGCTTTTTCCACCGGCCCAGCAGCAGGAGATACAGCCCCAGCAGCACGATCAGGTCCGGCGCGTACTTGGGCAGCGCCCGTATGAAAATGTCCGCCATGGCCGCACCTCCCATCAGTATAGTATGCCCTATTATGCCCGCCTGTCCCGTGAAAGTCAACCCGGTCAAGCAAATCATAAAGAACCCCCCGCCGTCAGGCGGGGGGGGCGTGAGGGGAGCGCAAATGCGCGGCCGGGGGGGACAGCTTTGAAAAATCTCCGATCTTCAGCATGGGGGCACCTCCATCGTCTTTCCTTGAGCTCGTACCTATCCTATACCCTCCCACCATCCATGGCAGAGTCAATAGGGGATATGAAAAAATTTTCCCCGCCCGCAGGCGGGGAAAATGTATGTCATTCCGCCGGGATCCGCACGGTGAATGTGCTGCCCTGCCCGGGCACGCTCTCCACCTCCGCCGTACCGCCGTGGAGCCGTGCGATCTGGCGTACCATGTACAGCCCCAGCCCGGTGCCCTCGCCGCCGCTGCGGGCCGCGTCCACCTGATAGAAGCGCTGCCATATCTTTTCCTGCTGGTCCGGTGGGATGCCCTGGCCGTCATCCCGGACAGTCAGTACCGCCTGCTCCGCTTCCCGGCGGACGGTTACACGGACGTGTCCGCCGTCGCTGCCGTACCGGAAGGCGTTGGAAATGAGATTGTTCAGCAGCCGGGTCATCAGTATCACGTCCATCCGTGCCTCCACGTTCTCCGGCGCGTCGCAGGTCAGGACCACGCCCTCCGGCGCGATCATTTTCTGCTGCTCACATACCGCCTCCGCCAGCGCTGTCAGGTCGCCGCGCTCCATGCAGGTCTTCTGGGTGCCCTGTTCCAGCCGCGTGATATGCAGCAGCTGCCCGATGAGCCGGGACATTTGCTCCGCCTGCCGATGAATGACCGTCATGCCCTCGACGTAGTCCTCTGTGGTCTCCGCTGTACGCTTCAGCGTCTCACATTCTGCCAGGATCACCGTCACCGGCGTCCGCAGCTCGTGGCTGGCGTCCGAGGTAAACTGCGCCTCCGCCTTAAAGGAGCGTTCCAGCCGGTCAAACATATCGTCAAAGGTCCCCGCCAGCCGGTTGATCTCACTTCTGCCCCGCGGCAGGCCGATGCGCCGCGACAGGTCCTCGCCGCCGGAGATGCTCTCCGCCGCCGCGATGACCTTCTCCATAGGCTTGAAGGAGCTGCTGGAGATGAGCCAGCCGCCGCCCACGCTCAGCACCACCAGCGCCGGCAGCACCGACCACGCCAGCGGCACGATGACCTCCATCACGCTGCCCCGGGCCGCGCTGTCGATGGTGCCCCGTACCCACAGGCCGCTGCCGCCGATCTCCAGCCAGCAGTCGTACACCAGATACGTCCCGCCGCTGCTGCCGACGACGGTGTGCAGCGCGTTTTTCTCCTTCGGCGCGCCGTCCGATACCTCCGCCGGCGCCGTGCCGAACAGCCGCTGTCCGTCCTCGTCGAAGATCTCCGTGTACACCCCGTGGGCGTACTGCTCCACGTCGCTGAAGTCCCAGTCTCCGTGGTCGAATTCCACATCGTCGGCGTTCCGGCCCACCATGTACAGCAGCTCCGCCTCCGGCGGCCGCGTTACGGTGTTGCGGTTCATCAGCATCACGAACACCAGCATCAGCGCCGTGATGGCGATCATCAGCAGGGAGAACCACAGGGTCATCCGCCATTTGATGGATATGTTCCTCATGCGTCCTCCTTCAGCACCCAGCCCATGCCTCGCACCGTGTGCAGCAGCTTGCGCTCCCCGGGCAGCTCCAGCTTCTTCCGCAGATAGCTGATGTATACGTCCACCACATTGGTGCCCCCGGCGTAGTCCAGGCTCCACAGGTTGTCCTCGATCTGCTGCCGGGACAACACCACGCCCTTGCTGCGGATAAGGTATTCCAGCAGCGCATATTCCCTGGCGGACAGCTCCAGCGTCCGGCCGTCCCGCTTCGCTGTCCGGGCGGCGGTATCCACCGTCAGATCGGCCAGGGTGTACACATTGGTGCTGCCGCTGCCTTTTTTCCGGGTCAGTACCCGCAGCCGTGCCAGCAGCTCGTCCAGGGCAAAGGGCTTGATGAGGTAGTCGTCTGCGCCCGCGTCCAGTCCGTCTACCCGGTCGGCCACGGCGTCCCGGGCTGTCAGCAGCAGCACCGGCAGGGCGCTGCCCCGGGCGCGCAGCGTCCGCAGCACCGTCAGCCCGTCCACTTTCGGCATCATGATGTCCAGCACCGCTGCGTCGTAGGCGGCCGCGTCCAGATAGGCCAGCGCCTCCGCGCCGTCCGGTACGCCGTCCACGGTATAGCCCGCCGCCGTTAGGTTCTTCACCAGCATCCGCCGCAGCTCCGGCTGGTCCTCCGCGATAAGAATACGCATACGCCGTGCCCTCCTCCGCAAGCCACCGTCCGGCAGCAGAAAAAATATCCCGCCCGCCCATCGGCGGGCGGGACCTCTCGCTCACACCCAGTATACCAGAAAGTGTTTTCCCTGACAACCCTTACGCCGTCAGCATGGGCAGGTCAGCGGCGTCCACACCGCTGTACTTCCGGGTCAGATAATCCTCGATATACGCCGCCTCCTCCACGGAGCGCAGGTCGGCGAAGTTCTCCAGCTGCTTTTCGTAGCTGGCGGACACGGTCAGCGTCTCGCCGCAGTGGATCAGCTTCAGCACCACGCCGTTGTCCAGGGTGCGGCTGCTCTCCAGCGCGTAGTTGACGGGGGAAGCCTTTTTGATGATGTGAAAACGTTTCATATTCTTTACCTCCTGAAACCGTATTGTATATGTAGATGGCCTTGTATTGATGTGTTGTGTACTTCCTTAGGATAGCCTTATCTTACGTCCGGTTTATTAGAGGAACATTAAAGAAATGAAAATAATTTTTGAACGTCCTGTTCCGCCGCTTTTCAAATCCCACCCGCGGTGGTACAATACCCATAACAGAAATTTTGCCGATAAGGAGGCATTCCCTATGAAAAAGTCTGTTCTCCGTTCCTACGCCCGTCTCATCGCCCGCACCGGCGTCAATATCCAGAAGGGGCAGGAGGTGTTCATCGCCGCCGACCTGGACCAGCCGGAGTTTGTGGCCATGCTGGTGGACGAGTGCTATAAGTGTAAGGCCAAAAAGGTCGTGGTGGACTGGAACTACCAGCCTTTGCAGAAGCTCCACGTCCGTCACCGCAGCCTGACCACTCTTTCCAGAGTGGAGGACTACGAGTTGGCCCGCTGGCAGCACTATGTGGACACCATTCCCTGCCGCATCTATCTGCTCTCCGAGGACCCGGACGGCCTGAAGGGCATCGACCAGGAGAAGCTGGCCAAGAGCCAGCAGGCCAAGTTCCCCGTCATCAAGCCCTACCGCGACCAGATCGAGAACAAGTACCAGTGGTGCATCGCCGCTGTCCCCGGTGAGGCCTGGGCAAAAAAGCTGTTTCCCGGTCTGCGTAAGTCTCAGGCGGTGGAGAAGCTGTGGGAGGCCATCCTCTCTACCTCCCGCGCGCTGGAGGGCGATCCCCAGGCCAACTGGGCGGCCCACAACAAGGACATCCACGACCGCCGCGACTACTTGAACAGCCTGCACATCCGCCAGCTGCGCTACAGGAGCGCCACCGGCACCGACTTCACCGTGGGTATGATCCCCGAGGCCCATTTCTGCGGCGGCAGCGAGCGCAGCCTGCAGGGCATTGTCTTCAACCCCAATATCCCCTCCGAGGAGTGCTTCATCTCCCCCAAGCGGGGCGAGGCCGAGGGTATCGTCTACGCCACCAAGCCACTGAGCTATCAGGGGCAGCTCATCGACAAGTTCTGGATTCGTTTCCACGCGGGCAAGGCTGTGGAGTGGCACGCCGAGCAGAACAACGACCTGCTGACCAAGCTTATCACTATGGACGAGGGCAGCGCCTATCTGGGCGAGTGCGCCCTGGTGCCCTACGACAGTCCCATCCGCCAGTCCGGACTGCTGTTCTACAACACGCTGTTCGACGAAAACGCCGCCTGCCATCTGGCCCTGGGCATGGGCTTTGCCGACACCATTAACGACTTTGAGCACAAGACCTTGGCCGAGTGCCGCGCCCTGGGCGTCAATGACTCCATGATCCACGAGGACTTTATGATCGGCTCCGAGGATATGAACATCGACGCCGTCTGCGAAAACGGCGATGTGGTCCCCGTGTTCCGCCATGGCAACTGGGCCTTCTGAAACAACAAATATCCCCCGGCTGCCGCCGGGGGATATTTCTTTTCTGCTGATGCATATACTCTCCCAAAAGCAAAAGGGAGGAACGACCATGGCACAGATCGAACCCATCACCTGGTTCCGTAATGCCCACCCGGAGCAGGGCAGCCTGCGGGTGCAGGTATCCGCCGCCCAGGGGATATTCCCCATCCCCGGCGCAGCGGTGGAGGTATACCGCGACTTCGGCGCGGTGCGGGAGACGTTCTACTCCGGCGTGACCGACAGCTCCGGCATTGCCGACAGGATACTGCTGCCGGCGCTGCCCGCGTCGCTGGGACTGTCGTCGGACACGGCGGGCATCAGCGGCACCGCCTACACCGTGGCGGTGAGCCACCCGGACTACCACTGTCCGGAGCACCAGCAGGTGCTGGTGTTTCCCTGCATCGAGTCCGTGCTGGCGGTGACGCTGCCGCCGCAGCGAGAGGAGGGCTGAGCCGTGCCCTATCCCGTTATTCCGGAGTACATCACCGTCCATCTGGGCGCGCCGGACGCCCCGGCGGAGAACGTCACCGTCACCTTTCCCCGCTACATCAAGGGCGTGGCCGCCAGCGAGATATACCCCACGTGGAACGAGAGCGCCATCCGTGCCAATGTGCTGGCGCAGATATCCGTGGCACTGAACCGGGTCTATACGGAGTTCTACCGCAGCCGAGGCTATGACTTCGACATCACCAACAACACCCAGTACGATCAGGCATTCTCCCCCAATAAGGAGACGTTCGAGAACATCAACGCCATCGTGGACGACATTTTCAACAACTACATCGTCCGCCGCGGCAATGTGGAGCCGCTGTACGCCCAGTTCTGCGACGGCGTGCGCACCCAGTGCCGGGGGCTGTCCCAGTGGGGCAGCCAGGAGCTGGCCACCCAAGGCCGCACACCCTACGAGATACTCCAATACTACTACGGTCAGGACATCGACCTGGTCACCAACGCCCCGGTGGGGGACAGCACGCCCTCCTATCCCGGTCGGCCGCTGACCGTGGGCAGCATGGGAGAGGACGTCCGCACCATCCAGCGGGAGCTGAACCGCATCCGCAAGAACTACCCGGCTCTCCCCGCCGTCGGAGAGACCAACGGCGTCTTCGGCGCGGACACCGCCGCCGCCGTCCGCGCCTTCCAGCGCATTTTCAATTTGACCCAGGACGGCATCGTGGGCAAGTCCACCTGGTACCGTATCAAGTCCATCTACAACGGCGTCAAGAGCCTCTCCGAGGTCACCAGCGAGGGCCTGACCATCTCCGAGGCCCAGCGGCAGTTCCCCAAGGTCCTCCGCCTGGGCGACACCGGCATCGGCGTCCAGGCCATCCGGTTCTATCTGGCGTTTCTGGGCTTCTTCCTGCCGGAGCTGCCGCCCATCCGCATCTCCGACGTGTTCGACAACGAGCTGCGGGACGCGGTGCTGGCCTTCCAGAGCACCTATGGCCTGACGGTGGACGGCGTGGTGGGGCGGAACACATGGAACGCCATCCAGAACGTCTATGAGCAGACGCTCTACCAGCTGCCGCCGGAGTACCAGACCTTCGCCCGGCAGATATACCCCGGCCGCTTCCTGGTGGAGGGCGACACCGGCCCGGAGGTGACGCTGCTTCAGACCCAGCTGAACCGGCTGGCGCAGCGGGACAGCACCCTGCCTGCCGTCGCCGCGGACGGCATCTTCGGCCCCGCCACCGCCGCCGCGGTCCGCACCCTGCAAAACCGCCTGGGGTACAGTCCCACCGGCGCCGTCGGCCCGGTCCTTTGGTCCTACATCATCACCCAGGGTCAGGGCTACGGCGTGTTTTGAACAAAAAAAGAACCGCCCTCCGGCGGTTCTTTTCCGTCTTTCACACCATCCGGCAGCTCTCGCAGTCCTCGCAGGCGGGGAACTTACTCTTGTCGTAGGCGATGCCGTTCTTGTCGTAGTAGTCCTTCACCGCGGACTTCACGGCTTCCTCCGCCAGCACGGAGCAGTGCAGCTTGTGGGCGGGCAGACCGCCCAGCGCGTCCACGACCTCCTTGTTGGTCAGGGCCAGCGCGTCCTCGATGCGCTTGCCCTTGATCATCTCCGTGGCCATGGAGCTGGAGGCGATGGCGCTGCCGCAGCCGAACGTCTCAAACTTCACGTCCTCGATCTTGTCGTCCTTGATCTTCAGGTACATCTTCATGATGTCGCCGCACTTGGCGTTGCCCACCTCGCCTACGCCGTCGGCGTCGGCGATCTCGCCCACGTTCCGGGGGTGCAGGAAGTGGTCCATCACGGTATCGGTATACAAAGCCATAATCAACGCTCCTTTACATTACAGAATGAATGTCCGCTTGCCGGACTCCAGGTCCTTCCACATGGGGGACATATCCCGCAGATACGCCACGATGCCGGGTACCTTCTCCAGAATATAGTCCACCTGCGCCTCTGTGGTGTCGTGGCACAGGCTCAGCCGCAGGGAGCCGTGGGCTACCTCATGGGGACGGCCGATGGCCAGCAGCACATGGCTGGGGTCCAGGGACCCGCTGGTGCAGGCGCTGCCCGAGCTGGCGCAGATACCCGCCTGATCCAGCAGAAGCAGCAGGCTCTCGCCCTCGATGCCCTCGAAGCAGAAGTTCACGTTGGTGGGCAGCCGGTGCACCGGGTCGCCGTTCAGCGCGCTGTGGGGGATCTTACTCAGTCCCGCGATCAGCTTGTCCCGCAGCTTTGTCAGCCGGGCGGTGTCCTCATCGATGTGCCCGCAGGACTCCTCCAGCGCCGCCGCCAGACCCATGATGCCCGGGATATTCTCCGTGCCGGCCCGCTTGCCGCGTTCCTGCGCGCCGCCCTCGATGATATTGGTCAGGGGGATACCCTGCCGGGCGTACAGCACGCCCACACCCTTGGGGCCGTGGAACTTGTGGCCGGACAGGGACAGCATGTCGATGTTCTGCTCCTTCACGTTGATGTGCAGGTGGCCCGCCGCCTGCACCGCGTCGGTGTGGAACAGCACGCCCTTCTCGTGGCACACCTTGCCGATCTCCGGGATGGGCAGGATAGAGCCGATCTCGTTGTTGGCGTACATGATGGTCACCAGACAAGTGTCCTCCCGGATGGCCTCCGCCACCTGCTGGGGGGTGATGGTGCCTGTGGGACCCACGTCCAGCAGCGTCACCTCAAAGCCCTCTTTTTCCAGCTTCTTCAGCGTGTGCAGCACCGCGTGGTGCTCGAAGGCGGTGGAGATGATGTGCTTCTTGCCCTTTCGCTCACCGATGTGGGCGGCGGAGACAATGGCCTGATTGTCGGCCTCGCTGCCGCCGGAGGTAAACGTGATCTCCTTAAAGCTGCACCCGAGACAGTCCGCTACCCGCCGCCGTGCGTCCGCCAGCGCCTCCGCGGCCTGCTGGCCCACGGTGTGCAGGCTGGAGGGGTTGCCGTAAAACTGCTGGAAATAGGGCGTCATAGCCGCCACGGCCTTGTCGCTCATCCGCGTGGTGGCCGCATTATCTGCATAGACCTGCATAGGATCACTCCTTTAACATATCTTTTTTGTAGGTAAGAAAAGCCTACCACATAAACCCTACAATGTCAATAGGTTTTACCAAGAAAATCTGCCTTCTTGCGTCCCTGTCATTGCGAGACCAGTCCGCAGACTGGCCGTGGCAATCCGTCCCCCGCGCCCGCAGGCGCGGAACCCCCATGCCTTCTCCTCGAGGGGAAGGTGCCCCGCAGGGGCGGATGAGGTGTCGCGCGCCCCGCGCGCTTCCCCCCTCCCATTTCCCCCCAATTCCTCCCCCTATTTGCCCCAAAACCGGAAAAACCGGCATATTTTACAAAACCCTCTGGACAACCACGGAAATTGTGGTATAATCAACTCATCCGCAGGAGTACTCCTGCTTTGGCGTTTTAACAAGCTTAAAACGAAGCAGACTGCGGAAATATCAAAATCATTGGGGAGTGTTAACAATGAAAAAGGTATTAGCAACCATTCTGGCTCTGGTCATGGCCATAGGGCTGTGCAGCGTCAGCTGGGCGGATGACCCTGTCACATTGAAGGTCGATCCAAGTGTAAGCTACACAACGGCACCGGCACGCGCAGCGGACGCAACCTATAAGACGATAGCAGAGGCTATCACTGCGGCGCAGGCCGGGGATACTATCGCGCTTGTGAATGACTTAACTGTGGATGGCGACAGCTATACCAAAGTTAAAAAGGCGCTCACAATCGATTTCGGCGGATGCACGATGACGGTAGCGGCTGGCGGCGGATTCGATGTATATAGCGATCTGACGCTGAAAAACGGAACGCTGGAGTGCCTGAAGTGGGCCGCGTGGGTGCAGAGCGGCGCGAAGCTGACGGTTGCCGCGGACATGGTTATCAATGCCACCAGCACGGATGCGAATAAGGGCGGTATTACCGTTCAGAACACAGGGTCCGAGGTCACCGTGTACGGTAAGGTGACGGCTGCCGGCGGTGCGGCGATTTCCGGTATTGGCAATGCTTCCGATGGCGGCGTTACCATCAATATCGAGGACGGTGCGGTGGTCACGAACACGAACGACGGCGGTCTGGGCATTTACTATCCGAACACCAGCAACCTGAACATCAAGGGCGGCACTATTACCGGTGCGACCGGCATCTACGTGAAGTGTGGCAGTGTGTCTGTTACCGGTGGTACGATCGTGGGTAATGGTGCTAAGGCGGACTATGCGTACTATGGAAATGGCGGCAATCCTACGGGCGAAGCCCTGGTCATTGACAAGTGCAACTATCCCGGCGGTGATCCCGCTGTGAGCATTACTGGCGGCACATTCAGCAGCACGAATGCAAATGCCGTTGGCAGCTATGTTGGCAATAATGCAACGGGTGTTGTGACCGGTTTCATCACCGGCGGCACCTTCTCCAGCGATGTGGACGCCTATGTTGCGGCCGACAAGATCGTCCAGAAGGACGGCGGCGCTTATAAGGTCGTAGCGGACGGCGCTATCACCAGCGGCACCTATACCAGTCAGCCTACTGTGCCTTCCGGATATAAGGCGACGAAGAATGATGATGGTACCTGGACGGTAACCAAGATCTCCTATTACTACTACCCCTCCACCAGCGATACCACCACGTCTACCACCACCAAGGGCTCTCCCAAGACCTTCGACGCGGGCATTGCTCTGTATGTCGGCATGGCGCTGACCTCCGCCGCCGGCGTGGCGTTTGTGGGCAAAAAGCGCGAGGACTGACACCGTTTCCTGCGGTGTCTTACCCCGGCGCCGCGCGAAATAAAAAAGGCACCCCGTCAGGGGTGCCTTTTTTGTTTACTCAGCAGGGGAGGGGACGTCCTCTATCTCCGGCTCCGTCCATTCCACCATGGTGGCCACGCATCGGTTGATGCTCTTGCCTTCGCCGTAGAACTTGCGCTCATAGTCGGTCATCACGCCCACCGGCCCGTCCGCGTGCAGATCCCGCGTCACCTCCGACAGCGCGAACCCGAACTGCGGTATTTCCTCCAGCGACCACTCAAACAGCTTGTCGTTGTCGGTCTTGAAGTGGATCTGTCCTCCCTCGGCCAGCACCTGCCGATACTTTTTAAGAAAGTTCCCGTGGGTCAGCCGCCGCTTTTTCTGGTTGCTCTTGGGCCACGGGTCGCAGAAGTTGATGTACAGCCGGTCGATCTCCCCATCGGCGAACATATCCGGCAGCAGCGCAGCGTCCCCGTCTACGAACCATACGTTCCGCAGCGCCGCGTCCCGCGCCTTCTCCATGGCCACCACCATGGCGTCCGGCACCTTCTCCACGGCGATCAGCAGCACCTCCGGCTCTGCCGCCGCGGTCCCCACGGTGAAGCCGCCCTTGCCGCAGCCCAGCTCCACCCGCAGCTCCCGTGCCTCCGGCATCAGCTCCCGCCAGCGCCCCCGCAGGGCGAACGGGTCCCGGATCAGGTACGCGCCGCAGGCTTCCATCCGGGGCGCCAGATTTTTTTTCTTCCGCATCCGCATATACGTGATTCCTCACTGTTTTTCTAAAGTAAAGTGGTGTTATCGCGCCTTTTTCAGTGCGCTGATGTCCTGCGAATGGAGACGAACCACGGTCTTCAGCATATCCACATCGGTCTCCACGGCCTCCACGCGCTCCACAGGGGCAGATCGCGCCAGCAGTGTGTCGTTCCCCTCCGCCAGCAGCCGAAGCTGCGGCAGGACCATGTTCTCCTGTGTCAGTTCCACCCGCCGTAGGCGTTCATCCATCCGGCTCATCTGCTCCTTGAGTGCAGCCAGCTCTTTCTTTGTCTCCGCAGATTCCTGCTTCAGCCCGGAGACGTCCTCCACCAGCTGCTCCAGCAGCCCTAAGATCTTTTCCTCGTTCTGCATGGCGATTCCTCCCTTTTACACGTGGCCCCATCATAGCACGAAATTCTTCCGCGCACAAGTATCATTTTCCGCGCCGCCTCATTTTCCGCTGATCACCGCCTCTCCGCCGCCTCCGCCCCGCAAAAGTGTGCAAATTCCGGTGTCCACTTTTGTGGAAACCGCTAAAAAAGCAAAAAGCCGGTGGGTTGGACTTGATAAATTTCTAACGGGCCACTATAATGTGATATGTATGAGGAGGCGTATGCCCACCCGCCGGCCATGTGCCGTTTCCGGGCGCTGCGCTCACGGAAAGGAACCATAAGGAGGAACTTGATATGACCAACATTCTGCTGGAAAAGAAGGGCCTCATCGCCGTGGCGACCATCAACCGTCCCAAGGCGCTGAACGCGCTGAATTCCGAGGTCCTGACCGACCTGGACGAGCTGGTGTCCACCGTAAAGGCGGACGCGGATATCCGCGCTCTGGTCATCACCGGCAGCGGTGAAAAGGCCTTCGTGGCCGGCGCCGACATCGGCGAGATGAGCACCCTGACCAAGGAGGGCGGCGAGGCCTTCGGCAAGCACGGCAACGATGTTTTCCGCGCCATCGAGACGCTGCCCATCCCCACTATCGCCGCGGTCAACGGCTTCGCCCTGGGCGGCGGCTGCGAGCTGAGCATGGCCTGCGATATCCGCATCTGCGCCGACACCGCGGTCTTCGGTCAGCCCGAGACCGGCCTGGGCATTACCCCCGGCTTCGGCGGCACCCAGCGTCTGGCCCGCCTGGTCAGCCCCGGCATGGCCAAGCAGCTGATCTATACCGCCAAGAATATCAAGGCTGACGAGGCCTACCGCATCGGCCTGGTCAACGCCGTCTATCCCCTGGACGAGCTGCTGCCCGCCGCCGAGAAGCTGGCCGAGACCATCGCCAAGAACGCGCCTATCGCCGTCCGCGCCTGCAAGCAGGCCATCAACGACGGTCTTCAGGTGGACATGGACAAGGCCATCGTCATCGAGGAAAAGCTCTTCGGCAGCTGCTTCCAGTCTGCCGACCAGATCGAGGGTATGTCCGCCTTCCTGGAGAAGCGCAAGCACGAGCCCTATCAGAACAAGTAAGTTAATTGACAGGCACACCGCCTGATAATTAAGCAATTCATGTAAAAATTTAAGTAGGAGGAACTATCATGAAAGTAGCAGTATTCGGCGCCGGTACGATGGGCAGCGGCATTGCCCAGGTTTTCGCAGCGAAGGGCCACACCGCCCTGATGTATGCTTCCAGCACCGCCAGCGCACAGCGTCATAAGGACAAGCTGGCCGCCTCCCTGAACAAGAAGGTCGCCAAGGGCAAGATGACCCAGGAAGCCGCGGACGATATCATGAGCCGCGTTCTGGTCGAGGAGTTTGACGCTGCCGCCGATGCCGATCTGGTCATCGAGTGCGTGGCCGAGAACATGGCCGTCAAGAAGGAACTGCTGGGCAAGCTGGACGCCATCTGCAAGGACGAGACCATCTTCGCCTCCAACACCTCCTCTCTGTCCATCACCGAGATGGGCCAGGGCATGAAGCATCACCTGGTCGGTATGCACTTCTTCAACCCCGTGCCCGCCATGAAGCTGGTGGAGGTCATCGCCGGCGGCAACACCCCCGCCGACCTGGTGGACTATATCAAGAACCTGTCTGTGGAGATCGGCAAGACCCCCGTGGTGGTCAACGAGGCCCCCGGCTTTGTGGTCAATAAGATCCTGATCCCCTACTGCAACGAGGGCGTTTGCGTTCTGCAGGAAGGCGTTGCCTCCGCGGAAGATATCGATATTGCTATGCAGCTGGGCTGCAACCATCCCATGGGCCCCCTGCATCTGGGCGACCTCATCGGCTGGGACGTGGTGCTGAACATTATGGACGTGCTGTTCAACGAGACTCACGATAGCAAGTATCGCGCAAACGTGCTGATCCGGAAGATGGTTCGTGCGGGCAAATTGGGTATTAAGTCCGGCGAAGGCTTCTTCAACTACAACAAGTAAAATCAGAAAAAGGAGAAAAAAGTATGGATTTCCATCTGACGAAGGAACAGCTGCTCGTTCGCAAGATGTACCGCGATTTCGCGGAGAACGAGGTCAAGCCCCTGGCCGCTGAGATCGACGAGGAAGAGCGCTTCCCCATGGAGACCGTCGAGAAGATGGCCAAGCTGGGCATGATGGGCATTTACTTCCCCAAGGAGTACGGCGGCGCCGGCGCTGATGTGCTCTCCTACGCCATGTGCGTCGAGGAGCTGGCCAAGGTCTGCGGTACCACTGCTGTTATCGTTTCCGCCCACACCTCCCTGTGCGCCGCCCCCATCTTCGAGAACGGCACCGAGGAGCAGAAGATGAAGTATCTGCCCGACCTGTGCTCCGGCAAGAAGATCGGCGCTTTCGGCCTGACCGAGCCCGGCGCCGGCACCGATGCCCAGGGCCAGCAGACCACCGCCGTGCTGGACGAGTCCGGCGAGAACTACATTCTGAACGGCTCCAAGTGCTTCATCACCAACGGCAACGTAGCTGACACCTTCGTGGTCATCGCCGTCACCGGCAAGACCGTCGACAAGCGCGGCCGCAGCATGAAGGAGATCTCCGCGTTCATCGTGGAGAAGGACGACAAGGGCTTCTCTCAGGGCAAGCACGAGAAGAAGATGGGTATTCGCGGCAGCTCTACCTGCGACCTGATCTTCGAGGACTGCGTCATTCCCAAGGACCGTATGCTGGGTAAGAAGGGCGAGGGCTTCAAGATCGCCATGAAGACCCTGGACGGCGGCCGTATCGGTATCGCCTCTCAGGCCCTGGGCCTGGGCGAGGGCGCTGTCGAGGAAGCCATCAAGTACACCAAGGAGCGCGTTCAGTTCGGCAAGCGCATCTCCCAGTTCCAGAACACCCAGTTCCAGCTGGCTGAGATGCACACCCGTATGCAGGCCGCGCAGTTCTTGGTCTACTCCGCCGCTATGAAGAAGCAGAACCACGAGCCTTACTCCATGGACGCCGCCATGGCCAAGCTGTTCGCCGCCGAGGCCGCTTCCGATGTGACCCGCCGCGCCGTCCAGCTGTTCGGCGGTTACGGCTACACCCGTGAGTATCCCGTGGAGCGCATGATGCGTGATGCCAAGATCACCGAGATCTACGAGGGCACCAGCGAGGTCCAGC
>ERZ1673743.536-NODE-536-length-56564-cov-11.595498_pt1 | contig 56564 bp, 70 predicted proteins | sample MGYA00580197_ERZ1673743 | MGnify/ENA primary metagenome ERZ1673743 (study PRJEB41218, sample SAMN15661795) | gut metagenome | host: Homo sapiens | place: Canada: London | collected 2015-08-20/2019-03-30 | study: EMG produced TPA metagenomics assembly of...
AAAAGCTACCATTGTCATTATATTTTGCAATATAATCAATAATAGCTTGATAGTCTTCCGGATCATTCTTCTCTCCAAAAATCCTTTTAAATATTCTATTTAAAATTCCTTTTTGAGTTTCATTTATGTTCTTAACTTTAAATTGTGGTTCTTTCCCACCAAAGTACCCTGCTGCAATAATACTTATATAATATTCAAGTGCAACTACAACATCTTTTTTGTCATATTTTCTTGTAAATCTATCTTGTAAATATTTTCTGTGCATAAATATTGGCAATGCTTTTCCCCATAATATACTTATATTTTGATTTATATTTTCTTCATTTAAGAACTCATCTTTATATTGTACTTTTTCTACGAAACTCATTTTTATTCTCCTTTACATTATACTATTGTACCCAAATTGTATTGTATTTGGTCTTGGGTTCTCATAAACTCCTGTTAAGCAATCTTCAGCATCATCATGTTCATTCTTTCCCGTTCTTACATAATGTTTTAAGTGTTTTGCAAACTCTGGCCATTTATCTTCCCAATTTATAGGGAAATATATATTATTCATTACTCCTGTTGAATTACTTAATATTCTTGCGATTTTATTTTCTCCTTGATGAAACCAATTTACTTTTGTGTGAGTGTTTTTTAACTGCTTTAATTCTTTTTGAACATTCCTTGCAAATCCTCTACCACCATTATTACTTTCTATATTCGCATTTCCCACATTATCTTTTGTCAACATTTTTGCCACTGCTGGCTCTGTTATTTCCATTGACTCTTGTGTATAAATAACATCCAAAATGTAATATTCATTATTATACATCTGATAATCTATCGAACATAAATAATCTTCGCCTTCATCTGCAGTATCTGTGTAATTCATAACATAATGTGCTGGTGGTAACTTATCATAAGTTTTAAATGCTGTATATAATCTATTTTTCACATCTATTGGCTCTTGTTGGTAGTTAGCATAAACAATGTCTTTATTCATGTTCTTTGTTTTAAATTCATAATCTTCTTTGCTTAATACATCTTTACACAACATTGAACCATCTTCTTGAACTGCTTTGTAATTTATATGCCTTACATTAGGATAGTTTTCTAATATATATCCTGCTAAATCATTACTAGACCATCTTGTCATAATAATTATTAGTTTAAATCCATTTTCAGTTCTTGATAACATTGTATTATTGAACCACTCTATATGATTTTTTAGTGTATTCTCGTTATAAGCTTCTTTGGCATTTTTTATAAGATCATCTATTATCATTATTGTACAACCAAAACCAGTTGCAGTTCCTGTTGGAGATGTTGCTAAATAGTTCGATACCTTACTTCCAGCCAATGCCCATTTTTTTTGCGTTGCTTCACCATCTTTAATTTTGGTGTTAGGAAATATGTCATTATATACAATTACTCCTTCCGTTTTTGCAGAGGCTATTGTATCTCTTACTGATTTAGCAAACGAACTTGACAAATCTTCGTTATATGATCCTGTCATTATCTTTTCGTTTGGATTAATTCCTAATATCCATTCTACAAATTTTCCTGCAGTTCTTGACTTTCCATGTCTTGGTGGCATATTTATTACACATACTTTTTCATTGCTCTTGTAAAAATCTTGTAATTGATAGCATAAATCTTTTAAAAAGTTACGTTCTTCTTCGTAAAAATCAGATGCAGTTAATTTACAATATTCAAAAAAATCACGTCTGGCTAATTCCAAACGTGCTTGTTTTTTTATTTCTTCTTTTAAATTATTATTCATTCAATATCTTTCTCAGTTCTTCTGTTGACATTCCTGAAAATGGATTATTTGTATTAACATTGCCATCAATTGTTACTTTTTCCTTAAACATTCCTAAATGTTTTCCTAATAATTCAAGAGCCTTTGTTTTATCTAATAGTTTTACTTTTTGTGTATCGCCTATTTTTTCTCTGTTGTCTCCATAACCATCATATTCTTCTAAAGTTTCCAGTGATGATATTGCTCCTACAGTCTCACTATCAATGTCTGCTATATTTTTTAATTGCCCATTTTCTGTATATAGTTTTCTTATATCCAAAAATGCTATTTTGGCTAACTCTTTTATTACCATATCTTGTGTAACTTCTGTTCTTTTTTCTCTTTCTTTTTGCTTTTTAGATATGTATTCTTGAACCTTAGTATTTCTTAGTAATTTACTACCATTCACATTTGCTGTCTCATCTTTCTTACATCTTGAATAAGCAACCTTATATGCTCTTGTTGCATTAAGGTCTATTAAATATTCATCGCAAAATCTTTTTTGTGCATCTGTCATATAAGATTACCTCTCTTTCTATTTTGTTTTTGCAAATTCTATATTACTTGTATAATTACATTCTTTACCACAATACTTTTTATTACATTCTGTATTTTTATCTTTGTTGCATAAATACAGTGGTTCTATTCCAAAATATTTATTTACTACCTCATTTATAAAATCATTAATACTTGCTACTACTTCACATACATCTTCATAAGTAAATGTTTTATCATCATTTTGATTGTGACCATATTCATATAACCATACATGAGTTAGTTCATGTTTCAATGTTTTAATTATGTTGGCTTGGTCTTTTAGCAACATTATTGTTTGAGTTCTATATATTGTTACTCCTAAAGTTCCATCTGATTTCATTTCATTATTTATTGTGGCCTCGTCTACTTCTTCTATTGTCCATTCTGTATTATTTATCTTAAATTTCATTTTATTAGACACCTCTCTTTTATCATATAAGGACAATACACTTTACCTTCTCTTAGGTTTATAACCTCTAAAAAAGAGCAATTTTTACATTGCTCTGGTAAATCTTTCTTTAATTTTCTCATATTCTCTAAGTCTTCATACTTTTGTTCTTCTTCATTCATATTTATCACTTCTTTACATTCGTCAAATACACATTCTTTACATTTCTTGTTTGTATTTGAACATACTTCTTTGCTTTTTATACACGGTAACATCTTATATATCCTTTTCTATCTTTTTCGACATATTGTGACTTTATATTGTTTAATTATCTTGAGGAGGTGGTTAAATTGTATAGACAACCTGTTAACTCTTCAAGAATATCTAGTGTTGGCTGGGAAAATAATACTCTTGAAATAGGTTTTCCTGGTGGAGCCGTTTATCAATATTTTAATGTTTCAGAATGTGAATATATAAACTTTATTAATTCTCCATCATTAGGTTCTGCTCTTAATAATCTACAACGTTTTCACAGGTATTCAAAGGTTATTTAACTAACGGTATACTCACTTCATCAGATACAACCCTTATATAGTTCTCATCTATTATTATAGAAGTATGAGGGTTGTAATTCTTTTTTAAATATTCTACTAATGGTTTTGATATTTTTTCAATTTCTTTTATCTTATCCATATAACTCCTCTTTTCTTGTATATATAAAACACTATGTAATGATATAGCAGAAAAGTGTTAACGCCTTATATACTTTCTGCCTTTATAAGGTCTTATATAACTTTATATCACTACATACTGCTTTATACTGCTTTATACTTTTATTGAGACAAGGGAATGCATTTTAGCCCACTCCCAAGGCTTACTATATTTCTATTTATATACCTCTAATATAGAAAAAGGTTTAGAACTCACTAGGAAAGTTCTATTATAATCTATTTTTAAGGAGTGATGTTATACATATTACAACCAATTTATATTATCAGTTCCTAGCATACTGGTAATAGCTAATTTCTTGTAATTCCTTTTATTGTCCAAAATTGTGCTTCTTCTAATTTAGTTATTGCTAAACTTGTTTCTCTTGAATTTTCACAATTTTCTTCAATAAAATCATACATTTTTGAGAACATTTCTCTAATATTATCTATTTTTTGTTGTTTTTCTTCATTTACTTCTAAATACTTTGCTTTATCATTCATTTTTTATTCTTCCTTTCATAAAATAATAAAAGAGCCTATCTCAGATAAACTCTTTTTACATGTATTTAAATTTATTGGCACTTGGACTATGACCTGCTACGCAAGTGTGCCTTTCGGGTTCCTTGATATTTTACTATCAGTATAATTAAAACATAATTTAGAACCGTTATTCAATGCTTTTTGCCGTCCTCTTTATAATTCTGCATAATTTTTTAATGCTTTTCCGTGTAATTTGCATATATGATCATATGAATAGCCCAAATCGTCAGATACTTTATTTAGTGTATTACCTCTAATATACCTTAAATATAATATGCTTTTAAAAGGTTGTTCCAATTGTTCTATTTTATTTTCTACTATAAATTTCTTTAATAATAATTCTTCTAGTTTTTCTCTGCATTTTTTTTCAATTTCTTTTATTTTGTCTAAACTTTCTTCAAATGGTGCTTTATCTAAATTTTCTCCTTTAGCATTTGGCATTCCTGTTATATTTGTAGTCATTTTTTCAATTCTTGTTTTTAATTCCTCGGCATCATTTTGTTTTTCCTCTATGTATTTTATATTGTCTCTATATTCTCTTAATTCTTGCTTAGTTTCCTCAATAGTTATCATCTCTTGTACCTCCATTCTACTCATTAAATAAATAACATAATTTATATTGATTTCTTATTAAGTTATTACTCTTTATGGCTCTTCCACTCTCTCTTGCTGTCAAATCTAAAAATCTTACTACCTCTTGCAATGTTCCTATTCTCATACATTGCTCACTATTCTTTGTATCGTATATCCCGTAAATTTTCATTCGTACCTCCTTCAATTTAATTACTGAAATGTTTTCTTATACACTCTACACAATTTGAATTATCTTCATTGCATAGTTCTGTATTTGTTGTATTCTTCATACATATATCTTTATCTATATCTAGACTTAATATGTACTTTGACATGTTTTGTATTATTTTATCTTTTTCTTCTAGCATAGATAAAACTATATTAAACTGTTTCACTCTATTTTGATACAATTCAAGTTCTTCATCATAATAATCACAGTCTGTTGCTTCTATAAATTTGATTTGTTCTTCAAAATATTTTATATGCTTTTTTAAATATTCTATTGCTTCTTCTTGTTCTTTTGTCATAGCTAGTCCTCCTTTTTTAGTAGTTCTTGTAATCTCTTTTTTATATCTAAAGATTTTGTATTCATTGCTCTTAATCTTACTATTTGATAATCATTTTTTCGACCATTTGATATTATTTCTTTAGTCTTTTTTATATCATAATTAATTCTGTCTATTATATCTTTTATTCTTTGCTTTGGAATACACTCTTCGTTTGCTGTATAATATTGCTCAATAATTTCTTTCATACTAGCTTTTGTATATTCTTCTTTTCCTATTATTTCTAAGTCTTTCTCCATAACTTCATTTTTTAGTTCTTCATTCTCTTTTAATACTCTTTTACAAGCTGATAAAAGGTGTTGTATAGCTTGATAGCTTATATCTCCTACAATTTGTTCATTATATTCTGAGTAATCTACATCTGTTTTTAATATAAAATCTTCAATTATTTTTATATCTTCTTCTATGCTATTTTTTTCACTTAAAACACCTCCTACTATCTTTTGTTTGTTATTTCTATCTATTCCTACATAACAACCTGTGTTTTCTTCTTTTACATCTTTTCCTGGATATAATATACACTTGCTATTTATGTTGTTCATACAGTCTTTGCATTTCACTAAATCTTCAAATAATTGCATTAAATCCACTCCTCTCCACACTTTTCACACTTATATACAATGTGGTCTATTTCCATATCTAAAAATTCAGCTTTCATTCTTCCACCACATTCAGGACAATGTAAACTAAATATATCTTTAATTTTTTCTAGTATTCTTTTTACCTTTTCTTTCACTTAAAACACCTCCAAACTCTTTTTCAAGTTTTCGTTTTTCTGTATAATGTACTTTAGTTCTTGTTATTTGATGAATTATATCGCATATAGTTCCTTTGCTGTATGGAAAAGACCATCCATCCTGTCCAAAATATTTAATTCCTCTTTCAGACTTTTCTTCTAATTCGTCCATTTGTTCTTTATTTAGTTTGCAATAAATTTTATATTCTAATTCTCTATACATTTTTTCTATAATAGGTTGATATTCATCTAACCAATCCCAATTTATTTGTTCTATGAATTTTGGTTTTGCATATCTTATTATTTCTCTTCCACAAAATGGACAGTATTTTATATTCTCTTCAAAATGAAACGGTTGAAACATATCTTCTTCAAAATATATTTCTTTTTTACAATTTGAGCATTCATGATATTTATATACTTCGCCTTTATATATTGGTGTCAATATAACTTCCTCATCAGCTGTTTTCATTTGTATCACTCCTCTCTAGATCATAAATTCTATCTCTTTGCATACTTCTTAACATTGATGATAATATTACTTCTTTATCTGCTTTAAGTTCTTGCTTTCTTGATGGTTTTATACAATATAATTCTTTTAACCCATCTACTGGCTCTGTAAAATATTTTGTCCATTTATTACCCAATACATCAATTTGTTCTTCTTTTTGTTCCAGTCTATCTACTGCTACTAAAACTCCTATTTCTGACGGTATTTCATTTTTTACTTCTTGATACAATTTGTATGGCATTACAAAATAATTTTTATTTCCTATAAATGTTAGTGCGTTTTTACTATGAAAATCTTGTTTAGATTGTTTTATTTCATAGCAGTAGGTTTCTCTTTGACAGTTATACATTATGCAATCTACTATTTCTTTTCCATACCAACCAATGGTACATTCAAAAACATAAAAATCATTTCTTTTATTAAAACGATTTGCTAATAATTGTTCTAGTCTTTTTGTAGTTTCTGTTTTCATATCTTATTTACTCCTTCCAAAATAAAATTTTATGCAAACCCTTGTCCTCTTTCATAAAGTACCCATTTGTTTTTATCTTGCCTTTGATAATGCCTTTCGCTTAGTGGTGCAACTAAATGTATTCTCCAATCGTTTTCTTCATCTTTCACAGCTTCTTTTTCAGCATCTCTTACGGTCCATAATTCATTTTCGCTTTTTATTGAATTTTCATTATAGATTTCCTTTCCATTTTTGGTTACCGTAGCTACTCCAAAGCCTACTGCAATTAGCATATCTTCTGGTGCAATGTCATATTGATAACCACAATGCAAACATCCTCCATATCCACCTTTTATAGGTTTTTCTTTCTTCCATTCCATATCTTATTTACTCCTTTACTACTAAATTTGCTTGAATTAAATCGTATAATAAGCATTGTAATGAACTAGCAATTGTAGCTGGTTCTAATATTTCTATTTGTATGTATCCATGATTGGGTGTTGTATAAACCCTATAAACTGTTTTGCCATGTATTCCTCTTATGTATTCATAACAATTTCTATATTTTCTTTTGAATCCATATTGTTCTAATTCTTCCAAGTCTTTTTCTGGATTAAATTTTAACTTTCCCATATATCTATTCTCCTCCTACTTTTTTAAATCTGCTAATATATCTCCTAATACTGTTTTATCTTTTATATTGTGTAAAAAGCAATATAATGTGTCAAAATCTCCATGAAAGCTTAAATCTATCATTGCTTTCAGTATTTCATTTATTATTTGTTCCTTTTCCATCATCTTCTCCTCCTACTTTATAGCAATTAGCCTCGAACTGTTCTTTTGTTAGTATTGTTTTTATGTCTTTATCATATATAGTACAATCTCCGATTTCTTCATTTGTGTAATTAGATGTCATTTCTAAATGTAATTCTCCTGTTTCCATATCTTCCATAACTGCTAACACTTTACTTCCATTTACATAGTCTCCAACTTCTATTAAATCTATTAGTTGTTTACTGTGTTTTACTATATTTTTTATGTCAAACCATTTTTGATTTTCTAAATGTACTGTATTTTCTATCATTCCATATAAAGCATCTACTTTATCTATAACTCCATTTTTTGTTCTCACATAATCATTTACTTCTATCTCATTTCTATCTGCTTTGTTCATTTTTCTTGTTGCCTTTAATTCCTCTTCATCTAAATCAAACGCCATTATATTTCCTCCCTTGTAATAATTTTTAAATTTAAATCTGGATATTTATACTCAAATAATTTCTGCTTAATCTTAAATGTCTCTGTTTTCATTCCTTTTGTGTCTTCAACAATAGTTTGTCCATTCTCTTCATACACAAAATCTGCTATATAATTTATCTCTCTATGCGTCTTGCCATTCTTCTTGAAGCTTTCTTGCAATAAAAATGGTACTTGCAATCTTAAGTTACTTATCTGTTTTGCTCTCTGCAATAACTTTAGTTGACAATATCTCTTTGCTTCTAATTCACTATCAAACCTATGATTGTCTATCAATATTTTTCTGTTTCTGTATTTGTTCATCTAATAACTCCTTTTCTACGAGATCTTTCCAGTTCATTTGATTTGCCTCAAAATCCTTGCATCTGTATCTACTTTGAAAATTTTCATCTTCCAATCTTAAACAACCTGTACAGTATTTACAGATACCTTTCATATCTTTTAATTGTTCCATAAGCTAGTCCTCTGGCATTTCATAATAAGTGTTACTTGGAATTATTCCTGCCCCACCAAATAGGTTATTTAATTCTTGTGATTTTCTTGTTTCAATAGTTGCCTTTACTATTTCTTGTAACACTTCTTTTGCTCTTTCTTCTGTCTTATATTTTGCTATAACATATTGATTCTCTATTATTGTATTTGCAAGTATTTTAAATTTTCCATCATCATCTTCTAGTGGATTGCCTATTCCCAATATTTCTATATTCTTAAAATTTATTATTGTATCTTTACATTGACTTACTATTATCATAACTACCTCCTAATTAAACCAACCAAATATTGTTGGTGTATGTTGCCCAGCTACTGCCAGTGCCCATTCATTGTGCCATTCTAGTTCAATTATATATTTGCAAATATGTGCCAATTTATTTTTGTTCTTTGTTTTAAATGTTATAGATAATATCTTATTTTTGGCTTTATATCTCTTTATGTATTTTTCTATTTCTTTTAATGTAGTATCTCCATCTATGGATTGCTCCATATTGCTTAAAAATTCTTCAAGTTGTTCATATTGTTCTTTGTTCAAATTATGAACTAAATTTTTGAGATATTTAAAATATTTTTCGTATTCTTCCATAATTTTCTCCTAATTTATTTTTGGAATATGGTTTGCATATCTTTGTTCTATTCCTTTTGTTGTTATCTCATATACTGCAACATTCTTTCCTGTATAATCACATTTCTTTTTATCTATTACCCTTACTAACCCCATTTTCTCTAATTCTGTTAGTCTTGGTGCAGTGTAATTTCTTTCTGTGCTTGGTATAAATCCTAAATCAAATAACTCTACTGCTATCTCTTTCGCTGTTTGTGGTCCTGTTATTAATCTATCTAAGATTTGTATGTATCTTTTTTTCTTTTTATCTTGTATATCTTCAAAACTCATTTGACGAGTTCTATACGTTGTTGTATTCATTTGTTATCACTCTCCTATCTGTTTTACACTCATTCTATCTACAAGTTGTTTTGTAAAATCCTGCATTTGTTGAGGTAATAGTTTTTGTCCTCTTTCTCTATTTATCAATACTTCATATTGTTTTAGAAATTGCCCTTTTGTTACTGTGTTTACTACATCTATATCTGTTCTTCCTAGTTCAACTACTTGTCTTAGATTTCCAAAAAACTTTTTAATTTCTGGACTTGCTTTTTCAAAATCTTCAGCTGTTAATACAGATGCACTACATATCATCTTATAAGCTTCGTTCCAAGCTTCTATTGCTGTTCTTGAAGTAGTTGGATTTATCATTTCTACTGCATTTTTTCTTATGTCGTGTATTGTTGGAGGGTATGGACTTTCTATTATCGTTTTCTTTACTGCTTGTAAAACTAATTTGTAATCTAAATCTCCTAAGCACTCTTGCCATGTATCTACCATTATTTTTACTTGCTCATCTGTTTCTGTTCTTTTAGCAAAGTTTTCATAATTTCCAGCAAGTAGAGTTAATATTACTACTGTTTCTTGTCTTGTCATTTTATCTCCCTTCTTCAAAAGCTCTCTGTAGTGCCGACATTGGTCTCATTTGTTCTATCCCTTCATCTTCCCACCTTTTTTGATTTAACCAGGTAGAAGGGTATGGAATAAATTGTCCACCATCTTTTTGCCATTCTTTGCTGGCCCTAAATTGCTCCAAACTATGTAACATAGAACTAAACAACTCATTCGACGGCTTATTTTTTTGAAACCATTTCTTTACATCTTGCTTTTTTACCTTTTTAGGATATAGGCTATAAAAGTCATTAAATTGTGTTTCCCACATGTCTAAAATTTCTGTCTCTTCCTCTTCTTCCCCTATAACCCCTTTATCTCTATCTTTATTTTTATTTATATTTTTATTTATATTTATATTTTCATTTTCCATATGTTCTTCATATGAATTACATATGTTTTTCATATCTTCTTCATATGTTGTTTTTTCTTCTTTTTTCTTTCTGTTATTTCTTCTACTTTCTGAATATGCTTTGCGTTTATTAATTTCTGTTTCTAGTCTTTCATTATAGTAATTGCCTTCTTCATCGATTTTAAATTTGGAGAAAATTTCTTCATTATGTGTTTTACATATGTTTAATATATCTTTTTCTTTCAAATGACCTTTTTGATGTTGTAAACATATTAATTTTATATATTGCCCTATTTCTTCATCTGTCATTAACATTGTTCCAGAAAGAAAATCGCTACTATAAAATAGAAATGCTGGGTCTTTCATTGTTTTCTCCTTTCGTATAAAACAAAAGGGCTAAAACTTGTGTTGTCTTAGCCCTTGTTGATATAACTTTTTCCTATTAAATTAATAAATTCTTCTTCTGTGTGAGTCTTCATATATTCTTTTTGTGTATCTATTCTTAATTGATTTATTATTGCTTCATTAGAATGACATTTAGGACATATTAGTTTTACAAATTTATGTTTTATGCTTCTTTTTCTGTTGCTTCCACCATATACTTCATGAGGGTCTAATCGTTTTGAGTATTTACCACAAAACTCGCATATTCCTTCTTTAACTATATCTTTATCTCTTTGCCTTTCTAATTTTGCTAACTTCTTGCTTTTCTTTTTTATTTCTGTTACTTCTTTTTTCTTTTCTACTCTATTTTTAGGTACTGGGTTAAAGCTCTTTGATAAGTCTGTTACTATCATTTAACTTGACCCCACTCTCTACTTAATTGATTTTCTAATATTCTTAATTTTAATTTTGTACTATTGATAGCTTCTAAATTAGCTTGATATACTGCTTCTTTTACGTCTCTGTCAAATCTTAAATTAGCAACTTCTTGTACTCCGTATATGATTTGATTTATTAATGTTACTGGCATATTCTTCTCTGCTCTTAGTTTTAATGCTTCTTGCCTTAAACATATTTTATATTTTCTTTCTGCTTCTGCTAAGTTAGTTCCACTCTTTCTTAGTTCCCTTACAGCAGTATCCAATTCATTTGTTAATCTTGTTATTTCTTGAAATAAATCCATTTTTCTATCCTTTACACTTCCATTTTTCTGTATATAAATCATATAAGTTATAGGCTTTTAGCCATTCAATAAATTTATGTAGTACACTTTCCATTGTTTCTGGGAATAAGTCTTTTGTATATTCTTCTTTAAATATTTCTCCGTGGCTCATCGTCAAATTTATTTGTAATTAAGTAAATCATCTTTTTTGCTTCTGGAACCATCTCTAAATACATAAGTGTCTGATGATTATTGAAGAATTTACCTACTTCATAATTTGCAGTATATTTATAATCGTATATAATTCCACCCTTTAAACAATCTATAATTCCATATAACAAGTAATCTCCATATTCTTTACTTACTTTTACTTGATATGCTCCGTTCAATGTTTCTTCGTAGTTTTCTTGCATATAAGCTTCGTATTCGAAACCTTTTTGTATGTTTTCAGTTATCTCAAATTGTTCTTTATTTAACACTTTTATAAAATCTTCTAATGTTCCATTATTAATGTTATATTGCCAGCTATTAAGCAATGTAGGAGTAATATAATATTTAGCCATATCTATCCCTCCTGTGCTATTTCGTATTGTTGCTTGTCCTTATTCCATACTAAATTTAGTTCTTTAATTTTCTTCGCAAAATGGTCTTTTATTTCTTTTTCACTTGTTAAAATATGATTATCTATATTCTTTATTAAATCCATTACTTCGTTTGCATTTTCTACGGTCATACTTTCCACAATTGGAATGTATTTGTTGATAACTTCTTGATATTGTTTTCTTTCTTCTTCAAATATTTTGCTTTCTTCTTGTATATTTTTATTAGCTTGTTCAAATAATTTTGTTAAGAAATCGTTTTGTTGTGTTCCGTTTAATTCTGGGATTGTGTAATTTCCTTTTATTCCAAAACTTGATTTAGCAAAATATCTTTCACAGTTATTAAATCCTATTACCTTTTTGTCTCCTCTCATTTCGATAAATCCACCTAATTCAACATTTTGCCATACTGTATTCTTTGTACTTCCTTCTACTAAAATTCTTAGTTTTGTTTCTTCTTCTTGTTTTTCTTCTACTGCGTGGAATATAATTACACAATGTTTTCTTAATTCAAAATATATGTAATTCATAAATCTTGTAAATTCTCTTCCAACTGCCCCATAACCTTGTAAACTTAATGTTCCATCTTTCTTTGCGTTTTTTATATCGTTCTTAATTACATATGCTTTCATTAATTCAAGTAACTTTCCTCCAGTATCTATTACTATTGTTTCATAGTCACTTAAATCTCCTTTTAAATCATTTAATAATTCTTCATAACTTTCTGGTTGTATATAATCTTTTCTTACACTTGCCATTGTTCTATTTATTCCAAAGTCTACATCTATTAATAATGGCTTTGGTGCTGATAGTCCCAATGTTGTTTTTCCTATTCCTGGGTAACCTGCTATTAGTACCCTAAATTTACTTGTTTCATTCATCATTTCTGCTGGTTTTTTAATCATTTTCTATATCCTCCCATTCTCTATCTTCTTCCTCTGCTAGATGCTCATAATAAGCATTCCAGTCAGTTGATTTCTTATAAAAATTGTTATAACATTCGTTGTTATATGCTTCTGTTATATCTAACATTTCTACACCTTCCTTAAGAAAATTCCATCTTGCAACAAATATATTTCTACATCGTCTTTTACTTTTAAATCTAATGTCTTTCTGTATTCTCTTGGTATTACTATTCTTCCTAAATCGTCTAATTTTCTGACTATTCCTTTTGTGTCACCTAAATTAATTGTTTTACTCATTTGACATTTTCCTTTCTATCTTGTATAATTAATACAAGAGTTCATATATAATTTATTGAATTTAGAAGTTATTGTTTAGTTTGGTTGCTACTAATAACTTCTTTTATTTTGTCAATTTTATTTATGTATAAATCGTTTGATTGCATTATTGCTTTTATTGTTTGTATTTTTTTACATTGATCATCTATTAATTTTTCTCTGATATTTATCATTGCTGTTTGACTTGCTATTTTTCTTTCTTTTCTGTCTATTTCATCTACAAACATATATCCTGCTGTCGCCATTCCTACAAAAATTCCAAACATCGTAATTATTATATATTCCATAATCTCACCCCTTTCTTTTTTAATGCACCATCGCATAAATAAATATAAATGCATATACACTACTTAGTGCTAACATTAATGTTATGTTACATACTGCTTGTCCTACTTTACAATATAATTGCTTTTCTTTCTTACTCATTTGTTTTTCCTCCTCATATATTTACTTGGTTTAATATACTTTGTAAATTTTTTAATGTAGCTTTTAATTCTGAATTTTCTTTTAATAGTTCTTCCTCTTTCTTGCTACTTTGTTGTCCTCCTACTTTTATTTTGTAATAGCCACCTTCTGTTAAAAAGTAATCTACTTTTCCTTCTGCAATTAAAATTTTTACTTGGTCATGACTCATTTTGTATCTTTTTGAAAATTCATTTAAACTTATCCATTCTTCCATTTTTGCCTCCTTTTACTTATCTTACGATTAATTTTTTAAGTTCTTAAAACGCAGTTTTAAGTTGTCAAGTAGTTTATTAAAGATTTTTAGTATTCTTTCAGTAGACTTTTAAGATAAAAAAATTTTATCTATGTTTGCACTTGGAAAAACATTTTTTATTTTTTCCATTAATTCAAAACTCGGATTTCTTTGTCCATATTCTAACGCTTTATAGTGTGAAACTGTTACATCTAACTTATTTGCCATCTGTTCTTGTGTTAGTTTTTTACTTTGTCTGAATTTTTGTAGATTTTCTCTTTTCATTTTCATCTTCCCCCTTGTCTGCTGATAGTATACTCTACTTTTAGAAGACTGTCAACACTTTTTTTAAAAAATTTTTCTTTTAAGAGTTTAAAAATCTTGTAACATTGTCTGCTCTAAGAAACTTTTTTACAAAAAAATATTGAAAAGTATTCTTAGAGTATGCTATAATATATTTTATATAGGAGGTTTTATTATGAACAGAATAAAACTATTAAGAGAAGAATTTAATTATACTCAACAAGACTTAGCAAACAAACTTCAAAGTTCTAAAAGTGTTATTGGGTTATACGAGAGTGAAACACGAAAACCAAGCTTAGAAATATTAGTTAAGCTATCAGAAATATTTAATTGTAGTATAGATTACATTTTAGGTAAATCAGATATACGCAACCCAGAAAAACAAGAGGAAGATCCTTTAGGACTTGCCAAAATAGGTTTTAATATGAAGGATTATAATCCACCAACAGAAACACAAAAAGAACAAATTAAAAGTCTAATAGAAGTTATTATGAAAGATAATAAGAAGGATAAGTAAATTGATATAAGGAGATTTTCTATGTATTGTAATGTATGTAAGAAAGAAATATCAGAAGATTCAAAATTTTGTACTTATTGTGGTTCTCCCATAAGAGAGAATAATATTGATAGTGAAGAACTTTTAAGTCTAGCTGAACAAATTAAAGATTTAAAATACAAAAAGGAACTTTTAGAGCTTGACATTTCTAAATTGTACAAAGCAAAAGAATTAACATTGAACATAAAAAAACTTGAAAAGAAGGAACTTATATTAAATTCTGATATTGAGCAATTAGAAAACAAGAAAAGTAATTTAGAAAAAGATATAAATAATTTAAAAGAGCAGAAAGCTATTCTTATAGATGATATAGACAACATATCGCTTAATAAAAAGGTTATATCCTCTCCTTCTGACTTAACAATAGATTATATAGATAGTCTTAATGATGGACTTGCATTTGAAACATATTTTTCGGAACTTCTTGATAGACTTGGATTTTATGATATAAATGTAACAAATGGTTCTGGCGATTTTGGAATTGATGTTTTAGCTTATAATGATGATATTTTATATGGTTTTCAATGCAAATTGTATTCTTCTCCTGTTGGAAATAAATCAGTTCAAGAAGCATATGCAGGAAAAAATCATTATAATTGTAACATTGCAGTAGTCGTTACAAATAACTCATTTACTGAGCAGGCAAGAAAACAAGCAAAAGAAACAAATGTTATATTATGGGATAGAACAACACTTATTAATAAATTGGAAGAGGCAAATAAAATGGACTTCACTTTTAAAATGTAAATACCATATATTTCGGAGGAAAAAATAATGACTTTAAGTGGTTTATATGATATAGCTGAAAAAGAACATATAAAAATATATGATTGGCACATAGAAAATGCTTATGGTGCTTTTATTAATATTGATAAAATAAATGCTATCGCTTTGAATTATAATGAATTTGGTACAAGTATTGATGAAAAGGAAACTCTTGCAGAAGAACTTGGACATTACTATTATGATGCTACATACCCTTTAAATTGTACAGATAAAATATTAATATTAAAGCAAGAACGAAGAGCAAAGAAGTGGGCATTTAATACTCTTATTTCTTTCGAGAATTTGCGTAGAGCAATTTTATCTGGAAGGACAAGTATTTTATCGTTGGCAGAATATTTTGATGTTACAACTCAATTTATGAGCAATTGTATTACTTTTTATTTAGAAAAGTATGGATATATTATTACAAAAGAAGAAATGCTACAAGTTAGCATTTAATTTTTATAATAATTTGCGAAAGGATGTTTTTTATGGCGAGAAAAACCAATTTTAGTGTAAATGGAAAAGATTATTATCGTGTTACAAGAACTGTTGGGAAAAAAGCTGATGGAACAGCTATTAGAAAAACCTTTTATGGTACAGGTATAAATGAAGCTAATGAAAAAGCCGACGAATATATCAATAATATAAATAATGGATTAGTAAATAATTACGAAAATATAACATTAAATGAATTAATGCATATCTGGATATTTGATTTTCTGCATAATTCTTCTAAAATAAAACCATCTACCTTCCAGAGGTACGAAGGCCTTTACAGAAATTATATTAAAAATTCCAATATTGCAGGATTGAAAATCAATAATATAAAAACTTTACAAATTCAACAATATTATAATGAATTATCAAAAACACATTCATATTCGCAAATTAAATACTTAAATAGCTTTTTAAAAACATTTTTCTATTGGTGTATTGATAGTGGTTATTTATTAAAAAATCCCTGTTTAAAAGTTGAAATAAAAGGTAATAAAAATGAAATTATGGCATTACCAAGACAAGATGTTGAAATACTGGAGGAGGATGAAATAAAAACTATAAAGAATTATATCAAGAATACAAATATGGAGTTACTTATATTACTAGATTTAGCAACAGGATTGCGTCAAGGAGAACTTCTAGCATTAGATTGGTCGTGTATTGATTTAAACAACAAGTATCTTGAAGTAAAAAGAAGTGTTAAAGAAGTCTATATATATGAAAACGAAAATGCAAAACATATAGAAACTGTATTTCAGATTCCTAAAACACCTAATTCTTTTAGAACAGTTGCAATTCCAGACGTAATAATTGAGTCGTTAAAAAAGTGTGATAAAAAAGAAGGTTTAGTATTTTGTGATAATCAAGGAAAACCTTTACGTGCCAAAAATGTATCTTATCAATGGAAAAAAATATTAAAAGAATGTAACATTCCTCACAAGAAATTTCATTCAATAAGACATACTTATGCTTCTATGTTATTAAAAAATGGTGTAGATATAGAAACTGTTGCTGAACTTATGGGGCATACTGCTATATCAATTACTCAAATATATTTACATTCTTCTAAAAAGCAAAAAGAAGATTCCGTTAATAAATTAAACTATTTATTCTAAACTAATGTGATAAATATGTGATAAATGAAAATATAGCATACTCTAAATTCTTAGAATATGCTATATTTTAGCTTTTTTTATTTTATTGGTAGCGAGAGGGAGATTCGAACTCTCGACCCACTGGGTATGAACCAGTTGCTCTAGCCAACTGAGCTACCTCGCCATGTATAAAACAAAATGCAATGTTTATTATAACTATAAACATGCATTTTGTCAATATGTTTTTTTAATTTTTAATTTTTATTCATCACGAACTTTTTCCTGTTGTTGTGAATCTTTTATTGTTTCTTCTTTAATAGATGATGGATTATGTTGTAGTTTAGAACTTTCAACTTTAAACTTTCCTTTTCCCTTTTCGTTATTAATAGATCTAAAATGATTTTCAAATTCCACTTCAACTTTTTCAGATGATTCAGCAAGTTCTGGTGTTAATTCAACACTTGCATAATCATCATCTATAGTATATTCATTTCCATCAGCCCATTTCCATATATTAATTAATGGTATTGGTATTATTTCACTTAATTTTTTCATTAATTTCTCATTTTACTACCCTAAATAGTAAAATTCAAACCTCCATAAAAATAAACTCTACTATATATATTAGCACAAAATACTATAAAAATCAAGTGTTTTTATTATAACTGTAAATTTTTTACTGTTTTTTAGTTCATATAATCTCTTAATTTCTTACTTCTACTTGGATGTCTTAATTTTCTTAAAGCTTTAGCTTCGATTTGTCTAATTCTTTCTCTTGTAACTTGGAACTCTTTTCCAACCTCTTCAAGTGTTCTTGCTTTTCCATCTTCTAATCCAAATCTTAGCTTTAATACCTTTGCTTCTCTTGGAGTTAAAGTATTCATTACTTCTTCTAATTGCTCTTTTAGTAATGTATACGCTGCTGAATCTTGTGGTGCAGGGCTATCATCATCTTGGATAAAGTCTCCTAGATGGCTATCATCTTCTTCGCCTATAGGTGTTTCAAGTGATACTGGGTCTTGAGCTATTTTTTGAATTTCCATTACTTTTTCCACTGGTACTTCCATTTCTTTTGCAATTTCTTCTGGGGTAGGTTCACGTCCTAATTGTTGTAATAGATGTCTTGATGTACGTATTAATTTATTAATTGTTTCTACCATGTGTACAGGAATTCTTATTGTTCTTGCTTGATCAGCAATTGCTCTTGTGATTGCTTGTCTAATCCACCATGTTGCATAAGTACTAAATTTAAATCCTTTGTTATAGTCAAACTTTTCTACAGCCTTTATAAGTCCCATATTTCCTTCTTGAATTAAGTCTAAAAATAACATTCCTCTTCCAACATATTTTTTAGCAATACTAACTACTAATCTTAAGTTAGACTCTGCAAGTTTTTGCTTTGCTTCTTCATCACCTTCAAGAATTCTTTTTGCTAATTCTAACTCTTCATCATAAGTTAACAGTGGAATTTTTCCAATTTCACGTAAGTACATTCTTACAGGGTCATCAACACTGACACCTTCAACATTTGTAATATCTATATCATCTAACTTAATTTCTTCAACGTCTTGTAAATCTTCCAAGTCTGGTTCATCTAAATCTTCGCTTAATAAGTCAACTCCTAAATCTTCAAATGCATCAAAAACCTTATCTATATCTTCTGCATCTGTATCTTCAAGTTCACTTGCAAGTTCACCATACGTCATTTTTCCATTTTCTTTAGCCTTTTCAATTATCTTTTTTACTCTTTCATTACTATCATTTTCTGTCTTTTTCTCTGTTTGTTCTGTTTTATCTTTTTCTTTGTTAGCTTCTTTTTTTAATTTAGCTTTAGCTTTTTCTATTTTTTCATTGACTTTTCCTTCTTGTTCTGCCTTTTTCATATCTCTTACCTCCTATTTTATTTTAGCTAATTTTATAATAATGTCATTTAATTCTCTTTCTAACGCTTGTACATCGCCACTACTCATACTTTGCGTATTTTCTAGGTTCTTTACTATCTCATTTCTTCTATTAATTAGTATTTCTTTTGTATATATACTAATTAAATCATCTATACACTTATTAATATCTTTTATTTCAAAATCATATGCCATAATTCCTGATAAGTAATTAATAATTTCTGTATCATCAAAATAATCTAATATATCATTATTAATATTGCCTTTTTCGTATTCTTCATACAATTTTTTTAAAATATGTTTATGTGTTTCTACTTTTATTAGATTGTTTGATACGATATCTTTTAATTTTGAAAAGCTTTCATCTGGATAACTTACTAAAATATATATCAGCATTTTTTCTCTTTTAATTGTGGCTTCATCTATTTTTTCATTTTTTTCTTTTATTTTTGCCATAGGTTTATTTATAGGTCTTTCAAGGATTTTTGCCTCTTTATTTTTTGAATACATTAATTTATTTACTTCAGCATAAATTGCTTCCTTAGAAATACCATAGTCAAGAGATATTTTATCGATATATATTTCTTTTTCTATATTGTTATCTACGCTTGATAATATTTTAGCAATTTGATTTAAAAATTTAATTTTATCATTTGTGTTTTCTATATCTAGATTTTGCTTTAAAATTTTAACTTTAAATTCTACAAGTGAAATAGCATCGTCAACACATTTCAAAAATCTTTCTGGTCCATATTTATTTACAAATTCATCTGGATCTTTTGCTCCATATATTTGTAATATTCTCATGTCACAGCCCATGTTTTGTAATATTTCTAATCCTCTTAGTGTTGCTGCTTGTCCAGCTCCATCTGCATCATATCCAATAATTACTTGCTCGCAGTTTTTTCTAAGTAACCATCCTTGTTGTTCTGTAAGTGCTGTACCTAAAGATGCTACAACATTTGTAATTCCTCTTTGATATAAAGAAATAGCATCCATATATCCTTCTACAATTATAAGTTTTTTAGTATCACCTTTTTTAGCAACGTTCAATCCAAATAACTGTCTGCCCTTACTATATACAAGATTTTCAGGTGAATTTATATATTTAGGTTTGCTATCATCTAGTACTCTTCCTCCAAATGCAATAAACCTTCCCCTTGTATCTTGAATTGGTATCATTAACCTTTTTCTAAATCTATCTATAAATTTTCCGTCATCAGTTTTATTTACTAAGCTTGATGCTAATATCTCTTCATTACTGAATCCTTTTGATTTTAACATTCTATATAGTTCATCAAAATTTCCTGAATATCCAATTAAGAATGATTTTAAAGTTTTATTATCTAATCTTCTCTTTTTTATATATTCTTGTGCTTGCTTTGATGTAGGCTTATATAAATTTTCATGATAAAATTTTGCTGTTTCTTCATTTATTTGATAAATTCTAGATTTTAATTTTGCTGTTTTATCGTCTTCAAAGTTGTTTAAAGTTGGAAGCTCTATGTTTGCTCTATTTGCTAACATTTCAATAGTATCTTTAAAATCAAGATTTTCTATTTTGCTAACAAAATGTATTACATTTCCTCCAACTCCACATCCAAAACAATGAAAGATTTGTTTATCTGGTGAAACAGAAAAAGAAGGAGACTTTTCTTTATGAAATGGACATAGTCCAAAAAAGTTTCTTCCGCTTCTTTTTAATATAACATATTGTGATATGACATCTACAATGTCATTACTTGTTCTTATTTCTTCAATTAATTCATCACTATATCTTACCAATTTTTTCAAACCTTTCTTTCACATATTTATTTTATTCGACATAAAGTATTTAAATCCTTCTTACAAATTGACAATATAATGTATTTTTTTGACATAAAAAACGTATCTAATTTAAATTAGATACGATCTTTATATTTATTCTATAGATTTTCGCTTGTTCCTGTTCCATTAAAAGGAATAAATTTGCTAACAATGTTTTGATTAACATTAATTTCTTCCTCTTGAGGCATTTTATATTCATCAAATGAAAGACTTATTTTGTTATCGACTAATTTTTCTACTTCTTCTTGTGAAGCATGCTCTGCTAAAACTAATTCACTAACTAAAATTTGTTTAGCATTTGATAACATTTTCTTTTCGCCTGTAGATAGTCCTTTTTCTTTTTGTTTGAAGCTTAGATTTCTAACAACATCAGCCACTTCATATATATCTCCACTTTTCATCTTGTCCATATTATCTCTATATCTCTTGTTCCAATTTTGAGACATTTCTGTCTCATTTTCTCCTAATATGGTCATTACCTTTGATGCTTCTTCTTTATTTATTACATTTCTAACACCAACCTGATCAGCTTTGTTTGTTGGTATCATTACTTTTACCTCTCCTGGCATTTTTATTATGTAATATGCTTGCTTTTCACCTAATATGTCTTTTTCTTCTATACTGTCTATAGTTCCTGCACCATGCATTGGATATACTATTTTATCACCTACATTAAACATTTAGGTCCTCCTTTCTATTGTGAATTATATTATATATGAAGTTAAGAAAGGCTATCGTCTCTTTTTTTAACTACATTTTTATTATACAACAAAAAATGGCAAAAGTCAAAACTTTTACCATTAATTTTTTTATAAAAATTTATTTTTTATTTACATTTTATTGTCAAACCTAGCAATATCATAGGGTTTACCAAAGAAAAATCAGGCTCAATTGAGCCTGATCTTCTTTTTAACATTACCCTTAGCTAATCATTTCAGAAAAGCTTGTGTAATAGCTCCAGGATATCCCGTCTTCGTTCTGAAGTAATTTGCTTATAAGCTTTTTTAGCTCTTCACCCTTTCCTTTCTTTATTCCATATACAAGCATCATACTTTCTATTGTATCTGCTTCTAACGAAATGTACTCAATTACTGTTTCCGGATTTTCATCTATGAACGTCATAAACATAGAATAAGCATCAATACACCCAACATATATGTCAAAAGGTGTTAATCCCACTCCAATAATAGTTTCATTTGCATAGAAATTTTGCAATGTGCTATTGAAATCATCTCTAATGCTGGTGATATCTTCGAAAAAATAAGCTTTAGCAAGATTATCTTCTCCTATCGCCGTCGCCAACATTTGTGCTTGATGTGTTTCCAGTTCATAAACACTGTATCCGTCAGGAAAAGGATATAGTTTAGTTGAAAGATAGTTAGTAACCCCTTCGCTAAAATGTACAGCAAATTCGTTACCTTCTATATTGTACCTAAAACCATCTCCAGAAAGATAATGAAGCATTTCATGAGCTACAGTAGCCTCTTCAAAATTTCTTGTTACATAAATCACTCCTGTTACTCTGTCATATTTTCCTGTAACATCAATTGCCGATGTGTTACCTTGGTTCATTACCGCTTTGCTTACTCTCCTAATTTCTGGCATTTCCTTTTCTATGCCATAATACTTAGTAAGTTTTGCAAAGATTTCATTAACCTTGCTTGTTTCTTCTTCATTAAGGTTACTACCCTCCGGCACTTCGATTGTTTCTTCTGCTTCATCCATCTCATAAAAGAATGGAGAAGGATTATAGTAGGTGTAATACTTGCTGATTTCATCTTCCTGGTAATTACTTTTCAGATCTATTTCATCTTCATAGTGCATATCATTGTTCTTGCAAGAAGTCAGCTGAAACATACCTATTAACGTCAGGGTAAGCGCTACAATTTTCTTCAGTGTTGTCATAATGGTTTTTCCTTTCATTTGAAACGTCATTAGTCTAAAGTTGTTATATAAAAAACCAATCAGCTAATGCTAATTAGCATAATAAGGGTAAATATATATATAATAGCATTTTAGCTATACTTCTTTTATTATACCATTATTTACATAATACGTCAAACGTAAAAAGAATTTCTATGTATAATAACATCTAGAAATTCTTTTTATTATTTTTATTTACTTGTAGATCCAAATCCACCCATTCTTTGTCCTTCTGCTTTATCATCATCTGCAATTAGGAACTTTTCAAAAATTGCTTGTCCTATTGCATCTCCTTTTTTTATTTCTACATCTTCACCTTTTACGTTAATGAATGCAAACATAATATGCCCATCATTATCAGAATTTCCATAATAATCGCTATCAACTATTCCTACACTATTTGCAAGTATTAAACCTTTTTTTCCTGGATTAGAACTTCTATTATATAAACATAACATTTCATCTTCCATCATATATGCTTTTAATCCTGTTTTTACAAGTGTTGGTTTCATTCCTGGTTTAAATGCAGGTATTATTGTATCTTCTGCTGCCTCTATATCATATCCAGCTGAACATCTTGTTTTTCTTACTGGTAAATGAATATCCATATTTTCAAATCCTTTTGCTACTTCAAATCCTCTTACTTTTTCCATGTTTATTCCTCCTATCATTTTTCGTTTTTATTATATTATATTTCAAAAAAAATGTCACTAATTATTTTTTATTTTTTATTTTTTGCTATTGACTTTTATTATTTGTTATAATATCATTTCAAAATGATAATAATTATTATATGTTAATTTTTAGGAGGTATATATATGGAATTAAAAGGTTCAAAAACAGAGGCTAATTTAAGAGCTGCATTTTCAGGAGAATCAGAGGCAAGAAATAAATATACATTTTTCGCAAGTGTAGCAAAAAAAGAAGGATATGAGCAAATCGCAAATATCTTTTTAGAGACTGCTGAAAATGAAAAAGAACACGCAAAAATACATTTTAAATATTTACAAGGTATTGGAGATACTAAGTCAAACTTGTCAGATGCTGCTGCTGGTGAAAATTATGAATGGACAGACATGTATGCTACTTTTGCCAAGGAAGCTGAAGAAGAAGGATTCACTGAAATTGCTGCTACTTTTAGAGGAATTGGTGAAATTGAAAAACATCATGAAGAAAGATTTAGAAAACTTCTTGATAACATAGAAAATGGTGAAGTATTTCAAAAAGGAAGTATTGTAGTTTGGAAATGCAGAAACTGTGGACATATTCATGTTGGATTAAATGCTCCTACTGTTTGTCCTGTTTGTAAACACCCACAATCATATTTTGAAATTAATTGTGAAAATTATTAATAAAAAGATGTATTCAGTCGCTTTGTAATAAGCACAAATATAAAAAAATGTCTTGCAATTCAATTGAATTGCAAGACATTTTTTCAGTCGTCGTAATATTTTGGATTGTTTCTGTCCATCCCAGGAAATACTTGCTTTGCAGCTCTGAAAGCCAGGTCCTCCTCATCCTCAACATGTACCATGGAAATAAGCTCAGAAAGATTTTTCAAATCTCTTGTCTGAAAATACTCAGGAAAACTCTCCTTGAAAGCTTTAAAGAGTTCATTTTCATTCTTATAGACAAGTTTTCCTTTGTACATAGTTGCAAGACCATGAATTTTCTCCTTAAACCTTTCAAAATTTCTGGGAGTTCCATTCACCTGCAAGTAAATTGCCCTAACATCTGCATTTCCAATAAAGGTTTTTGTGCCAGGAATATACATTGTTAATTCCTCCTCTTGCTCTATCGACAACATTAATTCCAAGTATGGCGGAATTGCCATATCTTTTATTATTATATCACTTTATGTCTATTTAGTCAAATTTTACCTTTCTTCAATACCTTCAAATATATCTTCCATTTTCGTATCAACTCGTATAGGAGACATACTAAATTTCGTAGACTTACTTTCTTCTGTATTTTTTTGTTCCCCCAATGCTTCTTTTATTCTTTTTATTTCTTCATCTGAAAAACCGTTCTTTTTTAATTCTGGTATTAAGTAAAAAGCAACCTCTACAGGAAACTTTAATTCTTCGTAATTATATCTTCTTTCTGGGTGTTTATCTAAACTAAACACTCTTCCATTTTTATCAAATACATAAATTGGTTCATTAATGTTATAACCTTTAACTACAGATTTTGATTTATGCATTTCTTTTAAAGTTCTTTCATCTAGATTTCTCTCCATTTCTTCAATTCTTTTTTGTCCTATTACCACTAATAAATTATCTGTTTCATAGTTTGGATTCTTCAATTTATTTGCTAATTCTGTATCACTATGAATTAAATTTTTTATTTTTTTTATTATATCCTTCTGTTCTTTTGTAAAGCTTTCTACTGACTTTTGATCATGTAAATTCAAATATCTATATCATATGCATAAAATTTTGAAGATTTGGTATACCCATTGGTATAAGAGCCTTTAAATACTTATCATCTGTATTTTCAGCTATATTGATTAGATCCATATAAAATACTATTTCATCCATTTGATTCATCTTATTTAAATCTATTTCATCTACAGATGAATTTTTTATCATTTCTAAATATTCAATTAACCTTTTAGCATTTTTATCTTTTGTCTCTAATATTTCTTTTAATATTACTTCAGGTATTCTATCTTCAACTTGTCTTTTTTCTGAATAATGTCCTTCCTTATATGCTCTAATTCTTTCTTGCAACATATCCTCAACGTTTTTCAATTCTTCATATGGATAGACATCTATTATACTTATACCTTTGTTATTTTTAGATGCCATTCTAACGCTACCATCTTCTTGTATTTCGTAGTTTCCGTTTTCATCTACATGAGCAAATTTTCTTTCGTACATTCCTAAATGAATATCTAAAAAATCACCATCATAGTATAAATGATCCCCATAAAGAAAGTCTTGTCTATCGGTATCTAAATTTCCTTCATCATGAATACTAAAGTTTAAAATATCTTCATTTAAAACCTTTTCCATAGCTTCTTGCAATCCTGGAAACTTTGATAATATACATTGAATTTGGGAATTTTCCAAAAGATTTCTTTTTCCTATTTTCTCATGATAGTTACGTGTATTGGTAACTCCTACTTCAACAACATGTGAAAGTGGCATATGACCATTATCATGCGCAGCCTTTTTTATTAACTCTGCTATAAGATATACTTTTAGATTATTTTTTTCTATATATTTTTTATACTCATCATTTTGCATCCATAACATAATTTGCTCTTCTAATCCATTATAAAAGCATCCTTTACTGTGTTCAAGTCTATCCTGCATACATTCTTTCTTTTCTCTTATTCCTACACCCAATTGTGATATTCTTCTTAATCTTAGCATTACATCCGTATTAAAAAATTCGCCTATTATAAACTTAGGGTAATAAATATATGGATCATAATAATCGTGTGCTAACCTAGGTAAAAATTCCTTTTCAATTTCTAAATCGTTGCTTTCAAATAACCATGAATAATATTCATTCATTATTTCTTCTTTTTCTTGTGTGTCTATTTTTTCAAATTCTTTCATGATTAATGCTCCTTTTATAACATTTTATAGTCATGTTTATTTAATGTCAATGCATAATAAATTTTATTTAAAAATTTTGAATATTTTTTCTTACATTAAGCAAAATAATAATAAAAAATAAATCGTTTAACAGTTAATGTTAACTATATAGTTTCTGTAAAGTTAGACCTATCAATGCTATATTTTTTTATTATAAGGTGAGGTGAAATTTATGGCTTTAGATTATACAATAATTGGTTCGAGATTAAAAAAAGCAAGGACAGACAAAAATTTAACACAGGAAAAATTGGCTGAAAAACTTGATGTTTCTATTGCATTTTTAAGTAGAATTGAAAGAGGTAATTCTCATATTAGCTTAAAGAGATTAAGTGAAGTATGTGATATATTAGGTGTTACAGAAGGATATATTTTAAATGGTGCTTCTAGTACTTCAAATAATTATTTAACTTCTGAATTTAATGATGTTTTAAATAATTCTTCTCCTGATAAACAAAAATTAATTTACAAAATTGCTAAAATTATCAGTGAGGATTAATCGTATACATTCAAAAATATTACTTATAATATATAGGTAATATTTTTTTTGAAAAAATGTTATATTGTTTACTTTTTTCTTGATAATTATTATTATTTATGATATTATAATTTTTGCAAAAATAAAATAAAAAATGATATTTTTAAGGAGGTATTATATGGATTTTAAACAATGGGATGGCTTTAATAAAGCCGGAGAATGGACAAAAGAAATTGATGTGAGAGGTTTTATCCAAAACAACTATACACCTTATCAAGGAGACAGCAAATTTTTAGCTGGTCCAACTGAAAAAACTAAAAAATTATGGGATGAAGTTTTAGAGCTTTATAAAAAAGAAAGAGAAAATGGAGGCGTTTTAGATGCTGATTGCAAAACTCCTTCTTCAATAAATGCTTATGAAGCTGGATATATTGATAAGAACTTAGAAGAAATCGTTGGTGTTCAAACAGACGCACCTTTAAAAAGAGCTATTATGCCAAATGGTGGTATACGTATTGTAGAAAAATCTGCAGAAAGCTATGGATTTAAAGTAGACCCTGAAACAGAATATATTTATCATAACTTAAGAAAAACACATAATGATGGTGTTTTCCAAGTTTACACACCTGATATAAGAGCTGCAAGAAGTTCGCACTTAATTACAGGTTTACCTGACGGATATGGTCGTGGAAGAATTATTGGAGATTACAGACGTGTTGCCCTATATGGTGTAGACGCACTAATTGCTCAAAAGAAAGTAGATTTAGAAGTATTAGATACTCCAGAATTTACAGAAGATGTTATTAGAAGACGTGAAGAAATAGCTGATCAAATTACAGCTTTAACTGATTTAAAGAAAATGGCTGAAAAATATGGCTTTGATATATCAGTTCCTGCTTCAAATGCAAAAGAAGCTATTCAATGGTTATACTTTGGATATTTAGGTGCTGTAAAAGACCAAAATGGTGCTGCTATGAGTTTAGGTAGAACATCTACATTCTTAGATATATTTATCGAAAGAGACTTAGAAAATGGTACTTTAACAGAAGAACAAGCTCAAGAATTAATGGATCATTTCATTATGAAATTAAGACTTGTTAGATTCTTAAGAGCTCCTGAATACAATGCTCTATTTAGTGGAGATCCAGTTTGGGTAACTGAAAGTATTGGTGGTATGGGTGTTGATGGAAGAACATTAGTTACTAAAAACTCTTTTAGAGTTCTTCATACACTTGATAACTTAGGTCCTGCACCAGAACCAAACTTAACAGTTCTATGGTCAAATCGTTTACCAGAAGAATTTAAAAAATTCTGTGCTGATATTTCTATCAGAACATCATCTATTCAATATGAAAATGATGATTTAATGAGAGTAACTCTTGGTGATGATTATGGTATTGCATGTTGCGTATCTGCAATGAAAATTGGTAAACAAATGCAATTCTTTGGAGCAAGAGCAAACCTTGCTAAAACATTACTTTACGCTATTAATGGTGGTAGAGATGAAAACAGCGGTAAACAAGTAGCTCCAAAATTTCAACCTATTACTTCAGAATATCTAGATTATGATGAAGTTATGGAAAAGTTTGATGATATGATGGATTATGTTGCAAAAATATATATAAAAGCATTAAATGCTATCCATTATATGCATGATAAATATTCATATGAAGCATTAGAAATGGCTTTACATGATAGAGATGAAGATATTATTAGAACAATGGCATGTGGTATTGCTGGATTATCAGTAGTTGCTGATTCACTTTCTGCAATTAAATATGCTAAAGTAAAAGTTATAAGAGACGAAACTGGACTTGCTGTTGATTATGAAGTTGAAGGAGACTTTCCAAAATACGGAAATGATGATGATAGAGTAGACAGTATAGCTGTTGATATTGTAAAGACATTCTTAAGAAAACTACAAAAACATCACACATACAGAGGATCTAAGCACACATTATCAATTCTTACAATTACCTCAAATGTTGTATATGGTAAAAATACAGGTAATACTCCTGATGGAAGACGTGCAGGAGAACCTTTTGGACCAGGTGCAAACCCACTTCACGGAAGAGATACAAATGGTGCATTATCAGTAATGAACACAATTGCAAAACTTCCATATGAATATTCTGAGGATGGTATTTCATTTACATTCTCTATTACACCTGCTGCACTTGGAAAAGATGAAGATACAAAAGTAAATAACTTAGTAAGTATGTTAGATGGATACTTTAAACAAACAGGTCATCATATAAATGTTAACGTATTTAACAGAGAACTTTTATTAGATGCTATGGAACATCCAGAAAACTATCCACAATTAACAATTCGTGTTTCTGGATATGCTGTAAACTTTATAAAATTAACAAGAGAACAACAATTAGACGTTATTCATAGAACAATTCATGAAAGAATCTAATAAAAACCAATTAACCTTAGGAGGAAATGTAATGGAACAAAAAATTGCAAGAGTTCACTCTTTTGAATCATTTGGTGCAGTTGATGGTCCTGGTCTTAGATTTGTTATATTTATGCAGGGTTGTGCACTTCGTTGTAAATACTGTCATAATAGAGACACATGGGATTTAAATGGTGGTATGGAATATACATCAGACGAACTTGTTGCCAAAATATTAAGATACAAAAATTATTTTTCAGTATCTGGTGGAGGAGTTACTGTTAGTGGTGGAGAACCTCTTTTACAACTAGATTTTCTAATAGAGCTATTTACAAAATTAAAAGAAAACAAAATTCATACTGCAATTGATACTTCTGGTTCCTTTACAATTACTGAAAATCTAAAAGAATTAATTGATTTAACTGATTTATTTTTATTAGATATAAAATGTATTAATGACGAAATCTGCAAAGACTTAACAGGCGTTTCTAACAAAAAAGAGTTAGAATTTGCAAGATATTTAAGTGAGCATGGTAGAGATATGTGGATTAGGCAAGTATTAGTGCCTGGTTATACAGATAAAGAAGAAGACCTAAAAAAATTAAAAGAATTTATTTCAGAATTAAAAACTGTTAAAAAAATAGAAATTCTTCCTTATCATGACTTAGGTAAATTTAAATGGAGCGAACTTGGATGTAAATACGAATTAGAAGGAGTTCCTATTGCAACAAGTGAAGATGTTCAAAGAGCAAAACAAATTTTACGGTATTTAATTTAAATAAATAAAAAAGGATATACTAAAACGTATATCCTTTTTTCATTTTATTAACAGCATTTATCATGTTTTGGCTTTATACAGCATATTGCTAGAATTATTTGTATTATTAATAGTATAATTAAAATTGCAAGTATTGCTACAAATGCACCTAAGCCTAAAGCAGAAAATATTCCTGTTAAAGCTCCTACAAGTATACCCACTACAAATGTAATTAACGCAATAATTAATGCAATAACTGGCTTAGAGCATGCTCTATTTGGTTTACAATAACAATCATTGTCAAACATATTTGCCACCCCCTAATAGCATCAAAATTGATACTATTAGTATATAATATGCAAAAAAAGTGTAGAATTCTACACTTTTTTGTCAATATCTAGCTTAGCCAAAAATTCCTCTTTTCTTTATAGGTGGTTGTTCATTCATAGTTTTTGCAAGTTCTACTAAAATATCTCTTTGTTCTTTAGATAATCTCTTTGGAATTTGAACAATAACTGTGAATATAAAACTTCCTTGTGAACCATTATTTAAGTTCTTAAATCCCTTTGATCTTATTGTAAATTTAGTTCCACTTTGTGTTCCTTCTGGAATATGGTAAGTTTCCTTACTTCCATCAACCATTGGAATAACAAGATCTGCACCTAATGTTGCCTGGGTAAATGTTATTGGTACCTCACAGTATACATCTTGACCTTTTCTTGTATATATAGAATGCTTTTTTAAATGGACAGTTATGTATAAGTCTCCTTTTGGTCCACCCTTTTCCCCTGGTTCTCCTTCTCCTCTTAAAACAATAGTCTGATTCTCATCAATACCTGCTGGTATTTTTACAGAAATTCTAATTTGTTTTCTTACTGTTCCTTTTCCTTTACAATCCATACATGGGTCAGGAATTATTTCACCTGTTCCATTACAATTTGAGCAAGTTTTTACAGTTTGCATTTGTCCTAATATTGTTGTTTGAGTTTGCTTTATTTGACCTGTTCCACCACATACACTACATTTTTGTTTTGATGTACCAGGTTTAGCACCTTCACCATGGCAGGTCTGGCAAGTTTCATTTCTATTAATATTTACATATCTTTCTGTTCCTAAAAAAGCTTCTTCAAAACTTATCTCTAAGTCATACCTTAAATCAGCTCCTTTTCTAGGTCCTTGACTTGTTCTTGAAGAACTTCTCCCAGAAAATCCTCCACCAAAAATTGATGAAAAAATATCTCCTAAGTCTCCAAAATCACTAAATCCATCAAACCCAGATGTTGAATATGAATAGTATCCATTTTGACCTCCAAATGGTCCTCCAGCTCCTCCAAATCCCTGTGGATCAGCTGTTCCAAATCTATCATACATTTGTCTTTTTTGAGGATTAGACAATGTTTCATATGCCTCATTAACCTCTTTAAACTTAGCCTCTGCTTCTTTTTTATTATCAGGATTTGCATCAGGATGATATTTCTTTGCAAGCTTTCTATATGCTTTTTTTAATTCCTCATCTGTTGCAGTTTTTTCAACTCCTAATATTTCATAATAGTCCTTATTTGCCATTTTATACCCTTCCTATAAACACTTGTATTTTGTTTATATTATGTAGAAAGTGAGAAGCATTTACCTCTCACTTCCCTTTATTTGCATTTAATTATTTATTATCTTCGCCTTCAACTTTGTAATCTGTATCATATACATTTCCATTTGCATCAGCTTTTGGTCCTTCTGTATTTGCTGCTCCTTCTTGTCCAGCATTTGCAGCACCTGCAGTTTGAGAATATAGTTTTTCAGATATAGAATAAAATACTGTTGTTAATTTTTCTGTTGCAGATTTGATAGCTTCAACATCTGTTCCCTCTAATGCCTTTTTAACATTTTCAATTTCAGTTTCAGCTTTAGCTTTTTCTTCTCCACTAATCTTATCACCTAAATCATTTATTGTTTTTTGGCAATTATATACTAAACTTTCAGCATTATTTCTAACTTCAATTTCTTCTTTTCTCTTTTTATCTTCTGCTGCATGTGCTTCTGCATCTTTAACAGCTTTATCGATATCTTCATCTGATAAGTTTGTGCTTGCTGTAATTGCAACTTGTTGACTGTTTCCTGTTGCCATATCTTTTGCAGATACGTGAACTATACCGTTTGCATCAATATCGAATGTTACTTCAATTTGAGGTACTCCACGAGGTGCTGCTGGAATTCCTGTTAATTGGAATCTTCCTAATGTTTTGTTATATGCAGCCATTTCTCTTTCACCTTGTAAAACGTGAATTTCAACACTTGTTTGTCCATCTGCTGCTGTTGAGAATACTTGTGATTTCTTAGTTGGTATTGTTGTATTTCTTTCAATTAATTTTGTAAATACTCCACCTAATGTTTCAATACCTAATGATAATGGTGTTACGTCTAATAATACTAAGTCTTTTACATCTCCTGAAAGAACACCACCTTGAATTGCTGCACCAATAGCAACACATTCGTCTGGGTTAATTCCTTTATCTGGTTCTTTTCCTGTTATCTTTTTAACTGCTTCTTGAACAGCTGGAACTCTTGTAGATCCACCAACTAATAATACTTTGTGTAAATCTGCAGCTGTAATTCCTGCATCCTTTAAAGCATTTTGAACTGGTATTTTAGTAGCTTCTATTAAGTCACTAATTAATTCTTCAAATTTTGCTCTTGTTAATGTAACATCTAAGTGTTTTGGTCCGTTAGCATCTGCTGTAATAAATGGTAAGTTAATTTGTGTTTGTTGCATTCCTGAAAGCTCTATTTTAGCTTTTTCAGCTGCTTCCTTTAAACGTTGCATAGCCATTTTATCTGTTCTTAAGTCAATTCCATTTGATTTTTTGAATTCATCTACTAAATAAGTAATAATTCTTTCATCAAAGTCATCTCCACCAAGTCTTGTATTTCCGTTTGTTGCTAGAACTTCAAATACACCATCACCAATATCTAGAATAGATACATCAAATGTTCCTCCACCTAAATCGTAAATCATAATTTTTTGGTCTTGATCTTCTTTATCCATACCAAATGCTAATGCTGCTGCTGTTGGTTCATTAATAATTCTTAATACTTCCAGTCCTGCTATTTTTCCTGCATCTTTTGTAGCTTGTCTTTGGCTATCACTAAAGTATGCTGGTACTGTGATAACAGCTTGTGTTACTTGTTGTCCTAAATAATTTTCAGCATCTGCTTTTAATTTTTGAAGTATCATTGCTGAAATTTCTTGTGGTGAAAATTCGTCACCTTCTATTTTCACTTTTCTATTTGTTCCCATATCTCTTTTGATTGATATAACTGTGTTATCTGGATTAGTAACAGCTTGACGTTTTGCAATTTGTCCTACTAATCTTTCTCCATTTTTTGAAAAAGCAACAACTGATGGTGTTGTTCTATTTCCTTCAGCATTAGGAATTACAACTGGTTCTCCACCTTCCATTACTGCAACACATGAATTTGTTGTTCCTAAATCGATTCCTATAATTTTTCCCATATAAAAAACTTCCTTTCTTTTGACCTTACTATTTGGTCTATATATAAATTAAAATTAAAAACTTTTTTAGATTTATTTTAGTTTGCCACAACTACCATAGAATGTCTTATTACTTTGCTACCAATAATATAGCCTTTTCTGTATACTTCTTTAATTTCTTTTTCTCCAAGATTTTCATCTGCAACAGATGCAACTGCTTCGTGCAATTCTGGATCAAATGGTGTACCTGGATTTGCTTCTATTTCTTTTACTCCATTAGCTGTAAGTACATCCTTAAATTGTTTTAATACAAGCTCAATTCCTTGTTTGTAATTTTCATCTTCTGTATTTGCTTGTAATGCTTTTTCTAAGTTATCAACTACAGGTAAGAAACCTGATACAATGTCTGATACAAGTGAGCTGTGCATTGTTTCTCTTTCTTTTGTACTTCTTTTTTTATAATTGTCAAACTCTGCTGCTACTCTTTTTAGTCTATCATCTGTTTCTGCAAGTTCAATTTTTTGTGAATCAATTATTTTTTTTAATTCTATAATTTCATCACTATTTTTGTTACTTTCCTTAAGTTCTTCTTTGTTATTTTCATTCTTTTCAGCCATTTTATACCTTCTTTCTTATATATATTAAATTATTATTCACCACTTAATTTTTTACTGATATATTTCATAACTGAAATAACTTTTGAATAATCCATTCTAGTTGGTCCAATAATTCCTATTGTTCCTAAGTCTTTGTTTTTATATCTATGTTTAAATGTAACTATGCTAAAGTCTTTTAACTGTTCATTTTCATTCTCGTTTCCAATATAAACATTAATATCATCTGCAAACCCTGTACTTAATAAATCAGTTACAATATCTTTTTGATCAATAACATTTATAAAGTTTTTAACGACATCCAGACTCTTAAACTCTGGTAACTCGAAAGCTTTGTTGGCACCTTCTAGATATATTTTATTTTCATAATTTATAGTCTTTTTTAATTGCTCCATAATTGGTTTTATTACATTTAAACTATAATTCATATGTGAGAAAATATATTCTTCCAGTGGCTTATCTATTGCTTCTAAAGGCTTACCTTTAAGTTTGTTATTAAATATGAAATTTAATGTTTCGACTTGCTCATTAGATATATCCTCATCAAACTTTATAATGCTTTCTTTTATAATTCCACTATCAGTTAATATTACAGCCATTAGCATTCTTGTTCCTAATAGCACAAATTTTATTTCTTCTATATTTTGCATTTGAGTTCTTGGTCCAATGGCAACTGTTGTATAATGTGTAACCTCAGATAATGTACTCGTTGCAATTTTAGTAAGCTCTTCTATTTCATTAACTCTTGTTTCTAATTTTGACTGTATATATTTTATTTCGTCTAAACTTATATTTTGGTCATTTAATAATTCATTAACATATAAACGATAGCCTTTGGCAGATGGTATTCTTCCACTAGATGTATGTGGTTTTTCTAAATAACCTGCTTTTTCAAGTTCTGCCATTTCATTTCTTATTGTTGCACTACTTAAATCTAGTTCATATTTTTTTACTATACTTCCGTGAGCTTACTGGTTCTGCTGTGTTAATGTATTCTTCTACAATTGCTTGTAATATTTTTTTCTTTCTATTATCCACTTTTACACCTTCTTTTAGCAATGTCATGTATTGACTGCTAAACTTTATATATATTATATCCATTTTTAGCAATTGTCAATATATATTGCTAAAATTTACTGTGAATTTTTTGTGAAAAAGTATTGACATATTTCTATAAATGTTTTATACTAATACTTGCATTGAGTTGCGCCCTTAGCTCAGTTGGTCAGAGCAACCGGCTCATAACCGGTGGGTCCAAGGTTCGAATCCTTGAGGGCGCACCATTTATTTTTTAATTTAATATTTGGGTAGGTGGCCGAGTGGCTAAAGGCGGCAGACTGTAAATCTGTTCTCATACGAGTACGATGGTTCGAATCCATCCCTGCCCACCATAAGTATTATCAAGACTTTTATCGTTTTGATAATATTTTTGTTTTAGAAAGCATATAACGAATATCTAATAAATTTATAAAGTACCTACTTTTATAAAAGTAGGTACATTTTTTGTCCATTCAAAATATTAAATAATAATATAAAAATTTAATAAATAAAGTAATTGGCTTTTGTAAACATTTGTTTTGTGATAGTGTCTACAGTATGAAAAATAAAATATAAGAGAAGTAATTGCTAAAAATGTTGGAACTATGCCAGAAGAATTACCAACGCCTAAAAAGAGTTTAAAACAATTAGAAAAAGAAAATAAAAAGTTTTTAAAGAAAATCCAGTGATATATGATGTGTTGTTTTTCACTTTTTACAAATATTATATATATATATTTATTTATTTTTTATTAATAACTTTAATGTAAATTTCTACTAATTTTTCAAATTTTTGTAACAATATATTAGTATATTTTGTAGAAAAATAAATATACTAATATTATAAATAATGTTTGAAAGGAAGATTAGTTAATTATGAAAGCTGTTGATAATATCGCTCTTGTATTAATTATAATTGGTGCAATTAACTGGGGATTAGTTGGATTATTTAATTTTAATTTAGTTGATACAATATTTGGAACTATGTCTGTTATTAGTAGAATAATATATATATTAGTTGGTATTTCAGGTTTATGGGGAATAAAACTATTATTTACTAATAATGACTAATTATTAAACATATATAATAATTTTAATACTATACAAAAAGAAGTATCAATACTAAAATTTGATACTTCTTTTATATTTACAAACTATTCTCCTCTACCTTCTGTTAATGCTAGTGGTTTTTCTATAACTACTTTAATTTTCATTATATATGAGATTGTTTTTACAAATTTACTATTTTTGATACGTTGCCATAAGCTTGGTTTTACTTCAACTCTAGTTTGTTCAAAATATTGTTGTTGTTCAATGCTTGGCTGTGCAACTGTTTCTTGTACTGGTGTAGCAACTGGTTCAGCAACTACTTCTTGTACTTCTTCAACTATTGGTTCTTCAGGTGTTGGTATTAGTTTTAGTGCATCTGCTACTTCAATTCCGATATAGCTTAAAGCTTTTGATCTATCTTCTATTCTTTCCATATCTATTTCAATATGTAAGTTTGTCTCTAAATTACTAATTCTTGCATTTATTAATTTAACTGCATCTTGATAATTTTGAGATTTATCAGATTTTGCTCTACCAATTACACCAAGTGTATCTATTATATCTTCAGGGAATTGCGATGAAACATTTTGTATTGCTTCTTTCCAATCTTCATCTTTATTTTCAACTGCATTTAAAGCTTCCTTTAAATTTGCAGCTAAAGCTATATTCTTTTCCCTTTGTCTAATTAACTCTTCAATTTTCTTTGTATTATCTTCAAATTGATTTGTTGCATATTCTACCAATCCGTAAGCTGCTTTATATACACTTGCTGGGAAATTTTTCTTTTTAGGATATTCAACTAAATATGTTTTAATTGATTCAATTAAATCCTTAAAGAAAGCATCTTCCTCTAATTGAACTATTTGTTTTTTGCTATTTGGATTAATTAATTTTTGAACTTTATCAATATTTGATAATATTTTTTCTTCCGTGATTACCATTCTCACGTTTACTATGCCAGACTTAGACATTGTAAACCTTCCCTCCTTTATCCTACGTGTTCTTACAGTAAAATTCTATGTTGATTTATATAAACCTCAATAGGATTTCTTCATCTTTTTCTTAATTTCATTACAATTTTATTACAAGATTTTAATAAAGTCAAGGGGAAATATAGAATTATTTGTCTTTTTTTAGCTCTGCATATCTCTTAATTTTCATAGTTGTTGTTTTTACAAATTCATCATGCTTAATTTCAAGGTTTTTAATAGCTTTATATGAAGTTAATTGCTTATTTACTTCTTTAATTTTATCCCAAATAATCTTGTAAACCTCTTCCTCCGTAAGCCCTTTTCCGTGTTTTTCCTCAATTTCTTCATAATTAGGTATAACCTTTGCGGAAACAATAAGTTCCTTATCTTCTTTTTCATCTTGTTTTCCATATACCATACATTCTTTTATTTCTGGAATATTTGAAAGCATAATTTCAATTTCTTCTGGATAAATATTTTTACCGTTTTGTGTAACAATAACGTTTTTGCTTCTTCCTGTAATGTACAAGAATCCATCTTTGTCAAGATATCCAACATCCCCTGATCTAAACCATCTTTCTCCATTTACTTCTATAATTGAATCTTTTGTTGCCTCTTCATCTTCGTAATAACCAAGCATTAATGTTTTACTATTAATTAATACTTCTCCTTCTCCGTTTTCATTTGGATTATCAATTTTTAATTTTGCACATACAACAGCCTTTCCTGCTGATCCAACTTTTGGTTCAAAGTCTGGTGTTAATGCTGCAATAGGAGCTGTTTCTGTAAGTCCATATCCTTGTAAAAAGCATATTCCAATGTCTTGAACCCATTTTCCTATTTTAGCATCTATTGGCGCTGCAGCTGAAACTATTATTCTAATATTTCCACCTAGATTTTCATATATTTCTGCAAATACTTTTCTTTTTATATCAACACCAACATTTTTTAATGCATTTGTTACATGAATCATTGAATTTACCATTCCGTCTTTTTTGCTTTTCTTTATATTCATATTAATTTTCTTATAAAGATTTTCAACAATTAATGGAACAGTTAATATAGCTGTTGGTTTTGTCTCTTTTAAATCTGGAACAATATATTTTAAGCCTTGGCATACAGCAACAGATGCTCCCATTGCGAAAGGATACAAAAATCCGATTGATGATTCATATGTATGATGCAAAGGTAATATAGACATTAATCTATCATCTGGTCTTAAATCAACATATGCAGATGCAGAATTTATATTTTCTGCTAAATTTCTATTACATAGCATAACTCCTTTTGCATTTGATGTTGTTCCTGATGTGAATAATAAAACCTTAAATTCGTCTGGATCAACTTCTATATCCATATAACTGTCGTCTCCGTTAGCTACTAATGTCTTTCCTTCCTCAATTAAGTACTCTATTCCAACAAATCTATTTTTTAATGATTCCTTTGAATTCATTTGAATAAAATATTTTACATCTGGCAAATTTTCTGATACTTTTTTTATAATATCTGCCTTTTTTGTTGAAAATATTACAGCACTTGCTTTTGATCTTTTTATAACATTTTCTATTTCATTTTCAGGTAGCTCTTTATCAACTGGTACTGCTATTCCCACACCACAAAGCATTGTCATATATGATACGTACCAGTAATGCGTATTTTCGCCTATAATTACAATTCTTGTATCTTTTAATCCTAATTTTCTAATAAGTGCTGTTCCAAGTCCAGTAACTTCATTTTTGAACTGTGTATATGTAGTTTCAATCCATTCTCCCTTTGGATTTGTTTTTTCTAATAAAAATGTCCTATCAGCAAATTTTTCTGAACTATTTACAAATGCCTCTTTTATTGTTTCAAAATGAGTTCCTTCATAATTCTTCTTTTCCTTTTTCTTTTGATTTTCTTCTGCTTTTTTTACCATGTCATAATTAACATTTACCTCGTCAATTTCTGATAACTCTTTCATTTTAAATTTTGGAAATTTAAAGTCTGGTATTTTAAAATCTTTTAATATTCTCATAATTTTCCTCTCCTATTTCTTTTTTGCAAGTTTTTTTATAAATAAATTATCTACTTCTGAAAATAGTTCTTGTATATCTATTTCACCTTCATGTCTCATTTTATAAATAAAACTAGATGAAATAAATCCAAATATACCAGAAGCAATTACATTACTATCCCCTTGCATAATCTCTTCTTTTCTTATTCCTTCTTTAACAATTTCTTCTATCATTTGTATATATTCGAAAACATATTTTTTGCATAATTTGCTTTTTTCATCATTTCCCCATATCTGGCTTAGAATAATTGTAATAAAGTTCTCATATTTAAATAGTACTTTTATTTGTATTAGTGTAATTGCTCTTAGCTTATCTACACTATTTTGCATCTTATCTGTTTTTATGCTTATACTATTTTTTAGAAGTTTTACACCTTCTTCAACTAAAAACTCAAATATCTCTTCTTTACTAGAAAAGTGATAATAAAGTGTTCCCTTTGCAACTCCAACCGTTGCAGTAATTTCCTCTATGCTAGTTGCATCATATCCTTTTTCAGCAAAAAGTCTCATTGATGTTTCAAATATTTTTCTTTTTGTTTTATTCATTATTGTTCACCTATAAACATTAAAAATACTTTATTATTATATAATCTTTTTATTAAAGTTGCAAGTTTTTTGCCAAGCAAAAAAATAAGAAAACAATAAGATTATATTGTTTTCTCATTTTTAATATTAAACTTCTCTACATTTTACAATTAATCTTTCTGTTCCATAATTTGCACAAGTAATTAATGTTACTTCTCTTTTTCCATTTGTAAGCTGACTTGTGCATTTTGTATTAGTAGGCTTTACAATATATTTATTATATACTTGATATGTAATAACTCTTCCTGTCATATCTTCCAAAGTAATTGTGTCTCCATTTTTTAATTTAGATAATTGTCCAAACATTTTTCCGTTTTTATAATTATGTCCTACTATACAGTAATTTCCTACTTCATTTGGATTAGGTCCATAATATTTATTTACAGATATCTCAAGCAAATCCTCTGATGTTTCAGATAATACAGGATAATCAAGACCTATTTTAGCAATTTTAAGTCTTGCATCTGTTGTATAACCATTTCTGTTACTAGAACTATTATTTGACGTTGTAGTTGATGTCGAACTGTTATTATCATTATTATTGTTATTATTCGTTGTTTCATCTACATTAGTATTTTCTTCTGCAGTTGTTGTATTAGTTTGTTGTATTTCACTATCATTTTTAACTAATATAACCATAACATCATTTTCATCAACTTGTTTTATTGTTGAGTCAAAATCTGCCTCTGCTAATATTGTTCTTGAAACTTCTTCACTTTTGTTTCTATCATACTCTGCATAAATGTAATAAGAAGATAAAATGCATACTAAAAAAACAGATAAAAAGAATTCTATTTTAAATAGTCTCTTTTTTCTTTTTAGTTCTGGTGTAACATATAATTTTTCAGTAACTAAAATTTGATTCATTTTTTCCTCCTTATAAAACTCTTATTACATTATATCATGTTTTTTACATAATTTAAAGTATTTTTTATCATTTGTTAATTTTTGTATATATTTCATCTGCAATTTGAGCAAATTGTTCAGTTGTAAGTTTTTCTCCTCTTATATTTTCGGGTATTTCTAGTTTTGTTAAAATATTTTTTCCCTCATCCTTATTACTTATTAAACCTCCATTAATAAGACCATTTAGCAAAGTTTTTCTTCTTTGCATAAAGCTTGCTTTGATTACTTTAAAAAACATTTCCTCATCTTTTACTTTAACAATAGGCTCCTTTCTTATTTGTAATTGTATAACTTCAGAGTCTACTTCTGGGGACGGAATAAAACATTCCTTTGAAACAAAACAAATTTTTCTTGGATATGAATAATAATAAACACTATATGTAATTGCTCCAGATTCTTTATCTCCGGGCTTCTCTACTATTCTATCTGCAACTTCTTTTTGTACCATAACTGTAATACTTTCAATTTTTAATCTATCCTCTAATAATTTCATAATAATCGGAGTTGTAATATAATAAGGTAGATTTGCAACAATTTTTACTTGTGTATATTCTTTTTCATTGCTTAATATTAACTCTTTTAAATTTACCTTTAATATGTCCTCATTAAGTAGTTCAAAATTATCATATATTTCAAATCTATTTTTTAATATTTCTATCATTCTAGTATCCAGTTCAACTGCTATAACCTTGCCCGCCTTTTCCAAAAGCCTTGCCGTTAATGTTCCAAGTCCTGGACCTATTTCGATTACTAAATCATTTTTTGAAATTTTAGCTGACTCAATAATATTATTTACAACTTCATCATCAATCAGAAAATTTTGCCCTAAACTTTTATTAGCTGAAATGCTATATTTCTTCATTATATATTTAGTTTCATTTAAAACACTATCCACTTTTTTATCCTTTCTAAAAATTAACATTAAGCCTTTTATAGCCTAATGTTAATTTTGTTATTCTGTAATCTTTTTTTGTAATGTTACTTGTATTACCGTTCCCTCTTCTACTGATGCACCTGCTGTAACACTTTGGCTAGTAACAACTCCACTACCGGTAAATTTAATATTCAAATTTTTCTTTTTTAGTGCTGCTTTTGCTTCTGTAAATGTCATATCTTTTAAATTTGGAACAGTTTGTGAAATTCTTGTATCATTTCCTTCTGTATATAGTAGTACTGTAGAATCATTTAATAAGGATGTTCCTGCTTTTGGCATTTGTTCTGTAACTATATCGTTAGAATCACCAGATATTTTACATGTAAATCCAGCATTTTCTATTATCTTTTTTGCTTCAGCTACGGTTTTATTTTTTACATTTGCTAAACTTTTTGTATCACTACTTGTACTCGTACTTGTATCAGATGGTATTCCAAGATAAGGTAATACTTCTGATAAAATTTTTGATACAACTGGTCCCGCAATGGTTCCTCCATGAGAATTTGAGCCATACAAAGTAACAAGCACTACTACTTCTGGACTTTCAACTGGAGAAATAGCTGCAAAAGATGCAACATATCCGCCATTTTTATCTGAATAATCAGACTCTGATGTTCCAGTTTTTCCCGCAACAGTATATCCCTTTACTTTAGCATAACTACCTGTTCCTTCAGTTACAACTGTTTCTAGCATATTAAGCATTTTTGCTGATGTTTCCTTTGAAATTACCTGTCTTACAGATACAGGCTCAATTGTTGTAACAGCAGATGTATCTGTATTTTTTATTTCTTTTACAATTCTAGGTTGCATAAGCACTCCATCATTTGCAACTGCAGATACTGCTGTTATCATTTGTAGTGGCGTTATTCTAAATCTTTGTCCAAATGACATTGTTGCAAGCTCAACTTCTCCAACATCCTCTAAGTTCCAAAAATATCCCGAACGTTCTCCAATACTTGCAAAATTTGTTGTAGAGAAGAATCCAAAAGCATTATAGTATTTATATAAGGTAGTTGCTCCTATTTTTTTTCCTAATTGCATAAATGCAGGGTTACAAGAATACTTTAATGCATCTCTTAGTGATAGTGAACCATGTCCTGAACTATCCGAACAATATATTTTCATTCCAGCAACTTTTTCATAACCTTTGCAGTAAAAGTCTCCTGCTTTATCTGTAGTTATTATATTTTCCTCTAAGCCTGCTGCTGCTATAATTATTTTAAATACAGATCCTGGCTCATATGTATAAGTTATAGCCCTATTATTCCATATGTTTTGTAATTCTTCGCTTTGTTTTTCCTCAGTTAACTTTTTCCATTCCTTTTCTGTAATATTTGTGGGGGTAAATGGTGTATTTAGGTTATAATCAGGATATGTTGCCATTGCTAGAATATCTCCATTATTCGGATTCATTATAATTACATTTCCACCTTGGCTACATTTATTTTCTTCACAAGCTTGTTTTAAATATTTTTCAGCAACAGATTGAATATTTGCATCAATTGTAAGTGTAATATCGTTTCCATTTTGTGCTGCAATATATGTTTGGTTTTGATCTGGAATTAAATCTTGAACTGCATCTTGTGATGAGGTAATCTTACCAGGTGTTCCAGTTAGTACACTATCCCACTTAGCTTCTAATCCCTCTAATCCTTGATTATCTGTTCCACAAAATCCAATCAAATTAGATGCTAGATTATCATATGGATAGTATCTTTTGGTGTCTTCATCAATATTTATACCAGAATACACTTCATTATTCTTCATCCATTTTTTTAATTCATCAATCTTGTCCTTTTCAACTTTTCTTGCAATTGTTTGTATAGAACTATCACTTGATACTTTTTTTAATGTTTCATCATAATCAAGTTCAAATATATCAGAAAATGCTTTCGCAACTTTTTCCTTAAGCTCTTTTGTTTTTACTTCTGCAACTTCTTCATCTTTATGTTCTACAACAATTTGTCCAGGATTAATACTCACTGTATCTACTTGAGCACTTATTGCTAAGGATTTTCCTGTAGAGTCATATATAGTTCCTCTTTTTGGACTTATAATTCTACTTGTTGTTAATTGATCATACATTGCTTCTTTCAGTTTTGCACCTTGTACAATTTGCAACCATCCAAGTCTTATAATAAGTATAAATAATAATGCAAAAAATGTTATCATCAATATCCCAAGTCTTTGTGATAAAGTTTTTTCTTTTTTATTTTTCTTTATAGGTTTATTCATTTATTTTTCCTTTTCATTTGATATATTTTCACATCATTATTTTATATTATATACCTTTAAAAATCAATAAAATTTTAAATAAATTAAAAACAGACAAGTAATTTACCTGTCTGTTTAATATAATTTAATTAACTATTAAAAATTTCGTCAAATTCTTCACCATCAATTTTCTCTTTTTCAAGTAATACACCTGCAACTCTGTGAAGTTTGTCAACATGTTCTCTTAATATTTCTTCTGCTTTTTTATATGCAAAATCTACAATACTTTTTACTTCTTCATCAACAATAGCTGCTGTTTCTTCAGAATATTCTTTGCTTTGTGCAAAGTCTCTTCCTAAGAATACTTCTCCTTGGTCTTGACCTAGCATAATTGTTCCAACTCTTTGGCTCATACCATATTTTGTAACCATGCTTCTCGCAATTTTTGTTGCTCTTTCAATATCATTGCTTGCACCTGTTGATATATCTCCTATAATTAATTGTTCTGCAACTCTACCACCAAGTAATGAAATTATATTTTCTACCATTTCTGTTCTAGACATAAATGATTTGTCTTCTGTAGGTCTATACATTGTATATCCTCCAGCCATTCCTCTTGGTACAATAGATATTTGATGAACTGGATCTTGTGTAGGTAAAAATCTACTTACTACAGCATGACCGGCTTCATGATATGCTACAAGTTTCTGTTCTTTTTCACTTCTTACTCTTGTTCTCTTTTCAGGTCCCATTGTAACTTTAACCATTGCATCTTCTATTTCTGCCATACCTATTTGATCTAAATTTCTTCTTGCGGCTAATAATGCAGCTTCATTTAAGACATTTTCTAGGTCTGCACCTGAGAAACCTGATGTATTTTTTGCAATTGTTTTTAAATCAATATCGTCTGCTAATTTTTTCTTTCTACTATGAACTTCAAGTATTTGCTCTCTTGCCTTTACATCTGGACTTGATACTACAATTTGTCTATCAAATCTTCCTGGTCTTAATAATGCTTTATCAAGTACATCTGGTCTATTTGTAGCTGCTAAAACAATAACACCCTCATTTGCAGAGAAACCATCCATTTCAACTAATAATTGATTTAATGTTTGTTCTCTTTCATCATGACCTCCGCCAAGACCTGCACCTCTTTGACGACCTACGGCATCAATTTCGTCTATAAATATAATACATGGAGCTTTTTTCTTAGCCTCTTCAAATAAATCTCTTACACGTGATGCACCAACACCAACGAACATTTCTACGAAATCAGATCCACTTATAATAAAGAATGGAACTCCTGCTTCTCCAGCAACTGCTTTTGCAAGTAATGTTTTACCAGTACCTGGGTTACCAACTAATAAAACTCCCTTTGGAATTCTTGCTCCCATATCTGTGAATTTTTTAGGATTTTTTAAAAATTCAACGATTTCTTCAAGTTCTTCTTTTTCTTCATCAACACCTGCAACATCATTAAATGTTACTCTGTTTTTATCTGTTGGATTTAGCATTCTCGCTCTACTTTTTCCAAAAGACATTGTTTTTCCTGTTCCATTTCCTTGATTTGCACTATTCATGAAGAAGAACCAGAATATAAAGAATATAATTAAAATTCCAAATGGTGTTAATAAGCTTAAAAGGAACATCCATATAGATTCTGATTTTTCGCTTACAGTAATATTTCCTGTCTTCATACTTTCCTGTACTGTATCCATTAAGTTATCTATACTTGGAATATTAACCTGTTTTGCTATATTTTCGTTTTTAAGTTTTACTTCTGCCTTAGTTTTATCAGAAGATATTTCAATTTCTTTTACTTCACCTGCTTCAACTTTAGCAACAAGTTCTGAATAAGCAAGTTTGTTATTTGTACTATCAAATATTGAATTAATTAAAATAAAACAAATTACTCCTATAATTAACCATGTTGCTAATGTTTTAATTCCACTTTTCAAAATTTTCCTCCTTCTTTGGTATCCTTATTTAGATTACCAATTCTTTCATAAGTTAATTTTCTATTCTTGAAATATAACACATATATTTTTCTTTTTCAAGTTTTTTTATAAACTTTTTTTCGTCAAAATCCTTCAATTTCAAGGCATTTACTACGGAAATTTAAAGTACACTCATAAAAAATATTTTTCCTTTTTTTACAAAAACTTTTAATTTCTTATTTGGCATTAAATATTTATTTCCAATATTGTTTTTGCATAATTTTATAACATCTTCAATGTGAATTTTTTCTATTCCTTGTGTGCTACCAAAGAGTTCCCTAATAGTATATAGAATAATCCTAGATTTTATAACATCATCTAATAAATTAAATTTCTTTAAGTTTAATATTATTTCCTTGTTATTATCTCCAGCAATTATAATATTACTATACTCTTTTTCCACAATTTTGTGGAAAAACTCTTCATCTTTTGAAACAATTTTAGATAATCTGTTTATTGTTTCAATTATATTTGGATTAAATTCCTTTTGTATATACGGAATTAACTGGTTTCTAATTTTATTTCTAGTATAAACATTTTCTTCATTTGATTTATCATATTTTGGATTTAATTTTTTTTCTTCACAATAATTTTCTATTTCCGTTCTTGTACATTCAATTATTGGTCTTATATATCTTTCATCCCTTATTGCTTCTATTCCCTTTAATCCTGATGTACTTGAACCTCTCATTAAATTCATAAGTACAGTTTCAGCATTATCATTTGCTGTATGTGCTGTTGCAATTTTGGTTGCACCTACTTTTTTAGCAACATATTCAAAAAAATTGTATCTTTCTTCTCTTCCAGCAAGTTCTGTACTTACTTTCTTCTGTTTTGATATATTATTTATATCGGCTCTTTTTACAAAACACTCTATATTAATATTTTTGCAAAAATTCTGTACATACTCTGTTTCGCTATCTGCCTCTTTTCTTAACATATGATTTATGTGCGCAACTACAATATTAATTTTTAAAACTTCCTTTAAGCTATAAAGTACATTAAGAAGAGTCATTGAATCTGGTCCTCCAGATACCCCAATAACAATAGTATCATTTTCTTTTATTAAATTATATTTTTTTATAGTATCTAATACTTTTTCTTCTAATTTATTCATATGCCCTCCGTTTTACAAATTTATTAATATATGGTATAATGTTTACATAAGGCAATTGCCTTTGTTAACAATTTCACTTTTATTAAAGGAGAATGTATTATGATGCACATTGAAAAAAGGATCTTACCCTATGGTCCCAACTTCCTCGGCAAAATCGAACGGAACAGCGAAACCTATATAACCATTCACGAATCAAGTGATGGCACAGGTTTTGCAACTGCTGATCGCACCATCGAGTATTATGAGAACCGTCTCAAAAACCCTCCTGAGGGGGTAGATAAGAGAATTGGATATCATTTTATGCTGGATGACTCCAGAATTGTTCAGTTCATTCCTCTTCAGTATAGAACTGCACATGCTGGCAGTACTGAGGGAAACAACTCGATTGCTATTGAGCGATTGGTTAACTGCAATGTTGACTTTCCGAAAGCAATCGCTAATCAGGCAAAGCTTGCAGCTACACTGATGTACATGTATGACATTCCTCTTTCTCATGTCGTTCCACATAAGCATTGGAATGAGAAAAAAGATTGTCCGTCAAGACTTCTCTCTGGTATGTATGGTGGCTGGGATGGGTTCATCGCACAGGTAGAAAAGTTCTATACAGACCACGACATATTTCGCATTTGGGATATCGCCTGGGATATTACTTAACTGCCTTTCTTAGCATCAAATTCGCCACTTTCTTAGTGGCGAATTTTCTTTTGCTTTATTCTCTATATTTATCAATATTTGCAAACTTTGTATAATTTCCAAGCCATAAAAGTTCTACAGTTCCTGTTGAGCCACCTCTGTGTTTTGCAATAATTACTTCTGCAATATTCTTTTTCTCACTATCTTCGTTGTAATAATCGTCACGATATAAAAACATAACAATATCTGCATCTTGCTCAATTGCTCCAGATTCACGAAGGTCTGAAAGCATTGGTCTATGATCTGGTCTTTGTTCTGGTGCACGTGATAACTGTGAAAGTGCTATTACAGGCACATTAATTTCTTTTGCAAGGATTTTTAGTGAACGACTAATTTCAGAAATCTCTTGTTCACGGCTTCCCCCTCTTTTACTTGTTCCCTGTATTAATTGTAAATAATCTATAACAACAAGTCCTATATTCTTTTCTAGTTTTAATTTTCTACATTTAGCCCTTATTTCCATAATATTTATACCTGGTGTATCATCAATAAAAATTTGAGATTCTGATAATTGCCCAGATGCTTGTGCAAGTTTTGCCCATTCGTCATCATCTATTGTTCCTGTTCTTACTTTATTACTATCAACCATAGCCTCTGAACATAAAATTCTGTTTACCATCTGTTCTTTTGACATTTCCAAGCTGAATAGTACAACAGGTACATTTGCTCTTACTGCTGCATTTGTTGCAATATTTAATGCAAATGCAGACTTACCCATAGCAGGTCTTGCTGCAACTAATATTAAATCAGATGGATGTAATCCTGCTGTTCTGTAATCTAAATCAGCAAATCCCGTTGGAACACCTGTAATATGTTGCTTTTGGTTATATAACTGTTCTAATTGTGTAAATGTATCAACTAATATATCTTTAATTGAACTATATCCTTTTTGATTCTTTTTTTGCATTACCTCGAAAATTCTTTTTTCAGCACTATCCATTACTTGTTCAACTTCCTGTGTTGGATCATATCCAAGTTCAATTAACTCATTTGCTGTTTTTATTAAACTTCTTAATGTTGATTTTTCTTCAACAATCTTAATGTATTGACCAGCATTAGCTGTAGTTGGTACTTTATCTGGAAGTGATGCAATATATTCAAGACCACCTACTGCCTCTAGTTTTCCCATTGCAGATAATTCCGATTTTAAAGTAATAATATCTATTGGTTCACTACGATTATATAAATTAAGTATTGCAGAATAAATAGCCTTATTATCTTCTCTATAAAAATCTTCTTCTCTTAAAGACTCAATTGCTGCTATTACAGCATCTTTATCTGTAAGCATACTTCCTATAACAGCTTGTTCAGCTTCTGTATCGTTTGGTGGTATTTTTCCTAGTTCCATAGCAATTCTCCTTATTATTCACTAATAACTTCAAGTTTTAATGTTCCAACTACTCCTTCATATAATTTGATATTAACTTGAAAACTACCTAATGTTTTTATTGGTTCTTTTAAATCAACTTTTTTCTTGTCTATCTCCATATTGTATTGTGTTTTTAAATTCTCAGATATTTCTTTTGCTGTTACTCCTCCGAAAATTTTTCCATTTTCTCCGGCTTTAACTTTCATTTTTAATAGTATTCCTTTAAGTTTTTTAGCAATTTCCTGTGCTTCTTGTTTTTCTAAATCTTTTCTATAATTATTTGCTTCTTTTTTGTTATTTAGCTTACTCATATTTTCTGCATTTGCTTCTACTGCTAATTTTTTTGGAAATAAAAAGTTTCTTGCATATCCATCACTTGCATTTATTACCTCATCCTTTTTTCCAACACCCTTTATATTATCTAATAAAATTACTTTCATGTTATTGCCACCTTTCTCTTGTTTTATAGCATATTTATAATATAACAAAAATGGCTTTTTTTCAAGACTTTATAATTAACTTTGTTGTATTTTTATGTAAATTATGCTATAATATATTATATAAGCAAATTGGCTTTATTAGTAGAAAGGACATTTATATGAAAACATTTTTTAAGGCTTACCCAAATCCCATACAGTGTTCCATTCAATTTATCTGTGAGAGTGATACAGTAAGAGATGACTTCCCAGCAAATTCCTACGAGCTTGCTGATGTTATCTTTATTATCTCACTAGCTACTAAGTTCGGTGGAGCCCCTGTTCCAGTAGATGGTCCTTTAAGAGATGAGTTATCATCCCTTAAGAGTACACTTTCATTTTGCTTAAAGTTTGGTAATCAAAAGAATATACTGAATTTTATCGAATTTTTAAGCAAATAAGTGTAAAAAATCCCCCTATAAACAATTATTAGGGGGTTTTTCTTATTGTATAGTAAAAATCAAAGATTTTTACATATACAACAAGGTTAAGTTACCTTTGTTCGTACCAATTGCGAAGCAATTGTGTACATGTGGCAAACTTTCCTTATTTTATTTCATTAAAATACTCGTTAATTTTTTCTATAAGTTCCTTTTTAACTTCTTGGACATTCATTCCTTCAACTTGTGCTCCTGCTAAGGTTATATGACCTCCACCGCCAAGTTTTTCAAGAATTAATTGAACATTTATATCTCCTATTGAACGACCACTTATGCAAACTTTATCATCTAATCTTCCTATTACAAACGAAGCTGTTATATTATTAATTGTTAAAAGCTCGTCTGCTGCTTTCGCACAAACTATATTTGCATCTTTATCTTCTTCATCATAGATAGAAATTGCAATAGTTTCAAATATTGTTTCTGCTTTATTTACAATACTTGATATTTTATTGTATGTTTTCAAATCACTTTGGAACCATTTTTTTACTTTTATAATATCTACACCTGATTTTCGTAAATATGCTGCTGCCTCAAATGTTCTTACACCTGTTTTAAATGTAAAAGCTTTTGTATCCATCATAATACCTGCGTATAAAGCTTCTGCTTCAAATTCAGTAAGTTCTATGTTTGCTTCTGCATATTCAATAATTTCAGTTACAAGTTCTGCTGCAGATGATGCGTATACTTCTTGGAATGTAAGTGTAGCATTTTCAATGTAATCTGTACTTCTTCTGTGATGGTCTATAACAACCACTTTTTGAGTTTTATCTAAAAGTTCTGGAACTTCAACATATGTCTTTTTATGAGTATCTACAATAATTAGTAGTGTATCTTGTGATATTTTAGATAGAGCTTCATTTTTATCAATTATTGCTTCTTTATAATCTTCTTCGTTTTTTAGTACCTGTATAAAGTTTTCTAAGCTTGTTCCATATGTTTCATTTACTATAAATGCTTCTTTTCCAAGTGTTTTTGCAAGTTTATATATTCCTATTCCAGAGCCTATGCAGTCTATATCAGAATTACTATGTCCCATTATTATTACATCTTTAGATTCTAATATTAGCTCTTCTAAAGCATGTGCAACAATTCTAGCTTTAACCTTAGTTCTTTTTTCAACTTCTTGAGTTCTTCCACCAAAGAATTGATATTTTTCATCTTCTCTTACAACTGCTTGGTCTCCACCTCTTCCAAGTACAATATCTAATGCTGCTTGTGCAGATTTATATTTTTCGTAATTAGATTTACCTTCATTTGACATTGCAATACTTAATGTAAATTGCATTTTCTCCGTTTCAAAATCTTCCTTAATAGAATCTAATATTTCAAACTTTTTGTCTTCTATATCTTTTACATCTTTTCTCTCAAAAATACATACAAATGAATCTCTTTCGGCTTTTAATACAAGTCCATTAAAATTTGATGCCCAATCATATATATTTTTTTCTACCTTTGCCATAATTTGAGGCTTGTCTTCATCATTTATTCTTTGAACTATATCATCGTAATTATCTATCATTATTAGTCCAATATATAAATCTTTATCATTAATATTTTTTTCTAAGTTTACTAATTTTGTATTGTCAACAAAATATATTGTTATAACATATTCATCTTTTAAAGGCATATATTCTCCATATATTTTATATGTCTTTTTATCAATTTGAATTTCATCTGTAATTTTTTCTTTTTTCTCATTGTTTTTTATTTCTGCTTTTACATCATCTAATATATCTTTTAGATAATTGTTAATATCTACATTTGCAAATTCTTCATTAAATTTAGTATTTCTAAATATTAAATTTCCGTTTGTTTCTGCAATTACAAGTGGAAATGGAGAATTTACAAGTGCAATTTTGGCCACTTTATCTAAACTAAATGTAAGATTTTTTATATGTTCGCTTAATTCCTCTTGTCCTTTATTGTTTGTCCAATATGCATAAATTACAATTAGTCCATATATTATTACAGATGGAATAATATAGCCAATATTGTATATGCATAATATAACAAAAAGAATTGCAATAATAACTAAATATATTTTAGTTTTTGATACAATTTTATCTAATACTTTTTTATTATGGTTCATAAACTCCTTCAATCTGGCATAATTGCCATATTTTTTAACTTTTTCAAACTCTTTTTATTGTACTATTTTTATTTGATTTTGTCAAGTTGACGTAATTTTGACTTTAACAAAGCAAAATGCTCAGAACATTACATCTCTGTTATATTCTAAGCATTTTTTTATTAATTATTCTGTAACTGCTTCATCTACAGTTGTTTCTTCTTTTTCTTCATGTGCTTCTAATTCTTCGTCATCGTTTTCAAATGGATCAGGTTCTGGTTCTGTGTTAATATGAATGTTTTTATATACACTTAAACCTGTTCCTGCTGGAATTAATTTACCTATAATAACATTTTCTTTAAGTCCTATTAATTCATCAACTTTACCTTTAACAGCTGCATCTGTAAGAACTCTTGTTGTTTCTTGGAATGAAGCTGCTGATAAGAAGCTTTCTGTTGCAAGTGATGCTTTTGTTATACCAAGTAGTAAACGTTTGTAAGTTGCTGGTCTTCCACCTTCTGCAATTACTCTTTCATTCTCGTTTTCTGCATCATATATATCTACTAAAGATCCTGCAAATAATTCTGTATCTCCATTATCTTCAATTCTAACCTTTTTAAGCATTTGTCTTCCAATAACTTCAATATGTTTATCGTTAATATCAACACCTTGGTTTCTATAAACTTTTTGAACTTCTTGAATTAAGTATTGGTAAACTCCATCTGCTCCATTAATTGCTAAAATTTCATTTGGATTAATTGAACCTTCTGTTATTGGTGTTCCGGCTTTTACTTCGTCTCCTTCTCTTACACGTAGTTTAGATCCGAAAGGAATAACATATGTTTTTGCATTATCATTTGATACAATAGTAACTTCTTTATTTGTTTTTGAATCAGATATCTTAACAACACCATCAATTTCAGATACAATTGCAAGTCCCTTTGGTTTTCTAGCTTCGAATAACTCTTCAACTCTAGGAAGACCTTGTGTAATATCTGCAACACCAGCAACACCACCAGAGTGAATTGTTCTCATTGTAAGCTGTGTACCAGGCTCACCAATTGATTGAGCAGCTATAATACCTACTGATTCTCCAATATTTACTTCTTCACGAGTTGCTAATCCCATACCATAACATTTAGCACATACACCATGTTTTGTTCTACAATCTAATACTGTACGAACTTTAACTTTATCAATTCCAGCTGCAACTATTCTGTCTGCAATGCTTTCTGTAATTAATGTATTTGTATCTACTATAACTTCATTTGTATTAGGATCAATAACATCTTCTAATGGATATCTACCCATTAATCTTTCTGACATTTTTTCTACAACTTGGTTTCCGTCTTTTATATCTGAAACTTCAATTCCTTCATGAGTTCCACAATCATGTTCTCTTACGATAATGTCTTGAGAAACATCAACTAATCTTCTTGTTAAGTATCCAGAGTCTGCTGTTCTTAAAGCTGTATCTGCTAAACCTTTTCTAGCACCATGGGCTGAAATAAAGTATTCAAGAGCATCTAGACCCTCTCTAAATGATGATGTGATTGGAATTTCAACAGTTTTACCTGTTGTACTTGCCATAAGTCCACGCATACCTGCAATTTGTCTTAACTGGTTAACGTTACCTCTGGCTCCTGATTCAGACATCATGTAAACTGGGTTTAATCTATCAAAGTTATCCTTCATTGCTTCTGTAACTTTATCTGTTGCAGCTTCCCAAATTTTGATAACTGAGTTATATCTTTCTTGATCAGTAATTAAACCACGTTTATATTGTTTTAATACTTTATCAACTTCAACATTTGCATCTGCTAATATTTGCTTTTTAGCAGGTGGTACTTTAACATCATCTACTGATACTGTCATACCTGCAATTGTAGAATATTTGTAACCTGTTGATTTTATATAATCTAATAGTTCAGCTGTTTTGCTTAGTCCATGAACATTAATACATTTTGCAATAATTTTTCCTAAGTTTTTCTTCATAACTGTGAAGTTTAACTCTGGTTCAAACATTGTCTCTGGATTTGTTCTATCTACAAATCCTAAATCTTGTGGGATTCCTTCATTGTAAATAAGTCTACCAACTGTTGTTTGAACTTTTTTCCATTTAAGTTCCCCATCAATCTCTTTATATAATCTTACATATATTTTAGCATGCATACCTAATTGTTTATTAGCATATGCCATAACAGCTTCGTCTTTAGAACTGAAATATGTACCTTCTCCTGGTTCTCCATCAACATCCATTGTTAAATAGTAAGCACCTAAAATCATATCTTGTGTAGGTACTGTTACTGGTTTACCATCTTGAGGTTTTAAAAGGTTGTTTACAGATAGCATTAAATATCTTGCTTCTGCTTGAGCCTCTGGTGATAATGGAACGTGAATAGCCATTTGATCACCATCAAAGTCAGCGTTAAATGCTGTACAAACTAATGGATGAAGCTTAATTGCTCTACCTTCTACTAAAACTGGTTCAAATGCTTGAATACCAAGTCTATGTAGTGTTGGAGCACGGTTTAACATTACTGGGTGATCTTTTATTACATCCTCCAATATATCCCATACTTCTGGACGTAATCTTTCTACCATTCTTTTTGCATTTTTAATATTATGTGCAAGTCCACGTCCTACTAATTCTTTCATAACAAATGGTTTGAATAATTCAACTGCCATTTCTTTTGGAAGACCACATTGATATATTTTTAATTCTGGTCCTACAACGATAACTGAACGTCCTGAATAGTCAACACGTTTACCAAGTAAGTTTTGACGGAATCTACCTTGTTTTCCTTTTAGTAAATCTGAAAGTGATTTTAAAGGTCTATTTCCGGCACCTGTTACTGGTCTACCACGTCTACCATTGTCTATTAATGCATCTACAGATTCTTGTAACATTCTTTTTTCGTTTCTTACAATAATCTCTGGTGCTCCTAATTCTAATAATCTTTTTAATCTGTTATTTCTATTGATAACTCTTCTATATAAATCATTTAAGTCAGATGTTGCAAATCTACCACCATCTAATTGTACCATTGGTCTTAATTCTGGTGGAATAACTGGAACAACATTCATAACCATCCATTCAGGTCTATTTCCTGATAATCTAAAAGCTTCAACAGTATCTAATCTTTTTACTATTTTAGCTCTTTTTTGTTCACTTGCTTTTTCTAGTTCTTTCTTTAGGCTTGCTGATAATTTTTCTACATCAATTTCTGAAAGTAGAGTTCTAATTGCTTCAGCTCCCATTTTAGCTTTAAATGAACCTCTTCCATATTTTTCTTCTGCTTCATGGAATTCTTTTTCTGATAATACTTGTGCTTTTGTAAGTCCTGTATCCCCTTTATCAAGAACTATATATGAAGCAAAGTATATAACTTTTTCTAGGCTTCTTGGTGAAATATCAAGCATTAAAGCAATTCTACTTGGTATTCCTTTGAAATACCAAATATGCGCAACTGGTGCGGCAAGTTCAATATGTCCCATTCTCTCACGTCTTACTTTTGCCTTTGTTACTTCAACACCACATCTATCGCAAACAATTCCTTTATATCTTACTCTTTTATATTTACCACAGTGGCATTCCCAGTCTTTTGTTGGTCCAAATATTCTTTCACAGAATAGACCATCTCTTTCTGGTTTTAATGTTCTGTAATTGATAGTTTCAGGTTTTTTTACTTCACCTTTTGACCATTCTCTTATTTTTTCATCTGATGCTAATCCAATTTTAATTTTATCAAAAACTTCTAATTCGTCCACGATTGGCTTTTGCCTCCCCCGATTTATATTTCTTTGTTTCTAAAACTTGCTTCAAAGTGTTTACACCGCTGTGCAATTTATTTTGCTACACTTGAAGCTTTTTAGAAACCTATTCAATTATTTTATTCTTCATCATCTAAGATATCTTGATCATTTAATAAATTATCTTCTGCTAAATCTGTCATATCTAAGTCAGATTCATCTAAATCTAATTCTTCATCATCAAAGTCTTCGAACAATTCTCCGTCTTCATTTTCTTGATCTAATGTTTCTTCTGAATATCCGTCATTTAATTCTTTTTCGTCAACAACTGTATCATTCATTTTTTTGTCTTCTAAATTAAAGTCTATACCATCTTCGATATTTTCCTTTAATTCTAATTCTTTATTATCATGTGATAATAAACGTACATCTAATCCTAATGATTGAAGTTCTTTTATTAAAACCTTGAATCCTTCTGGTACTCCTGGTTCAGGAACGTTTTCGCCTTTTACAATTGCCTCATATGTTTTTACACGTCCAACAACATCATCAGATTTTACAGTTAACATTTCTTGTAATGTATAAGCTGCACCATATGCCTCTAATGCCCAAACTTCCATCTCTCCAAAACGTTGTCCACCAAATTG
>ERZ1673743.540-NODE-540-length-56327-cov-24.518748_pt1 | contig 56327 bp, 48 predicted proteins | sample MGYA00580197_ERZ1673743 | MGnify/ENA primary metagenome ERZ1673743 (study PRJEB41218, sample SAMN15661795) | gut metagenome | host: Homo sapiens | place: Canada: London | collected 2015-08-20/2019-03-30 | study: EMG produced TPA metagenomics assembly of...
GCGCTGGCCGGAACTTTCGGACGTCTATTGGTTCTTTTCGCTTTACTTCCAGCTGGGACTCAGAAGTCATTCTTTTGTCTCAGCGCTTGGCGCTCAAGTATAATACCATACGCCGGGCCACTTTGCAAGCCTTTTTTGCAAGTTTTTTGCTCTTTTTTCGCTTTTGTATACATCCGCCAGTTTTTCACTTGAAATCAGTCCCTGCTTTGACACCCGTTCAGCACGCCTGCGGTGTGTTGCCCCTCCAAGTGGGAGGGGCTGTTACACTATATAATAAGAAGAGCATCCGCCGCCCTCATTGGACAAACGGATGCTCTCTTATATATGATAGTTACTTCTGGGCATACACCTGCTTGAGGTGTTCCGTGAGCTTCATATTCTCACTGTAGTCCACCGGTACCACGATGACACTGGGGACATCCTGTTTGAAAGCTTCTTCCAGCGTGGGGATAAGTTCCTCTGCCTTCTCAACACGATAGCCCTTGCAGTGCATAGACTCTGCCAGCAGCTTGAAATCGGGATTCGAAAAGTCCACATAGCAGTGCTCGCCGCCGAACTGCTCCTGCTCTTTCCACTTGATGAGGCCGTAGCTGGAATCCTCCCAGATGAGGGTCACAAAAGGCACATGCTCCCGCACCGCTGTTTCCAGCTCCTGACTGTTCATCATGAAGCCGCCGTCGCCGCAGACCGCCAGCACCTTTTTCTCCGGATAGAGAAGTTTTGCCGCGAACGCGCCCGGGATGGAGAAGCCCATGCTGGCGAAGCCGTTGGAGATGAGGCAGGTGTTGGGCTCATAACAGTCGTAGTGGCGGGCGATCCACATCTTATGGGCGCCCACATCGCTGACCACGATGTCGTCGCGGCCCATGACCTTCCGGACATCGGCGAGGATGCGCGCCGGCTTCATGGGGCAGCTGTCGTCCGCCGCCATTGCCTCATGCTCTGCCACCATCGTCTGGCGGAGAGCCAGTGCAAATTCCGGCTCACCGGTGCGGTGGGCGCAGCGCAGGATCTCATACAGACTTTCTGAAATGTCGCCTACCACTTCCACAGCAGGCTGATACCGCTTGTTGACATCGGCGGGGGCGCTGTCGATGTGGACGATGGTCATATTCTCCCGTGCGCCCCACTTGGCCGGTGCACACTCCACGATGTCGTAACCGATCGCGATGACCACATCCGCCCGATCGAAGAGCTGGTTGACATAGTCTTTCTGCGGGATGCCGATGGTCCAGAGGCTGTATTTGTCATCCATCGGGATGATGCCCTTGGCCATCATCGTGTTGACCACCGGGATGTGCAGGCGGTCAGCCAGCTCGGTGACAGCAGCGGCGGCATGGCTGCGCACCGCACCCGCGCCTGCAAGGATGACCGGATTTTTCGCCTCACTGATGATTTTTCCTGCCGCTGCAATGTGGGTCGGGTCGGCATAGACCTCATGCATCTGCTGGCGCTTGAGCGGCACGGCGTCGGCGGGCATTTTTGCGATATTCTGGGGCAGGTCGATATGGGTCGCGCCCGGCTTGCCCTTTTCGGCGTGCTTGAAGGCCAGCCGCACGATCTCGCCCACCGTGTCGGGGCGGATGATCTGCTTCGAGCGCTTGGTGATAGTCTCAAACATCGCGGTCAGGTCAAGGTACTGGTGGCTGGTGAGCTGCATCCGGTCAGTGCCGACCTGGCCCGTGATGGCCACCAGCGGCGCACCGTCCAGATAAGCATCCGCCACACCGGTGACAAGATTGGTGGCACCGGGGCCAAGGGTGGACAGGCAGACGCCGGCCCGGCCGGTCAGACGGCCATAGACATCCGCCATAAAAGCCGCACCCTGCTCGTGGCGCACCGGGATGAAGCGTATCTTGCTGTCCCGAATCGCAAACATCAGATCCAGCGTCTCTTCGCCCGGAATGCCAAACATCACATCAACGCCCTCAGCCTCCAGACAGTCCACCAGCACCTGCGCAGTCGTTTTCATTTCCTTCATTTTCTTTCCCTCCCAAAACGAAAAAGGCAGCGCAGCCCCATGCGGGCCACACTGCCTTTGCTGCGCTTATTGTAAACGATTTTCGGTCATCCCTCAAGTGCAAATTTCCACAAAAAGCGGCTTGCTTTCGGTTTTTGCTCCGGCAGGCTTGACAAGCGGCGGGGCAGGCCGTATGATGAAAGTATCTTTTTTGCAGTGAGGTAGTTATCATGTCCAGCATCACCATCCGCGGCTGCTGCATCGGCGCAGGCCGTCCGAAAGTCATCCTGCCCATCGTCGCCCACACAGAGGACGAAATTCTCCGTGAGGCCAGGCGGCTGTCCGCGCTGAAGGCCGACTGCATCGAGTGGCGGGCCGACTGGTTTTCTGATGCTCTGGATGCTGCCGCACTGAAGCGGGTGCTGTCCGGTCTGCGAGCAGCGCTGGGCGAAAAACTCCTGCTCGTGACCTTTCGCACCAAAGCAGAGGGCGGAGAAGCCTCCCTGACGCCGCAGCAATACGCCGATTTCTGCGGCACGGTCTGTGTCAGCGGCTGTGCCGACCTGCTTGACGTCGAGTTCTTCCCGAATCGAGAAGGACTTCCGGCCCTCATCGGGCAGGCGCACAAGGCTGGTGTTGCAGTGGTTTGTTCCAGCCATGATTTCCACAAAACGCCATCCCGGACGGAGATGGTCACACGCCTGACCGCCATGCAGCAGGCCGGAGCCGACCTACCTAAACTGGCCGTGATGCCGAACTCTCCATCTGACGTCCTCGAATTGCTGGCCGCCACAGCAGAGATGGCAGAGCAGCACCCCGAAACGCCCGTCATCACCATGAGCATGGGCGCGCCGGGTGCAGTGAGCCGCCTGTGCGGTGAGACGTTCGGCTCTGCCATGACCTTCGCCAACCCCGGGCAGGCCAGCGCGCCCGGACAGGTGGCGCTGGATGTAGTGAATGAAGTGCTGGACAGCCTGAGACTCGAGTAAAAAGCTCAATATCTCCCAGTAATTGCAGCAGCCCCGCTTTTCAGGCGGGGCTGCTGTTCATTTTCTCGAAAATTGTCTGATACGTCAAATTTCAACGGCCTTCATTGGCTATCTTTCCAGATTTTTGCGAGTTTTCTCAAAAACATTGACATTCTGTCGTCGAAATCATATCATTGTGTCATAAGAGATGAAAAGTGTTGCTGCAAGTCGAAATTCATCGTTTCTACTCCACCTCAGTGAAATCGTGCCATACCGACAGGAGGTCCCACCATGATGCAGTGTGTCAGACGATGCAGTTTTATTTGTGGAGCTGTTCTCAGCATCCTGCTCCTGCTCTGCAGCTGTCAGGCTGGGGCCGGGCCGCTCATCCTGCCGGACAATGTTCCCTCAGAAAACACCTCCCGGGGAAAGGAGAAACTGCTCGCCGCCCTGAACACCATAGGCATCCGTCGCCCCGAGACTACCCAGGACTCCTATATCCCAGGTGCCGACTCTGTCGCCGAGACGATCTTCCTGTGCATCCAGAAGGAATCTGGCAACAATGTAGCCGCTGCCATCAAGCTACTGTCTGAGAGCAGGACTACCGGGCTTGCAAATTGTGCCGATGTAGTCTTGAACAGGCTTTCGCCTTCTCCCGACGAGACATATTTGGTGAGCTATGCTCTTCTCAGCGCCGATGTTCTGGAAGATGGTGCCTTGCGGGAAGATGCCGACCTCAGTGGTGTCGCCCACACCCTCCTCACCAATCGGAGTCTTCTTGTTTACTCTGACAGTTTTCAGCGCGCCGCCAGCCAGAAGACCGGCTTTGCCGTCGGTGTCATCGGCGATCAGGCACTCGTCGTGGCAGTGTTCGTTTCCTGATAGCATTTTTCAAGACAAGCAAAAAATGACCACTGCGGTCTCCTGCTCCGCGGCGGTCATTTTCTCTGTCCGCCCTATTGGGCGAACCATTTTATACTCTTATAATAAAGGATCCTGCCAACGCCTGTCAACCGACAAAAAGCTTGCTTTTTGTCGATTTGCGCGGTTTCACATTGTAAACTGCACTGCGCAGAATGCGGCATAGATACAGAGCAGCGCCACACCCTGCACACGGGAGAGCTTTCCACGCACCAGCGCCGGGATAGTCAGCAGCACCATCACCAGCAGCATCACGGGCAGCTCGAGCACCAGACTCGAGTTGATACCGAACAGGGTCGCACTCTGAGGGATTTCAAACGGTGCCAGTGTCACCGACAAGCCGCTGACCAGCACGAGGTTGAAAACATTCGCACCCACGACATTGCCCAGCGAGAGGTCGCTGTGGCCCTTCATCAGCGAAGTAATGGCCGTGACCAGCTCAGGCAGCGAGGTACCCAGTGCCACGAAGGTCAGCGCGATGACCGATTCCGGCACGCCCATCGCCTGCGCGATGATGGTGCCGTTGTCCACCAGCAGGTTCGCGCCCAGCGCGATGAGGGCTGCGCCCACCACCAGCAGCAGGACGATTTTTCCGATGCCCATCGGCTCTTCCTCATGCTCCGGCTCTGCCGGAGCATTTTTCATCTGCCAGACATTCGCCGCCATATAGGCCACGAACATTCCCAGCATCAGCAGTCCTATCGGACGGGTAAAGCGGCCCATGCCGTAAGCTGCCACGCAGTAGATAGCCGCAGCCGCAAAGAAGAAAGCCACCGGCACACGCAGGGTCTTCGGGTCCACCTTGCCGGGCCGCACGGCCACCGTAATGGCCGCGATGAGGGACGCATTGCAGATGACAGAACCGATGGCGTTGCCGTAGGCGATCTCGCCGTGGCCGGACACTGCCGAGATGGTGGACACCATCACCTCGGGCAGGGTAGTGCCGACGGACACCACCGTTGCGCCGATGAGCAGCTCCGGCAGATGGAATTGGCGGGCCAGCGCCGATGCGCCGTCCACGAACCAGTCACCGCCCTTGATAAGGCAGAGCAATCCAAAAAGAAACAGGATGCCGGGGATTATCATATCGTTCCTCCCAATCTCTCTCCGGGCGCAAATCGCGCCGCATCACATAACAAAAGCCGTATTGTATATGATACCAAATTTCCGTGTGGAATACAACGCCCTGCCCGAAGACATTTTGAGCCCCACTATATAAGGTGGGCCGTGCCATTGAAATCCATCGCTATTTGTGTTATTCTGTGATTAGAAAGGCGCTGTCCTGCAAGTGCAGCGGTCATGCTCCCTCCTCGGCATCACATTCCGTGTGCCGTTCGGAGGAAGTCCAATTTTTGTCATCCTCCGGATGGTCTTAATCATTGATACATGAAAGACTTGAAGGAGGAAATCCATCATGGATATTTTGAATATTGTTTTTTCTGCACTGAACCTTTTGGCCACCGTTATCATTGGCACTGCCAAGATCACCTGGACGATTGCCCAGGCGTTTTTTCGGAATCCGCACCACGCAAAACACTATTCGAGAAAATAAAATGACAAGAAAAATGACCGCCCCAAAGTTTCCAGCTCGAGCGGTCATATTTTCTCGTAAAATGTGATACCTGGAGGAGGGAGCTGACCACTGTGCGGGCAGCGCCTTTCTTTATCTTCATTATAGACGTTAGAACGCAGGTTGTCAAGAGACTTGCGTTTTCATTTTATTTACACCACTTTGCAAACTCTTCATCGGTACACTTGACGTAGTGGCTGCCGCTGACGAGGTGGCTGGTGCCTTTGCTGTAGTCGATGCCGGAAGTGGCATAGTCGTAAGTCTCGGCCACGCGGCGCTTTTCCACCACCGGGTTCGGCAGCGGGATAGCCGACAGCAGGCTCCGGGTATAGGGATGGATGGGATCTGCAAAAATTTCTTCCGTGGTACCCGTTTCCAGCAGGTGGCCCAGATGGAGCACACCGATACGGTCGGAGATGTACTTGACCATGGACAGGTCGTGTGCGATGAACAGGTAGGCCGTGCCGGTCTCCTGCTGGATGTCCTTCATCAGGTTGACGACCTGTGCCTGGATCGACACGTCCAGTGCCGAGATGCACTCGTCAGCGATGATGAGCTTCGGGTTCATGATGAGGGCGCGGGCGATGCCGACGCGCTGGCGCTGGCCGCCGGAGAACTGGTGGGGGTAGCGCTCAGCGTGCTCGGGCGCAAGGCCGACCTTCTCCAGAATTTTCTCCACCTTTTCGCGGCGCTCGTCCTGGGTCTTGTACATATGGTGGATGTCCAGACCCTCGCCGATGATGTCCTCCACCTTCTTGCGGGGGTTCAGGGACGCCATCGGGTCCTGGAATATCATCTGCATCTGGGTGCGCAGGGTGTTGTTCTGGGCGTGAGTCAGACGTCCGCTGATGTCCTGCCCGTCGAAGGTGATCTTGCCTGCGGTGGGGTCATACAGCCGGATGATGCTGCGGCCAATGGTGGATTTGCCCGAGCCGGACTCGCCCACCAGACCGTACGTCTCGCCGGGATAGATTTCAAAGCTGACATCGTCCACGGCCTTGACGGTGAAGTTCTTGTTCACCTTGAAATACTGCTTCAGTCCCTCGACCTTCAGAAGAGGGGTAGCGCTCTGTGCTGCCATTTACTCCGCCTCCTCGATCTTTTTTGCTTCTGCGCTCATACGGGCCACACGGTCTTTCAGCTCAGGCGGCATCTCCACCTTGGGAGCGCGGGGGTCCAGCAGCCAGGTGGCTGCGAAGTGGGTGTCGCTGATCTTGAACATGGGCGGGTCGATCTCGTCGTCGATCTCCAGCGCGTACTTGTTGCGGGGTGCAAAGGCGTCGCCGGCCTTCTCATGCAGCAGGTTCGGCGGCGAACCGGGGATGGTATACAGGCGCTCGTCGGCGGTATCGAGGTCGGGCATGGCCGACAGCAGACCCCAGGTGTAGGGGTGGCGCGGGTCGTAGAAAATCTCGTCGATGGTGCCGGTCTCCACGATCTTGCCCGCGTACATGACATCGACATAGTCCGCTACCTTTGCCACGACGCCGAGGTCATGGGTGATGTAGATGACCGAAATGCCGCGCTCCTTCTGGATGCTGCGGATGAGCTCGAGGATCTTTGCCTGAATGGTCACATCCAGTGCGGTGGTGGGCTCATCGCAGATAAGCAGGTCCGGGTCGCAGGACAGCGCGATGGCGATGACCACGCGCTGACGCATACCGCCGGACAGCTGGTGCGGATAGCTCTTCATCCGCTTTTCGGCGTCAGTGATACCGACTTCTTCCAGCAGCTTGAGGGCCTTCTGATATGCCTCAGCCTTGGGCATCTTGAAGTGCCAGAGCATCCCTTCCATGATCTGCTTGCCGATGGTCATGGTGGGGTCAAGGCTGGTCATGGGGTCCTGAAAGACCATGGCGATGCGCTTGCCGTTGATGTGGCGGCGGATCCACTTTTTATCTTTTTGCAGCAGATCGACGGTTTCAGGACTGCCGTCGGCGTGATGGTAGCTGAACTGGATGCTGCCGCTGTTCACCTTGGCGTTCTGGGCCAGAATGCCCATGGCCGCCTTCATGGTGACGGACTTACCGGAACCAGACTCACCCACCAGCGCTACCGTCTCGCCCTTGTACAGGTCGATGTTCACGCCGCGGATGGCGTGGACAGGGCCGGCCGTCGTCTTAAAGGTAATATCAAGGTCTCGCACCGACAAGACCTGTTCTCTTTTCGTATCAGGCATGTTGTGCGCCTCCTTACATACTCTTCATCTTGGGGTCAAGTGCCTCGCGCAGGCCGTCGGCCAGCAGGTTGAAGCTGAGCATCAGCAGGCTCATGACCACGATGGGCGGGATGATCTGATAGGGATGGGTGGTGAAGCTGTTGTACAGCTCACTGATCAGGGAACCCAGCGAGCACTGCGGCACCGGGATGCCCAGACCCACGAAGGAAAGGAATGCTTCGGTAAAGATCGCGGTGGGGATGCTGAACATGACCTGGGTAATGATGGGTCCGATGATGTTGGGCAGCACTTCCTTAAAGATGATGAAGAAGCTGCCGGCACCCAGAGTGCGGGAAGCCAGAACGAATTCCTGGTCCTTCAGCTTGAGCATCTCAGCGCGGGCGATGCGGCTCATGCCCACCCACTCGGTCAGCATCAGAGCGAAGATGATGGTGATCATGCCGGGCTGCAGCACCAGAAGCAGCAGCGTAACGATGACCAGACGGGGGATGCCGTTGGCAACTTCAAGAAAGCGCTGCATCAGCATATCCACCTTGCCGCCGAAGTAGCCCGAGATGAGGCCATAGCTCATGCCGATGAGCATATCAATGACGGCAGCCGCCACGGCGATGATAAGGGAGACGCGGGCGCCTTCCCAGGTACGGGTCCAGATGTCGCGGCCATAGAGGTCGCTGCCGAACCAGTAGTAGACGTCATCCTTGCCTTTTTCGACATAGTTGTTGACGATCTTGGTACCGGTGGTCGTGCTCATCTTCTCGCTGCCGTCCAGAATGCCGAACTGCTCGATGCCGGGGACGCGAGGCGCGAAGTTCTTCTGGCTCAGATCCTGGCCGGAATAAGTATAAGCATTCATTCCCGGGCCAAAGATGGCCAGCAGCAGGATGATCATGATCATCACGAGGCCCAGCACGGCGCTCTTCTTGCGGAAGAAGCGGATGCGGACGTCTTTCCAGAAGCTCTGGGCCGCGAAGTTGGTATCCACCGCGATTTCAGCCGCGTTGTCCTTCCGGGCAAACTCTGCCTCGGTGAACTTGTGCTCAGGGTACAGTTCCTGCACGGCCTGCGTGATGGCTGCGGCGGTGCTGTCGCCGCCCAGTCGAATCGCTTTTTCTGCCATATCAGTCGTCCCCCTTTGCCAGACGGATGCGCGGGTCGATGATGCCGTACAGCAGGTCAACGACCAGCATGATGCCAATGTACATGGCGCTGTAGATGAAGCTCAGACCAATGACCACGTTGTAGTCGTTGGACTGGATGGCCGTCACCAGCAGGCTGCCCACGCCGGGGATGGCGAAAATTTTCTCGACCACCAGCGAGCCGGTCATCAAATCAACGATGAGGGGAGCCAAAACCGTAATAATAGGAATGAGCGCATTGCGCAGGGCGTGGCGGAAGATCAGCGCCGGGCCGGAGATGCCCTTGCTCTCGGCCAGCAGCATATAGTCGGAGTCGAGGACTTCTATCATCTCGCTTCGGGTGAAGCGGGCGATGGATGCCATGGTGAACATGGACAGCGACACGCTGGGCAGGACACTCGAACCGAAGACATCCTTGGCGGAGAACAGCATCGGGAACCAGCGGAGCCTGAAGCCGAAGGTGTAGCTCAGGGCCAGTGCGAAAACGTAGGACGGCACCGACACGCCGATGACCGAGATGATGGTGGCGATGGTGTCGAAGATGGTATCCCGCTTGAGGGCAGCGATGATGCCCAGCACAAGGCCCACCAGAGCGCCCAGCGTGACGGCCATGCCGCCGATCTGGATGGAGATGGGCAGGCGGGACTGGATGAGCTGGGAGATGGGCGTATTTTTGGAGATGTTGTAGCTCACACCCAGATCGCCCCGGAGCATATTGCCCACGTAGCGGAAGAACTGGATGTAGATCGGCTGGTCAAGGCCGTATTTTGCATAGAGCGCGGCTCTCATATCGGCTGTCAGCTTTTCGTCGTTGAAGGGCGAGCCGGGCATCAGCTGCATCAGGATGAACAGCACCAGCAGGATGGCCAGCAGCGTAAACAGCGAGGTGAGGATACGCTTGAGCGTATATTTTTTCACGTCAGGTGAACCCCCTTTGGTTTTCCTGTCCGCGGTCAGTCGTGCGCAGGCCGCGGACAGGTACAATGCCAAAAAGGCGCACAGTGGCTTTTGCGGGCCACTGTGCGGCCTTTGTTCAGCGTTTTTTCTTTAAGCGTTCTTTGCGGCCCGCTTGTACACACGGTTCAGAGCCACCGGGTGGAAATCCACGCCGGTAACGGCGCTGGAGATCATCTCGGCATTGCACTGGCCGTACAGCGGGAAGATGACTGCCTGCTCCAGAACGATGGCTTCTGCATCGTACAGAGCTGCCCAGCGGCCCTCGGGGTCGGTGCAGAGGTCGCCGGTGGTGCACTCTTCGATGATGGAGTCAAACTCGGCGTCGCTCCACAGACCGTAGTTGTTGGAGTTGCCGGTGACCCACATGCCCAGATAGGTCATGGGGTCAGCGTAGTCGGGACCCCAGCGGGTCAGGCCCAGCTGGAAGTTGCCGTCCTGCATATCCTGCACGCGCTGCTTCTTGGGCTCGACGGTCAGGTTCACGGTCAGGCCGGGGAGAGTGGTCTCGAGCTGCTCCTTGACGACCTGTGCCACCTTCTGAGGTGCATCGTCGGCATCAACGATCATGTCGAAGGAGAAGCTGTCCTTGCCCAGCTCGCTCTTGGCGGTCTCGTAATACTCGGCTGCCTTGGCTGCATCGAATGCGCAGGAATCAGCGAACTTGGTCTGGTCGGCGCTGAAATCGCTGCCGTCCGGGCCGGTGGCGAACTGCGGGGGAACGGCGGTGTAGCAGGGGGCAGAGCCGTCCTTCAGGACGTCGCCGGTGATGGCGTCGCGGTCCAGAGCAAAGGTCATAGCCTTGCGCAGGTTCTCGTTTGCCAGTTCAGGCACCGCATCGATGTTGGGGCTGATGTACCACAGGTAGCCGGCGCCCACGCTGGTAAACTGGGGGTCGTCCTTTACCTGGTCCACCTGCTCGCCGTTCAGCAGGGTCAGATCCAGTGCGCCGGTCTGGAAGCTCATCAGAGCCTGCTGGCTGTCCTTGATGACCTGATAGGCCAGACCATCCAGAGCGATGTTTGCAGCGTCGTAGTAGTCGGGGTTCTTGGTCAGCTCGAATGCGGTAGCAGCGGGCTGGTAGTCGGTCATGATGAATGCACCGTTGGACAGGACGGTGTCGGGGCTGGTGCCGAAGGTATCCTTGCAGGTGTTGAAGAATGCCTCGTTGACAGGGTAGAAGGTGGGGAAGTACATCAGGCTCAGGAAGTAGCTGACAGGGACGTTCAGCTGAACTTCGAGGGTCTTGTCATCCACTGCGGTCACGCCCAGATCCGTGACGGGCTTCTCGCCGGCAATGATCTCTGCGGCGTTGACCACCTGGCCGATGTCAGACAGCATATAGGAATACTCGGAAGCATTGGCGGGGTCAACAGCACGCTGCCAGCCGAACACGAAGTCGGCTGCGGTGACGGCGTCGCCGTTGGACCACTTTGCATCGCGCAGGTGGAAGGTATAAGTCTTGCCGTCCTCGCTGATGTCGTAGGTCTCGGCGAGGGCCGGGACAGCTGCGCCGTCGGCGTCCATCTGCATCAGACCGTCGGTGTAGTCGGCGATGACCTCAAAGGAGGTGCCGTCGGTGGCGATCTGCGGGTCCAGAGACTGGACCTCAGTCTCCAGCATGATGTTCAGGGTACCGCCTGCGGCAGTGCCAGCTGCGCTGGAAGCACCGGTGGAGGCAGCGGTAGAAGCTGCCGTGGAGCTGGAGCCGCCGCAGGCCGTCAGGGCCAGAGCTGCTGCGGATACGCCTGCTGCTGCCAGAAAGCTGCGGCGCGAAATACGACGATCGAATCTCATAATATCTTTTCCCCTCTCTAACACCGCTTTAACGTATTAAAGCGACTGTTTCTGAAAAATGCACAAGGTGTTCTGCTCCCCCTCTGGAGCTTTCTGCACACCCTTGTGCCTTGGCGGCATTATACATCGTCCAGCGCCGAAAGAAAAGACTTTTTGCCAAATTTATACCCTCGACCCAACGATTTCTGTAGTTTGCCCAACTGCACGCCAAAATTTTGATTTGAATTTTGTATAGTTTTGCCCTTGATGTGTATTCATGCGAAGTACAGTTCAGATGAAATAAGTATTACTTGTGCTTTTGCCGCGTACAGTTTCGTGTCGCGTCTTTCTTTTATAAAGAAAACAGCCCATTATGCTTTCTCGGCATAGCGGGCTGTCCGGGCTTTATTTTACTTTATGTGCCTGAAGTTTTGTCTCAAAAGCACTTTGAAAAGCGCTCAGACTGCCTCGGCAGCAGGTACTTCGACCTCGCCATTGTACACAGCCTTGTCCAGCTGGCCTTCGGTGGCAGCCACAAGGGTGGTAGCGGCGGCAGCGCCGACGACGTTGGTGGCAGTACGAGCCATATCAGCAATGCTGGAAATGGGCGAAAGCAGGATGATGGCTTCCACCGGCAGACCGGCAGCAGCAAACAGAGCGGTAGCGGTGATGGTAGCCGTGCCAGGCACGCCGACGGTACCGATAGAGACGACCACAGCCAGCACAACGAGGAAGGCGTACTGCACCGGGGTGTAATCAATGCCCAGCAGATGGATGGTAAAGACAGCCAGCAGGGTGGGCCAGACACCGGCGCAGCCCGGCATACCGAGGTTTGCACCCAGACTTGCACCAAAGGCGGCGATGTCCTCGTTGACGCCCAGCTTCTTGGTCAGCTGGTTGACCGTGACGGGGATGGTGCCAACACTGCTCTGAGAAGTGAAGGCGACAGTGCCGGCGGGCCAGACGCCCTTGAAGAACTGGACAGGGTCCAGCTTGCCGACGATCTTGATGAGCGCGCCCTCGACCACGAAGGCCTGAATGGCGCAGAGGACATAAGCTAGCACCAGAACGCTCAGCAGGGGGACGAGGTCGGCCGGAGAAGAGCGACTGACGGCACGGGCGATGAGGGACAGGACGGCATACGGAGTGAAGGAGATGACATAGCTGACCACGCGGCCCATCACAACGTCACCGGCGTCGATAAACTTCTTGAAAGGGGCTACCTCCTCGGGCTTCTTGGCAGCGATCTTGTTGTAGCTGATGGCGACCAGAATGCAGAAGACCACGATCGGCACCACCTCGCCGTTTGCCCAGTGGGAAGCGAGGTTCTGGGGGAAGAGGCTGATAACCGTGTCCACAAAGGTGGGGACTTCCTTGGCGGTGTAGTCGGTGGCCAGCTCATACTTCACACCGTGGCCGACGTTGGTCACGACACCAGCGATCAGGGTGATGAGGCTGGCGAAGAAGGTGTTCAGGACGAGGAAGAAAACAGTCTTGAGGCCGATGTTCTTCAGGCGGACGGAATTGCCCAGATTGGTGATGCTGGAAATGATGCTGAAGATCAGCAGCGGGATGACCACAGCCGAAACGACGTGGGCGTAGATGGTACCCACAGCGGCGACATAGGTGTGGTGGCCCTTGAACACGAGGCCCACGATGAGGCCGAGGCCCACAGCCAGAATGGTGCGCACACCGAAGTCAACGTGCTTTTTCTTGTGCAGGTAGTACAGCAGGGCAAAAAATACAGCAGTCAGGGCCAGTGCGGCCAGATCCAGAATTTCTACAGACATAAAACGGATCCTCCTTTATTTTTGAGTGTGATGTCGTTTTTGTCTGTCAACACATTCGCTCTCTCATGATGTTCCTCCCATTTGGCACAAACCCACTTTGTATGTATGTTTGTTCGGTTGCCGTGGAGTATACTACATACAAACCCTGTTGTCAAGTGAATTATGAAAAAATTTTGAATTTCACGTCGGAACGATATTCTCATTCGCTTACTCTTTCTTGTATGCGGCTTGACTTTTCATCTCAAACTGCATATAATAGAGTTGCAAACGAAAACAATGGTGTTCATTCGTATCACCAAGAGCAACAGGAAAACCCCTACGGTACCGTTCATACCGAAGGGGTTTTCTGCTCGCTGGGGGTTAGTGCTTGCCGGCCTTGAACTGTTCATCAAGCCACTTGCAAATGCAATGAGCTACCACATTTGCTGCGACGGACAGCGCAAACGAAAGCATTGTATTCATTTATATCACCTCCTCCCCCATTTTATGGAGTCGGATGGCCGACATCTACAGAATACCACAAGTTTCGCCATTTCGCAATGGATCCAATATGCCAAAAGAGCCGCTGTGCATACGCACAGCGGCTCTTGCTATCTTTCGATATTTTATTTTGCGTACTCGACGGCACGGCTCTCGCGGATGACATTGACCTTGATCTGGCCGGGGTAATCCAGCGTGTCCTCGATCTTCTTTGCGATGGAGCGGGCCAGCAGGATGACCTGATCGTCGCTGATGACGTCGGGCTTGACCATGATGCGCACTTCGCGGCCAGCCTGCACGGCGAATGCCTGCTCGACGCCCTCGAAGCTGGAAGAGATCTCCTCCAGATTCTCCAGACGCTTCACATAGCTCTCGACATTCTCGCGGCGGGCGCCCGGACGGGCAGCGCTGATGGCGTCGCAGGCCTGAATGATGAAGGCCAGCGGAGTCTTGGGCTCCACATCGCCGTGATGGGCCTCGATAGCGTGGATGACCTGGGTATTTTCCTTGTACTTGCGGCAGATGTCCACACCGATCTGGACATGGCTGCCCTCGATCTCATGGTCAAGAGCCTTGCCGATGTCATGCAGCAGACCGGCACGGCGTGCCAGCGTGACGTTCACGCCCATCTCGCCTGCCAGCAGGCCGGCCAGCCAGGCCACTTCCATGCTGTGGGTCAGAGCGTTCTGGCCAAAGCTGGTGCGGTACTTCAGGCGGCCGATGAGCTTGATGAGGTCGGGGTGCAGGCCGTGGATGCCCAGCTCCATAACAGCGCGCTCGCCCTCCCGCTTCATCTGCAGTTCGAGGTCGTGGCGGCACTTTTCCACCGTCTCCTCGATGCGGGCGGGGTGGATGCGGCCATCGCCGATCAGGCGTTCCAGCGTCATGCGGGCCACCTCGCGGCGGGTCTGGTCGAAGGAGGACAGGGTAATGGCCTCCGGGGTATCATCAATGATAAGGTCAACGCCGGTGGCCGTCTCAAGGGCGCGGATATTGCGGCCCTCACGGCCGATGATGCGGCCCTTCATCTCGTCGCTGGGCAGCGGGACGACGCTGACGGTGGTCTCGCTGCAGTGGTCAGCAGCACAGCGGCTGATGGCCTGGCCGATGAGGTTGCGGGCGATGCCGTCGCAGTTCTCCTTCAAATCGGTCTCGTAGGCGGCCATGCGGATGGCCTTCTCGTGGGTCAGCTCCTCGTCCACCTTGTGCAGCAGCACTTCGCGGGCGTCCTCCTGGCTCAGGCCGGCCAGCGTTTCCAGACGCTCCATCTCCTTGGCGCGCAGGGCATCGACCTCGGCCAGATGGGCCTCGGCCTCCTCGTGCTTCTTTTTCAGCTCTTCCTCGCGCTTTTCCAGAGCCTCGGTCTTGCGGTCGAGGGCAGTTTCCTTCTGGTCGATGCGGTTCTCCTGGCGGCTGATCTCCGCACGGCGCTGCTTGATCTCTTTATCGGCCTCTGCCTTCTGGGCATCGACCTCGGCTTTCAGGCGGAAAGCCTCATCCTTTGCTTCCAGAATGGCTTCCTTGCGCTTCTGGTCGGCGGTCTTGATCGCTTCGTTCACCAGCCGGGTCGCCTCGGCCTCGGCGCTGCCGATCTGGGCCTCCGCGGTCTTTTTACGGTTGTTGTAACCAATAAAATAGCCCGCAGCTGCGGCAGCGACAGCAACGATCAATGCCACGATCACTCCGATCACGGTCATTGTTCTTCACTCTCCTTAACAGTCAAATTTTGCTTTAACAGGCAGGAGACGCTGTGCGGCCGAACGCGGGCCAGACATCAATCAAATTTTCAACGCAAAAGAGGCCAACAAGAACAGACGCAGAGAAAAATCTTTCTGTGCGGTAGGTCTGGTGCAGCTTTTCGATTTACAAGATGTGCTTATAAAAACGGGCAGATGAAGCCCCATTGAAATATCTGGTCGCGGAATGTTCCGCCTGCAGCGTCTTAGATTCCATACTACTTCTTATATTACGAAACATTTTGCACAATGTCAAGGAGAAGTAAGGCCGAAAGCGGAAATTATTTTTTTATTTATTCGAGATACATCCGGCGCAGGCGCATCAGGCGGGCCGGAGTGAGGCCGTATTCGGCTTCCAGATAGGCGTCGGCACTGCCATAGCGCTCCCGGATGATGCCCAGCACGAAGGGAGCAGACTCCGGGTGGACGCCGAACACGCCGAGGTAGAAATCCTTCCGGGCGGGGTCAGCGGCGATCTCCTCCGCGTGCTCGGCCCAGACGGCTTCCAGCTCCGGCCTGCGCCAGATGTTCGTCTTCTCAAAATCTTCGGAGATGGTCTTGTCCGACGCGCCCAGCGCCAGCAGGATGAGGATGGCGGCCACGCCGGTGCGGTCCTTGCCCGCCGAGCAGTGGAAGAGCACCGGCGTCTCACCAGCTTCCAGCGCACGGAACAGCTCCTTGTACGCCTTGTTGCCGAAGAGCATCCGCTCGTACATGGCGTCCGCCATCCGACGACCCTCGTCGGGCATTCCCTTCAGCAGGTTCTCCCGGTCTTCGGGCGAAAAGTCCACCTCTTTGCCGTTCTCAAGGCAGAGGCCGCAGATGCGCACCAGCCGCGCGCCGTCCGGCACGTAGTCGGGCGTCTCGGCAGCTTCGGCCTCGCTGCGCAGATCGAGGATGAGGCGCAGGCCCAGAGAATCCAGCAGTTTCCGGTCAGCCTCGCTGGTGAGTTTCCACGTCGGGATGCCCCGGTAAATTTGTCCCCACTTGATGTGCTTGCCCTCATCGGCCTCGTAGCCGCCCAGCTCGCGGAAATTGTGTCCGCCCTCAAAGGGCAGCTGAGTGCCGGGGGCAGGATGTACCACGGCGGGCTTTGCCGCCGCGCTGGACAGGACGGGCAGGTTATAGAAGGGCTTCGCTGACCGTCCGCGCCGGGGCGGCAGGCTGGCCGCACCGCCCAGCACCTCCATCAGGTAGCTGCGCAGCAGGTCGATATAAGCCGAAGCATGGTCGCGCCGCTGCAAAAGTGAGACGCAGAGGGGCGGCAGGTCTTCCAGCAGGACATCCCGCACCCGGTCCAGCTCCCGCCGCGCGCCCGGCTCGTACCGGGTCAGGCAGGTGCAGAGCTGCTCCTGCACGAGATAGTACGCCTGATAAAAGCTGGGGCCTATCTCGGCGTTGGGCGCAAAGCCCGCCCGGGCGCAGGCCTCCCACAGCGGGGCGAACAGGTCCTGCCGCAGACTGGGCAGAAGGACCCGCTGGTTCCGCAGTTCGGCCAGCGGCACACTCTCCTTTTCCCAGAAGGGGTGGCCCCGCGGCACCAGCAGGCAGGCCGGGTCGGCCCGCAGGGTGGTGCGGGCCAGCACCGGTGCGGCACAGCCCAGGTCCATCACAAGGCCCGCATCCAGCTCGCCCTGCTCCACGCCCTCGGCCACGGCGTCGTTGTCCAGCAGGCGGAAGCGCATCTCGATGTGGGGGTACTGCTGGCGGAACTTGTCCAGCTGGGTCTCGAGGCCGGGCAGATAGTCCGGCACCAGCGAGACGCTGATGCCGATGCGCACCGGCTGGGCCGACTGTATCTCGGCGTGGAGCGCCGCCTGCATCTGCTGGAACTGCTCCACCACCGGCGCGGCATGGCGCTGCAGGCTCACGCCCCGGTCGGTGAGGCTGAGCCTGTGGTGGGCGCTGAGGAAGAGCGGCCCGCACAATTCGGCCTCGAGGGCCGAGATACTCTGACGCAGGGCCTGTCGGGATAAAAACAGGCGCTGGGCCGCGCGGGTGTAGTTCATCTCCTCGCAGAGGACCAGAAAATAATGCAGCTGGCGGATGTCCATCGTTTCCTCCTGAATCTTAGAGTGGTATGGGTAAAGAATACCGCCTTTTGGCCGGATTGTAAAGCCGCTGGAGGCAAAATCCCGCTTTTTCTCCGCTATTGACGCCGGACTTTCCCGCGTGTAAGATAAAGGGAAGGAGGCTCTCCCCATGAAATATAACACTCCGGCGCAGGAGGCCAAAAGCCTCGGGACGCTGTTTTTCACCTTTTTCAAAATCGGTCTGTTCACCTTCGGCGGCGGCTACGCCATGATCGCTCTGCTGGAAGAAGAGTTCATCCAGCGCCGCAAATGGCTGGACAAAGACGAATTCCTCGACATGACCGCCATTGCAGAATCCACCCCCGGACCGGTAGCCATCAACAGCGCCACCTACCTCGGCTACAAGCTGGCCGGAGTCCCCGGCGCGGCCACGGCCACCGTGGCTGTCTGCCTGCCGTCCTTCCTCATCATCTACGCCATCTCGCTGTTTTTCGAGCAGTTCACCCAGCTCACCGTCATCGCCAACGCCTTCAAGGGCATTCAGGTCTGCGTCATCTACCTCATCTTCTCGGCAGGCGTGCGGATGCTCAAAGCGCTGGACAAGTCGCCCTTTGCCACCGGCGTTCTCGCCGCCGTCATGCTGGTGATGGTGGGTCTCTCGCTGGCCGGTGTCAGCGTCTCGTCCATCCTGCTCATCCTTCTCAGCGGTGCGGCAGGCGTGGCTGCATGGCTCATCGGCCGCAGAAAGGAAGGGAAGTAAGATGTTTCTGAAATTATTCCTCACCTTTCTGGAGATCGGTGCCGTCTCCTTCGGCGGCGGCTACGGCATGATCTCCCTCATCCGGGAGAAAGTCCTGCTCAACGGCTGGCTTTCCGAGGCCGAGTTTTTGAGCTTCATCGCGGTGTCGGAGTCCACACCCGGCCCGCTGGCTGTCAACATGGCCACCTTCATCGGTGCGTCGCAGGGCGGGGTGCTGGGGGCGCTCTGCGCCACGCTGGGCGTCGTTCTTCCGTCCTTTTTCATCATCCTGCTCATCGCGGCCCTCATCCACGACCTGCTCAAGTACGCCGGGGTCGAAGCTTTCCTCTCCGGCGTCCGGCCCTGCGTCGTGGCCCTCATCCTCTCCACAGCCCTCACCATGGGGCTGAGCACTCTGCTGGGCATCTCCACCGCCGCTGAAACGCCCTCGCCCGCATGGCGGGGCATTGGCATCCTTGCAATTCTGGCCGGGGTGCGGCTCATCTGGCAGAAAGCGAAGGGCAAAGCCCCTTCGCCCATCGGGATGATCCTGCTCTCGGCGGTGCTGGGCGCAGTTTTCTACCAATAAAAAAGAACGGCATCTGAGCTTTTCTCCGATGCCGTTCTCTATTTTGCTCTTCTGAAATCCGATTCACAGACCCGGCCATTCTGGGCCAGAACGCGGCGCAGGACCTGCATCACGCCGGAGCTGGTGTTGGGCGGCGCGAGGAAGGGCACCTCCTCCCGGAGGGCGGGCGAGCCGTTCTCTACAAGGAAACCGTATTTTGCCGCCTTCAGCATCTCCGCGTCGTTGAAGGTGTCGCCGAACGCCATCATGCCCTCGGGCGGGACGCCCAGACGCTCCCCCAGCCGAAGCAAGGCCGCGCCCTTGTGGACGCCGGGGTTCATGATGTCCACCCAGTCTGCACCGGCCACCGCCACCGAGAAGCGCCCGCCCCAGACCGGGCCATAAAGCGCGTCGTAGCCCTTCTGGGCATCCCCCTCAGGGAAGTAGATGGTGAATTTATCCACCCGGGCGGTCACGTCCTCCAGATGAGGGACATATTCCACCTTGGTGTAGAATCTCTTGAAGACCCTGTCGTATGGCCGGAACTGCTCCTCCACATAGGCCGTTTCCAGCCCGCAGAGGACGGCGGCGTGGCCCGCGCTCCGGGCCTGCCCGGCCAGCGTGCGCCAGTCGGCGGCGTCCATCTCGGAAAGATACAGGCTCTCGCCCTTCCAGCAGATGGCACCGCCGTTGTCACCCACAAAGATGATGTCGTCCCGCAGGGGCGCGAACATCTCCTCTAAGGTATAGATAGGCCGTCCGCTGGCGGCAGCGAACCGGATGCCCCGCTCTGCCAGCGCGCGGACAGTCTCCGCGAAGTCCGGCGGCAGCTGGCTCTGGCCGTCCAGCAGGGTGGCGTCAAGGTCGGAGGCAATGAGGCGGATGACGTCCATGGGCGCCTCCTCAGCCCACATAGCTGATGTTCACGTCGATCTGTCCGCCGTAGCCGGGGATGCGGGCGGTGCAGGTACCCTGCCACATATCGCAGGCGATGGGGCTGCCGGCCACATTATAATGGGCGTTCCAGATGCTGTAGCTCTTCAGCCGGTTCAGGTCGATGCGCTTGCGGAACCACAGGGTGGAGGCGTAGACGCCCGGCTTGTAGCCCTGGGCCTTGACTTCCTCGCAGAAGGCGATGGCACACTTGGTGCGGTCCTCGACACCCAGACCATCGGCACGGCCATTCTTGCCGCCGGAGGCCTCGGTGTCAAAGTAGATGGGGTAGTCGAGCTTGCGGCCATTCAGGACATAGGCGCAGCCCTGCGCTTCTTCTCGGGCCTCGTTCTCGTTGACTGCCTGACTGAAGAAGTAGACGCCCACCTTGAGGCCCGCGTTCCGGGCGTTGGTGAAGTGCTGCTCGAACATGGGGTCCAGCACCAGTGCGCCGCTGCCGTAGCCGCGGTAGCCGATGCGGATGATGACGAACTTGACGCCCGCCGTCTTGACCTGCTCCCAGTCGATGTTCGACTGATATTTGGAGACGTCGATGCCGAAGGTGGCGTCCTGCTGGACACCGTTGGCGTCGAAGTAATAGAGCTTGTTGTCGATGGACTGGATGCCCGTGACCGGCTGGTTGGTGTACTGGTCATAATAGTAGGTCTTGCCGTCCACGGTGCGCCAGCCGGAATAGACCGGAGCCGGGGTGCTGCTGTCATCGTCTCTTTTCCCGAACAGGAGGCTCCACAGCCAGCTCAGCAGGCCGTTCTCGTCGGTAAGACAGGCAGTATCAATGTTGCTCGCATCCAGCGTACCCGCATCCAGCGCCGCGCGGATCTCTTCCGGCGTCAGCAGGATGGTGCCTTCCTCGGTCTTCACCGGCAGGGTGCTCTGCTCTTCGGAGTTCGTCTCCGGCTCAGCGGGCTGAGACACTGCATCCTGCTCCACCGGGGCGCTCAGGGGGTCTTCGGCGGCCAGTGCCTCGGTCTCCTGCTGTAAGCGGGGGAAGCCGTTCTCCTGTTCCAGCTCGTCGATGCCGCCCATCATGGGGGCAGAAGGAGCTGTTTCCGGGGCCGCAGGCTCTGCGGCAGTCTCCTCTGCGGGTGCAGCCGGAGCCGCCGATGCAGCGGGCTCTTCTTTCACGCTCTGGCTGGGAGCAGACGGCTGCGCGGCAGACGCAGCAGTGCTCTCCGCCTCAGAGGATGCAGAGTCATTTTTCGGAGTTTCCGTATGATTTTTCTTCGTTTCCTTTTTGGTGCTGTGGGCCGCATCGGTCTCGCCCTCCCACAGCAGAGCCGACGGCTCCACCGTCAGGCCCGCAGGCTGGGACGCCAGCAGGGCTGTGGTGCCAAAACCGCCCACCGCGATGGCAAGCGCCATCACCGCCGAGGCCACCATCTGGCCCGCCGCACGGCGCGTCTTCTTTTTTGGTGTTCCTGTATCTTTCTGTCTCATTCCGCTTGCTCTGCCTCCAAGCTGTATTCTAACGCGGCCTCTCGCCGCCAGAAGTGCTTCAAATGCCATTTATACGTCTATAGTATACACCCAACCCCAAGCTCCCGTCAATGTCCTTCGGTGTCTCGTGCAGGGCGTTTCGTGGAAGTTTTCCACCATAGCCGACACTCCATGTGGAAAACGAACCAGGCCGCCGTATTATTGCACCCAAAAGAAAAAAAGATGAGTTTCGAACGGGATTTTTGCGTTTTTCTCTTGCTGTCTTGACACGTGTATGGTATCATGATGGTCATGCAGCTTTTGCTGCACTTTGAACGTGTTAAGACGGAAAGGCAGATTCTTTATGTCAAATGTAAAAGATTTCTTAAAACGCAAGGACATCGTCATCACCCCCCAGCGCTACCTCATCGAGGCGCTGGGCGCGATGGCACAGGGCCTGTTCGCCAGCCTGCTCATCGGCACCATCATCAAGACGCTGGGCCAGCAGACCGGGCTTGAGACGCTGGTGGACCTGGGCGGCTACGCCACGGCCATGAGCGGCCCGGCTATGGCCGTGGCCATCGGCTGGGCGCTCCACTGCCCGCCGCTGGTACTGTTCAGCCTCGTGACGGTGGGCTACTCCTCCAACGCCCTCGGCGGCGCAGGCGGCCCTCTGGCCGTCCTCATCATCGCCATTGTGGCCGCTGAGCTGGGCAAGGCCGTCAGCAAGGAGACCCGCGTTGACATCCTCGTCACCCCGCTGGTGACCATCTTTGCCGGCGTCGGCCTCTCGATGCTCATCGCCGCCCCCATCGGCGCAGCCGCAAGCCAGGTGGGCACCCTCATCATGTGGGCCACCGAACAGGCGCCCTTCCTCATGGGCATCCTCGTCTCGGTCATCGTGGGCGTCGCCCTGACCCTGCCTATTTCCTCTGCCGCCATCTGCGCGGCCCTCGGCCTGACGGGCCTCGCCGGCGGCGCTGCCGTGGCAGGCTGCTGCGCCCAGATGATCGGCTTTGCCGTCATGAGCTATAAAGAAAACGGCGTCGGTGGCCTCATCAGCCAGGGTCTCGGCACCAGTATGCTCCAGATGGGCAACATCGTAAAGAATCCCCGCATCTGGATCGCCCCCACGCTGGCCAGCGCCATCACCGGCCCTCTGGCCACCTGCGTCTTCCACATGGAGATGAACGGTGCCGCCGTCTCTTCCGGCATGGGTACCTGCGGCCTCGTGGGCCAGATCGGCGTCTACACCGGCTGGGTCAACGACATCGCCGCCGGCACCAAGGCCGCCATCACCCCGATGGACTGGGCTGCCCTCGTCCTCATCTGCTTCGTCCTGCCCGCCGTGCTCAGCGTTCTCTTCTGCGAGATCGAGCGCAAGCTTGGCTGGATCAAGGACGGCGACCTGAAACTGAACTGATTCCGTAAAAATCGCCTCTGTGCAAAAATGTCGTCAAAACATTTCTGCACAGAGGCTTTTTTATCTTATTTTATTGCATTCCGCACTTTTTCTCTGCTATAATACTGTTACACAATGCAAGACCGGAGGGTTCATCATGACCGCAAAACGCGAAAAGGCATTCCGCAACGCCATTGCATCCACACGGATGGAGGGCCTCTCTTTTTCCAAAAAATCGGAGCAGGACTGTCTGCGCTATCTGGACGGTCATCTTGACGCCGCCACCCTCGTCCGTGAGGTTCTGCGGCAGCCACAGGACACTGCGGCCCAGAGGTAACGCTTATGCCCTATACGATTGACCCATCTTCTGCCGACTGCTATCCCTGCACTTCCGTCCTTATCAATAAATTCGACCTCCGCAGTCAGCAGGAGCTTGACCGTGTGGAAGCCGTGCTCGTCACCGCGAAAGCAGCACAGTGGGAAGAATCTCCCTTGTGCTCTACCTTCGACTTTGAGCATTACAAGGCCATCCACCGCCATCTTTTCTGCGACCTCTACGAATGGGCCGGTGTACCCCGCAGCATCAACATCTCCAAAAAGGGTACGCAGTTCTGCCCCGCTGATGAGATCCCACGCGTCAGCTCTGCTATTTTCCGGCGGCTGGCCGAGCAGAATTTCTTTCAAAGTCTTTCCTTCGACGATTTTGTAGACGCCTTCGTTGATTTTTACATCCGCACCAACGAGCTTCACCCGTTCCGCAAGGGCAACGGGCGGACACAGCGCGTCTTTCTGGCGCAGCTCGCACAGCACGCCGGGTATCAGTTGGATTTTTCCTGCATCGACCCCGACGAGCTGATGGTCGCCACCATCTGGTCGGCGCAGGGCGTGGATACTATGCTGCGCCAGCTTTTTCGTGAAATGCTTTCGCCTTTGGCAGATTAACCCACGATTCTTTTTCCATCCAGCACCGCCTGCCGGAGGACATCCCCCTCATACACCAGCTTGAGGGAGAACCACGGATGTTCCTCGTTGAGCAGCTTGAAGAAGATCTTATCGCCCTCCCAGATGGGCAGCTGCTCCACTTTCTCCTTCGGCACCCATTCCAGCACGCCTTCCCGGCAGGCATCGCCCTGTATCATCTCGCCCGTCCACCCGTCGGCGGTGTAGAGATGGATGAACTCGGTCATATTGCCCCAGATGAAGGTCAGCAGGCCCCGGCTGCGCCAGTGGGTCAGCGTCAGGCCCGTCTCTTCCTTCACCTCCCGGAGAAGGCAGTCCTCCGGGCTCTCGAACCGCTCGAATTTCCCGCCGACGCCCACCCATTTGTCGTGGTTGTAGTCGTCCTCCTTCTTCACACGGTGGAGCATCAGGTAGGCGTCGTCCCGCTCCAGATAGCACAGCGTCGTGCTGAAGATCGGGTATTCCGGATTCATAAAGGCACCAAGATTCATCTTACTTTCCCTTTCTTTTAACAGCAAAGCGCCCCGCAGATGACCCCTGCGGGGCGCTGTTTTTATGCGTTTATGCCTTGCGGCCTGCGCGGCCCTTGCCCGCATTGTTCAGCTTGCGGACGAGGTCGTTCTGGTGTTTGCGCTGGGAGGGCGTCGGCTCCGGATCATGGGCCTCTTCGGCCTTGGCCCGGGTCTGCTGGACGGTGGAGTCCACACGCTCGAGGTTCCACTCCTGATTGCCACCCGAGACGAAGTTCCAGATCTGCGCCTGCGCACCGTTGGAGGTGTTCATGCCCACAAGGTCGATGTACTTGTCGGCCAGCACGTTGCGGATGCGGGTCCGGCCATTGCGGGTAGGCTCGAGCGCCCAGCACTGGCTCAGTCCGCTGGTGCGGCCCCACTGATGGAGCCAGGTGCCTTCCACCACGCCGCCGAGGGCGAGGTCCATCATTTTGCCGGTAAAACGGTTCTGGATGCGCCAGCGTCCTTCGCCTGCATCCACGAATTTCCACTGCTGCCACGGATGACCTGCGTAGTCCCACAGACGGATCGCAGCGCCGTTCTCCGTGTTGAAGTTCTTTACTTCCAGCACCTTTCCATTGGGGGCCTTGATGAGGTAAAATTCATTTTCTGATAATACGACCTGCGATGCCTTTGCCATAACTGCGTTCTCCTTTCAGCGTAGACTTTTGATGCTCCTATTATAGCGCATTTTGGTTTGGGCAGCAAGAATAGTTTTCCATAATTTTTGTGGATTTCTTTATGCATTTTGCTCGTTTTGCTGAGATCTCCTCACGTTGCCCTCCGGCCCGGATTCCACCGCCGGAGCACACTTGTATACATCTCAAAAACGACCCCGCAGCTTTCGTTTTCCACCCTGTTTTTGCTCCAAGAACAGCACCCCCGTTTTCGGCCCGTTTCAGCTCCAAAATGGGCCGAACTGTCCCTGCTGCAAGGCCAGTTCAGTGCAGTGACTTCAGTTTTATAAATCAAAACTCACTTCGGTGCTTTACTTTAATGATAGATATTGCATTTCAGAAAGAGCTTTAATTTGTTTCACGTTTTTTGCTATTGACTTTATTTCAAAACCGGTGTATAGTAAGCTTGCAGGGAGCGGAAAGCGCCCCCGTAACAACGAGCTTCAGGCTCCGCACACTGCGGGCCTGTGAGAAAAATATAGGAGGTTTGACTATGTATTACTACATTCTGGGCTGCGGTATCGCTTGTTTGGTCCTGTTCGGCATCAACAGCATGGAGACGGTATGCGTCAAGCCGGCTGAGATGGTTGGCAAGGTCCTGCTGTGGCCTGTCACCCTGATGGAAGCAGTTGTCCGTTACAGCTCCACTCATCACAACTTCAAGGCTGCGCTGTAAAACGCATCACGTCTGAGGACGTCGAAAAAGCCATCAAGGCTGCCGTACTCTTTGCGGGTACGGCAGCCTTTTTGCTTTACACCCGGGGGCCGGATGTGGTACACTGTATCTTGTAAAGCGATTTCCCGCCGAACCTTATCGTGCGCAGTTCCGCGCTATTTTTCAGGAGGACTATGAAACCCGATTACAAGCTGGTCGCCAAGGCCAAATATATCCACATGACCGCCGACCTTGCCAGCGAGGTCTGGCACGAGGTCTATAAACGCTATTTCCCTGCAAAGCAGCTGGCCGCCCTCGTGGACAGTCTGCAGAGCGCCGACGCGATCGAAGAGGACATCGACAACGATGTGAACTACTTCCTCGTCTTCCTCGGCAGCAGCCTCATCGGCTACTTTGCATGGAAGATGGAGAACACTTCGCTCCATCTGCTCCACCTCTACCTCAAGCCCGAATACCGCGGCAAGGCCATCGGCCGGGACATCGTGGCGTCCTGCGAGCGTCTGGCCCGGGGCGAAGGCCGGGGCCGCGTCTGGTGCGGCGTCAACGCCAAGGCCCTGCCGGTGCAGCAGTTCTTCAAGGCCCGGGGCTACCGTTCCCTCGGCCCTGCCGAGAGTGAGGGCGGCATCGAGCGCAACGAGCTGATCTTTGAGCGGATGTTGTAAATTTCCTGCAAAGACCATTGCTTTTTCTTCTCATTTGTACTACACTAAAGTAGTGTATTGAAGTACCCGTCTGCGGGTCCAACATCATTGAATGACCGGGGAGGAACTGTATATGGCAAAGGACCATCCGACCGGAAAATCCGGCCTGTATGCCGCTTTTCTGGAGCTTGAGACGCCCGAGGAGTGCTACCGCTTCTTGCAGGATGTATGCAGCTACGCAGAGCTGAGCGCGATGGAGCAGCGCTACAACATCGCCGAAAAGCTCATGCGCAAGCAGAGCTACACCAGCATCATGGGCAACATCGGCGCATCCAGCGCCATCATCAGCCGCGTGAGCCGTGTGCTGGGCCGGGACGACAGCGTCCTGCGCCGCATTCTGGAAAAGAACGGCGTCTCCGCTGACACCGAAGACTGAATTTCTACTGACCGCTGGCGCACTGCGGGCCGGGGATGCCCCGCCTGCGGTGCGCTTTTTCTTTGATTTATAAAAGGAGTATCTGATTATGAGCAAAGCTGTTCTGTTTTTTGCCGACGGCACCGAGGAGTGTGAGGCCCTGCTGGTGGCCGACCTTCTCCGCCGCGCCAGGGTCGAAGTCATCATTGCGTCCGCCATGGGCCGCCGCGCCCTCGTCAGCAGCCACGGCATCCACCTGAACGCCGACGCGCTGGCCGAGGATGTGGATTACAGCGACGTGGACATGGTCATCCTGCCCGGCGGCATCCCGGGTACGCCCAACCTCGCCGAGAACAAGACCGTCACCGACACCTGCGTTTCCTTCGCCAAGGCAGGCAAGAAGGTCGCCGCCATCTGCGCCGCGCCCAGCATCCTCGCCAGCCTCGGCCTGCTGGAAGGCAGGAACGCCACCGCCCACGCCGGATTTCAGGACAAGCTGGCCGGTGCCATCGTCCACGATGAGGAAGTCGTCGTAGACGGCAGCATCACCACCAGCTACGGCCTCGGCGGCGCTATCCCGTTTGCCCTCGAGCTGGTGCGCCAGCTGGCCGGCCCCGCCGAAGCCGACCGCATCCAGAAGGCTATCGCGTATCGGCACTGAGAAGGAGGCTTTTCTATGCGTTTCATCACCTGCCGCCTGCCCGACGGCGTGGAAGACCCGGCCATCCTCTCTGCCGATGGCCATCAGGTCTGGCCCCTGAGCTGGCTGGGCCTTTCTTACGAGACATTGTCCGACGCCATCCCGTTCCTGACCCCGCAGGTGCGGGCCGGGCTTTCGCTGGCCATCGCAGGCATCCCGGCGCTGCCTATTGAGGCCGTCACGCCGGAAAGCCCCATCCCGTCTCCGGCGCAGGACGTCATCTGTCTGGGCATCAACTACATGGCCCACTCCGACGAGGCCGAGAAATACTCTGCCGACGCCTTTGCGACCAAACATCAGGACGCCATCTACTTTTCCAAGCGGGTCACCCGGGCCGTGCCGGACGGCGGCTTCATCGAGGCCCATACCGACCTCGTGAAAAAGCTGGACTACGAGTGTGAACTGGCCGTCGTTCTGGGAAAGGACGCGAAGGACGTTCCCGCAGGGCAGACGAAAGACTACGTCTTCGGCTACACCATCCTGAACGATGTCTCCGCACGGGATGTCCAGACCGCCCACAAGCAGTGGTATTTCGGCAAGAGCCTCGACGGCTTCACTCCCATCGGCCCCTGCATCGTCACGGCGGACGAGTTCGACACCTACCCGCCCAAGCTCCCCATCCGGTGCTTCGTCAACAGCGAAAAGCGGCAGGACTCCAACACCGGCCTGCAGATCTTCGACATTGACCATGTCATTGCCGAGCTTTCGCAGGGCATGACCCTCAAGGCCGGTACCATCATCGCCACCGGCACCCCGGCAGGCGTCGGCATGGGCATGGAGCCGCCCTGCTTCCTCAAACCGGGCGACGAAGTTCGCTGCGAGATCGAGGGCATCGGCACCCTGACGAACACAGTCCGCTGAGCAAGTCTTATTCCGTTTTGTATTATTTCGATTGGTTTCTACTCATTCGATGCATTTTCGTTTGAATCGCTCTTTTGTTCACGAATAATTCATATTAAATTCATATTCCGTTCATGCATCTTCGGTATATGTATGGCATCAAAGGCGCGGTGCGCGCCGAAAACCCCTGACAGCACACTCCATATCGCCGCTCTCCCGGGCGGCTGAGGAAAGGAATCGGAAGAATATGAAAATTGGTTTTTGGGAACTCGTGGTCATCGTGGTCATCGCGTTCGTCTTCATCGGCCCCGACCAGCTGCCCGTCTACGCAAAGAAGCTGGGCAAGATGCTGCGCGAGCTGAAGAAGTACACCGGCGCTGCCTCCGAGGAGATCCAGAAGAACGTCGTGGAGCCTCTGAACGAGATCCAGGCCCCCCTCAAGGAAGCCGTTGCCCCCCTGACCGACATCAAGAAGGACATCGACAACAGCGTGAAGGATGTCACCAAGAGCTTCACTGGCATCGGCAAGACCAGCAAGGAAGAGGCCGCCAAGGCCGAGCAGGCTGAGGAAGTCACCGAGCTGGAAGAAGTCGAGGAGCTGCCCGAGGAGACCCCTGCTGAGGCTCCCAAGGCAGAGCAGACCCCTGCTGCTGAGCCTGTGAAGGCCGAGGAAAAGACCGACGCCCCCGCAGAGGCAGCACCCGTGGCCGAAGAAGCCGCCCCCGCTGCCGAAGCCGCACCTGCCGAAGAGGCAAAGTCTTAAGAAGCCGTTTTCATAAGCATTGCACCCCGCCTGAATGGCCTTTTTGCTCGCATACTGCGTTGCTTTCCCTTGCAATCCACCAAGGATTGCTGCGGAAAATCGCCTTGCCTGCGGAGCAAAAATCCTCGTCATTCGGCGCACCCTGCTTACGAAAACAGCTTCTAATCCCCCCACCGATGCACCCGCGCCCGCGGTTGCCTTATACATTGTAATCAGCCCGCCTCGCGGCGCGGCAAAGTAAAAAGGAGATCATTATTATGCGTATTGGTACTAACGAGCTGCTTATCATCCTGGTCGTCGTCCTGCTCATCTTTGGACCCAAGAACCTGCCGAAGCTGGGCAAGATGTTCGGCAAGACCATGAACAACTTCAAGAAGGGCATGGAGGAGTCCGAAGAGGAGGACGCGACCACTGCCAAGGCCGAGACCAAGACTGAGAAGAAGGACGACGAGGAGTAATCTGTGGCTACGAACGTAAAGCGCAAAAAGAAAGCCGAAGTCATGCCTGACGACGGCAACATGACGCTGACGGGCCACCTGAAAGAGCTGCGCAACCGGCTGATCGTCTGCGCCGTGGTGTTCGTGGCGGCGGTCGTGGTCACGCTGGCTTACGCCGACCGCCTCATCGACCTGCTGACCGCCATGGGCCAGGGTTTCTACACCTTCGTGTCCATCGCCCCGCAGGAAAAGCTGATGCAGTATTTCCGCGTCTCCCTGCTGGCGGCTGTGGTCGTCACAGTGCCTGTGGCGCTGTATCAGATGTACGCCTTTGCAAAGCCCGGCCTGAAAAAGAGCGAGACGTTCTTCCTCAAGCTGGTCATCCTGCTGGGTCTGGCCCTCTTTGTGGTGGGCGTGATGTTCGCCTACAAGCTCATGATGCCCTTCATGCTCCGGTTCCTCAGCACCGGCATCGAGGGCGCCGACTACATCCAGACCACTACCAGTATCGAGAGCTATGTCAGCCTCTGCCTGACCATGTTCATCATCTTTGGCTGTGTGTTTGAGATGCCTCTGGTCACCATCATCCTCTCCAAGATGGGCATCGCCAACCCCGAGATCTTGAAAAAGGCCCGGGGCGTTGCCATCGTGCTCATCTTCTTCATCGCAGCTGTCGTCACCCCGCCGGACATCGTGTCCCAGTGCATGGTAGCTATCCCCATGGTGCTGCTCTACTTTGTCAGCATCTTCCTGAGCGGCATCTTCTACAAGCCCCGCTCTGAAGAGAGAGATGACGAAGAGGAAGAGGAAGAGGAAGACGAGGACTAAGGCTTTTTCATCCGTCACGAAAGCGCACTCTGCTGCTTGCAGGGTGCGCTTTTTTTGCGGCCTGTTTTATGCCATTCTGCCAAAAAGGCGGTGTTATTTCCGTCTGATTGCATAAAAACCAGCCCGCCCCCTGCTCTTTTGGCCCGGAGTATGTTATACTGATGTCAAATGATAACCGGCGGGCGACCGCCGCAGAAAAAAGGGGTAAATGAGTCATGAAAGAATACGCATTCGGCATCGACCTCGGCGGCACCACGGCCAAGGTCGGCCTGTTCACCACCTCGGGCGCTCTGCTGGAAAAGTGGGAAGTCCCCACCGACACCTCCAACGCCGGTGAGCACATCCTCGAGAATCTGGCCGACGCCATCCACGCCAAGATGGCCGAGAAGGAGATCACCTCCGAGCAGGTGGAGGGCGTCGGCATCGGCGTCCCCGGCCCCGTGCTGGACAGCCGCGTCGTCCCCATCATCTGCGCCAACCTTGGCGGCTGGGGCGAGCGGAACGTCTCGGCCCAGCTGTCCGGCCTGCTGGACGGCATGAAGGTGCTGGTGGGCAACGACGCCAACGTGGCTGCTCTGGGTGAGATCTGGATGGGTACCGCCAAGGGCTGCCGCAGCGCAGTCATGGTCACGCTGGGCACCGGCGTCGGCGGCGGCGTCATCGTCAACGGCAAGGTCATCGACGGCGCACACGGTGCCGGCGGCGAGATCGGCCACATCACCGTCAATCGTCACGAGACGGCCGCCTGCGGCTGCGGCAAGCACGGCTGCCTCGAGCAGTATTCCAGCGCTACCGGCGTCGTCCGCTGCATGAAGAAGCTGCTGGACGAGAACCCCGACGCAGACTGCGTCCTGCGCGGCAAGGATTTTGAGGCCAAGGATGTCTTTGATGCCGCCCGCAGCGGCGACGCCCTCGCTGCCCGCGAGGTGGACGAGATGACCGACACCCTCGGCATGGCTCTGGCCTCCATTGCCAGCACCACCGACCCCGAGATGTTCCTCATCGGCGGCGGCGTGGCCCGCGCAGGCGACGTCCTCTTCGACCCGCTGGTGGAGCACTTCAAGACCTACGCCTTCAAGTCCTGCCGCGAGACGCCCATCAAGGCCGCAAGCCTCGGCAACGACGCCGGTATTTACGGCGCCGTGCGGCTCATTGTCGGAGAGTGATCGTTTCTTTTTGATATAAAAATAAGAGGCTCCTGCAAAGTACAACCTCTCAGTCTCGCTGTCGCTCGACAGCTCCCCTAGTAGGGGAGCCTCTGGCGAAGAGATGAGGCTTTCCGTCATGCCAAAGCCTCCCCTCGGTAGGGGAGGTGGCACGGCGAAGCCGTGACGGAGAGGTTACTTGCAGCAGCCTCTTTTGTTATACTTGTTCTTTTTACAACGTATCTTCCCCGGGCAGCTGGTTCCACAGGCGGTAGTAGACGCCCTTTTTCGCCAGCAGCTCGTCGTGGGTGCCGGACTCCTCGACACCCTCTGCGCCCAGCACAAGGATTCTATCGTAGTCCTTGATGGTGGTCAGTCGGTGGGCGATGGTCAGGGTCGTGCGGCCATGGGCCAGCTTTTCGAGGCTCTGGCCCACAAGGATCTCGCTCTCGTTGTCGAGGGCGCTGGTGGCCTCGTCCAGAATGAGGATGGGCGGGTTCTTCAGGAAGACCCGCGCGATCGCAATGCGCTGCTTCTGACCGCCCGAGAGCTTGACGCCCCGCTCACCCACATAGGTATCAAAACCGTCCTTCAAGGCGCTGATAAAGCGCTCTGCGCCCGCCAGACGGGCCGCCTCGATAATTTCCTCCCGGGTCGCGCCGGGCTTGCCGTAGGCGATGTTATCCGCCACCGAACCGCTGAACAGATAGACGTCCTGCTGGACGATGCCGATGTCCTCCCGCAGGCTCTTGAGGGTGACGTGCTGGATGTCCTGCCCGTCGATGAGGATGCGGCCTCCCGTCACCTCGTAGAAGCGGGGGATGAGGTTGCAGAGCGTCGTCTTGCCGCCGCCGGACGGGCCGACCAGCGCCAGACGCTCACCGGCCTTGATGTCAAGGCTGACATGGTGGAGCACCCTGTTGTGGTCGTCGGGGTACTCGAAGCTGACGTCCTCGAAGCGGATGGCACCCGGACCGGGCTGCAGAGGCTTTGCGTCCTCGGCATCCTTGATGGTCACAGGGGTGTCCATGATCTCCGCAAAGCGCTCGATGCCGGTCATGCCGCGCTGGAACTGCTCGGCGAACTCGACGATGCGGCGGATGGTGGCGATGAGGGTGGTGACGTAGAGCATATAAGCCACCAGGTCACCGGCGGTTATCTTGCCGTACACCAGCGACAGACCGCCCGCAAGGATGACCACCAGATACATCAGGCCGTCGAAGAGGCGGGTGGAGGTGTTGAACGCAGCCATGGCGTAGTAGCCCAGCGTCTTGATGTGCTCGAAATCTTTGTTGCCCCTGGCGAATTTCTCGCGCTCTTCGTCCTCGGCGGCGAAGGCCTTCACCACGCCCTGACCCAGCAGGCTGTCCTCGATAGTGGCGTTCAGCTCACCGATCTGGACGCGCTGCTGGCGGAACCGGGCGCGCAGGCGCTGGTTCAGCTTGACGGACACGACGCCCATCAGCGGCACGCAGGCGAACACCGCCAGCGTCAGCGGCACACTGGCCTGACACAGGATGAGGAAGGATGCCAGGATCTTGATGCCCGCGATGAAAAATTCCTCGGGGCAGTGGTGGGCGAACTCGGTCACGTCGAACAGGTCGTTGGTGATGCGGCCCATGATGGTGCCGACCTTGGTGTTGTTGTAGTAGGTGTGGTCGAGCTTGAGCAGGTGGTCGAAGGCGTCCCGGCGCATGTCGGTCTCGATGTGGACGCCCATGATGTGGCCGATGCCCGACATGAAATACTGCGCGGCACCGTCGATGATGCGGAGCACGAAGTACACTGCCGCCAGCTTGAGCACGATGCCCGCCGTGAGGGTGATGCCCACGCCCATGGCGGAGTTGGTGATGGTGCTCATGATCTTGGGCAGGATGATGTCGCACAGGGTGGTCATCGCCGCACAGAACAGGTCGATGAACAGGGTCTTTTTGTATTTTGCCAGATAGGGCAGAAAGCGCCGGATGAGGGCGCCGCTGCCGGTGTGCCGCACTGCGGGGTCGTTGACTTTTTGCATGGTTCCTCCATTTTTCAAGCTGGCTTGCCCTCTCAGGCCGCTTCGCGTCCAGCTCTCCCAAAGGGAGAGGTGGCATTGCGAAGCAATGACGGAGAGGGCAAGGCCGTTTATTTCTTACTATAATCTCTCTCGCCGTAGATGGCCGTACCAATGCGCACAAGGGTCGCACCTTCGCGGATGGCGTTCTCAAAGTCGCCGCTCATGCCCATGGAGAGGGTCTCCATCTTCACGTTCTGGTACCCCCGCTCCCCGGCCTGCACGAACAGCTTGTACACCTGGGCCAGATACCGGCGGTTCTGGGCGTCGTCGTCGTTGACGGGCGGGATGGCCATCAGACCCTTGACCCGGATGTGCTCTTCTGCGGCGGCAGCGTCCAGCAGGGGCCAGAGCTGTTCCGGCGAGACGCCCGACTTCGACTCCTCGCCGCCGATGTTCACTTCCAGCAGGACGTCCTGCACGATGCCGGCCTTGGCGGCTTCCTTTTCGATGGCGGCCAGCAGATGCTCGCTGTCCACGCTCTGGATGAGGCTTGCGCGGCCCAGCACCTTCTTGATTTTGTTGGTCTGCAAATGGCCGATGAAGTGACTGGGCTTGCCGCAGTAAGCACCGGCGTCGTAGTTGGCGCAAAGCTCCTGCACATGGTTCTCGCCGAACACATCGATGGCAAGGGCCGCGCTGGCGGCGACGGTGTCCGCGGTGCGGGTCTTGCAGGCGGCGCAGAGCTGCACTTCGGCGGGGTCGCGGCCTGCTTCCCGGGCCGCTGTGGCCATCTTTTCGCGGATGGCCTCCACTGCCTCCCGCATCTCTTCCAGATTCTTTTCCGCCATAAGGCTCAGTCCTCCTCGGTATATTTTGCGCGCTCGCCGCCGATGAGCTTCGGGCGGGTGCGGGCGCAGAGAATGTTGGCCTCGCCGATCTTCGAAAGGCTCAGCCGCACCGGCACGGCCACCCGGCGCAGATGCATTCCGATGAGGGTGCCTCCGATGTCGATGCCTGCGTGGGCGCGGATCTCCTCCACCGCGATGGGGTCTTTGAACTGCTTCCAGCAGGTGGTGGCCCAGCTGCCGCCCGCATGGGGACGCGGCACGACGCAGACTTCCTCCCAGCCGTATTTCTCAGCGGCTTCCCGCTCAATAATGATGGCCCGGTTGAGGTGCTCACAGCACTGTGCGGCCAGCCAGATGCCGTTTTCGGCCAGCACCGGTGCGACGCCGGCGTAGACAGCCTGTGCAGCCTCAAGGCTCGAGTCCTTGCCGATGTGGCCGCCGACGATCTCGCTGGACGAGCAGCCCACCACAAAGACGTCGCCCTTTTTCAGCTTTGCCTGAGCCAGCAGCTCCGTCACAGCCTGCCGCGCTTCGGTCTCGATTTGCTTTTTGAACTCTTCCGTCATAAAAAACACCTCGTTTTATACTCTTGCAGACAGCAGGCTGGCAGAGCCTGCCGCGCCGAAATACACTTTGCTTCCCGCCGGGCACACCGCCGTGCAGCCGTCCAGCTCTCTGCCCGAGAATGTCTGTTTCCAGCTTCCGTCGGCGATGTCCACAGCCTCGGCGCAGGGCGCGTCCGCAGGCAGCTTGAACAGCTTCTTCTGGATGTTCTCACCGGCCCGCAGGGCGATGCCCCGCAGAAGGGTGCTGTCCGCGTGCTTTTCCAGCCAGTCGCTGCGGGTCCAGCGGTAGCTGATATAGAGGATGCCGTCCTCGTCCAGCGCCAATGCGCCGGGGTATCCCGGCAGGCCGGACACAAAGCTCCCGCAGTTTTTGCCGCCGGCCGTCAGCTCCCGGGCGTCGGCGTCCACAGCCCAGACGCAGCGATTCCCGAGGTCGGAGACGTACAGCGTTCGGTCATCCTCCGAGAGGGCCAGACCAGTCGCACCGGCCACGCCGCCCAGCACCTGTTCCACCGTCCGGGCCGACGGGTCATACACATAGACGCAGCCCGTGCCGGTGTGGGCGATGAGCTCGGTGCGGAGAGCGCTTTCCAGCCCGTTTTTCGCAGCGGCTTCGGTGGACACGGCGAAATAGACCTTCCCGTCCGGGCCGGTCTCCACCGCCGACAGCACACCCAGCGGTGCGCCGTCGATTTGGGTCACCACCTGTTCCACTGAGGTTCCCCAGCTGTCATGCCGGGCGCGGCAGAGCGCCCCGCCGGAGGGCGTCACCACCGTCAGCCACAAGTCGCCGTCGGCGTCGAAGGCAAAGCTGGTCAACTCGCCCTCCACCGACAGGATGGCCGCGGTGTGTCCGCCGTCGGTGCGGACAAGGTCGCTCTGACGCTTTTTCATAGCTGCACCGTTGTAGGCAGCAGCGTAGACAAGGCCGTCTTGGGTACGGACGCAGTCCACGCCAAGATAGCCGCCCAGCTTCCAGCCGTCCTTGCTGTCGGCGGAGAGGGCCGTCTGCGCGGCACCGGTGTCCTGCCGCACATCCGGGGCGGTGTAGGCTTTCGGCGGCGTGTCGATGGGCCGCAGCAGCAGGCCGTACGCCAGCGCCGCCAGCATCAGCAGGGCAAAGATGTTGCTGGCCACCCGGAAGCGGGTCATCAGAGCTTCCCGCTCGATGGCGGCCTGTGCTTCCAGCTGGGCTTTCCGGCGAGCAGCGGCGGCAGACGTACGCTGGGCGCGGCGGAGCCACCGGTCCACAAAGAGGGCCACGTTCGGCCCCACCGTGATGGATGCAATGAAGAGGAGCAGTACCAGCTCTACGAATCCAATGCGCATGAACAATTTTTCCTTTGTATTTGTCAGATTTCGGGGAAGTCTTTTATCATTGTAGTATAGCACACTTCGGCTTTTCTGCGCAAGATGAGGCCAAACTTGACAGCCCCCGAAGCGGCCCCTTATAATCAGGGCAGACACGAAACGCACCCACTGGGATGTTTTCCCAAAAAATCTACTCAAACTTCACAAAAATTCCTAATTGATAGGGTATGATAGACTTAAACGCAGTATACAGTTCCGCCGGGCTGACTCTGAGCAGCCTCCGGCGCTTGGGAGATAGAAGCTTTTAGGAGGAATGCCTTATGGCAAAAATTCTTATCGTTGACGACGAGCCCCGCATCCGGGAGCTCATCCGGGAGAATTTACAGTATTCGGGCTACACCTGCGAGGAGGCAGGGGACGGCTCCGCCGCCCTGTCGCTGCTCACCGGCGGCGGCTACGATCTGGTCATCCTCGATTTGATGATGCCCTTCATGGACGGCATGACCTGCCTGCGGGAGATGCGCACCCGCCGCATCAACACCCCCGTCATCATCCTGACGGCCCGCGGCGAGGAGTACGACAAGCTGGCCGGCCTCGAGGGCGGCGCTGACGACTATGTGGTCAAGCCCTTCTCCCCCCGGGAGCTGGTGGCCCGCGTCAAGGCCGTGCTCAACCGCACCATGCCCCGCACCGAGGCTTCTGACAGCACCATGACCTTCGGGGAGCTGTCCATCGACACGGCCAGCCACACCGTCAAGGTGTCGGGCGAGGAAGTGAGCCTCACGCCCAAGGAGTTCGACCTGCTGGTCTTTCTGGCCTCCAACAAGGGCATCGCCCTCAGCCGCGAGAAGATCCTGCAGAAGGTGTGGAACTACGACTACTTCGGCGAGGACCGCACCGTGGACACCCACGTCAAGATGCTGCGCGGCCATCTGGGCAAGTGCCGCGGCTACATCGCCACTGTCTGGGGCATCGGCTACAAGTTCGACCCCGACGCGGCGCGTTAAGCGGAGGCTCTGCTCTTCATGCGGCAAACGAGCAAAACACGGCGCACCATCGGCATCCGGGGCCAGCTCATGGGCTTTCTGTGCTTCATCTGCCTCTTGCTGGTGGGGTTGTTCTGGTTTCTGAGCACCCAGCTGCTGGAGCCCCTCTACACCACCCATATCCAGAAGCAGCTCACCGAGCAGGCCGAGGCCATCGTGGCCCGGATGGACGAGGCCATCGGGAAGGGCGAGACCCTCTCCTACTGGGCCTTCGGCAGTCGTCTGTACGTCAACAACACCTTCTTCAACGCGCTGCGGGACGACATCTTCGAGCTGGGCGGGATGAGCAGCTTCTGCATCGACATCTCCGACACCACCCTGCGGCAGATCTTCAAGGTGGATAACCTGTCCTACTGCAACCTTCACCGCACCCGCCCCACCGACACTGCCGACGAGCAGACCGCCTACACCACGGCCCGCGCCATGCGGCAGCTCTGCCGGGAGAGCGGCGGCGCAGTGGTGCGGAAGATCAACCCGCCCACGCCCTCCGGCTCGGTCCAGCTGATGGTGGGCCGGATGACCTCCGACGGAAATTACACTGTGCTGGTGACTACCAGCCTGATGCATGTGGCCGAGGCCGGCAAGGTGCTCAGCACCGTCCTGCCGCTGGCTGCGGCCCTCATTTTCGCGTTCTCGATGTCGGCGGCATGGCTGTTCAGCGAGTGGTTCACCAAGCCTCTGCGCGCCCTCTCCGGGGCTGCACGGCAGGTGGCGCAGGGCAACTACGCCGTCCATGTGGACTCGGTGCGGAACGACGAGCTGGGCGACCTGGCCCAGGAGTTCAACCACATGGCAAAAGAAGTCCAGCACGCCTCCCAGATGCAGCGCGACCTGCTGGCCAACGTCTCCCACGACCTGCGCACCCCGCTCACCCTCATCAAGGGCTATGCCGAGACGGTGCGCGATCTGACCGGCGACGACAAGAAGCACCGCGACGAGCAGATGAACATCATCGTGGACGAGACCGACCGCCTGACGGCCCTTGTTTCCAGCGTCATGGAGCTGAGCAAGGTCACGAGCGGCGCACTCAAGTGCGAGAAGGTCCACTTCGACATGGGCCAGCTCTGCGACGAGGTCAGCGAGCGTTACGACGCCGTCTGCGCCCAGAACGGCTGGCAGCTCAAGCTGGAGATCCCTGACGAAGAACTTCCCGTCTGTGCCGACCCCGACATGATGCAGCGCGCTCTGCATAACCTTTTGGGCAACGCCATGCACCACATCGGCGAAGACGGCATCTTCGTGCTGCGAGCGCTCCGCTGCCCCGAGGGCGTCCGGGTGGAGGTGGAAGACCACGGCCCCGGCATCTCCGCCGAGGACCTGCCCTATATCTTCGACCGCTATTACCGCTCCCGCTCCGACGCAGGCAAGCAGGGGACCGGCCTCGGCCTCTCCATCACCAAAGCCATCTTCCAGCAGCACGGTTTCCGCTTCGGCGTCCACAGCACTGTGGGCAAAGGCACTGTGTTCTGGTTCATCATGACCGATACCGAAGATGCAGCTGCACAATAAAGCTGCCGACATTTTGTCTTTTCTTCCAAAATCGTATTTCTCTCTTGATGTTTTTTTCTTCGGCGCCTATAATCGAGTTGGATTCAATTTATTGCATCATGTAATACAGGAGGAAAGAATATGAAGCCCTGTCCGCATTTTCTGAAAAGATTCGCAGTTCTGGCAGCTGCCTCACTGATTCTGAGCGCGGTCACTTTAAGTGCCAGTGCCGCAGCAGCTCCCGTAAAGTATGAAGAAAAGCGTTCCACTGTTACCACTGTCGATGGCGCACAGAAAAAGAAAGATCTGGCTGTGACCGTCGAATATCAGGTCGGCTCCACCTCTATCCGGGCTTATACTGTAGAAAAGGATGAGGTCATCGGTGTATCAAAGGATATGTGGTCTCTTTATGGTGCCTTTACTTCTGATTGGATCACCGACGGCACCTATACCCTCTCTCAGCCGCTGAACAGTGTGGAACAGATCACTGTAAGCGTTCCTTACGGCGACACAGCCCGCACGAACGAGAGTTATTTTGTATTCCATGTTCCCGAAGGCACCGTCGTCACTACTCCTTCCTGGAGTTATAACATGGACCTTTATAAGGGCAAGACCATTGCAGATGTAAAAGCCGTAGTGGAAGCCGGTCAGGACCCCAATACCCTCATTGACATTGAGGACGATTACGACCCCTTCGGGCCCGATCTTGAATATACCGACACTTCTGCGATCTATCACCTCCGTAAAGGTTACCTCTACCGCGTAAGCGTCAGCTCCGCCGAAGAGTCTTTCCCCGTTCCCGAGAATTTCTATTTCTGTGTAGATTAAACAACGACCAAAAACAGGAGCGGAAAGCCGCAGGCTTTCCGCTCCTGTTTTTTCATGCCGCATTTTCTCTCCGGCAGTACACCACCACCCTCGCTTTTCCGCCGGGGGTGCAGGTGTAGAGCACGAGAGGACAGCCGCCCTCCCGCAGGGCTTCGGGTTCTTCGGGCGAGACCTGCGCAGTCCGCTCCACAGTGTACACTGCCTCAGCGCCGTCCTGTGAAGTGAAACGCACCTCGTCGCCCTCGGAAAGGCTGCTCAGCCGCCCGAAATGGGACTTGTAGTTGTGGGCCGCGATGACAAGGTCTCCGCCCGCCGCACTGCCGCATTGACGGCAGGGCGAGACCTTGAGGTTCGCCTTGCTCCACTCGGTCTGCACCGGCAGCTCCAAGCCCAGAGCCGGGATGGTCAGCACCCCCAGATACTCCCGCTCGATGCTTGACGCCGGGGTTTCCGAAACCGGTTCCGGCCCGGACTCTGCATCTTCCGTGGGCAGGCTTTCCGCGCTGTCTGCGGGCCGTTCTGCCTCCGACACTGCCGCGATGCTCTGGCTCTGGCGCAGCTGGCTCACCGCCGAAGCGGCCTGAGCGCCTGCCCTTGCATCCTCGAGCCGGTCGTAGACGTAGAGGCAGACCGCTGCCAGCACCAAAGCGCTTCCCAGCATCAGGCAGAGCCGCTCCGGCACCAGCCTACGCATCGTGTCTGCGCTTCCGGCTCAGCCAGAGGCCAGCCGCCACGAGGGCGATGCCCCCGCCTGCCAGCACCGGCACGGGCCAGAGCAGCTGGCCGGTCTGGATGAGGGTCCCCACCGGTTCCGGCTCCGCAGCCGGGATGACTTCATCCGGCATCTCTGCCGAGGGTGTCGGCGGGCGGATGACTGTGATCTCCCCCGGCTGGTCCACCGGCTTCGGGGTCGGTGTCGGCTTATCCGGCACATAAGGCGGCGTCACCGGCGGGGGAAGGGGGTCGGTGCTGCGGTAGCTGTTCTTGAAGAGCAGTTCCGTCTTTGCCCCGTCGTCCCCATCCCGCCGGACGGACACGTGTCCTTTCAGTTCACCATCGGTGTCCCACGCCACCATGACTTTCAGGTAAAAGACGGTGTCGTCGTAGTCGGCCCGTTTCCGTCCGCCTGCGTCCTGAGTGACCGTATACTCGTATATGCCGGGCGCGGTGTAGACGATGGTATCAAAAGTCTTCGTCAGGGTCTTGTCGTCGGCGGCGCGGCAGTCCCGGGCCGGAAAATCCAGCTCAGCCTCGTCGTCACAGCCTTCCGGCATCGGCGCGCCGTCCAACGCGGTCAGCCGCACCGTCAGCGTCTCGTCCGCTGCCTCTCCGGTGCAGCGGACGGACGCCTCCAGTTCCAGCTCCGCCCGCTGGTCTGCGGCCAGAGCGGGCAGGGCAGCGCTTACCGCAAGCGCTGCTGCCAGCAGGGCCGCTGCCATTTTCGGGAGCCTTCTCATGATAAGCTCTCCTCCTTTCCGTTTTGCAGGTCTGACATTGGTTCCATCCGGGCCAGCACCACCGTCCGCGCGTCGGTGTACTCCCCCGAGCAGGTAGCCATCGCCAGGAACTGCGCTCCTTCCGGCTCCTCTTCCAGCGCACGGAGGGCCTGTGCATCCATCTGAAGGGCCTTCTCCTCCACAAAGAGGAGCAGCCCGCCTGCGTCCGAGCGCCACTTGCCCGGGGCAAAGATGGCCTGTTCCGACGCAGGCACCACAAGGCAGGCCAGCACTTCCAGCCGATAGCTCCCGCCGGGCAGCGTCAGGGTGCCGGTGGTGTTCTGGCGGAAGAATGCTCCGTCCTTGTATTTGTCGAGGTCGCCGAACATCCGCCCGTTCTCCATATGGTGGCCGTAGAGCAGGGAATACCGCCCGCTGAAGTCCGCGTCGCAGTCAACATCCAGAAAGATGCTGCCCGCCAGCGCAAAGCTGCCGTAGACGTCGGTGTTCAGATAGGTGAAATTGCTCTCGCCCTGCACCACCGGGTAGTCGATGGCCGTGCCGTCCAGCGTCAGCCACCCGCAGACATCGGGGTTGATGTCCCGCAGCTGGCCGAAGGAGAGGCTGTTGTCCTCCTGCGGCTGGGGCTTGAAGGCCAACAGCCCAGCCTGCACATTGTCGGCAGCGGCGTACACCCGGCTGTTGTCCCACAGCGCATAGCCCGACCAGACCACCGCCAGCAGCACCAGCAGGGCCGTCACCCCGTCCAGCAGGCCGTTCGCCGCCCGCAGGGCCATCTTCTGCCACCGGATGTTCCTCACCTCCCTTGCCTTATTTCCTCTGCGCTTACTTCTGATGGCGGCGGCGCAGGGTCAGCAGCAGCCCGACGCCCGCAGCACCCGTCAGGGTGAAGAGATAGGGTGCGCTGTCCAGCACCACACCGGCATCCACGGTGCCGCCCTTGGTGTTGGTGAAGTTCGCCTGCTCGACCGCCGCATCCACTTCGCCCTCGGTTCCGGTCTCCGTCGTCACATAGTCTGCGACCGGCGTCTCAGACACCTTGTACTCGACGCCGTAGGGCAGGTTTTCGATGTGGATGGTATCGTCGTCTTTCAGATAGAAGGTCGCTTCCGTCGTCTCGCCGGGCTTGATCTTGATCGAGGTGGGGTTCGCGTCATAGCTGCCGCCGGTGATGGCGTAGCTGTCCTGATAGGTCTTGCCCTCCTCGCCGGTCAGCTGCACCGTGAACTCGAAGTATTTTTCCTTATTGCCCATGATGCCCTCGACGTCCTTGTGGACTTCCAGCTCACCGGCAGAGTAGAGGTTGTCGAAGTCGTCCTTCTTGTCCTCGCCGGTGGACTCCGGGTCCTCGGTGTGGACAGCGGCAATTCGGAGCTTGCCGTCCTGCTCGATGACCGTCACCCGCAGCAGGATGGCGTCGCCGTAGTAGGTCACGCCTGCGTTGTCGCCCGCCACCTCATGGATGATGTAGGTGTAGACACCCACGCTGTTGTACTTGGGCAGGTCGATCTTGATCTCCTTGGTCTTGGTGGTGCTGCCGGCCTCGCCTCTCAGGTAGCTCACCGTGCCGATGGTGGGCATCGGCATATTCTCCGGGGTGATGTCGTCCGACGCATCGGTGACATTGTCCGCCTCGATGTCGAAGCTGAACGTCTCCGCCGGGGAGAAGGTCCCCTCGTTGGCCAGCTCGTAGTTTTTCTTGATGACCACGCTGTCCATGTCCGCATACGTCTCGCCGCTGGCCGCAAAGGCGGGCATGACGTTGACGCCCATGGCCAGAGAGATGGAAAGCACACCTGCGAGAAGCTTTTCTACCTTGTTCTGTTTCATCCTGAAGTTCCTCCTATCTTGTCTTGTATGGTTTTTGGCGGCTCAGAGCCCCCGCCGCCGGATGAGGGTGATGACTTTTGCCTTGACCGCACTGCACTGCACCGGGCCGAAGTCACGGCTGTCCTCGGCCTGTGTGCGGCAGTCGCCCAGAATGAAGACGCTGTCCTCCGGCACAGCGTAGGGGTAGCTGAGCAGAGATTTGGGGTAGGTGGGGTAGAGGATGCCGCCGCCCTGTGCCGAGCCGTTGACCTCCACAACGCCGCTCTCGCTCAGGGTCACGATGTCCCCGCCCCGGGCCAGCACGCGGCCCACCCGCAGCCTTCCCGAGCGCTCATATACCACGACATCATTCTTGGCATAGTCTTTTTCCAGCCGGATGCCCAGCACGAGGTCGCCGTCCTTCACGGCGGGGAACATCTCGCTGCCGGACGCCTGCGTCACCAGATACACCTGCGTCAGAAGCACCCAGAGCACGGCGGCGAACACCGCCAGCCGCACCGCCAGACTGCGCACTTCCCACAGCAGGGGGCTTTTTTCCGGCTTTGCCGGTCCAGACAGGTTCGCTTCCGGCGTCCCGGGCGGGGCCTCCGGGGCAAGCGCCTCGTTTGGTTCCTTCACTCATCTTCCTCCTTCTTTCTGTTTTTGCAGCCCAGAACGGCCGCACCGGCACACAGCATCAGCGGCAGCCCGAAGAAGTCTGTCTCCACGCCGGTGTCCGGGTCTATATCGGCCAGAACGTAGTGGGCATAGAAGTTGACGACGCCGTTTTCCAGCTCTTCGTCGGTGGGCTCATAGCCCTCTTCCCACTCGTCCTGCGATACCTTTTCCTTTGGGTCCGGCTCATCCGTCACCGAACCGGGGCGCTCTTTGTACCAGCCGTCAAAGACATAGCGCGCACCGCCGATGTCGAGCTCTTTTTCGATGTCCGCCGTCGCCTCTTCCACCCGCTCGCCGCTCTGGTACTCGCGGCTTTCCCGGATGCTGTAGTCGTCCTCGCCCGGGGCGCGGACGTTGAACCGGGCCGTGAAGTTTTTCCTGCTCTTGACGCTGATGATGCAGTCGATATGCTTATCCGGTTCTGTCCCGTTGTTGCGCGAGATCTTGTACGGCGTCACCACGATGCTCTCCAAATCGTCCTGCGTCAGCCCTTCGACGCCGGTAGCCTCTTCGATGGTGTCCTTATACTCGTCCCATATCTCATCGACGACCTGGCCCCAGTAATCATCGCCCGGTTTCAGCGACCATGCGTCGCCAGTCGCGCCGCCCGGCCACGATACAACATAGTCTGACACATTTGTCAGGATGTTCTTGCCGTTATCTTCCCATGCCGCGCCGTAGGTCTTCACCTTACCGACCCACTTGCACTCGCTGTTGTCCGGCGCCCACTGGCTGGGGTCATTGCTGCCGGGCCGGCTGGTGGGGGTCTTGAGCAGGAAGACCGCCGCCGACTCTTCCTGAGTCCAATCGCCCCAGCCCGGTGCATCCTCATCAAGTTCGTCCGCAGGCAGGGCATTTTTGTCCTCGTCTACGCTGTCGTCGGCCAAGTCGTCATCTTCCTCAGGGGAGCTGTCTTCTTCGGGCTGCTCTGCCTCATCCAGAGGCGTTTCATCCTCGGCGGCAGGCCGTTCTTCCGACAGCTCCGGCAGAACGGCGATGTCTTCCTCCTCGTCTAAAACGGGCTCTTCCTGCTGGGCCTCATCGTCGATGAAGCAGGCGTAGAGGCTGCACTCGCTGTCCGCTTCCAGCCAGAGCGGTCCTTCATCCGGCACGAAGCGGACCGCCGTCCCTTCGTCGTCCCGGCTGTACCAGAAGCGGAAGCTCTTTCCCTCCACCTCCGGCTCTTCGGGCATCAGAAGCTCTTCGCCGCTGCCCACGGTCTGTTCCGCGTAGGGCAGGCCGCCGTCGGCCTCGTCCGACTCGCTGAGCCAGAAGAGATAGGTCCTCTCAAAATGCTCGTCCGCTTTGACGGCTCCGCTGTCCGGCGTCGGCGTCTCGTCGGGCAGCCCGATGTCATCCAGCCCGTCCACCACGACGGGGATGCCACCTTCCGCGGGCAGAAGCACCGGCTCGTCTGTCCAGATGTCCTCTTCTTCGTCCCAGGCAGGCTCGTCCTCTATTTCCTCGTCCCATGTCTGGTCCGGCACGCTGTCCGTCCGCTCCGGCCCTTCGGCAAATGCGGGCAGCAGACAGCAGCACAGCAGCACCAGCACGATGCACAGTGCTGCGGCGCGCAGTGTCAGCCGCCTCCGTTCCAGTCGATTCCGCATACAACAGCCCTCCTTCATTCTCGCTCCCGGCGGGGATGCCGCCCTTTGCGTTATCAGGATACCGTTTACCGGACACGAAGGATGTCATTGCGTGCCAGTGCAAAAAAATTTACGCATGAAAAAACCGCCGCCGGGGTCTTTCGACTCCGGCAGCGGTCTGCTGTCTCCGAATTTTCGGTTTTCAGGTGCGGGTGGTGGCTTCCATGCAGTGCTCGGAGGGGGCGTAATATTCCATCAGAGCAATGTAATTCTCGCAGTGGTGGCAGAATGCCGCCCGGATGGCGTCGTCGGGCGCGCTCTTCATCGCCACGAACATCAGGATGTACTTTGCAATGAGGCTCACAGCCTCGCTCTCGAGGCCATAGCAAAGGCCCACCGCTAGGATCGGCACGACGATCTGCTGCGCACGGATGGGGATATTCTCCGCATCGACCCGCTTGAGCACGGCACGGCTCATGGTGGATGCCGCCCAGACGGCGCGGGAGATCTTCCAGTAATCCATATTCTTCAGATGGGTGAGGGTGCGCAGCCGCTGGATGACCTCGCCGTCGTCCAGAACTTTGTTCTGCGTGACCTCCTCCTCCGAGCGGATGAAGGCGCACTGTGTCATGTCCATCAGGGCGGCTTCGTACTTCTCATGGTAGTTCTCGCGGGAGATGAAGTACTCTTCCATACTGAGCATGACTTCGTCCGTTTCTTTGTCGGTAGCCAGCCAGCTGAAGTCCAGCGGCGTCGGGCCGAAATCGTTCTTGCCCATCTCGTTCAGGTCTTCCAGCTCTTCCTCGTTCCGGGTAGATGGGAGAAAGCGGTCGTTGCCGTTCCGGTGGAAGCCCCACTCCTCGGGCAGAAGATGCGGCACGATGTCGCCGCTGGAGATGATGTTGAAGATGTTGCTCTCGCCCCAGCTCTCTTTCAGGCTGCCGTCGGCGTTGTGGTTGTTGTCGTAATCCTGCTGCAAGTCGGGGTAGTCCTGCGGGCCGAGGGCCACCGGCGTCGCAAAGGTGTAGACGAAAACATTCTCCCGTTTCAGTCCGGACAGCTCCCTGTTGACCCGGGCGGCCAGAAGGTTCGCCACCGCCGCACCGCGGCTGTAGCCGCCCATCCAGAGCTTGACGACGCCCAGCTCTCCCTTTTGCTGAGCTGCCGCCAGATAGTTCTTCAAATCGGCAAACACCTCATGCACCGGGATGATGAAGCCGCTGTGGGCGTGGCCCGCGCCGGTGTGCAGATTGCTCACCCACTCGCCGCCGTAGCCGCCGCCGCGCAGGATGAGCGCCACGATGGTGGTGCGCTTCCCGTTCAGGGTAATGGTCTTGCGGGCCGTGGACCAGCCCACGAAGTCGCCCGCCTTGCCCACATCGACATCATAATAGCGGTATTTCACGTCGCCGAAGCCCAGCTTGGTATAGGCCGCATCGAGGCTGTTCTCGCGGCCCACGTCCCCGTTGGCCCAGTATTTCGCATCGCTGGCCCATGTATTGAAAGCAGCCGTCACCATGCCCAGCGTCGCCAGCGCCAGCTGGTGGTCGTACCGGATGGAGGTGTGCGCAAAAAAACTGTCGCTGTAGTAATATTCGTGCTCGATGTCCATCTGGCTCAGCTCGCTGCGGAAGGACATTGTATAATTGCCTGCCGGGACTGCCCGGCCCACCGTCTGGCTTTTTGCCGCTGCCTCAGCCCGGGGCAGTGCCAGCCCGGGCGCAAGAGCTGCACTGCAAACCAGCGTTTTACAGAAATCACGTCGTTTCATGGCCTTTCCCCCTTGCTGCTTTCATAAACCTCTGACAGTTCTATCGTATAGATGATTTGCTATAGTATACCGTATTTTCCCGGCGGATTCAATCATCAACTCTGCCGATCGGGTATATAAAAACCGGGCCGCATCGCTGCGGCCCGGTCATTTTCATATTCTCAGAGAAGCTGCGGGTCCATCTGGCGGCAGAAGTCCACGATGTGGTGGAACATCTGCTCGACCGCCGGAGCCATCGCCGTGGGGCGCTGGACAGCCAGACCCACCACCCGGTACTCTTCCGGCTCGATGGGGTAGATCTTGACCGCCGCCGTGCAGCTGCGCAGCAGCATCCGGGGCATGATGGAGATGCCGAGTCCCGCCTCCACCATGGCGATGTTGGACTGGTCGTCGATGACGTGGCAGCGGCGCTCGGTGGAGATGGAGTATTTCTTGAGGAACTGGCGCATCTCGGCGTCGGTGGCGTCGCACTGGACGACAAAGCTCTGGCCGTTCATCAGCTCCGGCGTCATAATGCCATTTGGCGGTTCGGGCCAGTCCTGCGGCACGATGCAGAGCAGCGGCTCACGGAACAGCTCGGTCAGGTTGAACTCTTCGCGGCAGGTGGCGGACAGGAAGGCCAGGTCCACCTGGCCGGTGCGCAGCCATTCCTTCACGTCGTCGTAAGTACCCTGATAGACCTCGACTTCGATCTGGGGGTAGCTTGCCATGAAGCTCTTGAGGATCTGGGGCAGCAGGCCGGCGCAGACCGAGTTGAATGCACCCAGCTTCACCTTGCCCTTTTCCAGACCGTTGAGGCGGGCGATGCTCTGCTGCAGGGCCTCGTCGCTGTTGAGCACTGCCCGGATGGACGGGTAGAGCGAAGCGCCATAGCTGGTCATGGTCACGCCGTTTTTGCCGCGATTGAATAAGGTAAAGCCAAGCTCAGCCTCCATCACCGCGATGGCATGGCTGATGGCAGAGGGGGTCAGATGCAGCTGCTGGGCCGCTTTGTTAAAGCTGCCCTGACGCGCGACTGCATCGAAAATTTCGTAAGAAAACAGCGTCATGTCCCTAGCCTCCTTCCGTTTTCAGTTCGGAGACGCCCGTTCTTCTGTGAATCTTTTTCACCTTGAGGATGCTATGCATCAATTTTCTTTTTGAGTGTACTATCCTATCTCCGCTTTGTCAAGCATCCAAACCTTAATTTTGGACGTTGAGCCAAATTTCTGCTTTTGAAACGCCATTTATAAGGGATATTGCGCCCTTTTCCGTTCCAGTATTTTCCTGTTTTGAACAAAAAGACCGACCGTCCTCCATCCCGGAAAGCCGTCGGTCTTCTGCGTTCTACAGATGTTTTTACTCGAGCACCAGCAGCAGGCTCATCTTGATGCGGTCCTGCGCCGTGACGCCGTGGAGACCGTTCTTGTCGAGGCAGAAGCTCTCGCCTGCGTTCAGCTCATAATTCTTCTGGATCTTCTTCATTTTTGTACCTCTGACCTCGAATATTTTTGAAAAAATCAGATGATTTTTGATCCATGACTTGGTGGCGATTTGAGTGACCACAAAGGTGAATCTGATATACAGAAAGAAAAATGCCCACTCGTCTGAGGAGTTCTCAGGGGAGTGGGCATTCTGTGTAGACAGTTAATATAATTTCGATTATGATAATTTAAATTATATTAAGACGTTCCATGGTCTGTAACAGCATCACCGCTTGGTTTTCAAAAACCACCTGTTGATAGCGGTGTTACTTCTTCACAAATTGGTATACGCCATATTCTGGTGACGTCACCAATCCATGCTTGATAAGATTCTTGATAATAGAGGATGCACGAGATTTCTGAACGCCATATAGCTGTGCAACGTTTATGCTGCGGAACTGATATTGATACCGATATCTCTTGAAAAGTTCAAGCGTCCGCTCTTTTGTACTTGCAGTCAGCCTGGTATTATCCAGCCTTTTGCAAAGTTCACTCACTTCGGCATCCGTACTCATTCCGTGGAGCACTGTAGAAGTTTCCGCACTTTCCGCACCACTTGCCACACTTTCCATACTGATCTGTGCCGGAGTCGCTACACTTCTATTCGGCAGTGTGACGATAAAGAAATCCGAATCCGAGTAGAAGGTCGGCTTCTGGGCTACTTCCACATGAAGCTCTAAGTCCTAATATAGTTCGAGCGTATTATACCGTATTTTATCAGTACATTCCACCACTTTATGCAGTCACATGGGTGGCATTCTCTTTCACCGAATTGATTGTCTCCATCAGCTCACTGCCTGTTTTGCCATCAAACAGGCGGGTAAACAGAATGGGCTGGTCAAAGGGTGGTTTCATCAGCACCGCTTTGCTTTCCACATAACCGTTCTGCTCGATGTAATGAATGACCTTCTGCACGAATGCGATCTGCTTTGCATTCAGCGATTCGTCGTTGATGAACTTGGAAAATGCCTGCATGGCAGCATCGTGGTCCAGCTTTGCCACTTTACGCACCAGCAGACCAAAGGGCGTATCCCGAAACTCCCGTGCATAGTCCTCTTTGCTGCCCAGCTCACAGGTGAAGATATGTTCCAGCTCGGTATAGTCACCCCGGGAAAGCGGAATGTTCTGGGTCAGCTTGTGGATGGCCAGCGTATCGCTGCGGTGCTCCATGATGTAGCGGTTCACACGTTCCCGGTACTCACCGAAATCGTAGCCGGAATCCAGCGTTTTGCCCTCGGTCTGTTCCAGTACCGGGTCGGCAAGGGCCGTGTAGACAGGCTTTTGCCCTTCTGCACCGTCCACCAGAAACTTGATAAGCTCCCGCAGTTCCTGCCTCATTTCCTCAAAGCGGAGCAGATCATGCGAGGTCAAAAATTCGTCTGTCTGCACCTCCCGGATGAGGGGCAGCTTTGTCTGAACCTGCGGGATGGTAGCCTTCCCTTCCAGCATTGCCGCTGTGCTGCGCAGCTGTTTCTGGGCGCGGCCCAGCCCCGGCAGACCTTCCAGTTCACAGAGCAGCAAGCCATACACAAAGTTATCGAACCGCTTGGCGGCCTCGTCCTTATCGTCCAGCGAGATGAGCGGTGCCACCTCTTTCATCAGAGTACCCTTGTCCGTTTCAGTCAGGCTGACAAAGGCTTCCGGCTTTTGATAGTGTTCCACGGCCTGTCGGTGCAGCCGCACGGATACCAGCTCCGGGTTCAACGCTCCCACTTCGGCACGGCAGGTCTCTGTTAAAATCTTGCGCCAGTTCTGGTAGTTTTCGTCCCCATAGGCTCCATCCTGCAGCGCGGCGGCAATGCGCACCTGCTTGCAGAAAATGCTCTCGGACAGGCTCTTGGTGTCCGCGCCCTCGTAGCCGTTGGGTTTCTGACGGAAAAACTCAAAGTTGCCGCAGTAGTCGAAGATCAGAAACCGCCGTTTGCCCGTATATTCGCCGTCGATGGCATCCACGCAGGCAAGGGATGGGCAGAGCCGTGTACCACGGCCTATCATCTGCCAGAACTTCGTTTTGCTGCGCACTTTTTTGAAGAACACCAGATTCACGCACTCCGGTACATCGATGCCCGTGTCCATCATATCCACCGAGACCGCAATAAACGGCGGCTTGTCCGGCTGTTTGAAATCGTCAATGATGGACTGTGCATAGGCGTCGTCGCAGACCACCCGCTGGATGAAACCCGGGTGCTGGGTCTCCAGCTGCGGGTAGAGCTTGCCGAAGCGTTCCCGGATAAACTCCGCATGGCGCTTGTTCTGGGCAAAGATGATGGTCTTGCCGATGTGGTCGCCGCCCGCCGTCTGGATGCCGCGCTCCATCAGGTCTTGCAGCACCGTGTCCACGGTGTTGGCGTTGAAGATGAACTTATTCAGCTTTTCGGATGGGATAAAGGTGGGCAGGGTGTCGTCCTCGGCAAAATCGTCCTCGTAGCGGGCCTTATCCTCCGGTGAAAGCTGGTCGTAGTGGATGCCCTCTTCTGTGAATTTCGTCTTGACCTCGTAGTTGTAGTAAGGCACCAGCACATGGTCGGTGTAGACCGCCGTGTCGTAATCGTAGGCGTAGGTGGGGATGCCGTGCTCCATCTCGAAAAAGTCGTAGGTGTTGCGGTCCACGTCGGTTTTCGGGGTGGCGGTCAAGCCCACCAGAACGGCATCGAAATAATCAAAAATGGCGCGGTATTTCTTGAAAATGCTGCGGTGGCTCTCGTCCACGATGATAAGGTCAAAGTGGGCGGGCGAAAACAGCGGCACGCCGTCCTTGGTCTTGGCGTTGTCGATGGCGTTGAGCATGGTGGGATAGGTGGAAAACACGATGCGCGCGGCCTTATCGTCTTTGGAGGAGCACAGGTTGCACAGCGACTGGTCGGGCAGATACTTCTTGAAGTCGTCCTTTGCCTGCTTGACCAGCGCGGTGCGGTCTGCCAGAAAAAGCACGTTGGTCACATGACCGCCCCGGCTCAGCACATCGGTCAGGCTGGATGCGGTGCGGGTCTTGCCCGTGCCAGTAGCCATGACCAGCAGATTGCGCCGGAAACCCTGCGCGATGTGGGCGCAAACAGCCCGGATGGCGTTTTTCTGGTAGTAGCGGTCGGTGATTTTGTCGTCGATTGCAATGGTGTCCAGCGGCTTTTTCTCGGTGCGGCGGTTCATCAGCTTCTGTAAATCGTCCTTGCAGAACACCCCGCTCACAGCACGCTGCGGGCCGCTCTGCTCATCCCAGAAATAGGTGGTGTAGCCGTTGGTGGTAAACAGCATCGGACGGCGGCCGAATTTCTGTTCCAGACAGTCTGCATAAAGCTGAGCCTGCTTGCGCCCGATGTTGGGGTCTTTGGTGCTGCGCTTGGCTTCAATGACCGCCAGCGGCAAGCCGTCCTTTCCCATCAGCAGATAGTCCACATAGCCCTTCTGCCCCAGCACGCCGTTCATGTTGTCCACTTCGTACTCGGTGCGCACATCAGCGGCCTGCCCGGTAAACTTCCAGCCCATGGCCTTGAGGTCGATGTCGATGATCTTCTGCCGCGTTTCGGCCTCGGTCAGGTCGGCGGCGGTGAAACTGCGGCTCTGCTGGTTCTGCCGTTTGCTGGCCGTGTACGCCGCCGAAAGGCTCTCCACCTGCTTGCGCAAGGCTTCCAGTTCGGCATCCTTCTGGGACAGTAAACTTTCCTGCTCCCGGATCTTCTTTTCGTCCAGCGTTACCTTTTCGCCGGGGATGGCGGTTTCATCAAAGGAGCGCTCCACATAGTCCGTGCCGTAGCAGTAATCCACCCACTGGATGAAGTCGAACAGCCCCCGCAGGCTGAACACTGCATCCGCCGCCGACACACTATGCCCCGTATGTACCGCCAGATTGCCCGCCTTCACGATGCTGGGCAGCACGCTCCACACATCCCGTTCCACCGCGAACCGGAAACTCGGCTCGTGCAGAAGGGATTGCAGATTGTCCTTGTAGGGCATCGTGATGGTTTTATCTGCCGCATACACCCACTTCACCGCCAGCTCCAACGCCTTCCGGCACCCCACCGCGCACATCGCCGGGGAGGTAGAGAACACTTTCTCGGCCTCGATGGCGGAATTAGCGAAGAGGGAGTATTCGGGGCGGGTGGAGAGGTAGGAGAAGTTGGACATAAAATCAGCTCCTTTATGTAGAACGATTATTGGCAATATTGTTGCAGCTCCGGGTATTTTTCCTTTGCATCTCGAATCAACCAACGCTTAAAAGCAGTGAATTCGGAAGTGGACTTTAACTCTAGTTTTATTAATTCTAACGTATCCAGTTTTGTCTGCCCCTTAGCCGCTTCATACTCCAGTACATAGTTTTTGAATGTGCGCATAGCTTTTACAATCTTAACATAAAGTATTTTGGCTTCTGCTTGCTTTTGCGGTGTAGAGCCATGATGAATCTCTTCTAATAGCTTAACTGTCATTTTTGTTTCTGCATCATCAGATAGTGCGGTGAACTCTAGATATTCTTCCGTTCCCCAATATCCATGCTTACGAAATGCAATTTTTTGATCAACATCCACTTTACAGCAATCCAGAATCGGAGTGTATTTGTCTCTTTTTATATTATTACAATGAGGACAGGCCAAAAACAAATTGTTCCATTCAAATTTAAGATCTTTGTTGCCTTTATGTGGAATCAAATGCTCAACTTGGTAAGACCCTCGTTGTTCGCACAAATAACATTTTCCGTGAAATATTTCATTTATTGCATCAAAAATCTCAGGGGCGTTGTAATTGCCATTCTTTTTTTGCTTTTCCTTTTCAAGAGATGCTACTGCAATTTTAGCGTTTTCCCCATTTGTTCGTTCAATCTTAACCATTAGAATCCTTCTTTTCTTCAATTCGATTGAATTCATCGGAAATGTCTTCTTCTAATAGTTTGTTCGCGGTTTTCAATTCAATTCTCAATTGGGCACGCTCGGCCTTTTCACTATCGGAAAGCTCTTCCTGCTTGACAAGATGCTGATACCGAAGAATTTTATCCTGCATAGTGGCAGAATAGCTTTGTGCATCAAAATAGCCCTCAGCAATCTCATCTGCTGAATAGCTTGAAAAATCAGCAAATCGCACTTGTTTTTCCAAATCGTAGATACAAGCGTTGCTGATAGAATTGAGGATATAGGCCGAGTGTGTTGTAATAATAAATTGAATCCTCGGGAAGAACTCCGTCAGGAAAGGCAGAATTTTACGCTGAAGTTCCACATGAAGATGTGTTTCCAATTCGTCAATCAGTACGACGCCCTCCACGTCATACTGGCTCAGCTCACCCTTCAACAGCCAGTTGCGATCCATGCGAAGAATCAAGTCTGCTACGATGCCAATGATTGCAGAATAGCCATCCGAAAGTTCATCCAGACTATAAGGGTTGCGTTCCTTTTGTTCAATCAAGAAATTGTAGTTTTTGTAATCATATTCCAGATGGATACTATCATCACTTAACAGTACCTTCAAGGCATTTTCAAAACGAGTAAACCACTCTGTGATTTTTTTCTCAACAGGCAAATCGTTCTCATTTTTTGCATAGGCCTGTTGCGTTTTGAGGTGCGTCATATATTGAAGAAGAATATTTATAGGCGTTGAATCCAACCTATAACTATCATCAAGCTTTACATCTTTTACACCATTCGCGCGGTAAATAACAGTTGCTCTGTTTGCAGGAAAGTAAGCGGTTATAAAATCCCCCTGTTTATACAGGGAATCCAATTCAGCTTCATCAGAAAATTGTATAGAAAGCTGTCCATTATATTCAGCGATTGAAGATTCAATGCTTTTTATGGCATCTTGAGCCTGAATTTTTTCAGCTTTGTTTGTGGCTCTTTCATAATTTCTTCTAGCCATTTCAACGGTTCTTGGCCACCCAATATGAATGGTATTTAGCATACCGTCATTTATAACTTTTAGATAGCTTCTCATCGCTTGTAGTACTGAGGTCTTGCCCGACCCATTTTTACCAGTCAGGATAAGATGCTGACGCTTTTCAGGGTTCAGTTTGATTTCAATGTTTTTTAGATGTCGAACCTCATTGATGTGGACACTTGTAATAAAATGTTCCATAATATCACCTCTGACCATTGCTTAATTTCTTAAATGTCTGCCACATTGCAGCATACGCTTCTGCTCCAACCAGTTCTTTTAGCAGTTGCTCCCGAAGCTCAGGTTTCAGCTTTTGAATCGAGTTCTTTGCTTTAATCACATCAAGCTTTGCATTGTTGTAATCTTTTTCTTCTTCAAAGGTCATCGCCGTATGCTCCTTTCTGGGTAAAATATTCCATTTAACGTTATTATACCGCTAAAATCCGCTGTTGCACACCCTTTTATCTGAAGTTTGGGTCATTTTATATACAGACTCCCTCCGTCTGCTCGCGTTGCTCGCATCCACCTCCCTCAAGGAGGGAGGCTTTTGCCTTGCGGCCACGTTAAGACTCCCTCTCAGAGGGAGCTGTCACCGAAGGTGACTGAGGGAGTTCACCCGCTCTTTCACTGCCAGATCAATCGCCGTACAGACCCCCTCAAAATTTCGCTCCACATCAAGATTGGAGAAGCGAATCACGTTCAGTCCATATTGTTCCAGAATTGCGGTCCGCTCCTTATCCCGTTCGATACCCTGCTCTTCATAGTGCTGAGAACCGTCCAATTCTATGATCAGCTTTGCGGCATGGCAATAGAAGTCTGCAATAAAGTGGTCGATGGTCTTTTGCCGCTGAAACCGCACGGGATAGCTGCGCAGAAAATCGTACCAGAGATGATTTTCCTGTTTGGTTGCGCCCTTGCGCAGTTCTTTTGCACGCGGGATCAACTTGTTCTGATAAGGTAAAGACATAAAATCATCTCCTTGTTGTTGGGACGCCTGCTGAACAAACTCCCTCCGCCTGCTCGCTTTGCTCGCATCCACCTTCCTCTAGGAGGGAGGCTTTTCGGCACCGCCACGTTAAAGGCTCCCTCCTTGAGGGAGCTGGCGCCGTCAGGCGGCTGAGGGAGTTTCACCCAAAATATTCCTGCATCAGTGCCTTTTTCATCAATTCCAGCTTTTCGAGGCTCTGCTGTACAGTCTGCTTCTGCTGGTCTACGTGCTCTACAAAAGTGGCAAAATCATCTTGAAGTTTTTTAGGCGGCAAAATAACATTTATTTTCTTCAACATCGCAATCGATAAGTATGCCACTGTCGAGCCAGCTTGCAGACTTTCAATTTGTTTTTGGATATATGGTTGCGCAAACAAATATGAAATATAAATACTTGAAACTTTCGGACTAAAATTGGAGAGCCAGCTAATCATGCCATCTTGAAAATAGAATTCATCATCCGATTGAACGATATAACACTTTCCAAGAGTTCCTCTTGAAGTTATAAGAATATCATTTTCTGTGGGTGTTAGCTCTTTATGCAAAAGCTGTTCGTATCGTTCAAGAGGAATAAATGTCGAACATGAATATTTCCCCGTATCAATCAGCTCGTTCAAGTCCGCCACTTTTAAGAAAGGAATACCACTTATACTTTGTTCTTCTTGATAAATTCGTTTACTCGACCCAACATCGCAAAGTTCACATAAGTGATACACCGCAAATTCTTTGGGATTAAACTCAAAATCTCCAAACATCTCCACAAACCGTGCCTTTACCAGCTCGTCCAGTTTGGCAATTTGCTGTTTGCGCAGAAAGATTAAGTTACTTACTTTATCCAACCTGTCTGAAATTTGATGCTGTTCTTCCTGAGATGGTATAGGAACGCGAACTTTGCGAACCATATCGCTATTCAAATTGTTAACGACACCACCAACCGCCATTGATTTGAACCTTTTATAAGTAATCGGAGCACTCAAGTAGTAATATAGAAATTTTTTATCGAAAACATTGTTTTCATCTCGTAAAACAAGCCATCCGTCGTGGATGCAACCATCAATTTTTAGAATGTAAGGTCTACCAAAACTCATGGAATTGGATAATAAAAAATCTCCGGGTTTCACATAACGAGATTTTTTCATGCCCTCGGGCTTTATTCTTTGCGCCGTTTTAGTGATATACATGGATTCATCAGCGTCACCTATTTTTATCCAATTAATACCGTTTTCGTCGGTCGTTATAAAATCATCGATAGGCCGTGGTGAACCACCGCGCTCAATGGTACACACCTCTCCCAATTTAACATATTTCCATTGATTCATCACACCATCTCCTCCAACTCTGCCAGCCCCTTGGTGATCTTCATTTCCAGCTCATGCAGGTCGGCAAGGATCTCCGTAGTCGAGGGATACTCCACCGGCACATACTCGGTCTCCTTGTACTTATTGATGGACAAATCGTACC
>ERZ1673743.548-NODE-548-length-55997-cov-9.086053_pt1 | contig 55997 bp, 59 predicted proteins | sample MGYA00580197_ERZ1673743 | MGnify/ENA primary metagenome ERZ1673743 (study PRJEB41218, sample SAMN15661795) | gut metagenome | host: Homo sapiens | place: Canada: London | collected 2015-08-20/2019-03-30 | study: EMG produced TPA metagenomics assembly of...
ATTCCAACACTAGTAATATCAATTAAGTGTGACATATGTTTGACAAACCTACAAAACTTTTTTGCAATATTTTCATTAGAAACTTGACAAAGATTAAAAATATTAGTATAATCTTATAGTATCAATTTAAAGAAAGCTATGTAAATAGATATATACAATAGATAACAGTCGAGGGGGGAATTAAAATGGCACAACCAAAAAGAAGATGGTCAAAAGCAAGAACAGGTTTAAAAAGATCTACATGGAAATTAGAAAACCAAAATTTAGTAGAATGTTCACATTGCCACGAACTAATTAAACAACATAGAGTATGTCCTACATGTGGATACTATGATGGAAAAGAAGTAGTTGCAAAATCTGAAAACTAATTATAAATAAGAAAAATCCAAACAGCATATTATATGCTGTTTTTTTCTTTACAAAATATTGCAAAATTATATGTATATGTGATAATATTTTAAAAAATGAAGGGATTAAAATTTTATGGAAAAAAGAATAGATAAAGATAATTATTATTTAAACATAGCCGAAACTGTAGCTGAAAGAAGCACATGCTTAAGAAAAAAAGTAGGATGTGTAATTGTAAATCATGATGAGATTATTTCAACAGGATATAATGGTGCACCAAGAGGAAGAAAAAATTGTATTGACATAAGATTTTGTACTAAAAAGAAATTGTTTCCAGATGTAAGACATGGTGGATATGATGCATGTAGATCTGTTCATGCAGAACAAAATGCTTTAATAAGTGCTAGAAGAAATGATATGATAGGTGCAACTTTGTATTTGGTGTTATATAATCCCGAAACTAAAGAATATGAAGTTGGAGCGAATTCTTGTCAAATGTGTAGAAAACTTATTATAAATTCTGGAATAGAAAAAGTTATAGTTAGAGAAAAAAATGATAAGGGATTCAAAGTTATAAATGTTCAAGAATGGATAGATAATGATGATTTATTAGAAGGAAAATTAACATATTAAAGGAGCATTATACAGATGAAAAATGTATTAAAGAATATTATAGAAAACAAATGGACACATTATATTATTATAGCAATAATTGGATTATTAATTTCAATACCAATGCTTAATATGCAAATTATTGAAACACATGATGGCTCAATACATCTACTTAGAATAATAGGATTAAATAATTCTATGAAAAATTCTGAGTTTCCATTTTTAATAGCACCATATTATTGTAGAGATTTTGGGTATAGCATGAGTGCTATATATCCACAACTTGTAACATACATTCCTTTTTTATTTGCAATGCTTACACAATCTTTTAATTTAGGACTAAAAATATTTGCAATGCTTACAATTCCTATTTCAGGAATTTGTATGTATAATTTTACAAGGGATACTACTAAGAGAAAAGATATTTCATTCTTATCTGCTATTATTTATATGACATTTCCTTATAGATTTGAGGATATATTCACACGATATGCAATCGGTGAATTTACAGCATTTATATTTTTACCAATAGTATTTCATGGATTATATAACTTGATAAATGGAGATAGAAAAAAGCATTTTTATATTGCAATAGGTGCAATTGGACTTATACTTTCCCATACTATTACGACAATATATGCAGCAATATTTTGTGTAATTTACATTATATATAATTTCAAAAAATTCTGGGATAAAGATGTAATAAAAAAATGCATAGTAAATGTTATATTTATTTTTTTAGTATCAAGTTTATTTATTGTTCCACTATTTGAATACAAAACTCAGGCCCAGTATTCAGTGTTCGAGCCAGGTGTAATGAAAACAGCGGGTGAATATGTACAAAATAATACTATTGAAATTTGGCAGTTAATTAAAGATAAAGGGGAAGAAAGAGGAGTTTCTTTTGTTGTTGGTATTCCTACAATTATTATGTTAATGCTAACAATTTTGGTATGGAAAAATATTGATAAAAAATATGAAAATTTTTACGGTATATGTTTGGTATTTGCAGTCATTAGCATATATATGTGTACCAAATTCTTTCCATGGAGAATTATGCCACAATTAATATGCAATATCCAATATCCTTGGAGAATGATTGGGTTTGCAATGTTATTCCTTACACCAGTATTTGCAATAAATGTATGTACATTATTAGATACAATAAAAAACTTTAAAATTAAATCAAGTTTGTATGTTTTATCTGCAATAGTACTTATAATATTTGCAGTAATAAAAATTACAAATTACCAATACTTAAATAATGAAAATGATAAAAACTATGAAAATCGCATACAGAATAATCCTATAATATCACATTTTGCTATCAATAGAGATTATATGCCATATAAAGCAATTATTAAACAACGTTCATATGTACAAACAAGAGAGGACCGTATATATGTAATAAAAGGAAATGAAATAATTGAAAATGAAGAAAAAGATGGATTAAAAATGTTTGCTGATATAAAAAATGCGATAAAAGGTGATGTATTAGAGTTTCCATACTTCTTTTATCCAGGATATGAGGTAACAATAGAAACATCGGAAAAGTGTATAAAACTAAAAATTGAAGAATCTGAAAATGGGTTTGTACAAATTACAATTCCTGAAAATATCGAAAGTGGAAAAATTAATTTTTGCTACAAAGGAACTAACATTGAAAAAGTATCATATATAATATCAGCAATTTCTTTAATTGGATTTATTATATACATTATCTATTATAAAAAGAAGGAAGCATAATGAAAAAAAAAATTAGAAATTATATTATAATTATTATATTTGCTATTATTGTATCTATTCCATTGTTTAGCAAGGATATAAATATCTATAATGATGATGGAATTCAACATGTATGTAGGTTAATAGGAACATATCAATCTATAGCAGAAGAAAATCAAAGTTTTCCTGTTATAATGAGTAGCTTTTGCAATAATTTTGGATATTCGTGGAATTTGTTTTATAGTCCACTTACTGCATATGTTCCATTGTTATTCAAATTATTTACAAATTCATATGTTATATGTTTAAAAGCCTTTATTATACTAATTACAATATTAACAGGAATTTCAATGTATGAGTTTGTAAATAAAATTACTAAAAATCAATATGCTGGATTACTTGCAAGTATAATTTATATGTTTGCACCATATAGACTAACTGATATGTACATGAGATATGCAATTGCCGAGCTTGCATCATTTATATTTTTGCCAATGATTTTTCAAGGAATATATACAATATTTAGCGATACAGAAAAAAAGCATAATTGGATGTTATTTACATTAGGTGCTACGGGGTTAATTTTGACACATATAATCGTAGCAATGTATACTGCAATAATTGGATTTGTATATATTTTAATTAATATAAAAAAATTAAAAGAAAAAACAGTAATAAAAAAATTGATAATCAGTTTATTGAGTATTATTCTAATTACTTCATTCTACTTAGCACCAATGTTAGAACATAAGATAAATACGAATTATGAAGTATTTCAAGAAGGAAGAATGGAAAGAACCAATGTTTTAATAGATTATAAGTTAGATTTACTTGAACTTGTGCATACAAAACAAAATAGTATGAGCTATGAAATAGGATTAATAACAATAGTTGGATTAATACTTACAATAATCGCAATAAGGAATATAGGCAAAGAATATAAATCAATATATATATATTCGTTAGTTATGGGAGTATTAAGCATACTTATAACGTTAAAATGGTTTCCTTTCGAAAAGATGCCAAGTATACTAAAGATGATACAATTTCCATTTAGAATGTTAGAATTTTCATCATTCTTTTTAGCTTTTGTTGCAGGTGTAAATTATAGTGTAACTATAAAAAACTTTAGAATGAGGGATGTATTTGTACTAAGTACTATTGCTGTACTTTTAGTTGTTCCATTAAAAAAGAATATACAATATAAAGAAATAAGTGAAGATTGGTTAATTCCATCTGTTCCTGTAAACCAATACACTTTAAGGGTACATGCAGGATGTGCAAGTTTTGAATATTTACCAAGTAATGCTTTTCAAAATTTAGACTATATAAAACAAAGAGAAAATAAAACTTATGTAATAGAAGGGAAAGCAGAAATTAAAAAAGAGCAAAAAGATGGAACTAATATGCAAATTGATATATCAAATGTAGATGAAAATACTATATTAGAATTACCATACATTTATTATTTAGGATATAACGTAAATATTGAAAAAAACGGAGAAAGCAGTAATTTAAAAATACAAGAATCTGAAAAAGGCTTTATCCAAATTAAGATAGATAAAAAAATGGATGAGGCAAAAATCAGAGTTTCATATACTGGTACAAAAATAATGAAAATATCAGCAATTATATCATTTATGTCTTTTACAATTTTTTTAGTTATATATGTATTACAAAGAAGAGAAATAACCATAAAATAGCAAGAAATTCTTGCTATTTTTTTTCTTGTATAGTAAAATATTATAGAAATAAGAAGAGGTGAATAAAATGGGAAAACCAACAGTAGCTATTGTAGGAAGACCTAATGTAGGCAAGTCTACATTTTTTAATTATATAGTAGGAAAAAGAATATCAATTGTAGAAGATACACCTGGTGTAACAAGGGATAGAGTATATGCAGATGCAAATTGGAGAGGAAGAAATTTTACTTTAATAGATACAGGTGGAATTGAGCCAGAATCTGAGGATGTTATTTTATCGCAAATGAGAGAACAAGCAAATTTAGCAATTGCAATGGCTGATGTTATTATATTTGTAACTGATATAAAACAAGGGGTAACTGCAGCTGATAATGATATTGCATTAATGCTTAGAAAATCAAAAAAGCCAATTATATTAGTATGTAATAAAGCAGACAATTATGGAAAAGTACCGGATGAAATATATGAGTTTTATAATTTAGGACTAGGAGAGCCACATAGAGTTTCATCTGTTAATGCAATTGGAATTGGAGATGTTTTAGATAGTATTTGTGAGGCACTTCCAGAAAAAGATGAAAGTGAAGATGAAGAAGATGCAATAAAAGTTGCTCTTATAGGTAAACCTAATGTTGGAAAATCATCATTAATAAATAAAATTCTTGGTGAAAACAGAATGATTGTTAGTGATATTGCAGGAACAACAAGAGATGCAATAGATTCAGAGTTCCAAAACGAATTTGGAAAGTATGTTTTTATTGATACAGCTGGTATCAGAAAAAAGAACAAAGTATCAGAAAAATTAGAAAAGTATAGTGTAATGAGAAGCTTACTTGCTATTGAAAGAGCAGATGTATGTATATTAATGATTGATGCAAACGAAGGGGTTACTGAACAAGATACAAAAATTGCAGGAGAAGCTCACGAGGCTGGAAAAGGTGTTATTATAGTTGTTAATAAATGGGATGAATATGCAAAAGACACAAATACAACAGAAAAATATAAAAAAGAGGTATACGATAAGTTAGCATATCTTTCATATGCACCAATATTATTTATATCTGCAAAAACAGGTCAAAGAGTTAATAAACTTTTTGAGTTAATAAATAGTGTTGCAAGTCAAAATGCAATGAGAGTATCAACATCTGTCCTAAATCAAGTACTAAATGAAGCAATTGCTATTGTTCAACCACCTACAGATAAAGGAAAAAGACTTAGAATTTTTTATATGACGCAAGCAACTACAAAACCACCAACATTTGTTGTTTTTGTAAATGATAAAAATTTGTTCCATTTTTCATATGAAAGATATTTAATAAATCAAATTAGAAAAGAATTCGGTTTAACAGGAACGCCTGTAAGAATGATTGTAAGAGAAAAAGGTGAGAAAGAATGACAAATTGCCAAGATGAAATTTGTGAGTTATATTTGAAATGGATAGAAATATATGGCAAAAAACCAAGATGTTCTATAGCTAAAAATGGCGTGGACTTAAAATTAAAGGAAATGACAGATGAAGAAAAAAATGAAGTTATGCTAGCAAAACAAATTCGCTTTACTAATGAATATAAGGCATATATTCAAACTTGCAATTTGAAACTTAAAGACTTGCCAGATGAATTTAAAACATACATAGATTTTATAGAAAAGTTAAGAAAATATGATGAAGAAGAAAATAGAAAAATGCAAGAGAAGAAAAAAGAAAAGGAACAATGGGTTTATGAAAATTTAATTCAATGGTTAACAACACACGATGGGAAAATGCCTAGCACATATTTTTTTAAAGATGGACAGTGGCTACATTGGAATGATCAATTAACAGAAGATAATTTATTTGAAAAAAAACTTTACAATTCTTGGGTAAGGTCAGACTTACGAAAGCTAATGATTAAGTATGATGGAGTTAAAATTGATGATATTCCAGAAGAATATAGAGATAAAATATCAATGTTAAGAGAATATGGCGTAAATGTAAATCAAAATAAAAGTAAAAAAGCAAGTAAAATGAATGAAGAAGAAAGATAGGAGGAATATAATATGGCAGCATATATTATTATTGTTGTAATTGCCTATTTAATAGGAAGTGTTAATTTTTCAATTATATTTAGTAAAAAAATGGCTGGATTTGATGTAAGAGAAAAGGGAAGTGGAAATGCTGGAACAACTAATATGTTAAGAACTGTTGGAAAAAAAGCAGCGGCTTTAACTTTAGTTTGTGATATTCTAAAGGGAGTTATATCTATATTAATTGCAAAATTAATAGGAAACATTTGGAATAATTTAGATACAGCATTACTTGTACAACTTGCTGGACTATTTGTAGTTATAGGACATACTTTTCCAGTATTTTTTAAGTTTAAAGGTGGAAAGGGAATTGCTACATCACTTGGAGTATTACTTACAGCAAATTGGCAAATTGGTCTTATCTGTTTAGTATTTGCACTTGTTTTAATGGCTTTAACACAAATGGTATCTGTTGGTTCAATAGTGGCAGCTATACTATATCCAGTTTTAACAATATTCATTCATCAAAATTATATTGCGGATGGAAATTATGTTATTTTTGCGATAATTCTTGCAGTATTAATAGTATTTAATCATAGAGAAAATGTTAAAAGAATATTAGCAGGAAATGAAAATAAAATTAGTTTTAAGAAAACAAAATAAGAAAGGTTATTTAATATAAAAGAAAGAATATGTTTATAAAATTCATATTAAATAAGCCTTATAAATATATTATACGAGGAGAAATATATATGAAGAGAATATGTATTATAGGAAGCGGAAGCTGGGGAGTTGCTCTTGCAATTCATGCAGCAAGTATGGGACATGATGTTATTATATGGTCATTCTTAGAAGAAGAAGCAGATTTAATAAATAATGAAAGAAAATGCAAATTTTTGCCTGATGTTGTAATTCCAGATAATATTAAATGTACAACCAATATACAAAAAGCAGTAGAGGGTAGTGATGTGATTTTTCATGTTACACCATCAAAATTTACAAGAGATACTGTAAAAAAATATAAAAATTATGTGCAAGATCAACCAATAGTAATTTGCTCAAAAGGTTTTGAAGAAGATACTTTATATACTTTAAGCCAAGTAGTAGAAGAAGAAATGCCTAATACAAAAGTTGCTGCTTTTACAGGACCTAGTCATGCAGAAGAAGTTTCACTTGGAATTCCTACAGCTATTGTTGTAGCATCAAAACATGTAGATTTATTATATAATATCCAAGATATGCTTATGAATGAAAAAATGAGAATATATACATCAAATGATATAATTGGAGCAGAACTTGGAGGAGCATTAAAAAACATTATTGCCTTTTGTTCTGGAATAATAGCAGAATTAAATATGGGAGATAATACAATAGCAGCACTAATAACTAGAGGGCTTACTGAGATATCAAGACTTGGAGTGGCAATGGGAGGAAGCTATAATACTTTTTTCGGCTTATCAGGACTAGGAGACCTAATTGTTACATGTCTTAGTGAACATAGTAGAAATAAAAGGGCAGGTAGATGTATTGGAAGAGGGTTAACAGTTGAGCAAACAAAACAAGAAGTAGGAATGACAATTGAAAGTATTGATAATATTGATGTAGCCCACAAACTTGCAAATAAATATAATATTGAAATGCCAATCGTGAATACAGCATATGATGTTTTATATAATGACTTAAAACCTGATGAAGCAGTTAGAATATTAATGACAAGAGAAAAAAAGGCAGAATAAAAGTTTACCAAGGGTACCTTTCATAAATGTATCTAATTAGCTTATCAGCATTTTGTTCATTTACATTTATAAATACATTTTTATCTAAGCTTACCCACATATTAATTTTATAATTATCGTTATTTTCAATAAAAGTACCAATAATATCTACAATATCAAGTGGATTTTGGTACTTTTTTTGCCATTCCAATTTTGATTCTTTTTCAGAAGAGTTCATATTATTTGATGATTTGTAAAAACTATTTAAAAATCTATTTATCTCATTTTTTTTATTTGAGTATAGTTTAACAATGTATTCCATTTTGTTCTCCTTGCGATTCTTATATTTATTAATAGTATTTTTCAAATAAAAATAAAAATACTAGAGAATAAAAGGTAATTTTTTTGGAATAATAAAATAAAAATATATTGCTAAACGGAGGATTATGTTTTTAATGAAAAAATATATTATAATAATTATTGCAGTATTATTGGTTGTTTTTGGAGGAGTTTATGTATATAGTACAAATAAAACACCTAAAGATGATACATCTTCATTAAAGTCTAAAGCAGATGAAGAAATCAGCTATTTAGCCAGAACTGTAATTTTATTAATGAATAAGTTTAATAACATAAATTATGCCAATTATAAAGTGGTTGAACAAAGTGTTACTGAAAAAAAGGATGATAAGACAGATTCAAGCTCATATGAAGAAAGCCAAAGTCAAAGCTCAAACAATGATGAACAAAAATCTAAAAGTAATGAAAGTGGAAAGAGTCAAAGCAATCCAATAAATACAACAAGCATAAATATTGAATATAGTAGTATTCTGGTAAATACAGGAGATAGTATAGACTGGGATTATATAAAAAAAGAAGTAGAAAAAATGTATTCAACATGGACTACCGTTCTTATAGATTTAAACAGTTTGAATGTTAATAAGGATAATCTTTTAAAATATACAAGTACATTAGATAATGTAACAAAAGCATTAGAAAGTAAACATAAAGAAACGGCAATGGAAGAACTTGCAAATTTATATAGTTTACTTGCATCATATATGAAAGATTACTCAGACAATACAACTAATATTTATATATTAGAAACAAAATCAAATATATTATATGCATATGCTCTAGCAGAGTATAATGACAAATGGACACAGATTAATGAAAAATTAAAATTAGCACAGGCTTCATATATGAATATTGTTAATAACCGTTCAAACGATAAATCTGGTACAAATAGCATCAATAAAGCGTATATACTATTAAATGAAATAAAGAAAACAACTGATAAAGCAGATAAAAAGGTTTTTTATATAAATTATAAAAACCTTATGCAAGAGTTAGATGCTATAGATTAAAATTTGACAATTTGATATGTATGTTGTAAAATATAAAAAGAGTAAATTAAATAGTCGCGTATAGCAAGGTTGAAAGGCAGCGTACGAGGAAAGTCCGGGCCCCATAGAGCAATGATGCTGGATAACGTCCAGTGAGGGTAACCTTAAGGAAAGTGCAACAGAAAATAACCGCCTATTAATAGGTAAGGATGAAAAGGTGAGGTAAGAGCTTACCGCTGGAATGGTGACATTCTGGGTCAATGTAAACCCCATCAGGAGCAACACCGAGACAAGAAGGTTAAGACTGCTCGTCGTCTTCTTAATTTGGTGGCATGAGACATATAGTAATATATGTAATAGATAAATGACTATTCTAGACAGAACCCGGCTTACAGATTTACTTGTATAAATGTGAAAAGATAGGTTTAAGCCTATCTTTTTTCGTTAATTAATTGCAATACATCATTTGGAATTGGAGCAATATATTCTACTTCTTTTCTTAAAAGAGGATGAATAAAACTAGTTTTATAAGAATGTAAAGCCTGTCTATCAATTAAATTAGATTGCTTTCCATATAATGTGTCTCCTAAAAGAGGATGATTTATATATTGCATGTGAACACGTATTTGATGTGTTCTACCAGTTCTTAAAATACACTTGACTACAGAATAAGGAGAAAATATATTTTCACTTTCTTGTAATACTTCGTATTCAGTAATTGCATTTTCACTACAATTAAAGTTAACACATCTTTCGATAATACTTTTTTCTTTTCTGGCAATAGGAGCATCTATAATGCCACTTTTTCCATTAAAGTGTCCTTCACAAATTGCTATGTACTCTTTATGAAAGGTATTTGCTTGCATTTGTTTTATAAGACATTCTTGTACATATTCATTTTTAGCAAATATAACAATACCGGAAGTATCTTTATCCAAGCGATTAACTGGTCTAATTTTTTTATTAATTCCTATAGAATCGAAATAATATCTAATACCATTTGAAAGACTATCTGTAAAGTGGTCCATAGATGGATGAACAGGTATTCTTGGAGCTTTATTAATTATTAAATAACATTCGTCTTCATACAAGATATCCAAGTTCATTTTTGTTGGAACTATATTTGAATTATCCTCGTCAAAATCTAAAAACACCTCTACTATATCGTTTGCTTTTACACTAGAGTAAACGTATGATTTTTCAGAATTTAAAAATATTTTTTCATTTCTTTTTAATTTTAAAAGTAGTCTGTCAGAAATTTGAAAGTATGATTTTAATACTTCTTTTATAATTCTATATGTGTCAGTTTCTTTTATTTTATACTTTAATATCATATTTAAGTCCTTTTAATTAAATTTTAGATATTATACAACAAAATAAAATAAAATGCTATTTTTTATTGCGATTTTAAATTATTAATGTTATAATTCCGTTATTAAAAAGGAGGTGAAAAATATGGAAAAGCATTTGATAGAATTAAAGGAAGTTCAAGCAAAGCAAGGAAAAGATATCGAAGAATTAAAAGTAATTCAAGCAAAGCAAGGAAAAGATATCGAAGAATTAAAAAGAGTACAAAATGAACATTCAAAAGAACTAAAAGATATAAGAAACATACTTGATAACCATACACATATTCTAGATGATTTACAAAGATCTATGGTAATAATAGAGGATTGCATTGCAAATAAAATTTCAGTGTTATTCGATGCTGTTGTTGCAAATCAAGAAAAAATTACAGCAAATGATAAAATGCTAGATAAGGAAGAAAGAACATTACAATTTCATTCAGTAAAAATATCAATTTTAGAGGATACACTTAATAAACATTCAGAACAATTGGCAAAATTAAATTCTAAATAACATCAAAAAATGGAGCTTAGATATGTAATTTATATGATGATTATATATTTAAGCTCCATTATATTTTTAATATATTATATTATTTTCTTCTTTATACTTATCAAATATATCTATGCAAGCATCTCTATCTAAAGGGTGTAGTTTAATAACGTTGTTTTTATTTCCAGCCAAATAATCATATATCATATTATCTCTAAAACCAATAGATTCTGCATCTGTTCTAGTACAAGCATAATATACATCTTTTATATTAGCCCAAATGATTGCAGATAAACACATAGGACAAGGCTCACATGATGTATATAAAATATAATCTGATAAATCATAAGTATTTAGCTTTGAACATGCGTTACGAATAGCAACAATTTCGGCATGGGCAGTTGGATCATTATTCTTTAAAACTTGATTATTTCCAGTAGAAATAACCTCGCCTTCTAAGTTAACTATAATTGCTCCAAAAGGACCTCCTTCTTTGTTAGTTATTCCTTTCTCGGCCGCTTCTTTTGCAAGTTTCATATATTCATTCATAGTAAATCCTCCTTAATAAAATTCAGTACATATTTTAGCATATATTATAATAATTATCCAATAGTTTTAATACTAAAGAGCATAAAAATTTTTGAAATTGTAAATAATACAAAAAAGGAGATTTTTATGTGGAATATTAGCATTGATGAAGTTTTTAAATATTTTAATAGTAGTAAAAAAGGTTTAACTCAAGAAGAAGCACAAAAAAGAATAAAAATAAATGGAAAAAACTTAATACCAAAAGCAAAAAAGAAAACATTATTTGAGACTTTCGTAGAACAGTTCAAAAGTCCAATTATTTTAATACTATTTGTTTCTGTTATTCTTTCCATTATAACTAAAAATTATGCTGATTCTTTTTTTATACTAGCTGTTATTTTTATAAATTCTATTATTGGAACATACCAAGAATGGAAAGCTGAAAAAGATAGTCAGGCATTACAAAATTTAATACGAATTAAGTCAAAAGTTATTAGAGATTATTTAGTAAAAAATATAGATTCAGAAGATATAACTTTAGGAGATATTGTATTACTAGAGTCTGGGGATAAAGTACCAGCAGACTTAAAATTAATAGAAACATATGAGTTATTAGTAGATGAATCTATACTTACAGGAGAATCTATTACAAAAACAAAAGATGCAGATAGTCAAGATGAAACAGGTGACTTATTAGATAGAAAAGATTTGGTATATGCTGGAACCATTATAATAAAAGGACGTGCTAAAGGAATAGTAGTTGGAATTGGAAAAAATACGGAGTTTGGAAAGATAGCAAAAAGTGTTATAGAACGAGAAGAGACAAAATCTCCACTAGTTGTAAAAATGGATAAGTTTACAAAACAAATTAGTGTAGGATTTATTATTCTTGCAAGTTTAATATCTATCTTCTTATATATTAAAGGATATGCATTTTCAGATATATTATCAACTGTCGTAGCATTAACTGTTTCTGCAATACCTGAAGGATTAACAATTGCAATGACTATTGTTTTATCTATTGCCGCTTCAAAAATGGCTAAAAGGAACGTTATTGTTAAAAAATTAAATGCTGTTGAAAGTTTAGGAAGTTGTACAAGAATTGCAACAGATAAGACAGGAACATTAACAGTTAACGAACAAACGGCCAAAAAAATTGTGCTTCCTAGTGGAGATATGATTTATATTACAGGAGCGGGATACAATGATAACGGAAGTTATGAAGCGGAAAATGATATTTCTAATAATAGTATAGAACAAATGAAAGAAATCGCTAAACTTGGAGTTTTAGCAAATGAGGCAAGCCTATTACATGAAGAAGGAAGATGGAAATATCATGGTGATGCGATAGACATTGCATTTTTAGCACTTGGATATAAGATGGAGGTAAAAAAAGAAAATCATATTATTGGTATGATACCATATGAATCAAGATTAAAATATTCGGCTGTATTATATGAAGAAAACAGAAAAATTAATGTAGCAATGAAAGGCGGAATAGAAAAAGTTTTGGAGTTTTGTACAACAATGTTATATAAAGGTGAGATTGTAGATTTGAATTATAATAAAATTATAAATCAAGCGGATGAATTATCAAGCCAAGGATTTAGAGTTATAGCTTTGGCTAAAAAGAATAATATAAAATTTCAAAATGATAAATTTACTCAAAATGATATTCCAAAACTAACATACATGGGAATGGTAGCTTTTGTTGATCCTATTAGAGAGGACGTTGTAAATGCTATATATGAATGCAAAAAAGCTGGAATTGGAATAACTATGATTACAGGAGACTATAAGCTTACAGCAGAAGCTATTGCCAAGAGACTAGAAATTGAGGATGTATATGCTCGTGTTACTCCTATGGATAAATTAAATATAGTAGAAAAGTTAAAAGGTGAGGGGGAGATTATTGCAGTAACTGGTGATGGAGTAAATGATACTCCGGCACTAAAAGTTGCAGATATTGGTGTTGCTATGGGAAGTGGAACAGATATTGCAAAAGAAACTGGAAGTATGATAATTGTAGATGATAATTTTTCTAGCATTGTTCACGGAATTGAAGAAGGAAGACGAGCCTATAACAATATTAGAAAGGTTATTTATCTATTACTATCTACAGGATTTTCAGAGATTATATTATTTATATTTTCTATAATTGTAGGCTTGCCAATACCGCTTCTTGCAATACAATTTTTATGGCTAAATTTAATTAGTAATGGTATACAAGGAGATGCACTAGCTTTTGAAAAAGATATAGAAGATGTAATGAATAAAAAAACTAAAAGAAAAAAAGAAGTAATATTTAATAAACTCTTAATAATAGAAATAGCTGTTTCTGCAGTTACGATGGCAGTTATTGAATTTATTATGTATATATATATAACAAAAACAAAGCAATATGATATAACAACGATTAGATCATTATTATTAACATTAATGGTATTTATTGAAAATATTCATATATTTAATTGTAGAAGTGAAAATTTGTCTATATTTAAAATACCAATTAAAAATAACATTTTTTTGATAGCGTCAATTATTATTACAACCTTAATTCAAATATTAATTGTGACAAATGAGTCTTTAGCAAGTATATTTAAACTTTCGGTAATAAGTGGAAGACAAATAATTATCTTATTAATATTAACAATTCCAGTCATTATTATAATGGAAATTTTTAAATTAATAAAAAAACATAATTCAATTAAATTTCAATAATTGGGATATATATTATAAGCAATAAATGTTTAAATGAGGAAAAAATATATGAAAAGAACCTTAAAAAACATTTTAATGATTGCATTAATATTGCTTATGGTATGTGCTATGTTCTTTACAATGAAATATGCAAAAAGTAATAGGACAACCGCAAAAAATAATCAAAGTATTGAGCAGAGTGAAAGTAATAATGAAGGGGACATGCAGGAACCACCAGAAATGCCAGATAATCAAGATATGAAAGAATTAGATAAAAAACAAAACAACTGTTACATTAGTTATGAATAACCAAAGTGCTATAGGAAATATTTCGGTTCTAAATGATAGTGATTCAAGCTACAATAATATTGATTTTAATGGATATAAACTATATGTAAATGGTGTAGCAATTAATAATTAAAATATACAAGTTATATTAAGTTGCAAACAAAACAACAAACATAATACTTGATTTTTACAAGATATTATGTTAAACTATTAATACTAACTTTGGAAGACCATATGTTACAGGAGGAAAAAAACTATGGCAGAATTTATACTTTGTCCTGAAGGGCTAGCAACTTTTCCAAATGCTCAGACTCTTGAGGTTGGAAAAACATGCGTTGGTAGAGTAGTTCGGTATGACAAAGAACTTGGTTGTTTATTTGTCTACCTGGGTGGTGGAAAGATAGGAATTATTCCTGAAAGGGAAGCAACTATCTATGAGTATACGTATCCTTATGGAGATACAACTCTTACACCATATCAGATTTCCTCAATTGTTGGAAAAAAGATAACGGCAAAGATTATGGAAATATCATCTGGTATTTACGTACTCTCTCGAAGAAAAACCATCAAAGAAGCATATAAACAAATAACTTCAAAGGTAAACAAAAATGTACGAGTACAGATAACGGCCATATATGATTATGGATTATTCTGTGACATCGGTAATGGCGTTATAGGATTTGTTCCGATTTCGTATTGCTCACTCTGTCGTATCCAAAATCTTAAAAAATATTTTTCTGTTGGGGATACAATAAAGGTGAAAATTACGGAAATAAAAACGCCTAAAGAAAATTACAGAATAACGCTATCTAGAAAAGATGCGTTTAAAACTTTGGAGTTTGATACGTTAGCCACTAAAAGTGGAGACGTATGCATTGGAACAATATGCTTACCTGTGCAGGACTGTGATGGGTATTATGTTGAAGTAACACCGGCAATCTCAGGAATAGTAGACGTCCCACATGAAGTTCCACATATACATGAAGGAACAAAGGCATCATTCTATGTCAGAAAAGTAACAGAAAAAGGACTTAAACTTGGACTGGTGGCTCTTTTGACATAAACCAAACTTTAAAAGTCTTAGTTTATTCCAAAAAAGCATCGCAACTGCGGTGCTTTTTCTATGAAAATATTTAAACTAGGTTGAAAAAACATATAAAAGATGTTATTATAATATCTAGGTTAAAATAAAGGTAGGGGAATTATAATTGAAAAAATGTATAAATTTATTGCAAGAAAAAATAGAAAAAGCATTTGAAGAATGTGGCTACAATAGTAAATATGGAAGGGTAATTAATTCAAACAGACCAGACTTATGCGAATTTCAATGTGATGGTGCTCTTATGGCTGCAAAAGAATATAAAAAAGCTCCAATTATTATTGCAGAAGAAATTGTTCAAAAATGCAAAGAATGCGAAGAATTTGAAAATATTGAGGCTGTAAAACCAGGATTTATAAACTTTAATATATCTAAAGAATATTTAACAAAGTATTGTAATGATATTATAAATGATGAAAAATTTGGTTGTACAATGGAAAATGATAAAATTGTTGTTATTGACTATGGTGGACCTAATATTGCAAAACCATTACATGTTGGACATTTAAGACCTGCAATTATAGGAGAGAGTGTAAAAAGAATACATAAATTCTTTGAAAATAAAGTTATTGGAGATGTGCATCTTGGAGATTGGGGTCTTCAAATGGGATTGGTAATTGAAGAATTAAAAGTTAGACATCCTGAATGGGATTATTTTAATGAGAACTTTGAAGGAGAATATCCAAAAGAAGCATTATTTACAGTAACAGATTTAGAAGAAATATATCCTTGTGCAAGTGCAAAAACTAAAGTTTCTGAAAATGCAACACAAGAAGAAATTGAAAAAGCAGATGAGTATAAAGAAAATGCTAGAAGAAATACTGCATATTTACAAGAACATAAAAAGGGATATTACGATTTATGGAAAAAAATTGTAGAGATATCTGTTGCAGATTTAAAGGAAAACTATAAAAAATTGGATGTACACTTTGATTTATGGCTTGGAGAAAGTGATTCACAAAAATATGTAAAACCTATGGTAAACAAAATGCAAGACCTAGGAATAATATATGAAAGTGATGGAGCAATGGTTGTAGATGTACAAGAACCAGAGGATACAACAACAATAAATCCATGTATGGTATTAAAATCTGGTGGAGTTTCTTGCTATCAAACTACAGATTTAGCAACAATAATGCAAAGACAAATAGATTTTAGTCCTAATGAAATAATTTATGTAGTAGATAAAAGACAAGAATTACATTTTGTACAAGTATTTAGATGTGCAAGAAAAGCTAAACTTGTAGATGATAATACTAATCTTGTGTTTCTTGGATTTGGTACAATGAATGGAAAAGATGGAAAACCATTTAAAACAAGAAATGGTGGCGTTATGAGACTTGAAAGTCTTATAGAAGAAATTAATAATCAAGTATATTTTAAAATGGATAATACAAAAGAGATGAAAGATGATGACAAAAAAGAAATTTCAAAAATTGTTGGACTTGCAGCACTAAAATATGCTGATTTATCTAATCAAATTTCTAAAGACTACATATTTGATGTAGACAAATTTACATCTTTTGAAGGAAAAACTGGTCCATATATTTTATATACACTTGTAAGAATTAAGTCAATATTAAATAAATATTTTGAAAATAATGAACTTATAGAAAAAAGAATACTTGCTCCAAAAGAGAATATAGAAAAAGAAATATTATTAACTATTTCAAAATATAGTCAAATATTAGAAGAAAGCTATAAAGAAGATGCACCATCTAAAATATGTACATATTTATATGAACTTGCAAATAATTTTAATAGTTATTATCAAAAAGTAAAAATATTACAAGGAGATTCACAGCGACTTGAGTCTAATATAACATTACTTATATTACTAAAGAAAATTTTTGAAAATGGTATAGATTTATTAGGATTTAGTGCACCTAAAAAAATGTAAAATTAAATAAAACCAATTCACAACAATCTCACTTTTTTCATAATATAATTTATGAAAGAGGTGAGATTGTTGGCCTATTCAGATAGGGAATTATTAGCAAGAATTGTGCAGTGTGAAGCAGGAGGAGAACGGAGATAATCGGAATGAAAGCAGTTGCAACAGTTATTATGAATAGAGTAAATGCATCAGAAGGTGAATATTCTAGAGTATCACAAGGCGGAAGTATTCGTAATATAATTTTTCAGACAGGACAATTTGATTGTGCAAGAGAGACAATAAATTATGCATATAACCCACAAAATATATATAATATGGTTCCAAATGAGATTCATTATAATATAGCAGACTGGGCTTTAGCTGGAAACAAGTTAAATGAAATTGGAGAGTGTTTATGGTATTTAAATCCATTTACCCCGAATTGTAGTGGTACATTTCCGTATAATGGTTCAGGAACGTTTCATACACGAATAGGACAGCATTGTTTTTATAGGCCAACTACAATCTATGCTGATACCTAATAAAAGAGAGGAGAATTATATGGAAAAAGATACAAGTAGACAACATGTTGTTACAAATGATAATTCACCAGAGATACTTACTAATAACATATATACACCAGCATTTTTGAGACAGCAAATAGGAAAGCTGGTAAGAGTTGAGTTTTTAATAGGAACTAATAATTTAACAGATAGAATAGGAATATTAGAAGATGTAGGAGCAAGCTATATTTTGATAAGATCTTTAGATAGCAATACTACAGTGTATGCAGATATCTATTCAATTAAATTTGTAACAATATCAAATACATTTCCTGCTAATAACACGAATATGGGATTTTATACACCTTTTTATAATTAATAAAAGCAAAATATTAAAATTACTCTTGAATGATAAATATCACTATGATAATATATAGAAAAAAGAAAGAGTGAATAGAATTAATGAATGAAAAAACGAAAGATATTATAGAATGGGTTGTTTGTATTATAGTTGCAATAGTTTTGGCACTTGTTATTAGGTTTTATGTAATTACACCAACAGTTGTTAATCAGGAATCTATGAAACCTACACTTGAAAATGGTGATAAATTATTACTAAATAGATGGATGAAAACAACCAATTCAAAAATTAATAGAGGGGATATTATAACTTTTGAAGCTCCAAGTAAAAAGAAATTTGAAAATAATGAAGCGGATATTTCAAACCCAGTAGCAGAGTATAATAACAACATAAATGGAACATTAGAAAAATTCTCATATTATGTGTTAGAACTTACTAAGGAAAGCTATATAAAAAGAGTTATTGGACTTCCAGGAGAGTATGTATACATAGATGAAAATGGAAACGTATATGTAGACGGAAATTTGTTAGATGAAAGTTATTTACCAAATGGTGTAAAAACAAAAACAGGCACATTTAATGAATTGGTAGTTCCTGATGGATATTTATTTGTGATGGGTGATAATAGAGAATACAGTATGGACTCACGTGCATTTGGTTGTATACCAATAGAAAAGGTTGAAGGCAGAGTGCTATGTAGAATATGGCCTTTTAGTAAATTTGGCACGGTAGATTAATAGAAAAAATAATTTTACAAAACATCTTGTACTTTTCTTAAAATACTTATATAATATATGTGTTGTTTAAGTATTACAAATTAAGGAGGTATAAGATGTCTTTTATTGATGATATAAAAAATAGAGCAAAACAAAACATAAAAACAATTATTTTAACAGAAAGTGAAGATGTAAGAGTATTAGAAGCTGCATCTAAGGTTACAAAGGAAGGATTTGCAAAAATAATCCTTATAGGAAATCCAGATGAAGCAAATAGTTTGGCTAGTAGCCATAATATAGATATTTCAGGTATTGAAATAATAAACCCTGAAACATCAGAGAAATATGATGAATATGTAAATAGCTTTTATGAATTAAGAAAAGCAAAAGGAATAACAATTGATGATGCAAAAAAATATATGAAAGATAATATGTATTTTGGAACAATGATGGTAAAACAAGGACATGCAGACGGATTAGTTTCAGGTGCTTGTCATTCAACAGCAAATACATTAAGACCAGCGCTTCAAATATTAAAAACAGCACCAGGTACAAAACTTGTATCAGCATTCTTTTTAATGATTGTTCCAAATTGTGAGTATGGAGAAAATGGAACATTTGTATTTGGAGATTGTGGTCTAGTTGAAAATCCATCAGCTGATGATTTATCAGAAATTGCAATTTCATCAAGCAAGAGTTTTAATAAACTAACAGGAAAAGAGTCAAAAGTTGCAATGCTTTCATATTCTACATATGGTAGTGCACATTCAGAATTAACAGAAAAGGTGGTATCTGCAACACAATTATTAAAAGAAAAAGCACCAGACCTTAAATGTGATGGAGAATTACAATTGGATGCAGCTATTGTACCAGAAATCGCAAGATCAAAAGCTCCAAATGGTACATTAAATGGAACAGCAAATACATTAATATTCCCAGACCTAAATGCTGGAAATATTGGATATAAACTAGTACAACGTTTTGCTAAAGCAGAGGCTTATGGACCTTTATGTCAAGGAATTGCAAAGCCAGTAAATGATTTATCAAGAGGTTGTTCAGCAGATGATATTGTTGGAGTTGTTGCAATTACATCTGTTCAAGCTTCAGAACAAAATTAATAATACATAAAAAATATTTTTTAGGAGGATTTTATGAAAATTTTAGTTGTAAACTGTGGAAGTTCATCATTAAAATATCAATTAATTGATATGCAAGATGAAAATGTTATGGCAAAAGGCTATTTAGAGAGAATAGGTCAGGAGGGTTCTTTCTTAACACATACTGTAAATGGAGAAAAACATAAGATTGAAAAGAAAATTTCTAATCATGAAGAAGGAATGGAATTAGTTGTAGAACAATTATTACATCCAGAATATGGAGTTATTAAAGACCTAAACGAAATAGATGCAATTGGTCATAGAATAGTACACGGTGGAGAAAAATTCACAGAGTCTGTATTAGTTGATGATGAAGTAATTAAAGGAATAGAAGATGCAATAAAGTTCGCACCACTACATAATCCAGCACATTTACAAGGAATTTATGCATGCCAAAGAGCATTCCCATCAAAACCAAATGTTGTTGTATTTGATACAGCATTTCATCAAACAATGCCAAAGAAAGCATATATGTATGCAATTCCTTACGAATATTATGATAAATACAAAGTTCGTAAATATGGTGCTCATGGAACATCTCATAGATTTGTATCTAAGAGAGTTGCAGAAATAATGAATAAACCTGTTGAAGATTTAAAAATTATTACTTGCCATTTAGGTCAAGGAGCAAGCTTATGTGCCGTAAAAGATGGAAAATCAGTTGATACATCTATGGGATTAACACCACTTGCAGGTGTTCCTATGGGTTCAAGATCAGGAGATATTGATCCATCATTAGTTACATTCCTAATGGAAAAAGAAGGATTAACACCACAAGAAATGGATACAATATTAAACAAAAAATCTGGTAAATTAGGATTATCTGGAATTAGTATTGATGATAGAGACATTGAAGCAGCAATAAAAGAAGGAAATGAAAGAGCAAAACTTGCAATTGATAATTTCGTATACCAAGTTGCTGGATATATTGGAAGATTTGCAGCTCAAATGAATGGAGTAGATGTTATTACATTCGCTGGTGGAGTTGGAGAAAACGGAATTGATGCTAGAAAACAAATTTGTGAATATTTAGGTTTCTTAGGTGTGAAGATTGATGACGAGAAAAATAATTGCAGAGGAAAAGAAGTTGAGATTTCTACACCAGATTCAAAAGTAAAGGTATTTGTAATACCAACAAACGAAGAATTAATGATTGCAAGAGATACAAGAGATTTAGTATCTAAATAGTTATATGAAGCCATGGAAATATTATCTATGGCTTTTATTTAATGCAAAGGGGTTTACTTATGGCTAAAAAGAAAAGCAAAAAAAATGGTATAATACTTATAATTTTCTGCATTGTTATTATTATTGCTATATATTTTTTTATAAATAACATAAAACCAGATAAAGCAAAAGATTTATTAAAAGAATATATGGGGTACATAGAGGAACAAAAATATGATGAAATGTATGAATTATTATCTGATGAAAGTAAAGAAAAAGTATCAAAAGAAAAATTTATTCAAAGAAATAAAAACATATATGAGGGAATTAATGTAAAAAATATAAGTTTAAAAACAATTGTAGTAAATAAAGATGAAAACAAAATAAAATATCAAGTCGAAATGGATACTATTGCTGGAAATATAAGCTTTTTTAATGAGGTTTCATATATAATAAAAAATGAAAATTATTATATTAATTGGAATTCGTCATTAATATATCCAGATTTATCTGATGATGATAAAATAAGAGTAGAAATAAATGAAAGCCAAAGAGGAAAAATATTAGACAGAAATAACAATATATTAGCAGAACAAGGAACAGTAAGTGTTGTAGGTTTTGTACCTGGAAAGATTAAAGAAAAGGAATCAGCAATAAAAAATGTATCTAAATTACTAAATGTATCAACAAGTTTTATTGAAGAACAACTAAAAGTAGCAAATGAAGATGAGTTTGTACCAATAAAAACAATGTCAAATGAAGATGAAGAAAAAATTGAAAATCAGCTTTTACAAATAAAAGGAATAATGATATCAAGTGAAAATGCAAGAGTTTATCCATATAATGAAATTTGTTCTCATTTAATAGGATATGCTACTACAATTAATAGCGAAGAACTTGCAGAAAACAAGGAAAAAGGTTATACATCTAATAGTATAATTGGAAAGACTGGTATTGAGAAAATATATGAAGATAAATTAAGAGGAACAAATGAAGCCAAAATATATATTGTAGATGCTAATGAAAATAAGAAAAAAACAATAACAAAAATTGAAAAGAAAGATGGAGCTAATGTTAAACTTACAATTGATATCAATATTCAAACAAAAATATACAATCAGTTAAAAGAAGATAACGGACTATCTGTTGCGATAAATCCAAAAACAGGAGAAATATTAGCCATGGTAAGTACACCATGCTATAATCCAAATGATTTTGTAATCGGATTTTCAAGTGATGAATGGGAAAAAATAAACAATGATAAAAGCAATCCTTTATTTTGTAGATACCAAAGTACATGGGTTCCAGGCTCATCATTTAAACCAATTATTGGAGCGATTGGACTTACAACTGGTAAATTTACCGCAGATGAAGATTTTGGAAAAAGCGGGCTAAATTGGCAAAAAAGTGAGAAGTGGGGAGATTACAAAATATCAACATTACAAAACTACAAGGAAACAGCAGATTTAAAGAATGCTTTAATATACTCTGACAACATATATTTTGCAAAAGCAGCTTTAAAGATCGGTGATGATCTTTTAGCAAAAGAACTTTTAAACACAGGTTTTAATCAGGATATACCAAATATAAAATATATGGAGCAATCTAAATTTAGTAGTAATAATAAATTCAGTTCTGAAATTCAACTAGCAGATACTGGATATGGACAAGGAAAACTACTAATTAATCCTTTACATATGGCATCAATGTATTCAGCTTTTGTAAATGACGGAAATATGATAAAACCGTATATTGAATATAGTAGCGAGGATAAAAAGGAATATTGGATTCAAAATGCGTTTTCAAAAGAAGCTGCAAATGAAATAAAGGAAGATTTGATACAGGTTGTTGAAGACGAAAATGGAACAGCTCATGAAGCTAAAATAGATGGAATAACTATTGCAGGTAAAACAGGAACAGCAGAAATAAAATCATCACAAGATGATAAAGATGGAACAGAAATAGGATGGTTTAACTGTTTTAGAGTAACTGATAGAAGTAGCGAACAATTGTTAATAATTAATATGATACAAGATGTAAAAAATAAAAATGGAAGTCATTATTTGTTACCAAAGGTTAGAAAAATGTTTGAATAAAATTTATAAGCAATTTTAAAAAATCAATTTCAAAATTTACATAATTTCATATTATATATTAATGCATAATAGAAAGAGGGTGAAATTTTGAAATTAAAAGGAAAAAAAGTTGGATTTGTATTAACAGGATCTTTTTGTACATTCAAAAATACAATATTACAAATTGAAAATATTATGAAAGAAGATGCAGAAGTAATCCCTATAATGTCTAATCATGCATATGAAATGGATACGAAGTTTGGAACTGCTTCTGATTTTATAAATCAAATTGAAAACATAACTAAGAAAAAGATTATTCATACAATTCAAGATGCGGAGCCTATAGGACCAAAGAATATGACAGACATTATGATAGTAGCACCTGCAACGGGAAATACAATGGCAAAAGTAGCAGGAGGAATTACAGATACACCTGCAACAATGGCAATAAAATCGCATCTTAGAAATCGGAAATCCATTAGTTATTGCTATTTCAACTAATGATGGATTATCTGGTGCAGCAGAAAATATTGGAAAGTTATTAAACAGAAAGCATTTTTTCTTTGTACCATTTAGACAAGATAATCCAATTACCAAACCACGTTCATTAGTATTTGATCCGAAATATATTATTCCTACATTAGAAGATGCACTAGAAAAAGAACAAATACAACCGATATTATTGTGAAAAAAAGAATTTCTACCCAGCATATGCTGAATAGAAATTCTTTTTTATTGTAATTTTTTCTTAACATCTATATTTTGTATTAAACCTAATATACACCAAAAGATTGGTGCAACGCCTATTGTACTGATATTAAAGAAAGCTTGGCATATATATGATATTATTGGTATTACTAATATAAATGAACTAGTATCTTTAAACATATTTTTTTGCTTTACTAATATTTGACCTAAGAATATTAAATATACGATTAATGCAGGAATGCCCATAGTAGCAGTAACTTGCAGATATTCATTATGAGCTTTGTCTATATATTGACCATGACCCTTTATATAAGCTAAAGCATCATTTGTGCTATACTTAATTAAAGAATATGCAAGTGTATCTGGTCCTGTTCCAAGTAGTGGAACTTTAGGAATAACTCCTAATACGATATTCCATATTTCTATACGATAGCTTCCGAAACTATTTTTTACATTTTTATCTTTTATTGTAGATTGTAATTCAGTATTCATAATATCAAGTCTATCTTGTAATAAATCATTTTCAATAATTTCAATGTTACTATTACTATGAAAGTTTATGCTACTAATAATTTTTGATATCCACTTTGGAGAATTTAAAGCAATAACAAAGATAATAATAAATCCAATAACAATTTGCAAAGTATTTTTTATTAAGCTTTTATTTCTATTTTTTATAACATAGATAAGTCCAAAGATTGATGCAAAGAATAATCCTACCCAAGAACTTCTGGTTGTTGTTGCAAGCATTGCAAAAAATGATATATAACTGGTAAATAAGTAAATTTTTTTGTTTTTAGTAATATAAAGAGCCATAAAAGTAGGAACAATAATTGCTAAAAAGCTACCAAAGAAATTTGTATTTCCAAATGTTGAAGATGCAAAGCTTGCAACATGAGGTATCTTAAAAATATTATATATAAAAAACAAATTATGATATTGTAAAATACCAATAATCGAAGTAATCCACACAACTATAATTGCAAACTTTTCTATATATTTATGAGGCTTAAAATAATACTTAGAAGTATAGTAGGTTAGCAAATAGCAGGTAAGTGTAAGAAAACCTTCATATCTGTATTTAGCACCAAATATTGCATTTTTTAAATTAATAGAGAATATTGTACTTAAAAAAATTAGTATATACAAAACAAAAAGTGTTTTATCTATATTATCAAATTTTAATTCTTTTCTTTTTACTATTAAGGTAATAAGCAAAATTAAGCCACATAATAAAAGAACAGATATTTTAAGAATATTATATGGGATTTTGCTATATCCAATAGGAATTATAAGTAGTGGAACAATAAATATTATTACATTAAGTGTGGCGTTTATTATTTTATTTGTCATAAGTTTTCCTCCTAAAGATTTGCAAGTGGGTTTGATTCCACAGCATTTCTAACTTGTTCGTTATTAACATGAGTATATATTTCAGTAGTAGATATACTTTCGTGTCCTAATAATTCTTGCAAAGCTCTTATATCTACATTTCCATATTGATACATTAAAGTTGCTGCTGTATGTCTTAATTTATGTGTAGAATATTTGGTAGTATCAAGTCCAGCTTTTAATAGCTCACGATTAACAATGTACTGAACAGTTCTTCTACTAATTCGTTCATACCTTTTACTTAAAAATAAAGCATCCTGAGACTTTTTATTATCACTTTTTACATTACCAATAGGGCGAACCTTTAAATAATCTTGTATAGCGTTTATACAAGCCTTATTTAAATATATAGTACGTTCTTTATTACCTTTACCAATAACATTTAATTTACATTCACTAAAATCAATATCTTTAATATTAATTCCAACAAGCTCAGATAAACGAAGCCCACAATTTAAAAATATAGTTATTATTGCATAGTCACGTTCTTTATTTTCATCATTTTCATCCATAGAAACGGCAAGTAGCTTTTTACTATCTTCAAGAGATAAATATTTAGGCATACGTTTTTCTTTTTTGGGTGTTTCTATATTCTGAGCAGGATTAATCTCTAAGATATTTGCCTTTTGTGTAAGGTATGCAAAAAAAATACGAATTGTAGATAGCTTTCTTGCACGTGTAGCAGGCTTTGAACCTCTATTTAAGGCTAAATATGAGGCAAATGACATTATATCATCTTGTTTAATTCTTTTTAAGTCTTCAAGTGTAAAATTTTTTATATAAATGTTTTCAAAGTCAGTTTCATTTGTCATATTAAAATGAACCATCATATATTTAAGAAACATATTTATATCATAGTTATATTCTTTAACAGAATTAGGAGATTTATTTAAAATGGTAATAGAATAATCTAAAAAAGAGTTAACATATTCTGGATTTTGTTCTATGTTTAAATTTATCATAAGTTCTCACCTCAAAGTATTTTTGCTAAATTATATCATAACCAAAATAGAACTGCAATTGATTGAACACATAAAACAGACTTAATTTTGTAATAAAAATGTAATAAAAAAGATATTGTGTAAAAATATAAAGTATGGTAATATGAATATATAATAAACGTTAAGGAGGATTTTTTTATGAAGAAACAAACGATAATAGGAATAATAATTGCAGTTGTTCTAATAATAGCAATTGTTATTGGAGTAGTAGTTTTTAACAATCAAAAAAATAATAAAGTAGAAAGTAGCGATAACTCAAAACTTGAAACTGTATCACAAATGAAAAAAATGATAAATGCAGTTTATAGTAAACTTGGAGATCAATTGCCAAGCTTGGAAACATCAACAATCTCTAGCAGTGATATAAATCAAGTTAAAACATATACAGGATTACAATCAACTGATAATATTGAAAAAATAGTAGTATCTGAGCCACTAATGAGTGCACAAGCATATCTTTTAGCTACTGTTAAAGTAAAAGATGGTGCAGATATTGAAAAAATGAAACAAGAGATGCTTAACAACTTAGATATGAGAAAATGGATATGTGTTTCTGCTGAAAAATTGTATATTACAAATCATGAAAATACTATATTTATGATAATGTCAAGTGCTGAGTGGGCAGATCCAGTATATAATGCTTTCAAAGAATATGTAGATAACAAAATAGGCAAAGAACTTACAAAAACAGAAGAGGAAGAGATAGAACTTCCACCAGAAATGATTGTTAAATAAAGTATAAAGTATAAATAATAAAGCTTCCGAGATAGGAGGCTTTATTAGCTAATAGGAGGAAAAATGCTTTTTACAAGTATAAGTTTTTTGTATTATTTTTTACCAATAGTAATAGTAGCATATTTTATAGTACCAAAAAAATTAAAAAATTTGATACTATTTATAGCGTCAATGCTATTTTACTTTTATGGTGAACCTAAATATATAATTTTAATGATTGCAGAAATACTAATCGCATATATTGGGGCAATTTTGATAAACAAATATAAAAGCAAAGCTTTATTAATTACTGTAGTTATTATACATGTTGGCTTACTTACAATATTTAAGTATACAGATTTCTTTATAGAAAACTTAAACAGTATATTTAATCTAAAATTATCATTACTAAGAATAGCATTGCCAATAGGAATATCATTCTATACATTTCAGATTATAAGCTATGAAGTTGATGTTTTTAAAGAAAAAGTAGCAGTTCAAAAAAATCTATTAAAACTTGCAACTTATGTATCTTTATTTCCACAACTAATAGCAGGACCAATTGTAAGATATGAAACAATTGATAAAGAACTTAGCAGTAGAAAACATAGCTTTGAAAATTTTGCATATGGAGCAAGAAGATTTACTATAGGGCTTGCTAAAAAAGTGCTAATTGCAAATATGCTAGGAGAATTATGTAATACTTTTAGTTCTACCAATGAAAAAAGTGTACTATTTTATTGGATGTTTGGGATAAGCTATATGCTACAAGTATATTTTGACTTTTCTGCTTATTCAGATATGGCTATAGGTCTAGGCAGAATTTTTGGATTTCACTTTTTAGAAAATTTTAATTATCCATATATATCCAAAAGTATAACAGAGTTTTGGAGAAGATGGCATATATCTTTAGGGTCATGGTTTAGAGACTATGTATATATTCCACTTGGTGGAAGTAGAAAAGGAAAAAAGATATTAATAAGAAATTTGCTTATTGTATGGGCTCTTACAGGAATATGGCATGGAGCAAGTTGGAACTTTGTAATTTGGGGCCTAATGTTTGGAATAATTCTTATAATAGAAAAATTATTTTTATCTAAATACTTAGAAAGACTGCCAAGTATTTTTAAAAGACTATATGTTCTAATAATTGTTATGATAAGTTTTATAATATTTAATGCAAGCACAATGAAAGAAGCATTTACAAATATAACAGGTTTATTTGGAGCAAATGGAGAAAGCTTTGTAAATAGCTATACATTATATTATTTAAAGAATTATCTGGTAATTATAATAGCAGCAATTATAGGTGCAACACCAGTTTTAAAAGAATTAATACAAAAATTAAGAAAAAATAGTGTGATAAATAAAATAATAAATATAATGGAGCCAATATATATGGTGGTATTAATTTTTGTTGTTACATCATATCTAATTGACAACTCATATAACCCATTTTTGTATTTTAGATTTTAGAAAGGAGGATATAATTTGAACGATAAAATAAAGGATGTTATAGTAACAATTGTATTTCTAGCAATAATAATAGTTTTTTTTATCATAAATATTGAAAAGAAAGATGATGTCATTTCAATATCTGAAAGAAGAAAGTTAGAACAATTCCCAAGCTTTTCTGTTTCTAAGTTATTTGATGGAACATTTTTTGAAAAATTTGATAAATATACAACTGATCAATTTTGGAAAAGAGAAGATTTTAGAAAACTTAAAATTAACACAGAGTTTAATGTATTTAAAAAGAAAGACTATAATGACATGTATGTATATGACGGTTATATAATTGAACAAATATATCCTCTTAACAGTAGCTCACTTAATAACTTTACTAATAAGCTAAATTATATACATGATATGTATTTAACAGAAAATAACAAATCATATTTTACGATTGTACCTGACAAAAATTATTTTGTAGATGAGAATAATTTAAAAATAGATTATACAGAAATGGAAAATACACTAACTCAAAATTTAAAATTTGCTAGGTATATAAATATTTTTGATAAAATGGAATTATCAGACTATTACAAAACAGATGCACATTGGAAACAAGAAAATTTATTAAAGGTTGCAAATGAGATAGCAGAAAAAATGAATATAGATATAAATTTAAAATATGAAAATGTTAAGGTAGATAATTTTGAAGGTGGGTATTCAGGAAGGATACCAGTAGACAAACAAAATGATGAAATTAGAATATTAACCAATGATATTTTAGAAAATTGCACTGTATATAATTATGAAACAAATAAACAAACTAATATTTATGATATGACTAAGAAAAATGGACTTGATAAGTATGATGTATATTTATCAGGTGCTACTTCATTAATGGTAATAGAAAATCCTAATAGCACAGAGAAAAGGGAACTAATAGTGTTTAGAGATTCATTTGCAAGTAGCCTAATACCGTTACTTGTAAAATCATATAGTAAAATTACATTAGTAGATACAAGATATATTTCACCTAAAATACTAGATAGATATATTGAGTTTTCTAATCAAGATATATTGTTTGTGTACAGTACATTAATAATAAATAATAGTGTATCTTTAAAATAAAGATTTGAAGTTTAGTACTCTAAGTTAAAGTGATATATGTAATAATGGAGGGAGAAAAATGACAATTGCAGAAGTTAGTAAAAAATATGATATTACACCGGATACATTGAGATATTATGAAAGAATAGGATTACTTACAAATATAACCAGAAACCAAAATGGTATAAGAAATTATGATGATAATTCATGCAAAAGAATAGAGTTCGTTAAATGTATGAGAAATGCAGGAGTTGAAATAGAAATATTGATAGAATATATGAATTTGTTTGACGAAGGCAAAAATACTGTAATAGCTAGAAGAAATTTACTAGAGGAGCAAAGAGAAAAACTATTAGAAAAACAAAGAAATATTAATGATACAATAGATAGATTAAATTATAAAATAAAACTCTATGATGAGATTGTTTCAGGAAAGAGAAAGGACTTTACAGAAGAAGTATAATAAGAAAAGTGGCTTTGACGACACATGTACCAAATTGCTTGGCAATCGGTACAGACCAAGGTAACTTAACCTTGTTGTATACGTATACAACAAAATCTTCGATTTTTCCTATAAAATAAAAAGAAAAGCGACACCCGATGTGTGGGTGCCGCTTACGGTTAATAACAAGAGATAGCTAAACTAAAGCTAAGCTATGCAAATCCTGTAGTGTACCGTGATCGATTCATTTTCGAATCCCTCCATACTTTAGGCTATTCGACTGCCGCGAAACACGCGGATCAGTCAGCCGGCGAGGATAGCAGCAGAAAAATAATTTTTAGCTACTGTTGCAGTGGGTCCTCTTGTCATAAACATACCTCCTTAAAGTATATCCGTTTGGCCACCAAAGACGTAAACGTCTTGGCTAGTAATATATAAGTGCTCTTGAGCAACTTACAAGGCTAATTATAGCACATCATTTTACAGAAGTCAACATAAAAAGTAAATGTTTTTTAAAAAGGTTTAAATAAATAATAAAGAATATGTATTGACTTATATAAAATATAAAGTGATAATGTAAGTATTGTATAAAAATAAAAAAAGGATGTGCTAAAAAGTGTACAAAAAGGTATATAAATCACCAATTGGAAATATTTTTATGAGAAGTGATGGAGAATATTTAACAGGCTTATGGTTTGAAAATTCAAGAGATACTTCTAAACATAGCTTTGATTTTGAAGAAAAGGATTTACCAATATTTGATGAAACAATTAAATGGCTTGAAATTTACTTTAGTGGAATAGAGCCAGACTTTACTCCAAAATATAGAATAGAAAATTTAACACCTTTTAGAAAACAGGTTATAGATATAATTAATACAATTCCATATGGCAAAACTATTAGCTATAATGAGATAGCTAACCAAATAGCGAAAATAAATGGAATTAATAAAATGTCTGCACAAGCTGTTGGTGGAGCAGTAGGATGGAATCCAATATGTATTATTGTTCCGTGCCATAGAGTTGTAGGCTCACACGGATCTTTAGTAGGATATGGTGGAGGAATAAAAAACAAAATAAAATTACTAGAATTAGAAAAAAATGATATGAGCAAGTTTACTGTTCCAAAAAAACGGGACAGCCTTATAGGAGTATATGATGGAAAATAAAAAAAGATGTAAGTGGTGTAATCTAAAAAATCAGTTATATATAAAATATCATGATGAAGAATGGTGCAGACCAAATTTTAATGAATCATACTTATTTGAAATGCTGATATTAGAGTCGTTTCAAGCAGGTCTTTCATGGGAATGTGTATTAAATAAAAGAGAAGACTTTAGAAAAGCTTATGATAATTTTGATATTAATAAAATCTGTAATTATGATAATTCTAAAATAGAGCAATTATTGTTAAATGAAAATATTATTAGAAATAAATTAAAAATAAATGCTAGTATACAAAATGCTAAAATATTTAAAAACATACAAAATGAATATGGCTCGTTTTATAACTACTTAATAACATTTACAAATGGAAAAACTATTTACGAAATTAATAAAACAACATCTGAATTATCTGATAAAATTTCAAAAAATTTACAAAAAAGAGGTATGAAATTTGTAGGATCTACAATAATATATTCGTATCTACAAGCAATAGGAGTTATATACTCACATGATAAAGATTGTTTTATGTATAAGAATGAAAATAGATATATTGACATGACATCCTTTAAAATATAATATAAAATACAAACAACAGTTTCAAACTAGACATTGCAAGAAAAGTGAGATGAAATCATGAATAAAGAACAAATATACGAATACATAAAAGAAAAAAATATTTGGTATGAAATTACAGAACATAAAGCTGTATATAGTATGTCGGAACTTAACGATATAGAAATTCCATATCCAGAAGGAGATGCAAAAAATCTTTTTGTTCGTGATGATAAAAAGAAAAATTATTATTTAATAACTGTAAGAGGCAACAAAAGAGTAAACTTAAAAGAGTTTAGAAAAAAGAATAACACTAGGCAACTGGGATTTGCATCTGAAGAAGACTTGATGGAAATATTAAATCTAAAGCCAGGTTCAGTAACTCCACTTGGCATTTTAAATGATATAAATAAAAAAGTAATAGTTTACCTAGACGAGGATTTTAGAAAAGCGCCTGGTATTATTGGAATTCATCCAAATGATAATACAGCAACTATATGGCTAAAAATGGATGATTTAATTAACATTATAAAGGAACATGGAAATATTGTAAAAGAAGTATATATAGATGAGATAAAATAGTACATAAAGATTAATTGAGAGTAATACTATAAATATATAAAGGAGAGATTTATATATGTATGCATTAATTACAGGTACAACCAGTGTTCCAGGAGTGTCTGGAGAAACAGTTGCATAAGTATCCTTATTATACAATAGCATTTTCATATTTCTATTTAAAAGAAAAGATAAATAAAAAATCGATAATAGGACTTATAGGAATAGTTGTAGGAACATTATTACTATTAATAAAATAATTATAAGAGGTAAAAATGAAAGTAAAAGAATTTATTATAAAAAATTTAAAATGGATTATATTATTTATTTGTTTAATTGGATTTCTAGCACTAGCAGAAGATGTTTTTAATAAAGAAATATTGAATGGTGATATAATTGGATATAAAATAGCGTCAGAATTTTTAATATCTGATTTTGCAACGCCAATCGCAAAATTTGTTACTAATTTTGGAGGAGCAATATTTTTAATAATATTGGCAATGACTTTATTAATACTAATAAAAGATAAAAAGATTGGATTATCAATACTTTCAAATTTGGTAATAATTACTGTATTAAATCAATTGTTAAAAATAATATTACAAAGACCAAGACCAACAGATTACAGAATAATTGAAGAAACAGGGTATAGTTTTCCATCAGGACATTCTATGATAAGTATGGCCTTTTATGGTTATTTAATATATTTGATTTATAAATATGTAAAAAATAAATATATTAAATGGATTTCTATTGTGCTATTAAGCATTTTGATATGCTCTATTGGAGTTAGCCGAATTTATTTAGGTGTACATTACACGAGTGATGTTTTAGGTGGATTTTTTATATCAATATCGTATTTAATTATATATATAAGCGCAGTTAATAAGTTTTTAATAAGAAAATAAATTACAAATGTAGACAAGAAAATTATTATTATATATAATAACGAAAGTGTAAAAATAAATATTATAAATTAGATTGTAATAAGAGGATATACATGAAGATAGGAATTTTTGCAGATAAAGAAGATATTGAAATTAATTTAACTAATGATAATATTATAAATATAACTGGAATGATGGGATCAGGCAAAACAACATTGGCTCGTGAAATAAAAGATAAACAAAATATTGATTTGCTAAGTTTAGATTGGATGTTTGGATATAGCTTAGGAAATAGACCAGAAAAAATTAATAATATGCTGAAAGAATTTGAAAAAATATACCCTGAAACAAAAAATCAGCAAATATTTAAAAATTATCATAAAAGAAAAAAAGATAAAAAGGTTGAATTAAAATATTATGAATATACAGACATAATATATACATATCTAATAGAGAATATAAAAGAACCACAAATTATTGAAGGCAGACATATATATAAATATATGAATTTGAATTTATTAAGAGGAAAGATTATAATTAAAAGGACAAGCTTGATTCATGCGTATAAAAGAGCTTTTAAAAGAGACGTAGGTAGACAAATAGAGTTATATAAAAAAGGAGAAATAAGTTTAACTGAGGTTCTTGATAAGATTCGCGAAAGAATAAAATTTCCTATACAAGATTATATAGAAATAAATAAATTTATAAGCAAACTCTTAGAGCAAAATTTATTGAATAAGAAATAATTATAATATAAAAATAGGAGGAAAAAATGAAAATATATATTTCACATTCAAGTAAATATGATTATATAAGCAAAATTTATAATCCAATCAAAAGTTCTGATTTAATTCAATCAAATACATTCTTTTTACCACATGAAGATAAAGTATTAAATACAAAAGAGATAATCTCAAATAGTGATCTAGTAATTGCAGAAGTATCGTTACCTACTACAGGGCAGGGAATAGAGTTAGGATGGGCAGATTATGCCAAAGTACCTATATTATGTATTTATGAAAAAGGAAAAGAAATAAGCTCAGCTTTAAAATTTATCACCAATAATTTTATTGAATATGAAGATATTAATGATATGATAAACAAGGTAAGAAATTTTATTATAGAAAGATAAGTAAATATGAACTTTTATAGAGCTAGGAGGTTTAAGAAAAAGAGTTCTTTGATGCAGTTGTCAGCACAGATTCATATAATTAATTTGGAAGAGATGGAAAATATTTGGATGAAAAACTTTTACCATTTGTAAAAAAATGGATATTTTATATTGCTGTTCCAGGTATGAAAAGGAGAGTAGTTTAAGATGGAAAATAAAGAAATAAGAGAAATAATTAATAGCTTAATAATAGAGAAAAAGGTCAGAGAAAACGAAGAAGTGATTGTTACATTTATTCCAGAAATAAAATACATGATTGGTTTTGAACATAAACATCCTCATCACAATTTAGATGTATGGAATCATACATTAAAAGTGCTGGAAGGTATTGAAGATGCTGATTTAGAACTAAGAATGTCAGCTCTTCTTCACGATATTGGTAAGCCATTTTCATATCAAGATGGAGATGTTCGACATTTTCATAATCATCCACAAATATCGAAACAAATAAGTGAAAGAATTTTAAGAAGATTGAATTACGACGAAAATTTTATAAATAACGTTTGCTATTTAGTGGAAATGCATGATACTATAATAGATACCAATAATTTGGATAATAGTTATGATATGATAATTAAAAGATTAAAATTACAATATGCAGATGCACAGGCTCACGACCCGAAATATGTCCATAAAAGACTTCAATTCTTGGATGATATAAGGACAAAATTAGAAGAAATGGAAAGGGTTCTATATTAACATGAAAAAAATAAATGTAAAAGAATTACGAGAATTGTTCGTAGAAATAAAACATGATAATAAAATAGCATTTGAAACATTATATAAAAATTATAATAAACTTATATATGGAATTGCATATAGTATATTAAAAAATAAACATGATGCAGAAGATATAGTTCAAATAGTATTCGAAAAATTATATTATATGGATAAAGATAAATTACCTAATAATAATGAAGCTTGTTGGCTATATTCTGTTACGAAAAATGAAACTCTAAATTATTTAAAGAGTAAAGAGAATAATATTGATTTAGATAATATATATGAAATTGAAGGTAATAATAATGAATTAGATAAAATAATAAACCAAGATAGTTATAATAGGCTGATTAATAAATTGAATGACGATGAAAAAGAAATCATTTCATTAAAAATATTATCAAATTTATCATTTGAGGAAATAGGAAAAATATTAAATAAACCAACAGGAACAATAAAATGGAGATACTATAAATCAGTACATACCTTAAAATTATTATTAAGTAATTTGGGAATGTTTTTAATTTCATTCATATCAAGTATTATTGCATTAAAAAGTGAAAAAAAATCAGCCCCACAAATTAATGCAGATAGTGAAAATAGTAGTAAAGAAAATACTTCAAGTATTAAAAATGAGACAGCAAAAAATGATGATAGTACACTTTCTAGAGATGATGAAAATACAATAACAGGAAATGATTATTCACAAATACACGAAAATACTATTTCAGACGCATCACAACATATTAATAATAATTATATAGGTATCAGTTTAGTAGGAGTTTCTACAATCTTTTTTGTATTAACGATAATTTTTTTAATTATTTTTTCAAAATACCAACTAAAACTTAGAAAAAAATTGTCTAAATAATAGAAAGGTTAAATAGGTGGTATATATGAGAAAAAATGTATTTAAAATCTTAATTGTAGTCGTGATTATAGTTGCAATGATAATTGGAGTTATGTATTTGATTGACTTGAACAAAATGAAAAAAGGAGAAGAAGTTGTATTTAGTACTTGGGGAACAAAATATGCACCTGCATTGAAGATTAATGAAAGTGAAAACAATGATACCGTTAGCAAAAATTATCAGAAGTATTCTAAAACAATAGATAATGTCAAAATAGAACTAAATATTCCAAATGAATGGAAATATAAAGAAATTCCACAAAATAAAGATAATAACTTTTATAAATATGCTTTGAAAATATACAAGAACAATGAAAATCAGTATGCAATGTTGTATTTTTATAATAATCCATTTGGTGTATGCGGTACAGGAAGAACAACAGAAAATATAGTTTTAAACAATGGCAAAGAGGCAACTATTGGATATTATGATGAAAATAAAAATTGGAGTGATATATCATTCTACAGTATAAACAAAAACATAGTAGTTTTAAATTATAATTTAATGAATGAAGACGCCAAAGATGTAATAGAATTTATAAAAACTATAAACATTATTTGAGATTTTATAAATTTAGTAAAATAAATAGGAAAATTAATGAAATAAAAAATCTAGGAAGTGAAATAAATGGCAAATTTATATATAATAACAGGTCCGTCTGGTGTTGGAAAGAGTACAGTATCAAGAAAAATAGCAAATTTAAAAAATAAATCTGTTTTAATAGAAGGTGATGATATTTATCATCAGGTAGTTGGTGGGTATGTTCAAGCCTGGAAGAAAGGTAATCATCTTTCTACTTTTTGGAAAGTTTGTATAAACATAATAAGAATATATTTAGAAGAAGACTATGATGTTGTCTTTAATTATATAGTAACACCTGCAGTATTAAAACAATTACAAAATGAGTTTAAGAATTATAGTATAAAATTTATTGTTTTATTAGTAGATGAAAATACTCTAATTCTAAGGGACAAAGAGAGATCTGAAGATTGCCAAATGAAAGAACGTTGTATTACTTTATTAAAAAGTTTCAAAAATAATAATTATAACGAGAAAAATATACTAGACACATCAAACATATCTATAGATGAAGCCGTTAGTATTATTGAAAACGAGAAGAGATTTGTCGTATAATAGGAAATCTGTTATTAGAATAATAAGCTAAAATAGGTATAATAGCAATGAATATCAATATTTGTATAGGTAAGAAGCTATTATTCTATTATATGATATATAATTTTGTTTGAATGGAAAGACAAAATGGTAGCCAAGATGGTACAAGCTATGAGATATAGTAGTCCAAAATATGAATAAGAATAGCATCAAGTAATGTAAAAATACTTTGCTTGGTACTATTTATTTTTTTATTTATTTATGATACAATGCAAGAAATCAAGAATTCCTATTAAGTAGCTATATTAAATCATGTGCATACAAAGAAAGCAAAAGAACTAGATGATAATAGTCAGACAAAAATACTGTTTGGTAAATATTAATGATAAAATAAGAATATATAAAAATATAAATTTATATGAATCAGCTAATTGCAAAATGGGGTATTTGATTTTCTAAAAAATGTTATGGAAGAGGAGTAATTATAATGAATAAAACAAAAAGGAGAATTTTTAATACAGCAATTAGAATGTTTTCAGAAAAAGGATATGATAATACAAGTGTTGAAGAAATAACAGCAATAGCAGGTGTGGCAAAAGGTTCACTGTACTATCATTTCTCTAAAAAAGAAGATATATTTGATATGTTATTAAAAGAAGGATTTGAATTATTAGAAAACAATATAGAAATAAAAACCAAAAACTGTACTACCGCGTTAGAAAAAATAAAAGCGGTCATACTAATACAAATAAAGGTAATTGTAAAATATGAGTATTTCCTGAATGTTGTTTTTTCTCAATTATGGGGTGAAGAAGAAAAAAATAAAAAGTGCAAAAAGGCAGTTTTTCAATATATCAAAATCATTGAAAAAATTGTAAATGAAGGAATTGAAAATGGGGAATTTTATGATGGTGATGTAGAAGCAATAGCATCTGGAATTTTTGGAGTTACATGTTCAAGTCTTATTTATAGAATAAAAAAGAATAGACAAGTAGACGTAATACAGGTATATAATGGCTTTATTGATAATGTTACAAGAACATTAAGTAAAAAATGAAAAGTATTATTTTAGTAATATAAAAAAAGTGCAATAGTTAATTACAAATAAGTAGTTAGCTATTTTTTTGTATTTAGACTAAGAGTTCAGTTAATAAGTGATTTAAAAAAATATATTTCTCAAAGCACTGAAAACAGATTGTACTGACTTACCAGTCTAAAGACATTAATTTATTATTGTGATATAAATATGATACAAAATTAGAAGTAATAGGAGAAAATATGAATAAGAGAATATATGATTATTTAAAAATTAATGATTTAAAAGAAATGTTAAATAAAACAGGGAAATTATATGCAGATAGACCAGCATATAAATTTAAGGTAGAAGAAGGAAAATATCAAATTTATACCCATAAAGAAATACGAGACATGATAAATAATTTAGGAACAGCATTAATAAATTTAGGACTAAAGGGAAAAAGAATTGCAGTTATTGGAGAAAATAGATATGAATGGGAAATAGCATATTTATCAATTGTATGTGGAACAGGAATTGTTGTTCCGTTAGATAAATCACTACCAGCAAATGAGCTAGAACTATTGATAGAAAGATCTAATATAGAAGCAATATTTTATACAAAAAAATATTCAGATATAATTCAAAATATTAAGTTTAGTGAAAAAAACAAATTAAAACATTTAATTTCTATGGATAATGATGAGAGTTTTGAAGGTATATACTCACAAAAAGAATTAATACGAGAAGGTAAGAAACTGATAGAAGAAGGAAATAAAGAGTTTTTAAATGCACAAATCAATCCAAAAGAGATGAGTATTATGTTATTTACATCAGGAACAACATCTAAATCTAAAGTTGTAGCACTTTCTCACGAAAATATTTGCACAAATTTAATGGATATTGGAAGCGTTTTAGACGTAACTCAAGAAGATGTTTTTCTTTCTGTTTTGCCAATACACCATGTGTTTGAATGTACAGTAGGATTTTTATTTTCATTATATAAAGGAGCAGAAACTGTATTTTGTGATGGTTTAAGACATATAGTAGAAAACCTAAATGAATATCATGTAACAGTCATGGCATGTGTACCAGGTATATATGAAAGAATATTTATGATGATTAGAAAGAAATTAGAAAAACAAGGGAAACTTGAGGAAATATTAGAAAATGAAGAAAAATATAAAAATTCCTCTATGCAAAAAAAGAAAGAAGTATTTAAAGAAATACATGATATGCTAGGTGGAAAAATAAAATTATTGATAAGTGGAGCCGCAGCTTTAGATAAGACAATAGAAGAAAGATATAGATTATTAGGATTAAATTTAGTACAAGGATATGGATTGACCGAAACCTCGCCTGTCGTGGCAGTTGGGACAAATAAATATTATAAGTTAGGATCAATTGGAAAAACAGTTCCAAGTGTAGAAGCAAAACTTGTAGATGTAAATGATGATGGAATTGGAGAATTAGTAGTTAGAGGTTCAAGTGTAATGCTAGGATATTATGAAAATGAAAAAGTAAATAAAAAATCATTACAAGATGGATGGTTCTATACAGGGGATTTAGCCAAAATAGATGAAGAAGGATATATATTTATATGTGGTAGAAAGAAAAGTGTAATAGTATTAAAAAATGGTAAAAACATATTCCCAGAAGAAATGGAAAATTTAGTGAATAAAATAGAAGGAATAAAAGAGTCGTTTATCTTTGGAAAAATACAATCAAATGATGAGAACAATATAAAAATAAATGTAAAGATAGTATTTGATAGAGATGTTATAAAAGATGTTTATAAAGTTGAAAAAGATGAAGACATATATAAAGTTTTGTCAAAGAAAATTAAAGAAGTCAACCAAACTATGCCATCATATAAAGCAATAAGAGGAATGATACTAACAGAAGAACCATTGATTAAAACAACAACAAATAAAATAAAAAGGCAGGAAAATTTAGATGCAATTAGAAAACTTAAAGACTAAATTTTTAGGAAGAAATAGTTTCTTTTATAGCAAAATAGATTCAACACAAAATGAAATTTGGAGATTATTAGAAAACAAAAATACTCCAGATGGTACTTTAGTATTTGCAGATATTCAGGATAAAGGAATAGGAACACATGGAAGAGTCTGGCATACAGATGAAGCAAATAATATAGCATTTTCATTTTTTATAAAAACAAATTGTAATATTCAAAGTTTAGATGGACTTACAATAAAAATTGCAAATATAATTGTTGATATTTTTAAGAATCAATATGGAATTAATTTAAATATTAAAGAGCCAAATGATATTACATTTAATAATAAAAAAATAGGTGGAATTTTAACTCAAACTAAGCTTGTTAATGAAAAAGTTAAATACTTAGTAGTTGGAATTGGAATTAACACTAAAAAGGAAAAATTTACAGATGATATAAAAAATATAGCAACATCCATAAAGAAAGAATTTGGAATAGATGTAGATACAAAAAAGTTTATAATAGAGTTTTGTAATCAATTTGAAAAAGAAATAGAAATGAGAGGAGTTATAAAAAAATGAATATTGGTTTTTTATTTCCTGGTCAAGGATCTCAAAGTATTGGAATGGGAAAAGACATATATGAAGAATATGAAGATGCAAGAAAAATATATAATCAAGTTAAAAATATAACAGGAATAGACATTGCAAAAATATCATTTGAAGGACCAGAAGATATATTAAATGAAACAAAATATACACAACTTGCGATACTTACAGAGAGTTTAGCAATATTAGAAATTTTAAAAGATAATAATATAACAGCTAATATGTCAGCAGGATTGAGTTTAGGTGAATATACAGCACTAATCAATAGTAAAGCACTTATGTTTGAAGAAGGAATAAAAATTGTCCAAAAGCGAGGAGAATATATGCAAAATTTGCTTCCTAGTGGAGAATGGCAAATGGCGGCAATTATGGGCTTAAATGATAATGAAGTAGAAGATGTTTGCAAAAAAGTAAAATCTGGGTTTGTAGTTCCTGCAAATTATAATTCAGTAGGTCAAGTTGTAATTTCTGGAGAAAAAGAAGCAATTAGCGAAGCAGAAAAAATTGCAAAAGAAATAGGTGCTAAAAAAGTAAGAATTTTAAAAACAGCAGGGCCATTTCATACTGAAAAATTGATAGAAAGTTCAAATGTTTTTAGAAAAGACCTTGAAAATATTACTGTTCATAAGTTTGAAACAAAAGTGATTAAAAATATAGATGGCGAAATTTATAAAGAGACAGACGATGTAAAAGATATTTTGGCCCGTCACATTATAAATCCAGTTAAATTTTCAAAAACAATTGAAAATATGCTAAATAATGGAATAGATACATTTATAGAAATAGGACCTCGGAAAAACATTATCAGGATTTGTAAAAAGAGTACCGACAAATAAAGAAATAAAAATATTAAATATTGATAATGTTTGTAGTTTGCAAGCAGTGTTAAAGGAATATGGAGGATAAAAAGATGAATAAACTAGCATTAATTACAGGTGGAACAAGAGGAATTGGAAAGCAAATAGCCTTAACATTTGCAAAAGAGGGATATGATATTGCAATCAATTATAGAACTGAAAATGATGACTTAAAAAATACTAAAAGAGAAATAGAAGCAAATAATGTAAAGTGTTTTTCAGTTCAAGGGGATGTAATTAAATTTGAGGATTGCGAAAAATTTGTAAAACAAATTATAGAAGAATTTGGAAACATAGATGTATTAGTAAATAATGCAGGAATTACAAGAGACACATTGCTAATGCGAATGAAAGAAGAAGATTTTAGACAGGTTATAGATACTAATTTAGTAGGCACATTTAATGTGACTAAAAATGTAATTAGTTATATGATGAAAGCAAGAAATGGAAGAATAATAAATATATCATCAGTTGTAGGAATATCAGGAAATGCAGGTCAAACAAATTATGCAGCATCAAAAGCAGGAATTATAGGATTTACAAAAAGTTTAGCAAAAGAAGTAGCTTCAAGAAACATTACTGTTAATGCAGTAGCACCAGGATTTATTGATACACAAATGACAGCTGTATTAAAAGAAGATATTAAAGAAGAAATTGCAAAAAAAATTCCACTAAAAAGAATGGGAACTCCACAAGATGTTGCAAATGTTGTTAAATTTTTAGCATCTAGTGATAGTTCATATATTACAGGTCAAGTAATTCATATTGATGGTGGAATGTTAATGTAAGGAGAGATGACAAATGGAAAGAAGAGTAGTTATAACAGGATTAGGAGCAATTACTCCAATAGGAAATAATGTAAATGAAACATGGAAAGGAATAGAAAATAAAGAATGTGGAATTGATAAAATTTCACTATTTGATAGTAGTAATTTTAAAACGAGTTTATGTGCGGAAGTGAAAAATTATAATCCTTTAGATTATTTTGAACCAAAACATGCAAAAAGATTAGACAGATCTTCACAATTTGCACTAATAGCAGCAAGAGAAGCAGTAAAAAATAGTGGAATAACTTCAAAAAATACAGATTTTAAAAGAGTAGGTATTTTTGTAGGTACAGGAATTGGTGGATTGACAACAATTCAAAATCAATGTGAAGTTAATTACGAAAAGGGAAATAATAGGGTATCGCCTATGTTTATACCAATGGCAATAACTAATATGCCAGCTGGAAATATTTCAATAGAATTTGGATTTAAAGGTGAATCTATTGCAATTGTTACAGCTTGTAGTTCTTCAACACATTCAATAGGAGAAGGGTATAAAACAATAAAACATGGATATGAAGATGTTGTTGTTGCAGGAGGCACAGAGGCTTCTATATGTCCTGTTGGGATAGCAGGTTTTGAAAATATGAAGGCACTATGTACATCTACAGATAAAAATAGAGCAAGTATTCCATTTGACAAGGAGAGAAGTGGATTTGTTATGGGAGAAGGAAGTGGAATATTAGTATTAGAAGAATTAGAACATGCAAAAAAAAGAAACGCTAAAATATATGCAGAAGTTATTGGATTTGGTTCAACTTCAGATGCTTACCATATAACATCTCCATGCCCTGATGGAGAAGGTGGAGCAAATGCAATGGTAAGAGCGATAAAAGATGCCAAAATAAAACCAGAAGATATAGATTATATAAATGCACATGGAACATCAACACATTTAAATGATTTAACAGAAACAATGGCTATAAAAACAGCATTGGGTGAGTCAAGTAAAAAAGTAATGGTAAGTTCTACAAAAGGAAATATAGGGCATTTGTTAGGAGCTGCAGGAGCAGTAGAAGCAATTTTTTGCGTGAAAGCAATGGAAAATGGACTAGTACCACCAACAATAAATTATAAAGAAAAAGATGAGGAATGTGATTTAGACATTGTTCCAAATGAACCAAGAAAAACTAAATTAAATATTGTTATGTCAAATTCACTTGGATTTGGAGGACACAATTCTAGTATTATCTTAAAAAAATGGGAGGAAAAATAGATGGAATATGAAAAAATAAAACAGCTAATAGAGGAGATGGGAAATTCAAAACTAACAGAAGTTGATATTGAGTTTCCAGATGGTACCAAAATTAGTATGAAAAAAGATAAAATGCAAGAAAAAATAATTCAAAACACTCCAATAGTAGAAAATAATACTATCGAAAATCAAATAAGAGAAGATAAAAATGGGAAAAAAGGAAATATAATAAAATCACCAATGGTTGGAACTTTCTATTTGAAACCTTCTCCTGCAGCAGAACCTTATATTGAAATTGGAAAAGACGTAAAAAAAGGTGATGTACTTTGCATTATTGAAGCTATGAAATTAATGAATGAGATTGAGGCAGAATACACAGGCAAGGTTACAGAAATTTTAGTAAAAGATGGTGAGGCAGTAGAATATGGAACACCATTACTTAGAATAGAAGGTGAAAATTAATGCTAAATAAAGAAGAAATCAAAAATATTATTCCACAAAGAGATCCATTTTTAATGATTGATGAAGTAGAAGAATATGTACCAGGAGAATCAGCAATAGCATATAAAAATGTAAATGAGCAAGAATGGTATTTTAAAGGTCATTTTCCAGGTAATCCAATTATGCCAGGAGTATTAATTGCAGAAAGCTTAGCACAAACAGGAGCGGTTGCAATTCTTTCAATGGATGAGAATAAAGGAAAAAATGCTTTATTCGGAGGAATTGATAAAATGAAATTTAAAAGAAAAGTTGTACCAGGAGATAGATTAAAATTAGAAGTGAAAATTATAAAGAGAAAAGGACCAATTGGAGTTGGAGAAGCAATAGCAACAATTGATGAAAAGATTGTCGCTAAAGGTGAATTGACATTTGCTTTAGTTTAGGTTCTATTTAAAATTAAAAGTTGAAAGAGGTGAAAATAAATGAATAAAATATTAATTGCAAATCGTGGTGAAATTGCTGTTCGTATTATAAGAGCATGTAAAGAAATGAATATAAAGACAGTTGCAGTTTATTCTGAAATAGATAAAGATGCTTTGCATACTCGCTTGGCGGATGAGGCTATTTGTATTGGACCAGCTCAAGCTAATAAAAGCTACTTAAATATAAAAAATATTATACAAGCAGCATATATAACAAAAGCAGATAGTATTCATCCAGGTTTTGGCTTTTTATCTGAAAATTCAAAATTTGCTCAAATATGCGAAGAATCAAATATAAAATTTATTGGACCAAAGTCAGAAGTTATTGATTTATTAGGAAATAAATCAAATGCAAAAGAGATGATGAAAAAAGCAGGAGTACCTGTTATACCTGGTTCAGATGGAAGTGTAAAGGGATTAAAAGACGCATTAGAAATAGCAAAAAAAATAGGCTATCCTGTTATGTTAAAGGCTGCAGCAGGGGGCGGTGGCAAAGGTATCAGAGTTGCAAATACTGCAGAAGAATTGAAAAAAGAATATGAAGTAGTAAAACAAGAGGCAAAGAATTCCTTTAATGATGATGAAATATATATAGAAAAATTTATTGAAAATCCAAGACATGTCGAAATTCAAATAGTAGCAGATGAACATGGAAATATAATTCATTTAGGAGAAAGAGATTGTACCATTCAAAGAAATCATCAAAAAGTAATAGAAGAAACACCATCCACTGCTATTGATGAAAAAACAAGAAATAAAATGGGAAATGCAGCTATAAAAGCAGCTAAAACAGCTGGATATACAAGTCTTGGGACAGTAGAATTTTTAGTAGATAAAGACAACAATTTTTATTTTATGGAAATGAATACAAGAATTCAGGTAGAACATCCAATTACTGAAATGAGAACAGGAATAGATTTAGTAAAAACTCAAATAAAAATTGCAACAGGAGAGGAACTAAAAATAAAACAAAAAGATGTAGAATTCAAAGGACATTCTATAGAATGTAGATTGAATGCTGAAAATCCAAGTAAAAAATTTATGCCATGTCCAGGACTAATAAAAGGTTTACATTTTCCAGGAGGAAATGGAGTACGAATAGATAGTGCAATTTATGAAGGATATACAATTCCATCAAATTATGATTCCATGATTGCAAAGCTTATTACTTTTGGAGTAAATAGAAATGAAGCAATTAGTAAAATGAAAAGAGTACTAGAAGAACTGGTTGTAGAAGGAATACAAACAAATCAAGATTTTTTATTTGAAATAATTAAAAATCCCAACTTTATTAGAGGAAATTTTGATACTTCATTTATAGAAAAAGAAATATTAAAAAAGGAGAATGGTAAATGATTGTAGACAAAATAAAGAAAAGACAAGTGCCAACAAATCACAAAAATTCTAATATAGATATACCAGTAGGAAAATGGGTAAAATGTGAAAAATGTAAAGAAATACTATACAAAGAAACAATTAGAAATAATTTAAATATTTGTCCTAATTGCGGATATTACTTCAGAATGCATATAGATAGAAGGTTAGAATTAATAATAGATAACAATACATATAAAAAGTTTGAGTTAAATATAGAAACAACGAATCCGCTAGAATTAGAAGATTACCCTAAAAAACTTAAAACTTTAAGAGAAAAAACAGGGCTAGATGAAGCAGTAGCATGTCGGAACTGGTAAAATTAATGGAGAAGATGTTGTTATATGTATTATGGATAGTGGTTTCTTAATGGGAAGTATGGGAAGTGTTGTAGGCGAAAAAATAACATATGCCATTGAGCAAGCAGTAGAAAAAAGATTACCACTTATTATATTTTCTGTTTCAGGTGGAGCTAGAATGCAAGAAGGAATTATATCTTTAATGCAAATGGCAAAAACTACAGCTGCACTTACCAAATTAGATGAAGCAGGATTATTATATATATCTGTTTTAACAGATCCAACATATGGAGGAGTTACAGCTTCATTTGCAAGTCTGGGAGATATTGTTTTAGCAGAACCACATGCCATGATAGGATTTGCTGGTCAAAGAGTAATAAAACAAACAATAGGAGAAGAATTGCCAGAAGGTTTTCAAACAGCTGAATTTCTATTAGAACATGGTTTTATAGATAAGATAGTTGAAAGAAAAGATTTAAAAGATACTATTTATAAATTAATTATGTTTCATAAAGGAGGCGAAATTTAATGGCAAATACGAGATTATCAGCTTGGAAAAAAGTGGAAATAGCAAGAGATCCCAAAAGGAAGACTTCACTTGACTATATAGAAGAGATATTTGATGATTTCATAGAATTACATGGAGATAGAAACTCTAAAGATGATAAAGCTATAGTATGCGGATTAGCCAAAATAGGAAAACAAAATTTTACAATTATAGCAGAACAAAAAGGAAGGACAACAAAAGAAAATATAGAAAGAAATTTTGGAATGCCAAATCCTGAAAGTTATAGAAAAGCGATAAGATTTATGAAACAGGCTGAAAAATTTAAAAGACCAGTAATTACTTTTATTGATACCAAAGGAGCATATCCAGGAATAGAAGCAGAAGAAAAAGGACAGGGAGAAGCTATTGCTAAATCTATGTTTGAAATGGCAAAGCTCAAAGTACCAATTATATCAATTGTAGTTGGAGAAGGTTCAAGTGGAGGAGCTTTAGCAATTGGAGTTGCAAATAAGGTATTTATGTTAGAAAATTCCATTTATTCAATTCTTTCACCAGAAGGCTATAGTAGTATTTTATGGAAAGATGCATCTAGGTTTAAAGAAGCTGCAGAAAAAATGAAATTAACAGCAAAAGACTTATTTGAACTTAAAGTAATAGATAAAATTATAGAAGAACCAAAAGAATATAATGAGGAAAATTTTAAAAAAGTTGCAAATAGTTTAAAAACCGAAATACAAAAAGAAATAGAACAAATGAAATATCTAAATGGAAATCAAATTGTAGAAAATAGATATATGAAATTTAGAAATATTGGTGAATTTAAGGAGGTATAAAATGTTATTAAAAGATAAAAAAATATTAATAATGGGAATTAGAAACAAGTGGAGTATTGCTTATGGAATTGCAAAATCAGCTTATGAAAATGGAGCAAAATTAATTTTTACTTATATGGGAGAAGATAATAAAGGAAAAATAGAAGATCTAATAAGTGAATTTAAGGGTAGTAAAGCTTATGTATTAAATGATGCATCAGAAGATGAATTAGTTAAAGATGTATTTACAAAAATAAAAGAAGAAAATAGCAAATTAGATGGAATTGTACATGCAATTGCACATGCGAATACTGAAGATCTAAGAAATGATTTTATCCTTACAAGTAAAGAAGGATATTCTCACGCAGTTGATGTTAGTAGTTATTCTTTCGTATTAGTTGCAAGGATGGCTAGAGAACTAGATATGCTAAATGAAAATGCAACTTTAGTCACTTTAACATATCACGGCTCTACTAAAGTTTTAGAAGGTTATAATATTATGGGAGTAGCAAAAGCGGCACTTGAAGCAAGTGTTAGATATTTAGCAGAAAATTTAGGAAAAGACGGAATAAGAGTAAATGCAATATCAGCAGGTCCAATAAAAACATTATCAGCAAAAGGCATAAAAGATTTTAATTCTATATTGACTATTGTAGAAGAAAAAGCACCTTTACATAAAAATGTAACTACAGAGCAAGTGGGAAATGTAGCAACATTTTTATTAAGCAATATGTCGGATGCGATAACGGGACAAATTATATATGCTGATAGTGGCTATAATATTATGGGAGTTTAATAAAAAAGTGTAGTAAGGAGAGGATGATGAATGTTAAAAGGAAAAGTAGCAGTTATAACAGTAGGTATTAGAAGAATAGAATTTGCAAGAAGTTAAAAAAATAAAATAAAGAAATCAAGGAGGAAATTATTATGTCAGAAAAAGAAATTTTTCAAAAATTAAAAACTATAGTAGTAGATCAATTAGGAGTAAATGAAGAAAATGTAACAATGGAGGCAACTTTTGTTGATGATTTAGCAGCAGATTCTTTAGACATTGTTGAATTAGTAATGACTATAGAGGAAGAATTTGATTTAGAAATTCCTGATAGTGATGCTGAAAAAATTGTTACAATATGTGATGTTGTTAAATATATAGAAGAACATAAATAGAATGTGAAAAAGAAAGGAAAACTATGGAAGGAATAAAAATAGGAAATAAAAAATCAAAATATCCTATTATTCAAGGAGGAATGGGTGTAGGAGTTTCTATGCACAATTTAGCTGGTAATGTAAGTAAGGAAGGTGGCATTGGAATAATTTCGACAGCAGATATTGGATATCAAGAGGCAGATTTTAATAAAAATCCGTTGAAAGCAAATTTAAGAGCAATAGGAAATGAAATAAAAAAAGCAAGAGAAATTGCAGGAGAAGATAAGATAATTGGTGTAAATATAATGGTAGCTTTAAAAGATTATGCAGAAATTGTCAAAGAATGTGTAAAACAAAAAATTGACTTGATTATATCTGGTGCAGGAATTCCAAAAGAATTACCTGAATATGTAAAAGGATCTAAAACAAAAATTGCACCAATAGTATCATCTTTAAGATGTTGTAAGCTAATAGTAAAACATTGGATAAAAAAATATAATTATGTTCCAGACATGATAGTTATAGAAGGGCCAGAAGCTGGTGGACATTTGGGATTTAAAAGAGAAGAATTAGAAGAAGATGCTAAACCAAAATTAGAAAATATAACTAAGGAAATTGTTAACTATATAAATGAAGTAGAAAAAGAAACAAAAAAGGAGATTCCAGTTATTACAGCAGGTGGAATATGGGATTCTACAGATATTAAAAAAATTTTAAATTTGGGAGCAAGTGGTGTACAAATGGCAACAAGATTTGTTGCTACAAATGAGTGTGATGCTTCAATAGAATTCAAAAAAGCTTATGTCAATGCAAATGAAGAAGATGTAAAAATAATTAATAGTCCTGTTGGAATGCCAGGGAGAGCTATATGTAATAGTTTTATCAAAAAAGTAGAAAAAGAAAAATGCAAAATTAATAAATGTTATAATTGCATTAAAACTTGTAATATAACCGATAGTCCTTACTGTATTACAAAAGCATTAATAAATTCTGTAAAGGGTAAGACAGAGGATGGATTAATTTTTTGTGGTAGTAACGTTAGCAGAATAAAAGAAATTGTTTCTGTCAAAGATCTAATGAAAGAATTGGTTTGTGAATTATAGCGTTAGAACAAGAATCAAATTTCTAGGAAATGAAGCAAATGACAGAAGCAGAGTAAAAAAATTCATTATATAATTTTATAATTATAACACGCTAAAATTGATTTTAAGACATTTTCGTATTTAATTAAACGAGTTTGTTGTTAAAATAAATAGCTTAAATGCTAGTAAAAGCAAGAAATTGCAAGATTTTGTGGGTAGGACCTTGATAAGGGTTCTATTATTTTGCTCCTATCTCCTTTTGCACAAAACTTTGATAATACAAACCAAATGTAAGCTGATTTTATGTGTAACAGGATACATTTGTTATATAGTACTACCGATATCTATAGCATAAAGTAATAATTGTGAAAATATTTATTGAATATTTTATTATAAAAGTAAATATGCTAAATCCAGTTGAATTTTTGAACGATTAATTGAACGATTGAACGATAATAAAATAAAAAAATATTTGTATTATTTATATATGAATATAATATAATATTATATATAATAATTTTAGAAAATCATTTTGAAGTGGTGTCAATAACTTTTGAATAGGACACCTTATATAATGTTTATTAACTTATGAAAAAGACACCCTGTGTGTCTTTTTCTAGTTAAAACTTTCCAGAGGGTGCAATTATTTCAATGCCATTAAAAAGCGAAGGTGCATCAAAACCAAAAGCTTTTTTATATGGTGCTTTGTCTGGAATAGTTGAACCAATTGGTGCACTCATAACAATACTTCTTACAAATGCAGTTGTTCCAATTTTACCATATTTGCTATCTTTTGTAGCAGGCGCGATGATTTATGTTGTTGTAGAAGAGCTAATTCCAGAGTCACAGGCTGGAGAACATTCTAATATTGGTACTATTGGCGTTGCAATTGGCTTTAAAATTATGATGATATTAGATGTTGCACTAGGATAGAAAATATTTATATAGAATAACGTAGGATTAATAAAACTGTGCTATTTTTTGTTTTATAGTAATTAATGGTATACATAAGAAAAATATTAAAGTTATGCAAATTTTATTGTGCTCTGATTGTTTGTATGATAAAATATAAACATATATAATTTTAGGAGAAAAAACAATGAAAAAAAGGGTAGTTTTTTTAATAACAATAATACTAATAAGTATAAGCATTTTAATGATAAGTAACAAGATACAAGCAACAGAAAAAACACTAAGTTACAGTATTGAAACAGAAAAAGCGGAAATAAAACAGGGTGAAGAAACATCAATAACACTAAAAGTAAATAGTGAGGAACAAATTAATGTATTCCAAGCAAAAATAAATTATGACGAAAATATTTGGGAAGAAATAGATGAAAGCAATTTTGAAACCAAAGAAGGTTGGGAAAGCCTAAAATACAATAAAGATAATAAGGAATTCAATGTAATTAACAAGCAAGACAAAACAAACATAAAAATTTTGAAAATAAAATTAAAAGCTAAAGATAATGCAAACATTGAAAATACTGAAATAACAATAGATGGGATAGTAGCATCAGATGGAAATATAGAATTTAAAAATGAAAAATTAACACAGAAAATATTAATAAAAGAAAAACCAGCAGAAAAAAACGATGAAGAAAATAAAATTGAAACACCATCAAATTCAGAAAATAAAAACAATTCAAATGGCAATGATTTAGAATTAGAAAAAAATCTAAAAGAAAAATTGCCAAGCATATTACCTAAAACGGGAACAGGATGGGGATTGTTAATTTCAATAATTGTTTTTGCAATTTTGTCAATAATATTTTATCGTAAATATAAAAAATGTGGAAAAACAATGATGATGCTTATAATTTGTGTAATATTAATAAGTCAAAGTACAGTATTTGCAGCATCAGAAATATTTTTAGGAGATGTAAACCAAAGTTCTGTTATAGATGATGAAGATATAGAAATAATGCAAGAATATTTAATAAAATTAAAAGATGTAACATTATTAGAACAGGCAGACATGAACAGTGATAGTAAATTAAGCATAATAGATTTATCATTATTAATAAAACAACAAAAAGAATGCCCATATGATAAAAATAATGTAACAAATATAACATTATGGTCAGCAGTACCAATGGTTTCAAAAGAATTGTTGCAAAAACAAGGAGTCACAACAGGTGGAGAAGGATGCCAATGGCCAATTGGAATGGCTATAAGCAAAGATGGAAAATTGTTATTATATGGAACAGATGTAGGTGGAGTTTATCGTTCAGAAGATGGGGGTCAAAACTGGAAGCAATCAAATGCAGGATTACAGTCAAGAGGAGTAGGAGCGTTTTCAATAGACCCTAAAAATCCATCATATGTTGTTGCTGTTGGAATAAATAGCTCACCATTTAATACAAATGGACTTTATATTTCAGAAGACGGAGGAAAATCATGGAAATTTACTAAAATGATGTTAGTAAAAGGACATAGAGATGTAAGGGAAGCAATAGCATATGATGAATCGTCATATAATCAAGAAAAAAATAGATGTATGGTTGCATATTGGTCAACAGCATATGAAACAGAGGACAATTATCTAGAAGAAAACGAAAAAGGCTTATACAAAACAACAGATGGTGGCTATACGTGGAATCTTGTAAATAATTATTTAAGTGATGGAACAATAAAAATAAATCCATACACAGGAGATGTATATGTTTCAAGAAAAGATGGAATATATTATAGCTCAGATAAAGGAGAAAGCTTTGAAAAAATAGTAGATGCCATTGTTACAGGATTTGATTTGACATCACAAAAAGATCAAAAAATAAATGTTTATTACTGCAATAATGAAGGCGCATATATTTCAAAAGATGGAAGAAATTTTGATAAAATACAGTCAAGTTCATATCCAACAAAAGGACCAATGAACATAAAAGTAAGTCCAATCAATTCAAATAAAATGTTGTTAATAGATAGACAGGGAACATATCAAAATTATCCATATTACAGCATTGATGGTGGAAAAACATGGAAAAATTCAACATTATCAGATGAATTAAGTTTTATGCCTTATAATAACAGAATGAGCATTCCTATGTGGAGTACTGTTGATGAAAACAAAGTTTGGATACATACACAAGGAGATTATGCAAGTTCAAGTACTGATAGCGGAAAAACTTTTGAATGGGACAGCAACGGAATTACAGGAATTTTAAGTGGAGGAAATGTTCATTACAATGTATATAACCCAGACATTATATATTTTGGTTCACAAGATTATGATGGATGTGTTACAACAGATGGTGGAAAAACTTGGAAATATGTTGGTATGTCCGGATATAGATGGGGCGGTTTCTGCTATGGCGGATATGCAGTAGACGAAAATACGTATTTTGTTGGAGTATCAGATGCATGGCATAATCCAAGAAAATTGAAAATCACATTTGATGGTGGAAAAACAATTGTAGATACAGGAATGTATTTTACAAAAGAAAATATAAATGCAGGAATAGAATCATCATACCAGTCACCAACAAATCCAAAAGTATTATTTGCATGTGACTTAAGAAGCGAAGATGGAGGACATACTTGGGCTAAAATGAATGGATGTATAAATGTTTATACACATAATCCAAAAGGTCAAAAAGAATTATATGGAATGGATGAAACAGGCAAATATGTTGTGACCTCTTATGATGATGGAAAGACTTGGGAAAAAGTAAATAAAACAGAATTTATTCCAAATCCAAAATATGAGTCTGCACACATATTAGATGTTGCATATGACTGGAAAAACAAGGTAGCATATGTAGCATGTGAAGGAGGATATCTATATAAAACATCAACAAAAAACGGTAGTGTAGAATGTGTATTAAATAGATATGTTGATGAATATAAAAGAGCTCCTGTAAACTTAAAAGGTGGTTATAGTATTTCTAAAGTTGCAATTGACCCAATAGACCCAAATATCATTTATTGTGGTGGTGCTGGAAATACATTCTTAAATGACTGTGCATTATATCGTTCAGTTGATGGAGGAAGGTCTTTCCAAGTTATAACAAGTAATACAACAAATTCTATTGTAAAACAAGGAAGACAGGGTGGTTTTGAAACTAATTCTTTAGAGGTTAATCCTAAAACAGGTGAATTACTATTTGCAGGTGGATGTTTTGGAATTAGTAAATTATCACCTCCATATAAATTAGACAATAAATAGATTATTTTAGAAAAAATATATTATATAGCAAATTTGAAAAATTCTTTTAAAAAATGACACATGCTAAAATTAGCAAAATGTGTCATTTTTTTGAGTGTTAGCCTTGATAAACAATATATAAGAGAGTATAATGTTAACCGTAGTTAACAAAAATAAAAGGAGAAAAAATAATGATGTCAAAATCAATAGTGATACCGAAAGACAAGAAAAATTAGCAATGGTATAATTTACTTTTGAACAAGTATTATCAATTCAAGCAGAACAAGTAAATGGAAAAAGTGTAGATACAGAAACAACAACATCACAATTTTCAAAAGCAATGCCAGAAAATAATCTATTAGAAGACATTATTCCGATTGATAAGAAATTTAAGGTGTGTTGATTTTTCTGATTTGAATAAAAATGAGTAGAGTAGGGGGAAAAAGCCATATGTTTAATGTTGTATATTTATATTTAATATAATTATTTTATATATAAAAAGAGCTTTAAAAAAATTTTGTGCAAAGATTTTACAAAATAAAATTTACTTCAAATTTATAATAAAAAATTTTTAAGATTAAAAAATAAAACTAAAAAAATTATTGTATTTGAAATTTTAAAATTTATAAAATTATAAATTAAATATTTTAAATTTATAGAATTTTTTAAAACGAACATTTGTTAATTACAAATTTTAATGTTTGATTTTGAATTTATATATATTTAATTATTATAATTCAAACTTACGAAAATCAATTTTAAGCCAATTTAAATATTATATAATAAATTATATGAATTAAATATTAAAACGCCTTAAAATTGATTCTCGTAAGCCATTATTTTGAACATTTTATAGATATTTTAGTATTTACATATAATTATAAAAATTACATATTATATAATGAAAATTTTTATAAACAACTTAAATAAATCCAAATTTAATATTTAGATGAATAATTTGTTGGTTAGCATTTTGTCAAAATACTGATAATTCTAGTGTTTAGGGATTTTTTATAGAAAAAATATATAATTATATGGATATACTAAAAACATCAAAAATAGCTCAAAAAAGCGACGCACGAGAATCGATTTTAAGACGTTTTTATTTTTAAGGCTTATAGTTTGTTGTTGATAAAATATGGCAAATATAGAGAAATAGGCATTTTGGAGATTTTTGAAAAAATTTATATAAAATATAATATTAAATAAAAATTATTGAATAATAAAATTAAATTTTAAATAGAAAAATTATTTAGATGTAAAATTATAAAGATAAATTATAAAAATGGTTTAAAATTGATTTTAGAAACAAATATCTGGGACTAGACTAACATTATTACAAATAATAAATAATAAAGTAATAATGTTAGTCAAAAGATCGTTAATAAATTATGAATTGCAATAAATTGGCAGGTAGGACTCTGAAAGGGGTTCTATTATTTTACTCCTATTCCTTATTGCGCAAAACTTTGATAATACAAACCAAATGTAATGCGTTTTTATGCACAATGGAATACATATAAAAAGTGAATTATATTTTTATAACAACATATACAATTTAGTATATGTCGTTTGTAGAAAAAAATCTTTA
>ERZ1673743.549-NODE-549-length-55893-cov-14.958111_pt1 | contig 55893 bp, 47 predicted proteins | sample MGYA00580197_ERZ1673743 | MGnify/ENA primary metagenome ERZ1673743 (study PRJEB41218, sample SAMN15661795) | gut metagenome | host: Homo sapiens | place: Canada: London | collected 2015-08-20/2019-03-30 | study: EMG produced TPA metagenomics assembly of...
GCAGAATTCTTCTCGTTCGGCACCAACGACCTCACTCAGATGACCTTCGGCTTCTCGCGCGACGACGCTCCCAAGTTCCTCAAATACTACAAGGAACACGGCATCATCAAGGTCGATCCGTTCGAAGTCCTCGACCAGGAAGGCGTCGGCCAGCTCGTTGAGATGGGCGTAAAGAAAGGCCGTTCGACCCGTCCCGACCTCAAGGTCGGCATCTGCGGCGAACACGGCGGCGAACCCTCGTCGGTTAAGTTCTGCGCCAAGCTCGGCATGAACTACGTCAGCTGCTCGCCATTCCGCGTGCCCATCGCCCGCGTCGCCGCGGCCCAGGCTGCTATCGAAGACTAATCCTTAGTCTGAAATCAGAAATTTAACAAGGTAGCGATTTCAGGATATTGAAATCGCTACCTTTCTTAATCTACAGATAGATATGTCAGAAGCTGAAATGAATTCATATCGGTTTAATTCCGGAAAGGAGCCTTCCGACGAAATGCTGGAGCAAATAATGCGCGAAGTCGCTGAAGATGCGAAAAAAAGCAACGAAGAAGCTGCTAACAGGCATTTTGAGGATATGTGTGAGAAGATGAAGATGGACCAAGAGAAATGGGCCAACCGCATAAATAATGTAAAGAATGGCCACAACTGAACATAAACCGGAACTGATTATCATTGCCGGACCAAATGGCTCAGGTAAGACATCTGTTACCCAACGATTTCTCCATCATGAGTGGGCAGATGGTACGATTTATATTAACCCTGACCAAATAGCAAAAGATTTGTTTGGCAACTGGAACGACAAGGCTGCGGTTTTGAAAGCGGCTGACTATTGCGCAGAACTCCGCGAAAAATGTTTGACCGAGAAAAAAAGCTTTGTTTTTGAAACAGTCTTTTCTGCTCAAGACAAGATTGATTTTGTGATACGGGCAAAAGAAGCAGGTTTCTTCATTAGACTTTTTTTCATCTCGACGGCGAATCCTGCAATCAACGCTTCACGCATCGCAAATAGAGTTATGAAAGGTGGCCATGACGTTCCAATTACAAAAATTATTTCACGATATTATAAGTCCATACGAAATTGCAAAACTGTTGCATCAATAATCGACCGTCTATATGTCTATGATAATTCCGTAGAAAATGTTGATGCTCGAGCTTTGTTTCGCCTCTCTGACGGCCAAATTGCTAAACAATATACATCCGATATTCCGGAATGGGCTATAACCATTCTTAAATATTAGCTATGAATCTGAACGAAATCGACAAGTTGAGCATCGAAAAGGCAAAGGAATTATTTGCCTCCAAGAAAGTATATGATATTGAAGTGGGTACTACAGCCGGCCTCCAAGCAATTCATCGTGCATTATTCGATGGACTTTATCCTTTTGCCGGCGAAATTCGCAAACTCAATATTTCGAAAGGTGGTTTTCGTTTCGCGAACTCACTATATATCATTCCTGCTCTCGAAGCTATTGAAAAGATGCCCGAGTCAACTTTTGAGGAAATCATCGCCAAATACGTTGAGATGAACATTGCGCATCCGTTCATGGAAGGAAATGGACGGGCGACACGCATCTGGCTCGACATGATGCTCCGCCGTTCGCTTGGCAAAGTCGTAGACTGGCGCAAAATCACTCGTGAAGCCTATATGCAGGCCATGGAGCGCTCTCCAATCAACGACCTCGAACTTCGTTTCCTTCTTCAAGATGCCTTGACTGTGGAAACCGATAACCGCGATGTCATTTTCCACGGCATCGATCAGTCCTACTATTACGAAGGCTACGAACCGGAGTAAAATATTCGAATAACGATGTTTTTTAATAATAAGATTGGTATTCGTATTTCTGATGGTATACGGCGAAACAGAATTACGAGCAATCAGAGACCTAAATAAATTTCATCTGATATATCTTTCATATGAACCTATTGCTTTTTTACATGGAATCCGTGTAGATAATGGAGTAGTAATATCCGTTAATCAAACCATGATAGAGATATCAGTGATCAAATACCTCACAATTCAAAAATTTATATTGAAATATATTTCTGAATACTATAGGAACCATCAATAATCAATGACAATGTAAACCATCTATGAATGCCAGACAGATTAAAAGAATAAGAAATCAAAAAGAATAATATTGTCCAATACCAGATTTTATAGTCTGTCATTACTAGTAAGAGTAGGGTAAGATAAAAAATAACGTTAAAGCTTCATTTATTTATTAAAAAAATTTGTTGAATATTATATAATTATTAACTTTGCTCACGGGAAAAATTTATTGACCTTAAATATAATATCATTATTTTATGAAAACATTTTTTCAATTAGTTGCCTTTATAATTGCTCTAATAATGGCTGGGCAAGATATATCGGCCTTTCAGTTTATTTTCAGGACACTTGATTTACCGGAAAATGAAATAGTAACCGGAGACGTTTTAAATTCTAAGTTCGAGAATAATGCAAACATTCAGGGGTTTGATGTTGTTAATATAGGCTTCGGTACTTCACAAAATCAAAAAACTGGTTTAAAATTTGCATATGATTATGCGTACGGCGACGCCTCTATCAGAATCAAATTAAATACAGGTAATCGGGTTATAGAAACAATTAAACTTGCTCAAGATTCGTATGGTGGATATTTTACAATAAACGGAAAGAAAACGGATGCCAATAATTGTATTTATCCGAATACTCCATTATCGGTAATAGACATTGTCTTTCATCGCAATGCTGAAGCTCTGACGGCTTCTGCATATCTTGTTAATGTTACACTATATGACAAAGAGAATACAGGAGCCGAACTCTTACCTGCATATCTAACATATTTTGATTTTACTCAGGTAGAATCGAGTAGGGCATATGTAAATCCGGGACAAAAAGTAACAGCTATATCTCAAGGAGCTGATAATGTTAAGATTATATATGCGGATCAGGAAATAGTATCGTCAACTTCCGGTATTGTGGATTTTTATCCTGGTTCAGATGGAATTTATACGATAGTCGCATCGAATTCGAACGGTGATACTTTACGTAACGATTATGAGATAAATGTATCTGATAGAAAACCGGCTCAAGGATCAATTGTAACTCCAGCGGATGCAGTTATTGATGGTGGATACTATCTTATTGGTGGAAATAGTAATTATTTAGGTTGTATGACACAAAATCTTCAACTTAAATTTTGTGGTACATTTTCAGATGGCGGGATAACATTTAATAATGATATGCTTTTGGTAAAAGCCGTTCGAAATGGAGATAAATGGTATTTCCAGACATCAGAAAATGGAGAAGGAATTGTTAACAATAATGGGAAAATAGGTTTAGGTAAGGCTGATCCTCTTGAAATTGAACAGTTTGACAATAATCATTTTATTATTAGACAAAATGGTTTAAGACTTGTATCTTTAAATAAGGATCAATTTTCATGGGTGGATGAAACAGATTCCGAAATACAAGAAACAGGTTTATTTATGAATAAAACAAAGCTTTATACTTTGTCGCGGAGTGTCGGGGATGATTGTGTGGCGAAAACGTCGTTTGATACTTGGCAGAATGGGGAAGCTATGTATGCTGTCGGAAATGTAGAGGTTCAGCTTCCGGCTGATACTCCTTTAGGCAAATATTATCTTTATTGTGGTGGTAGGCGTCTTGCTGAGTTTGTTGATGGCGTTGCCGAGGCAAATCTGCCCGCAACCTCCGGCGCGGCGCTGACAATAGTTTGCGAAGATAATGGCTACGTCAAAGGCGTAACTACCTTGAAAACTAACGCATGGGAGGAAGTTGCAAATGTGTCGTTCGTAAAAAATATATCGTCAAATTATCGTCTGCATTATGACGAGCAAAATCGTCGTGTGAATGTGTACATACCTCTTACATTGGATGCTGAAATTGAATACAGCCACACTGCGGAAGTAAAGTGTGTAGAATATCCGCAAGCTTCGATAATAACAGAAGGGGGACATCCGGTAGTATTTATACCTAATTATCTGACTAATGTCAATATGGCAGATGTCCAAGGTATGACTTTAGACCCGATAGATGTTGAAGTTACTCCGCTCATCTATGCCGCAGAACCTCAGACCATAGCACGCTCCACGGAATATTCAACCGGTTTCGTCCGTGGTCAGACAACAACGCATCATTATGAATTTTCTATCGGTAACGTTTCGGCCGTTGATTCCATTATTAACGATACGTTCGTTGCGACATATTATACAATCGAAGGCCGACGTCTTACGGGTGAACCGACAAATCCCGGTATCTATATCAGGTGTTCGGGCACCGATGTATCGAAGATAAGGATTCAATAATTATCACAGATATTAACCCAAAAAGCAGCGGCCTCGAAATGACCGCTGCTTTTTGGGTTAATATATTGAGTTTTCCCGGATAGTTTTAATTATAATTGTGTCCGAAATTATATCTATTTACGGCTGAGAATTTAGAATCGCAAAGTTAATATAATCTATATTATGTAAAATCGCTTTACGCTAAATTTCGTTAGCATTATTTATTTATATAATCAGGAGAAGTGTTCAAAACTCCGAAGGTTTATTGCAAAATATCACCGTACTTTAAACAGATGTAAATGAATATTAATTAAAGATGGCGTAATTCCTGAATTATTTGACTTATAGGCCGTATCATTTGCGGGGAACCCAGGGGTGCCGGATGTATTCGGGATGAGGCTGTGTGCATAGCTCTTTGGCCGGCACTCCACCGACTACTGCGTCTGGTTTTACACTTTTGACAACGACTGCTCCCGCACCTATGCAGGCTCCGGATCCTACTTCGGCGTCATCGACAATGCTGACTCCGGGGCCAATGTAAACACTGTCGCCTATTTTTGCGGCCTGACCGGGAAGGTTTGAGCCGATGGTTGTGAACTGGCCGATATTCACATTGTTGCCGATGATGGCATTGCGGTTTATGACTGTGCCGAAGCAGTGCTGTATATAGAAGCCGTAGCCTATGATGGTCCGGGGCGGTATGAGCAATCCGTAATGCTTTTTGTAGCGCCCGAGCATGAGTTTGGTCAGCGGATACATCCAGCCCCGATGCTGTGACAGTCTGAACCATATTGAAAAGCCCATGCTTGTACGTGTAAAGCTGCCGAGCCAAATGCGCAAAAGGTTGTCAATTCGGCCATTATGGCGGTATGCGTCGGATTTGATCAATTCGATGCAGTCGCTGTACGATGTCGGAACGGGTATGTCGACCTCGGACCCTGATATGGTCTCTTTTCTATATTCCATGGCAAATCTTTGTGCAAATGTAGTTATTTTTAGCAGATTGGAGAAGTTATGAACAATAACTTTTTAAAAATTCGTATCTTTGCAGAAATTTTTTAGAATTAGACTGTGTCAAGAAAACGTAAACCCTACCCTCTGATCGAGGGTGTAGAAATTACCGGCATAGCCGCCGAAGGCAATGCGATAGCCCGGGTAGACGATGTCGTTGTTTTTGTACCTTATGGCGCGCCAGGCGACATCGTTGATATTCAGATAACCAAAAAGCGCCGCAACTATGCCGAAGGTCGTATCGAGCGTGTGGTTTCCCCCGCTGCATGTCGGATTGTGCCGAAGTGTTCGCATTTCGGTATCTGTGGCGGCTGTCGCTGGCAGCATATACCCTACTCTGTTCAGCTTGAGAGCAAGCAGAAGGTCGTGTACGACGCTCTGACGCGCATCGCGAAAGTCGAGCTTCCTGAAATTTCACCGATTCTCGGTTCGAAAAATGTATGGGAGTACCGCAACAAAATGGAATACACCTTTTCGAACAAACGTTGGCTCACAAAAGAGCAGATGGAATCTGCAGAAACCTTCGAATCGCGCGACGGGGCCGGATTCCATATACCGGGGGCGTTCGACAAAGTGCTCGATATCGACATATGTCATTTACAGGACGATCTTGGGAACCGTATCCGTAAGTTTATCAAAGAGTTCGCAATCGGTAAAGGCTATTCATTCTACGATCTGCGCGAGCAGCACGGGCTCATGCGCACTATCATGATACGCATCGCCTCCACAGGAGAAGTGATGCTTGTAGTATGCTTCGGCGAAGATAATGCCGCTGCCATAAAGGATGTGATGGATGCAATACAGGAGCGATTCCCGGAAATTACCTCGTTGCAGTATGTCGTGAATCTGAAAGCGAATGACACTATCGCCGATCAGGACGTAGTCCTCTACAGCGGGCGACCGTACATCGAAGAAGAGATGGAAGGTCTGCGGTTCCGCATCGGTCCGAAGTCGTTTTACCAGACCAATTCCCGTCAGGCTTACGAGCTATACAAGGTTGCGCGCGGTTTTGCAGATCTTCACGGCGACGAACTTGTATATGATCTCTATACCGGGACAGGAACGATCGCCAACTTTGTCAGCCGTATGGCCTGTCATGTGATCGGCATAGAGTATGTGGAGGATGCCATAAAGGATGCGCGCATCAATTCGGAAGCAAACGGAATCGCCAACACCGAGTTCTATGCCGGCGACATGAAAGATGTGCTGACCGATGATTTTATAGCCGCGCACGGGCGCCCCGACGTCATGATAGTCGATCCCCCAAGGGCCGGAATGCATTCCGATGTTGTAAATGTGATACTGAACGCAGAGCCGGGTAGGATCGTCTATGTCAGCTGTAATCCGGCGACACAGGCGCGCGACCTCGCGTTGCTCGATGCCAAATACCGTGTGACGGCTGTGCAGCCGGTGGATATGTTTCCCCACACCCACCACGTCGAGAATGTGGTCAGGCTTGAGCTGAAAGAGAAGAGTTGAAATAGGCCGGATTGTCGGTGACTTCCTTTCCGACAAACCCGGGCCGTGTGAACTCCGTCTCAGGCGAGGGCAGCTCGATTTCGGCAACAACCAGAGGCGCAAGACGTCCGTGAAACTCATCGACTTCCCAGCACAGTCCGTCAGAAGCGCCTACATAATAGCGCGTCTTGTCGATGATACCACCCTCGCAAAGCGGCAGCATCTCGACTGCCTTGACCGGATCGATCTCAAACTCCCACTCGTCGCGCACGGCTCCATGGTTGCGGCCCTTGATGGTGATACAGGCTTTGTCGCCGATAATTCTCACGCGCACGGTGCGGTCAGGGTCGCGGTTGAGATATCCCTGCCGGATACGGATGCTCGACTCGGCAAGCTCTTTATATGAACTGTCGTTTATTAAAAATTTTCGTTCGATTTCTTTACCCATTCTGATTAAATTGAAATATCACGCAAAGATAAGAAACAAATTCGAAATGTGGCGAAAGCTACTGTCTGTTTTGATGCTGTTTTGTGCCGTGTCAGCGGCCTATGCGGCTGACGGATACTTTGTGCGCGGTATCGTGCGCGATTCCGTCACGATGGAGCCATTGCCATACGCTTCGGTGCTAATCCCCGGATCGGCGACCGGCGCAGTTGCCGACAGCAAGGGTATTTTCGAGATATCTGTACCATCTAAAACAAAGGCTCTGATCATCACCTGCATGGGGTATGAGAAGAAGACTCTTCCGCTGAAGCGCGACCGCTATAATATGTATGTGGCATATATGATTCCGTCGAGCACCGAGCTCAACGAAGTTGTCGTGCGCAAGCAGAAATATTCGAAGAAGAATAATCCGGCTGTCGACTTTCTGAACCGAATAAAAGATCAGGCGTCGCTGACCGATCCGCGCCGCAATCCTTATTACAGCTACCGCAAATACGAGCGCATAGTAATGGGCCTTAACGATTTCAGCGTTGACGACCATCAGTCGATGATGCGGCGAATGCCCGAACTGGCTCAACACGTCGATACGTCCGAAGTCTCAGGCAAGCCGTATCTGAGCTTTCTTGTCAAGGAAAAGACAGCCGATGTCTACTACCGCAAGTCGCCGGGGGATGAGAAGGAAATAGTCGAAGGCATGCGAGCCGAAGGTATCGACGACTTCGTGGACCCGGCATCGATGCGAATTTTTCTCGAAGACATCATGCGGGAAATCAATTTGTACGACAATGACATAACTCTGCTGCAGAACAGGTTTGTAAGTCCGCTTTCACGGATCGCCGCCGATTTCTACAAATTCTATCTTACTGACACCGTGCAGGTAGGCGACGAGAGGTGCATCGTGCTGTCGTTCTATCCCCATAACCATGCAGCTTTCGGCTTCATAGGCCATGTATATGTGCCCGAGGGCGATACCACCATGTTTATCAAGCGCGTGGAGATGAAGATACCGCGCGATATCAACCTTAACTTCATCGACAACCTCTACATAACCCAGACATTCGACCGCGCACCCGACGGTTCACGTCTGATCACGTCTGACGAAATGACCGTAGAGCTGAGCCTTGTCGGCAAGAAGCCCGGGATGTATCTTAGCCGCAGATCGGCCTACGGCGACCATTCATTCGACACCATCGCCGACTCCGTCTTCTCCGGCGCTGCTCCGTCGACCGTCCTCGCCGATGCCTCGGCACGCGACGATTCATATTGGCGCCAGGCCCGTCTGACCGCCATAAAACCCGGCGAGAATGCCGTAGGAAAGCTGATGGAACGTCTGCGGGGCATACCTCTGTACTACTGGGGCGAAAAAATAGTGAAAGTTCTGTTTTCAGGCTATATCATGACAGGTAATCCGAGCAAATTCGACGTCGGCCCCGTCAATGCGATGATGAGTTTCAATTCAACTGAAGGCACACGCTTGCGTCTCGGAGGAATGTCCACCTCGGCTCTGTCCAAGCGATGGTTTACCCGATTCTACGGTGCATACGGCTTCAAGGATCACAAATGGAAATACGGCGCCGAGGTCGAATATTCATTTATCGATAAAGACTATCACTCGCGTGAGTTCCCGGTCAAGTCGCTGCGCCTCACATCGTCATACGACATCGAACGCCCCGGGCAAAACTATCTGTTCACGACCGCCGACAATATCGTACTGTCGCTCAAGCGCCTCGACGATGACCGCATAGTGTACAAGCGCCTCAACGAATTGCGCTACACTCTCGAGACAAGCTATAATTTCACTTTCGGCCTTACCTTGGCAAACATCCGGCGCGAAGCAGCGCCCGTGATGCCCTTTGTCGACGGCTACGGGAACACCTACTCACACCTCAACGAAAACAGCGTTGAACTGCTTCTGCGATATGCACCCGGCGAGAAATTCTTTCAGACGCGCTCCTACCGCATTCCGGTCAATCTCGACGCTCCCGCCATTACCCTGCGCCATACCTTCTCCCCCAAAGGATTCGGCGGCTCGCGCTACGCGGTGAACGTCACCGAACTCGACATCGCCAAGCGCTGGTGGTTCTCAGCCTTCGGCTATCTCGATACCTATATCGGAGCCGGCCATGTATGGTCACGGTCATCGTTCCTCAACCTGCTGATTCCTAATGCCAATCTGTCGTATATAATACAACCGCAGAGTTTCGCGCTGATGAATCCGATGGAATTCATCAACAGCTCCTATGCCTCCTTCGACATCACTTACTGGGCGAACGGTGCGATTTTCAACTACATACCTTATCTGAAAAAACTTAAGCTCCGCGAAGTCTTCGCTTTCAGAGGCATCTGGGGTCATCTTGCCGACCGCGACAATCCTGACTGTGACCCGTCGCTGCTCCGCTTCCCTGCCGACGCCGGCCTCACGCACCTCACCCACGGTCCCTATATGGAAGCTTCTGTCGGCATCGAAAATATCTTCAAAGTTCTGCGTGTCGATTATGTCTGGCGCCTCAACTACCGCAACGTTCCCTACAAAATCGACCGCAGCGGCATCCGTATCGCCGTCCACGTCACCTTCTGATTTTCTGAAGATACGCAATTCGTTACGATATTGTGATGTTTCACGACAGGCAGAGAAGTACCAGTGAAGTTATGGCGAGGGTGAGACCTGCGACGCTTATGGGGATAATGGCTCGGCGGATTGTCTTGCGCTGGGCCTCGGTGAGAGTGCGTTTGCCGTCGGGCGCTGACGGCGATCCGCCCCCAGTGGATTTATTGCGCCGGAAGTAGCTCATTGCCAGAATGAGACGAACGAGGGCGCCGATGACCAGAAGCCCGATGCTGATGTCGAGCAATATGCTGCCGATTGAGTATAGTTCCATGTCGATACTTTTTTATTGAAACAAATCACGGGGATATTTGTTAGAACTTTATAGTTGAATTTAATCGTCACATTATAATGAAAAACTTTCTGGTAAAGGCCTACAACGTTCTTTATGCTTATTTCAACCTGACGCCTTATCTTGTCTCGCAGCAGGAAGCCGAGCAGTCGATCCGTGAAGGTGTCTCGTTCAGAGGCACGAACATGCTGATTCTGATCCTCGCGATTCTGATCGCTTCGCTGGGCCTTAACACGAATTCGACGGCAGTGATTATAGGTGCGATGTTGATCTCTCCGCTAATGGGGCCGATCATCGGCATCGGCTTAGGTGTAGGAATACAGGATTTCGAACTTCTCAAGAAGTCGCTGCGCAACCTGCTGATGGCAGCGGCTTTTTCAGTGGTTGCCTCGACCATTTACTTCCTCATATCTCCCGTAAGCGAAGGCCACAGCGAACTGCTGGCGCGCACGCAGCCTACAATCTACGATGTACTGATCGGATTCTTCGGCGGCGGCGCAGGCATAGTGGCTATCGGTTCGCGTTCGAAAGGCAATGTGATACCGGGTGTGGCGATTGCAACGGCTCTGATGCCGCCGCTATGCACGGTCGGCTACGGCCTGGCCACATTTCAGATGCACTATTTCTTCGGCGCGCTGTATCTGTTTCTGATCAATTCGATTTTCATCTGCCTCGCGACATTTATAGGCGTAAAGATGATGAAGTTCAAACCTGCGGCGGCGATCAATCCGGAGAGAGCCAAAAAGGTGCGCCGGCTTGTATATATTATTTCGATACTCTGCCTGCTTCCGAGCATATATCTGACCTACATGATGCTGTGCCAGTCACGATTCGAGATCAATGCGCAGCGTTTTGTGGAGAATGCATGCCGCTTCGAGTCGACGCACGTACTTGCAAGTGACGCAAAATGGTCGCGCAAGAACAAAACAATCAGTATTACTCTGATCGGGACGCCGCTGCCTGAGGATTCGCTTAATCTTGCGCTTTCGTCGCAGTTGCCCTATTACGGGCTCCAGGGTGCCAAGCTCAACATCATTCAAGGCAGTGCGGCACTTTCGTCGCAGGCGCAGACCGGCTCGGTAAAGGATATTTACGAACTTAGTCAGGCGGCAATAGTAAGCAAGCAGGCTACGATAGACTCGCTGCACCAGGTCATCGATAATATCCGTACGACAGATTCCATCGCAGGCAGCCTGATCCCCGAACTGAAGGTAATTTTCCCGCAGGTCAGTGCCGTGGCTGTTTCAAGAAGTATCTTTGCGCAGGCGGCCGACCAAAAACTCGACACGCTCAACGTGGCTTTGGTCAGCTTTACCGAAAATGTATCGGCCGCGCGCAAGGAGGAGCTTGCACGCTACCTGGCCGCACGTCTGCGTCTGCACGACATCGAGATTGTGGAAATCGCGCACCGCAAGACAGTTGAAAGCGCCGTGAAGTGATCAGCGGCGCCTGTAGAGTTTTGTGTACAGCATTCCGACCAATAATGCGCCGCCAACGATGTTGCCGAATGTCGACATGGTCAGATTGCGCAACAGCTGCCAGACGGTAATGTCGGCTCCGGCCCACATGCCGCAGGGGATGAAGAACATATTGGCAATGCAGTGCTCGAATCCAAGGGCGACGAAAGCAGCGATCGGAATCCAGATGGCGAAAGTTTTCTGGCCGAATGTACTCAGGCCGAGTGTGAGCCACACAGCCAGACAAACGCACCAGTTGGCCCCTACTCCGCGCAGAAATATCTGATGCAGCGGAAGGCTGGCTTTCGCGACGGCGATATTCCGTATAGCCGTCGAATAGGGCGCGGAATCGACGAGACCCGCTTGAATGACAAGCAGATAGGTGAAAAGCAGCGCGCCGATGAAATTGCCCGTCCAGACCATGGCCCAGTTAGTTACCATACGCGACGGACTTACGTTGCCGTGCGCCACACCGGGAATCAAGACGGCGTTGTTGCCTGTGAAAAGCTCACCGCCGAACATTACGATCAGGAAGAGCCCGACCGGGAACGACAGAGCCGACAGCAACTTGCCGATAGCCGGATTTGCCGCCGAGACTCCGGGAACGCCCGAGCCGAGATAGAGCGACAGGCAGCCCCCGAGGGCTATGAATGCACCGGCCATGACCGACAGTACCATGGTGCGTGTGGCCGAACGTGATGTTTTCGCTACGGACGCTTTCAGGGCCCGTTCTACAGCTTCGTACTGCATCAGACGGGTATTACAAGCATCGGGATGTCGGCGTGGAACAGGAGACGGTGGGCGATTCCCGGGTTAAACATTCGTGTGAGGACATTCTTGCGTCGGTTGGGTACGACTATGAGGTCGAAGTCGCGGTCCTTCTGCAGTTTCTCAAGTTCGTTGATCGCGTTTTTGGGAGAAATCGGTATGTTTTCGAAGGTATAGTGCTCGAATTTCTTACTGCAGTACTCGCTAAGAGCCAATGCGGCCGGCCCGGCACCCTTGTCGGTGAAGCGGTGGCGTGTGGGAATGTGGACGATCGTCACCCGCGAGCGGGCATATGAGAAATATCTGTAGAGGGTGTCCATGGCGAGAATGTCTTCCTGGTCGAGATTGCTGAAGAATAATATGTTGCGCGGCGACGAGTTGAAATCGAGGTTGATGTTTTCGGGAATAGTCAGCACTGAAAAACGGCTTTCGTCGAGCACTTCGGCTGTGACGCTGCCGATCATGTCCTTTTCTTTGGTCGAGGCGCTTCGGGTCCCCATTACGACCAGAAACGGCGGTTTGTCTTTGGCGTAGGCTATTATGGCATCCTCAGGTACGCCTTCGGCGATGACGTGGTTGAATTTTACCACAGGAAGACTTCCCGATTTCATCTCTTCGCGGATCCTGCGCTGGAACCGTCCCATTTCCTCCCTGGCGTCGCTTATAAGTTGCTCAACTGCATCGGCCGATGCGATTTCGTATGTGAGATTATCGCTCAACTGTACGTTTGAGCTGACGTGCGGGTCGATGTATGCGTGGAAGAATGTGATGTCGACTTTATGTGCAGCCGCGATGCGGACGGCTATACATGCTGCCAGATATGAATAGTCGCTGAAGTCGACCGGCACGATTATGTTGTGTGATTCGTCCTTGGCGACGGCATGGCCGTTGCTGAACAGTTCGGGATTCTCGATGATGCGGAGCGCCAGCGGCAGATCGTCCTCGGCTATGCGCAGGCGGACACCCGACGACACCTCGGGCTGCTCGAGATTTACGTTCTGCAGTACGACGTTGATACCTTCGGCTTCGAGAAGCGATTTCACGGCCAAAGCATGGTCGTAAGTGTGAATAGCTACGGTGATCAGTCTCATATAGCGGCAGTTAAATTGTATATTATGAAGCAAATGCACTGTTCAGCGGTATTAATATACCGTCACAGCGCATTTGCTATGTCTTGGAGACGTACAAATATGGAGGCTTGTTATTGAGCCTCCTGCTCCTTCAGGATCTCAACGGCCATGTCGTAGATCGTAGTGTCGTCGAGAACTACGATGCCGCCGTCAGGGCCCGGTTCGATGTGTACACCGATGTTCTTGCCGCAGTCATAGTTGCTGCCGCCGAAATAGTTTCGTACCGTCTGGACTGTTGTATTGAGTTTATCGGCAATTCTATGCATCGATCCGTCGGGCAGACTGTCCTTGAGCCGACGGAGCTCGTTGAAGGTGATTGTCTTTGACATAATTGTAGCGGTTTAAGGGTTTATGTTGGGTTTTACGGGGGATAAAATTAGAACATAATTTTCAAATAAACAACTTTAGTAGTTAAAAAGTGAATATGTTATTAAACATACACTTGAGATGCTCTATTTATTCCATTGATAATCCTAATATTGCAGATAGATGAACGGTACAAGGTCGCTTGAGCGAGCCTGAATGACAAAAAAGATCACTGCTGCGAGGAGAAGACCCTGCGCTGCAAGCGGCATGGCCGTATATGTGCGGGCGAACGAACCGGTCCAGCGCGTCGGCGCGAAATGCATGACCAGACCCGCGAACATCGCCAGAACGATCATCATGTATGCCTGGACAAACTGAGGCGCCACGGCGGCATGGAAATCACCGAATATCTGGCCGCCTATTTCGGCGAGTGTCTGCGGTGAGCTCGCGCGGAAGATCGTGAAGCCGATAACTGTGAGGATGAATGTCACCGACACGTTGAATGCCTTTGCCGGCAATGTGTCTTTCAGCCATTCAGGTGTTCGCCAGGTCGACTTTATGGACTTGTGCGCCGCAAGCAGACCTCCCTGGTACGCACCCCACATCAGATACATCCATCCGGCGCCGTGCCAGATGCCGCCGAGCACCATTGTTATGAAATTGTTGAGATATGTACGCGTTTTACCTCGGCGGTTGCCGCCGAGCGGTATGTAGAGATAATCGCGAAGCCATGTCGACAGGGAGATGTGCCAGCGGCGCCAGAATTCCGACGGGTTCTGCGACTTGAACGGTGCGTTGAAGTTCTGCTTGAACCGGTATCCCATCAGCAGGGCTATGCCGATGGCCATGTCGCTGTAGCCCGAAAAATCGCAGTAAATCTGGATGGTGAACCCGACACACCCTACGAGGTTCTCGAATCCGCTGTACAGCGTCGGATTTTCGAAGACGCGATTGACGAAATTGCCGCTCAGATAGTCGGCGATAATAACTTTCTTGATCAGTCCGATCATGATCAGAAACAGCCCCTCGCTGATCATAGCCTGAGTGGCAACGGGATTTTCCTTCACCTGCGGGAGCAGATCCTTGGCCCTTACAACAGGGCCGGCGAGAAGCGGAGGGAAAAATGTCAGCGCGAATGTATAGTGAAGCAGATTGCGCTCCGGTTCCATTTGTCGGCGGTAGACGTCGACAATGTAACTGATCGAGCGGAATGTTATGAACGAGATACCGGCCGGCAGCACGATGTCGAGTATGTCGAAGTCGAGTCCCCACATTCCGGCCCAGGTGGATGCAAGAAGGTTGAAATACTTGAAATATATCAGCATCCCGAGATTCATCACTACATTGAGCAGCACTATGCCCTTGCGCAGAATCGGTTTGCTGAGCCAGCCCAGCAGATTGCCCAGCAGATAGTCGCTCAGACAGATTCCGAGGAGAATGAAGCAGCATTCGGCGCTCGACTTGTAGTAAAAGAACAGCGAGAATGCTATCGTGGCAAGCATTTTGGCTGTCGGATGGTTGCGCAGCAGTTCGTAGACGCCCATGAAAGCCACGAAGAGCAACAGAAACAAGCCCGTGTTGAACAGCAGTGGTGACGCGGGGTCATAGGCCAGCACCTTGGTGATGGCGCTGAAGTCAAAGTTGTTAATTAAATCTGACATTTTGATCTTAGTGATCTGAGAGAAGAGGATTTATTATCTGAGTTGCTCAAGCAGAGCGTCGGTGAAGAGGTTGCCCTGGAGTCTGTAGCCCGACATTGTCAGGTGGATATGGTCGGTGTTGATGTTGCGGTCGGAGATCCATTTGTGCGACGAACCGGTCCCCCCGGCCACTTCGTACCAGTCGTATACCGGAATCGAATTGTCGCGGCCATAAGCCACGATGATGTCGCGCATACGCTTTACGTTGGCGTTGACCTGAAATGAGGTGCGCGCTTTGCGCCGGCGCCGGCGCCGCACCGTAGTCTTGCGGTGACATTCCTGCGGCGTGACAAGCAGCAGTTTTGCCTCGGGATTGGCCATTTTTAACTCCTTCACAAAATCGTCGACCGTGCGGCGGAATTCGCTGTCGGATATTTTGCCGAAAGCCTCGTTGGTGCCCAGACTGACTATTATCAGGTCGGGCTCGAACATTTCGGCTATGTCATTGGCTACATTCCCGACCATAGTGTAGCTTGAGAAGGCGGCTCCGTTGTTGCCTATCACATGGTAGGCGAGACCGGTCTCGCCCAGCGATGCGTTTATGCCGTGGATAGCTGTTCCGGCGGGAGCACGCAGGTTCAGATCGACACTACGTATATTGTAGGGAAATGATATCTTCAATCCCTTGTAGACGGGGCCGGCAGAGAAAGGAATGGGTTCGGCACCTTCTATAGCCGACATTATTTCGAGCGTGTCGCCGCTGTAGTAGACTGTCAGCGCGTCAAACATCTCTTCGGTGGTGACGCTAAGGTTGAAGGTGCGTCCGTAGGGCTGTATGGCTATGCCAGTGAAGCCCATGGCAGTCGGCCAAGGTAGTTTCAGCAACCGCGATTGGGTGAAGTTGTTTGACGACGTTATCTTATAGTCGACGGGCTGGTTAGTTCCGGCAAGCCTGAATGGTATAATGAGGCCGCGGCCGCGCAGATGATCGAATTCCTTGCCGAGACGGTTGCGTGTCACGGCGGTGCCCATGTCGGCCTGGAGGTGCGAGTCGCCGATATGAACAATGTTCACGGGGCATGAGTCGGCGGCAGCGAATACTTCGGCAAGATCCGACCAGTCATCTCCGTTCATCTGTATGTGGTTGGCGCCCAATTTTATATACTTCGGATAATTGACTGAAGCAAGGGCCGCTGCGTTGCCGGTCTCTACGGTCGGATTCTCGCGTGTCTCGCTTTGGTCGTCATCGGCGTATGTCGGCCACGGGCAAAAGGCCACGGCTGCGGCTACAAGAATGAGGGGAGGGAAAAGTCTATTCACTGATTGAGGTGTTTAGAGATTTTACAAAAATTTTGGCGAGCTCTCGTCCGCCTTTGTGGTTGAGATGAATGTAATCTGAATTGATCAGTCCGCGGTTGTGCCAATCGATGACGGCATTCTTGCCGCCCATGGCGCTGCGCGTGTCCCAGAAGAGCGTTCCGGTGGCACGTGCGGCCTCGCGCTGGGCTCGAACCATGGCCGGAGCTGTGGTCATGGATCCGACTTCAGTGCCCTGTTTCTGTCCGCGGTCGCCGATACCCATAAGCATGATGACGGCACCCGGATACGAAGCTCTGACGGCATTTACCACACGTCCCATCATCTTTCCGTATGAGCTGTAGTCGTTCTGTTCAGAAGTCAGGGCATTTATGCCGAATTCCAGAATGATAAGGTCGTAGTCGATATACTGGCGCATCTGGCCGTTAACGGCGGCATTCAGATTGCGGTGGCTGATGCCGCTGTTGCCGCGCAGCGACATGTTGTCGAGCTGGATTCCGGCGGGTGTCTCGAGCCAAGTTCCGAGGACGGTCAGTCCGTTGATGTCGCTTGTGAATCCGAATTCCGAGGTCGGCCGGTTCACGGTTATTGCCTGCACGGCAGCCGATGCTTCGATCGTATGTTCTGACGTGTAGCCGTCGGATTCGGTTATGGTGACGGTGCCCGGTGCTGGAGCGATGAAAAGGACTGTCGATTTAGTCCACTCTCCTGCGTGTGGTACCTTTGCTTTACCTTTGTAGGTGAATGTAGCTCCAGCGCTTCCGGTGTGATACTGCCCGGCCAGAATACGGTAGTCGTCAGATTTCATGTGACGAATTTCGGTCACATCCCATCCGCTGGCAGTATGTCCGACCGACTGGCGGAACCCGGCTACCTGCGACTGGGCTGCCATATACCCTACTCCAGCACCTCCGTACTGGTCCTGAAGCATCGAGCGGATGTCCTTGGTCAGTATGTCGCCTTCGATGTACGAGTCTCCTATTACGGCGATACGGAACGTTTTTGACGCTGCATTCTGCAGTCCCTGCCTGATTTTTGCAAGACCGCTGCCGTCGGATGTGTAGTCTTCAATGAGAACTGCACCATCCTGTTCGGGCGCTTCAAAGTCTTCGGGGATATCTGGCAGTATTATTTCAGCGGACGCAGCCTGCGGTTGGCGAGGCAAAACCGAGGTCGTGTCTTCCTCCTCGGCCAGCATATCATCGAGTTTCTCAAGTTCAGGGTCGAGTTGTTCGTGAGTTATATATGTCTTGTCCGACTGAGGAATCAGATCGCTCAGCAGACTGAAATCCTTGAGGTAGTGATTGGTAAAATCACCCCACGGCAGCAGCGACAGCACTACGAGAGTTATGAGCGCCGTTGATAAAATCACAAATATGCCTCTGGGGCGGTTGTCATTTTGATCTTGCATTGCCTAAATTATTTATTATGTCTTTCAGGGTCTTTGCCTTGGCTTCGGTTTCGGCCCATTCTGTTTCAGGCACTGACTGTGCTGTAATTCCACCTCCGGCGTAGATAGTGAAACGGTTGCCGCTGAAATGCGCGCACCTGAGGTTTACATATGATATTCTACCGGTTTTATCCTTGTTCTCGACGGTAAGGTAGCCGCCGTAGCAGAGACGCTGATGCCGTTCGAAGAGCGCAATCTCAGCGAGCGCTTTTTCCCTCGGTAGTCCTGCAACCGCAGGTGTCGGAGACAATATGTCGCATATCGTCTGATGGCTGACGTTTTCTCCGCCTGTGCATTTGATATATGTGCATAAATGTGCGATGTCGCCGTATTGTAGATCGGACACCTGCGACGCCGTCACCTTAGCGTCAAGTTCGTTTAAATTACCGACAATGAAATCTGTCACCATCTGTTGCTCCGAGCGGTTTTTGTCGTCCCATGCCTCGCCTTTCTTCTTCGTACCGGCAAGAGCCATGGTCAAGAACGAATTTTCACGACGGTCGGAACTGACAAGAACTTCGGGTGTCGCGCCGAGCCAAGCTCCTGTACGGGGATGATAATATATGTGGCAGAATGCATCGGGGTATCTGTCGAATAGTCTGTCGGCCGCTTCGGCCCAGTCGATTGAGTCGCATTCACCTGACATAATGCGGGAGATGACGGTCTTGCCTCCACGTTTTTGCAGCAGGTCGATCAGTTGGGTCAGATTAGCTGTGTATTCGGCTTTATCTGTCGAAGGCATAAAAGTGAAGGTGTTATCTCCTTTAGGTTCTTTTCCGCTTGTGGCTTCCATCAAGCTGATTTCATCGTAGTCTGCTGCTATGCAAATGCTTTCGCCGTAGCGTCTGTCCCAAGGTGTGATGACGAAAGAATCGTCCCGATCCGTGCCCGATGAATTATTCAGCGAAGCAATGAATCGGACCTTCGCGTCAGGCAACCGGTATGCGGTAAAAGCGATGCCGTGCGCGAGGCAACGGTTGATTGCCTCCTTGATTTTCTGTGGAATAGCCGACATTGCTTTAGACTGCTGTTGCGATCAGCTCGAACGGCAACGCATCGTCGATGCGCACTTTGACGTATTCGCCGACCGATAGTTTCTTTGTTTTCCTGACCAAAACTTCGGGATCGACCTCCGGCGAGTCGAATTCTGAGCGACCTATGTAGTAGTCGTCGTTCTCGCTGTCTATCACTACCTCAAGCACTTTACCGATCTTGGCCTCGTTCAGTTCGAGGGCAATTGTTTCCTGCTCGGCCATAAGTGTGTCGAGGCGCTGCTGTTTCACTTCCTGAGGAATATTGTCGGTGAATTCGCGTGCTGCAGCGGTGTCCTCCTCCTCGCAGTAGGCAAAGGCTCCCATTCGTTCGAAGCGCTGTTCGCGCACGAATTCCAGAAGTCGGTCGAAAGCCTCCGGAGTCTCACCCGGGAATCCGACCATCAGCGTAGTGCGGATGTGGATGCCGGGGACCTCGCGGCGAATGCGGTCGAGCAGTTCGCGTGTCTCGGCGGCTGTGATATGCCGGTGCATGTTGCGTAGCACCCGGTCGTCGATATGCTGCAGTGCGATATCGAGATATTTGCAGACATTCATGTGGCTTGCCATAACCGGCAGCACATCGTATGGGAAGTCCGACGGATAGGCGTAGTGCAGCCGGATGCGGCGCACACCTTCGATTCGGGCCATGCGGTCGACAAGTTCGGCCAAAGCGCTGCGTCCGTATAGGTCATGGCCATAGAAAGAAAGATCCTGGGCGATGACATTGAATTCGCTGACGCCGCGGGCCACAAGATCTCTTGTCTCGTCAAGAATGTCTTCGACGGGACGCGACTTATATCGGCCTGTGATGAGCGGTATAGCGCAGAATGCGCAGAATCGGTTGCATCCTTCGGCAATTTTGATGTAAGCATAGTGCGGCGGAGTGGTCACACAGCGGTCGTATGTGCCTGCGGCATTTTTTGCCGCAGGTTTGATGGCTTCGATAATCCCGGCCCAGTCGAACTTGCCGTACCAGCCGTCGACTTCGGGGATCTCGGCCGGAAGTTCTTTGCGGTAGCGCTCGCTGAGGCACCCCATCACGTATACGCGGTCGATGTACCCTTCGCCTTTAAGCCGGCACGCTTCGAGTATGGCGTTGATTGACTCCTCCTTTGCATCGCCTATAAAGCCGCAGGTATTGATCACTACTGCACCGCCGGTGAAGCCGTCGGCATTGTGCGATGCCTTTATACCGGCCTTGGCGAACATCGACAGCAGACGTTCGGAATCAATGAGATTTTTCGAACATCCCATTGTTACGACATTTACTTTGCGGACTGCCATCGTTTATCTCTTGCCGAAAAGCGATTCAACGAATTCCTGTTTGTTGAATATCTGCAGGTCGTCGATACCTTCGCCCAGTCCGATGTATTTCACCGGAATACGCATCTGATCGCTGATGCCGATGACGACGCCACCTTTGGCGGTGCCGTCGAGCTTTGTGACGGCCAGGTCAGTCACCTGAGTTGCGTTGCTGAACTGACGGGCCTGCTCGAAGGCGTTCTGCCCGGTCGATCCGTCGAGCACCAGAAGCACTTCCTGCGGAGCTTCGGGCGTGACTTTCTGCATCACGCGCTTGATCTTCGACAGTTCGTCCATCAGGCCTTTCTTGTTGTGGAGTCGACCGGCCGTGTCGATGATCACTACGTCGACGTCGTTGGCCACAGCCGACGAGATGGTGTCGTAGGCGACAGCTGCGGCATCTGAGCCGAGGTTCTGCTTCACGACCGGTACGCCGGCGCGGTTGCCCCATTCGTCGAGCTGTTCGACAGCTGCTGCGCGGAAAGTGTCTGCTGCGCCGAGCATCACCCTGTAGCCTGCTTTCTTGTACTGGTGGGCGAGCTTGCCGATCGTGGTGGTCTTGCCTACGCCGTTGACGCCGACAACCATTATCACGTAAGGCTTGCCCTTGCCTTCGGGCACGGTAAATTCGCCGTTGTTGGAGGTGGAGTTGTCGTTTTCGGCAAGAAGTGATGTGATCTCGTCGACGAGCAGCGAGTTGAGTTCGTCCATGCCGACATATTTGTCGCGCGACGCGCGTTCCTTGATGCGGTCGATTATCTTTATGGTGGTGTCGATGCCTACATCGCTCGAAATGAAAATTTCCTCAAGCTCGTCGAGAAAGTCGTCGTCGATGCTTCGGCGGCCGATGAAGGCTCGCTTTAGCTTGCCGAAAACTCCCTCTTTGGTCTTTTCAAGACCTTTGTCCAATGTTTTCTTTTTTTCCTTCGAAAATATACTGAAAAAGCCCATAGCTGTATAGAATTCCTGTTTTAGTTTTGCAAAATTACTCAATTTTCACGACGCCCACAATAATATATATCAAAAAGGCAACTGAAATACATAAAAATTGGTTACTTTTGTAGAAATTTTCAAGGTATGGACAAAAGGTTGCTTAAAAGTGCGGACGATTTGGAACAGCGGGTTCTTCAGACCGGCTTTCTGCCGTATTTTGCAGGTGCCGTGCCCGGCTTCTCGGTTGAGGAGATGACGCATCCGGCTGTCCTGTGGGACCTCGACGACGGCCCATGGGAGTGGAAAGGCGAGATCACACGCCGGCTCAACTGTGCATATGGTAAGTTCTGCCGACGGCGTGCCGCATACATCAGCCTTGAACTTCTGCCGTCTTTCCTCTCTTACCGGAGGTATGTGTATTCGAATTACGACAAGACTCCGGCATATGCGACCGACCGGTGCATACTTGGCCTTATACGCGATAACGAGTCGCTGCTTTCGAGCGAACTGAAACAACTCGGCGGTTATACAAGGGCGCGTGCACCGAGGCTTTCACCGCTCGAGCGCCTCGCTTCGGGTGGAAAAGACGGCCGAAAGGCACCCGATGCGGGTTTTGATGCGCTGATGGCCCGGCTTCAGATGGCCGGATACGTCGTTATCGCCGATTTTGAATACAAATACGACCGCCAGGGCAACCGCCACGGATGGGGTGTCGCACGCTATACCACTCCTGAGGCTCTGTACGGCTCCGACATAGCCCGCACGCCCGATCGGGATCCCTGGAAGGCTTACGAACGCATCATCTCGCATCTCGTCGCCCTCAAATTTCCCGGCGCCGATAGAAAACAATTTGACAAACTCATTTCTTTCTGAAATATATATGACTGCCGTTAACCGCAAGGATTATCTTCCCGAACAAATTGAAAACGACCGAAGGGTTCTTGAGCTGCTCGCGCGTTCGTTTCCGAACATTGGCGCCGCCAGTTCCGAAATCATCAATCTCGAAGCCATTCTCAATCTTCCCAAAGGGACTGAACACTTCGTGGCCGACATTCACGGCGAGAGCGAGGCTTTCAGACACATACTGAAGAATGCTTCGGGCAACATACGCCGAAAGGTGACCGAAATATTCGGTACCTCGCTTTCCACTGACGATATCCGTCAGCTATGCTCGCTGATCTATTATCCCGAGCAGAAACTCGAGTACATACATGCTGCCTCGGGCGAGAACGACAGCGAACTCTACGACTTCTACACCATCACACTCCACCGCCTCGTGAAGGTTGCCCGCTCGGTGTCGTCAAAGTATACGCGCTCGAAAGTGCGAAAAGCTCTTCCTCCGGAATTTTCGTACATCATCGAGGAATTGCTTCACGAGTCATCGTCGGACGACAACAAGCAGCCGTATTTCACACGCATCGTCGAGACGATAATATCGACCGAGCGTGCCGATGCCTTCATCATCGCATTGTGCAACGTGATACAGCGGCTCAGTATCGACCGCCTGCACATTCTCGGCGATGTGTTCGACCGCGGGCCCGGCGCACATCTCATTCTCGACACACTGATCGACTACGGCAAGTTCGATTTCCAGTGGGGCAACCACGACGCCCTGTGGATGGGAGCAGCCGCCGGCAACGAGACCTGCATCGCCGCCGTACTGCGTATCTCGCTGCGCTACGCCAACATGGCTACGCTTGAGGACGGCTACGGCATTAACCTGCTGCCGCTCGCTACATTCGCGCTTGAGACTTACGGCAACGATCCCTGCGAAGGCTTCGAACCCCGTATCGACGACCAGGACCGCAACGAGGTCATGTCCGACAAATCGCGTATGCTGATAGCCCGGATGCACAAGGCCATCACCGTCATTCAGTTCAAGCTCGAGGCCGCTCTGATCGACCGGCATCCCGAATGGAACATGGATTCGCGCAAGCTTCTTCATCGGATCGACTTCGGAAAAGGTATTGTCGAGGTCGACGGCCGCGAATATTCGATGAAGGACATGAACTTCCCCACCGTCGACCCGGCCCATCCGTATGATCTGTCGCCCGAGGAGAGAGAGCTGGTCGGCAAACTTCGCCATTCGTTCATGGTCAGCGATAAGCTCGCGCGGCATATGCAGTGTCTGCTCAGCCACGGCTCGATGTTCGGCGTCTATAACTCGAACCTGCTGTTCCACGCCTCCATTCCGCTCAATGCCGACGGCACCTTCCGCGAGGTCACCGTGGCCGGAAAGCGCGTCAAAGGCCGTGAGCTCATGTCGCGCGTCGGCTCTACGATCCGCGCCGCGTTCAACAGCGACTCGCCCGACGACCGCCGCCAGTATGCCCGCGACTTCTTCTGGTATCTGTGGTCCGGACCCGATTCGCCCCTGTTCGACAAGTCCAAGATGGCTACCTTCGAGCGCCAGTTCATCGCCGACAAGGAGACCCACCGCGAGGTCGAGGGCCACTACTATGCCCTGCGCAACGACCCTGCCGTCTGCGAGATGATCATGGACGAGTTCGGCGCCACCGGCCCGCACCGCCACATCATCAACGGCCATGTACCCGTGCGGCTCGTCAAGGGCGAGACGCCCATCCGCGCCGACGGCCGCCTGATGGTCATCGACGGCGGCTTTGCCCGGGCCTATCATTCGACGACCGGTACGGCCGGTTATACCCTCGTGTTCCACTCGCGAGGCTTCCAGCTCGTAAAACACGAGCCGTTCACATCGGCTGAGGACGCCATCATCCGCGGGCTCGACATCGTCGGCACCACCGAGGTCATCGAGCTTTCGCAGCGACGGATGCGCGTGCGCGATACCGACAAGGGCGCCGAGCTCCAGTCGCAGATCGACGAGCTCGCCGAGCTCCTCTACGCCTTCCGCCACGGCTACATCAAGGAGCAGCCCGGCTACGGAAAGATCATGTGACGCCGTTTTTTATGGCTCTGTCGACCTTTTGGCCAACATTTCAGTATATCCGGATTCGTATTATTACACGGAAACTTCGTACCTTTGCATATCAATTCACGATAGATGAAGATCGGCAATGTCGACATAGGCCCCAGGCCCGTGGTGCTCGCTCCGATGGAGGATGTCACCGACGCTCCTTTCAGGCAGCTCTGCCGCGAGATGGGCGCCTCGCTGGCGTATACGGAATTCGTCAGCGCCGACGCGCTCGTGCGTAACATCGAGGCCACCACGCGCAAGCTGCGGCTCGACGACGAGCGCCCGACGGCGATCCAGCTCTACGGCCGAGAGACCGGCCCGATGGTTGATGCCGCTCTGATGGCTCAGGAGGCCGGTCCCGACTTTATCGACCTCAACTTCGGCTGCCCGGTCAAGAAAGTGGCCGGAAAGGGCGCCGGAGCCGGCATGCTGCGCAACATCCCCAAGATGCTCGAGATCACTGAGGCCGTGGTCAGGGCGGTTAATCTGCCCGTAACGGTCAAGACGCGCATCGGCTGGGACCTGGAGAACGTCATCATAGTCGAGCTCGCCGAGAGGCTGCAGGACTGCGGCATCGCCGCACTGACGGTGCACGGACGCTCGCGCTCGCAGATTTATACCGGACAGGCCGACTGGAACGTAATAGCCAGGGTCAAGGCCAATCCGCGGCTTAAAATCCCTGTAATCGGCAACGGCGATATCTGCACGGCCGGCCAAGCCCGCGAGGCGTTCGAACGCTCGGGCGTCGACGGCATCATGGTGGGCCGCGCCTCGATCGGAGCGCCCTGGGTATTCCGCGAGATCACCAACGGATTGCGCGGCTTGCCCGACCGGCTCACGACTGCCGAAAAGATGGCTGTGATGCGCCGGCTTGTCGGCGAAAGCATCGCCCGCCTGGGCGAGATCCGCGGCATACTGCACATACGCCGCCACCTGGCCGCAACGCCTCTGTTCAAGGGCATACCTGATTTCCGCCAGACGCGCATTGCCATGCTCCGGGCCGATACCGCAGCCGAGCTCATCTCTATCCTCGATATGATTGAAGAAAAATATCTGTCGATTCATCACAATACTGTTCAGTCATGAAAAAGATACTGCTCTTTATGATTGCCATAACTTGCGCTGCGTCCGCGCTGGCCGAGGAAGCCGCCGACTACAGGCTTGATGTCCACGATTTCGATCAGCTCAAAGTCACCGATGCCATAAACGTCGAATATTACTGCTCAGAGGATTCTGCCGGATGGGCGTATTTCACCTGCCCACCGTCGGTCGCAGAGCATTTGCTGTTTTCGAACAATAAGTCGCAGCTTCACATACAGGTCGACCTTCTGCAGCCCGTAGCCGACGATCTCCCTACCCTCCGCGTCTACTCGCGCACCCTTTCCAAGGTCGAGAATTCGGCCGACTGCCGCATCACGGTCACCGATCCTCAGCCGGTGCAGAATTTCAAGGCCCGCATCGTCGGCAACGGTATGATCGTGATAAAAGGGCTCGAAGCAGGCTCGGTCGACGCAGGCATAAATACCGGCAAGGGCCACATGGTCATCAGCGGCAAAGCCTCGCGTGTGAAGCTGTCGAATGTGGGCACCGGTCCGATGGAGGCCGGAGCCCTTCAGGGAGCCAGTGTCAAGGTCGTGCTTCTCGGTACCGGCAACGTCGACTGCTGGGCCACCGAGTCACTGAGCGTATACGGCGCCGGATCCGGCAAGATATACTATGTCGGAAAGCCTCAGAAGATTGTCAACCGTTCGCTCGGCGTCAAGGCCATCGAAGTAGGCTCGGAGGAGTAATTCCCCACTTTTTCAAATGGCCACCGGGGAGGATCAGTCGCTGAAGACACGCACGGCGCGCACGCTCAAGTGGAACGTGATCGACCGCGTCGCGGCTCAGGCGCTCTATGCCGTCACCGGAATCATACTCGCCAACCTTCTCTCGCCGCAGGATTTCGGCCTCGTCGGCGCCGTCCTTGTGTTCCAGGCATTCGCGTCGCTGCTCGTCGACAGCGGCTTCTCCTCCGCACTGATCCAGCGCAAGGAGCCTACGCGCGCCGACTACTCCACCGTCCTGTGGTTCAACCTCTCCATTGCAACGGCAATTTATGTCATATTGTATTTCTGTGCGCCGCTGATCGCCGACTGCTTTCAGGGCGACCGGCGCATCATCCCGCTCTCGCGCGTCATGTTCCTGACATTCATCCTCAACGCGCTCTCGATCGTGCAGGTCAACCGCCTCACCAAGCGGATGGACATGAAGCCCGTGGCTGTGGCCGACACAGTCGGCCTCGCGGCCGGAGCAGCCGCAGGCATATGGCTGGCCCTCGACGGTCAGGGCGCATGGGCCATCGTGTGGCAGAGCATCGCCAACGCTGCCGTGAAAGCCATCGTCCTCTGGTCCACCCAGCGCTGGCTCCCCCTGCCCGTATTCTCCTGGAAGATACTCCGCAGCTACTTTTCGATCGGCTCGCGCATGATGTTCACCTCGTTTCTCAACACCGTCTTCCTCAACCTCTACTCATTCTTCATCGGTAACCGCGTAGGCATGGTGTCGCTCGGCTACTACACACAGAGCGACAAATGGAGCAAGATGGGCATCATGTCGGTCTATCAGGTGCTCACATCGTCGTTCCTGCCGGCCCTGTCGGCCGTACAGGACGATCCCGAGCGTTTTAACCGCGTTAGCGCCAAAATGAACCGTTTCACCTCCTACATCATTTTCCCTGCCGTTTGCTTCCTGGTGGCCCTCGCTTCGCCTCTGTTCCACTTACTGTTCGACACGAAGTGGGACCCGTCGGTCATTCTGTTTCAGCTTCTGCTCGTCCGCGGCATATTCACAGTATTTATCGGCTACTACAACAATGTGCTCCTCGCCCTGGGCCATGCCCGCACCATCATGTGGATGGAAATTCTGCGCGACGGCGTCGCCATCGCCGCGCTTGTCGCCACACTTCCCTACCTGGCCGTGTCGTTTCCCGAAGATCCCGTCTACGGTCTTACGGTGATGCTCTGGGGCCAGCTCGGCGCATCGGCCCTCACCTGTGCCGTCACTCTCCGCATCGTGTCGCGCCTGACCTCGAGGCCGGTTCGTCAATATCTGGCCGACATGGCGCCCTACGTCGCCCTCAGCCTCGTCATAGCCTTCGTCATGTGGTTCACCGGCACATTCATCATCTCCCCCTCTTTGTCGTGCGCCGTCCTTTCGGCCGAAGCCGTCATCCTCTACGCAGGCATCAACTACCTCAGCGGATCCCGAATCCAGCGCGACGTTTTCGCCTTCATATGCGGCAGTAAAAAGGCCGACATCGGATAATATCCGACGCCGGCTGTAATTCGGTAGTTACGTGAGGTTACTGTGCGAGACCTCGGTTGCGCAGGAGGGCGCCGACCGAGGGCTCGTGGCCGCGGAAGCGGACGAAGAGCTGCATGGGGTCCTCAGAGCCGCCGGCCTCGAGAATGTTCTTCTTGAACGATGCCGCGGTCGCGGGATCGAATACGCCACGCTCCTTGAAGAGCTCGAAGGCGTCGGTGTCAAGAACTTCGGCCCACAGGTATGTGTAGTAGCCCGAGGCGTAGCCGTCGCTGCCGAAGACGTGCTTGAAGTAGGCCGGACGGTAGCGGTAGGTGAGTTGGCGGGGCATGCCGAGTTTGTCTGTGACCTGACGCTCGAAAGCTGCCACGTCGACTGGCCCGTCGGGGTTCAGCTGACCGAATTCGAGGTCAAGCAGGGCTGCGCCGCAGAGTTCGGCAGTCATGAAGCCCTGGTTGTGGGTCGACGCGGCCGCGAGGCGCCCGATGAGTTCGTCGGGAATGACGGCGCCGGTGCGGTAGTGGCGGGCATATTCCTTCAGAAGTTCGGGCTCGAGAGCCCAATGCTCGTTGATCTGCGACGGAAGCTCCACGAAGTCGCGGTCGACGTTCGTTCCGGCCTGGCTCTTGTAGCGGGCGCGTGTCAGCATGCCGTGGAGGCCGTGGCCGAATTCGTGGAAGGTGGTGGCAACCTCGTCGAGCGACAGCAGCGCGGGCATCTCGCCGGCAGGGCGCGTGAAGTTGCCTACGTTGAAGATGATGGGGCGCGACGAGGTGCCGTCGTTGTCGGTCCACGATCCTTTGAACTCACTCATCCAGGCACCCTGACGCTTGGATGCGCGGGTGAAATAATCTGTCATGAACACGGCGATGTGTTCTCCGGTCTTGGCATCGGTCACGTCATAGACCGTGACTTCGTCGAAATACTTGGGCGCGTCCTTGATCTCGGTGAACCTGACGCCGTAGAGGCGCTCGGCCAAGGTAAAGATGCCCTTGCGCACGCCGTCAAGCGGGAAGTAGGCGCGAACCTCGTTTTCGTCGATGTTGTACTTGTCGAGGCGCAGTTTCTCGGCGTAGTAATAGTAGTCCCAGGGCTCGATGGTGATCTTGTCGCCGCTGCGGTCTGCGTAGGCCTGCATCTCCGCTACCTCGCTGTTGACGCGCTCTACGGCGGGCTTCCAGATCTGCATGAGCAGGTTGCGGGCGTTGTCGACGCTCTTGGCCATTACATTATCGGTCATGTATGAGCCGAAGTCCTTGTAGCCGAGAAGTGCGGCCTTGCGGGCGCGGACATTGAGGATGTCGCTGATTACGGGCAGGTTGTTGTATTCGCCGCTCTGTGCCAGCGAGGTGTATCCCTCGTACATCTGACGGCGCAGGTCGCGGTCGGCGGCATACTGCAGCACGGGCAGTCGGCTCGGAGCGTGAAGCGTGAACACCCACTTGCCCTCGCCCAGACCGCGGGCCGCGGCTTCATCGGCCGCGACGGCCACTACATTGGCGGGCAGGCCGGCGAGGCGTGCCGGATCGTCGACAACGATCTGAAAGGCGTTGGTGGCCGCAAGCAGATTCTTGTTGAATTTCAGGTAGAGCGATGTGAGCTGAGTGTTGAGTTCGGTCAGCTCCTTCTTCTGCGCGGTCTTCAGCATGGCGCCGTTGCGCACGAAGTCCTTGTAGTACTGTTCGATCAGGCGCTTCTGGTCGACATCAAGGCCGAGCGTCTCGCGGTTGTCGTACAGATATTTGATGCGCTTGAACAGAGCGTTGTTCATCGATATGGCGTCAGAGTGCTGCGAATAAAGCGGATAAAGCTCCTCTGCAATGGCGATCATTTCGGGCGATGAGTTAGACTCCTCGAGTGCCGAGAACACAAGTACTACCTTGTCGAGCGTGCGGCCCGACTTTTCGAGCGCAAGTATGGTATTCTCGAATGTCGGGGTCTCCGAAAGGAAGCAGATGTAGTCGATTTCGGCGTTATGTTGCTCTATGCCTGAGCGAAGAGCCGGCAGATAGTCGCTGTACCGGATCTGATCGAACGGCGGAATCTGATATACCGTCGTATAATCTTGAAGGAAAGGATTCACACGTTGCATGGTGTCCTGTTGGGCTGAGCACGGCACGGCAGCCAGCATTGTGGCCGCGACCGCTAAGTTTGTAATAGCATGTTTCATGGGCATATGGATTATTGTTCTTTTTATTTTTAGGTTATTCGCGTACAAGCATGGGCGAGTCGCCGTCGCGGTGCCAGTCGTCGTTGGCAGAGGCGCCGCGACGCAGAATGCGGATCGTGCCCGAATGGAATGTTGTCGAAGCAGTCTCGCGTACGAATGGTGTCACGGACACGGACGTGCCGCGGACTACTACAAGCGAAAGTCCGTATTCGATGCCGCGGTGTATGACGCGCAGGGCAACGATCGACTCACTGTACGCTTCGGTTGGTAGTGTCTGCATCTGATTGGCGGAATGTCATGCGCCGCTGCGTGCGGCGTCCGTTGAGGGGCTCATATCTGCGTCGGCGTACAAGGCCTATACTGTCGACGATGACCGGGCGAGGAGGTGCAGTCTGCAGTTCGAGCCATCCGGATATGTGCGTGGCCCGGCGCGTGGAGTCAGTGAAGAATGTAATCTCTTGCCGCCCTGGCATATTGGGCTGGACGGTCGACTGTACCCACTCGACGGCGCCGTCGTCGTATTCGGCCGTTATAGTCCATGTCGCCGATGCCGGCGATACGGGGAAGCGGGCATGCCAGGTGTATACGTCTCCGTCGTTCCAGTTGCGATCGGGCTCAAGCTCGAAAGTCAGGAATTTCGATGGCGACCTTTCGTTGAACATATAGGCCCTCGGGCGGTCCCACACGTCGACAGAGTCACCTGCGACGGACATAGCGGCCTGTGTGGCAGCGCTGCCGGCGTTCTGCAGCCGGTCTTCGAGGATTTCGATCGAGCGGTCAGTCACTTCCTGATACCTCCCTATGTTGTGTCCGTACCATACGAGCGAGGAATCGAACTGCGCCTGAGTGACACCGTGCCGCTCATATACGGCCTGCTTGAGCGCCTCCCGCGACACCGGCGTGCGGTAGTCGTAGCCGTTGACGCTGATCACAGCGTCGGCGACACGGATGTCGGCCATGAGCTGTGCCATCTCCTCGGGCTGTATAACCTCGTCGGGGACACGGTTGCAAGCCACTGTCAGGGCGGCAAGAGCAATCAGAGAAAACGGCAGTCGGCGCATCATATCAGTCCTCTTTATTATCTGTATGCTCCTCCGAAGGTGTCTTCCCGTCAGCCGGAGCATCTTTCAGTTCGTCCTTCTGGCCGAAAGGCAGATATTTGGTATAAAAGAGTATCAGCATGAGTATTCCGACCGTGATGGCCGAGTCCGCGAGGTTGAACACCGGATCGAAGAACGACCAGTGTGCGCCTCCAAGCAGCGGCATCCAGTCGGGCCAGGTGAACTCGAACAGCGGGAAATAGAGCATGTCGACTACCAGCCCGTGCATCATAGGCGCATACCCTTCGCCCCACGGGACGAAACGGGCGACGCCCATAGGCGCGGGATTGGTGAATATCTCGCCGTAGAACACGCAGTCGATGATATTGCCGAACGCTCCGGCAGCGATCAGAACAAGTGTGATGAGGTAGCCGAGTTTAATATGCGGCCTTTTCACAAGCTTGCAAATATACCAGCATAGGAGTGCCACTACGACTATGCGGAATAGTGTCAGGAAGAGCTTGCTTCCGAATTCCATTCCGAAAGCCATGCCATTGTTCTGGATGAACCGCAGCTCGAAAAACGGCAGAATGTCGACGCTTTCGCCGAGATAGAAAGTGGTCTTAACCCAAATCTTCAGCAGTTGGTCGAATATAATTACGGTCAGCGCCACACAGATGGCAATCAGTCCGTAATGCCGGTTCGTTTTTTCTGTCATATACTTTTAATCGTATTCCGGTTCCGGTATGAACCGGAGCCGGAATACTGTACTTATTACGATCTTACTTGTTCTTTTGCTGAAGTTCCTTGCCCTCCACGCTCAGGGTGGCGTGGGGAACAATGCGGAGCCTTTCCTTGGGGATAAGCTTCCCTGTGACGCGGCATACGCCGTACGTCTTGTTTTCGATCCTCACAAGAGCGGCGCGCAGGTGGTTGATGAACACGCGCTGGCGTTCGCACAGCCGCGCGGCTTCCTCGCGCCCCAGTGTCGAGGCGCCCTCTTCAAGCACCTTGAACGTAGGGGAGGTGTCGGCGGTGTCGTTGCCGCCCGAATTATCGAGTATCTGACGAAGATGCTCGTATTCGTGCATTGCCTTGTCGAGTTTGTCGTTGATGATAGCGCGAAACTCTTCAAGTTCTTCGTCGGAATAACGCATTTTTTCAGCCATGGCTAATTAAATTTGGGAGATTTTCACTTTGATGATTTGTCCGTCAATGTCGAGGTCCTCGGCAGCTGCGTCAGCGGCTACGAAGCCGTCAACAGCGATGGCATCGGCAAGTACCTGTGACGAAATATAGGCGGAATAGTCGGCAAGGACTTCGTCAAGCCCGTTGGCAGGTGCGAATACCAGCGATATACGGTCGGTGATGTCGTAGTTGCGGTCCTTGCGGATATTCTGCACGCGGTTGACGATCTCGCGTGCGATGCCTTCGCGGCGCAGATCGTCGGTCACGGTAATGTCGAGTGCTACGGTGAGGCTACCATCATTGGCCACGAGCCAGCCGGGGATGTCCTCCGAGATGATTTCTACGTCGGCCGATTCGATGCGTACCGCGGCGCCGTCGATGTCAAGGTCGATGTGGCCGTCGGCCTCGAGACTTGCGATCTGCTGCTGCGACAGACATCCGAGAGCCTGGGCGGCCGCTTTCATCTGCTTGCCGAGTTTTTTGCCCAATACCTTGAAGTCGGGTTTGACGCGCTTGACGAGCACGCCGTCGCCGTTGTGGACGAGCTTGAGGTCCTTGACATTGATTTCAGTCAGTACAAGCGGGGCGATAGATTCGATGACGGCTTTCATGGTGTCATCGGCTACAGGCACCATGATGGTAGAGAGCGGTTGACGCACTTTGATGTTGACCTTGCGGCGGAGCGAGAGCACCATCGAGGTCAGCTTCTGGGCTACCTCCATGCGCTGTTCCAGGGCGGTGTCGATGAGGCTGCTGTCGGCTTTGGGAAATAAGTCGAGATGAACTGACTGCGCTGCGTCGGGCTTTCCGTCTGTGTACGTCAGGTCGCGGTAGAGACGGTCGGCATAGAACGGAGCGGCCGGAGCGATAAGCTTTGAGAGCGTCAGCAGACAAGTGTAGAGCGTCTGGTATGCAGCCAGTTTGTCCTCGGTCATGCCGCCGCCCCAGAAGCGTTTGCGGTTGAGGCGGACATACCAGTTCGACAGATTGTAGAGTACGAAGTCGTTGATGGCACGGGCGGCCTTGGTGGGCTCATAGTCATCAAATGCCTCGTCGACGGTGATGATAAGTGAGTTGAGCAGCGAGATGATCCAGCGGTCGATCTCCGGACGCTTCTCTACCGGTATTTCGGGTTCCTTGCCGGTGAAGCCGTCGACGTTGGCGTACAGGGCGAAGAACGAGTAGGTGTTATAGAGGGTCGAGAACAGTTTGCGGCCGACTTCCGTCACACCCGCCGGATCGTACTTCAGGTCGTCCCACGGCGATGAGTTGGCGATCATGTACCAGCGCACCGGGTCTGAGCCGAATTGGCCTATCGCCTCGAAGGGATTGACGGCATTGCCGAGTCGCTTCGACATCTTGTTGCCGTTCTTGTCCAGTACGAGACCGTTTGAGACTACGGCCTTGTAGGCCACGCTGTCGAAGATCATACCGGCGATGGCGTGCAGGGTGAAGAACCAGCCGCGGGTCTGGTCGACGCCTTCGGCAATGAAGTCGGCGGGGTAAACGTCGCGGTTGTCGAATGCTTCTTTATTCTCGAACGGATAATGGATCTGGGCATAGGGCATCGAACCGCTGTCGAACCAAACGTCGATAAGATCGAGTTCACGCTTCATCGGCTTGCCCGATTCCGAGACGAGTATGATGTCATCGACATACGGACGGTGCAGGTCGATCTTCTCATAGTTATCCTTTGAGTAATCGCCCGGAATGAAGCCCTTGTCGCGCAGCGGATTCGACTTCATGAAACCTGCTGCGACGGCTTTGTCGATTTCGTTATACAGTTTCTCGACCGAGTCGATGATCATTTCTTCGGAGGCGTCCTCGGTGCGCCAGATAGGCAGGGGCGTACCCCAGTAGCGCGAGCGCGAGAGATTCCAGTCCTGCAGGTTTTCGAGCCATTTGCCGAAGCGGCCGCTGCCGGTCGAGGCGGGCTTCCATTTGATAGTCTCGTTCAGCTCCATCAGACGCTCACGGGCTGCGGTAGTCTTGATGAACCAGGAGTCAAGCGGATAGTAGATGACCGGCTTGTCGGTGCGCCAGCAGTGAGGATAGCTGTGGACGTGCTTTTCGGAAGCGAAAAGTTTTCCCTGCTCCTTGAGCATGAGGCAGATTTCCACGTCGAGGTTCATATCGGCCTCCGACTTTTCGGGGTCGTAGGCATTCTTGACGAACTTACCCTGCCAGGGCTTGTAAGCCTCGACATCAACGTGCTTTCTTACAAACTCCGGATCGAGTTCGTCGATCATGTAGAAGCGGCCACGGAGATCAACCATCGGGCAGATCTTGCCGGCGCGGTTTATGAGTTCCAGCGGCGGAATGTTGTTCTGGTTCGATACGCGGAGGTCATCTGCGCCGAATGTGCCGGCGATGTGGACGATACCGGTACCGTCCTCGGTCGACACGTAGTCGCCGGGGATCACGCGGAAGGCATCGCCGTCGGGCGTCATCCAGGGGATGAGCTGCTTGTAGCGCATGCCGGTCAGCTCGGAGCCTTTGTATTTGGCTACAACTTCCCAGGGGACAAGCTTGTCGCCGGGTTTATAGTCGGCCAAAACAATATCTTTGGCTTTGGGATTGAATATCGAGTTGAGCAGCTCCTCGGCCACGATAACGGTGACGGGCTGGCAGCTGTATTTGTTGTAAGTGCGGACCGCACAGTAGAAGAACGACGGACCGACACAGAGCGCCGTGTTGCTGGGTAGAGTCCAGGGCGTAGTGGTCCACGCCAGGAAGTAAGGTTTGCCCCACCCTGTCATTTCGGATTTGGGTTCAGAGATCTCGAACTGGGCGATACAAGTCGTGTCCTTGACGTCGCGGTAACAGCCCGGCTGGTTCAGCTCATGGGAGCTCAGTCCTGTGCCGGCGGCGGGAGAATAGGGCTGGATGGTATAGCCTTTGTAGAGGAATCCTTTGCCATATAGCTGTGACAGAAGCCACCATACCGATTCGATGTAGCGGTTGTCGTAAGTGATATAAGGCTCCTTCATGTCGACCCAGTAGCCCATCGACTTGGTCAGCGTCTCCCATTCGCGGGTGTATTTCATTACCTCGCGGCGGCATGCGTTGTTGTAGTCGTCGACCGAAATTTTCTTACCGATGTCTTCCTTGGTGATTCCGAGTGATTTTTCAACGCCGAGTTCCACGGGCAGGCCGTGTGTGTCCCACCCTGCCTTGCGCTTCACGTGGAAGCCTTTCATGGTCTTATAGCGGCAAAAAATATCTTTAATCGTGCGGGCCATCACATGGTGGATGCCGGGCATGCCGTTGGCCGACGGTGGGCCCTCGAAGAATACGAACGTGGGGCAGCCTTCGCGCGTGGCGACGCTCTTCTCGAAGAGGCCTTCGTCGGTCCAGGTCTTTAGCATGTCATTATTGATTTCCGGCAATGACAGGCCGTTGTATTCCGTGAATTTCTTCATACAATGAAGTAATTGGTTATAGCTTATGATATGAGATTTATTATCTGGTATTGAGGTCGTCGCCACCGGGCTGTGTTTCAACCCGCGCTGTCGGTTAATCAACAAGGGAGTGTGTCAGCCCGCAAGCTGTCACACTCCCTTGTAAGACATAGTGCGCTGAGAAAAAGCGGCGGTTGATTATTCGGCTGCAGCGGGAGCCTCTTCAGCAGCGGGAGCCTCAGCGGCTGCGGCGGCTGCTTCAGCTTCAGCCTTGGCTGCGGCGAGCTCTGCCTTCTTCTTAGCGACTGCCTCGGCCTTGGCCTTGTTCTTGGCTTCCTCAGCCTCGAACCGCTCTTTGGCAGCAAGCTGCTTGCGGTCGGCCATGTCGGCTTTCAGTGAGTCGATCTTTGCTTGCTTCTTCTGCTTCCAGGCGTTGAAACGGCGTTCGGCTTCAGCTTCGTCGAAAGCGCCCTTCTTTACGCCTCCCTGAAGGTGCTTCATCAGCAGTACTCCTTCATTGGACAGAATTGTGCGTACTGTATCGGTGGGTTCTGCACCGACGTTGATCCAATACAAGGCCCGCTCGAAGTTAAGAGTAATTGTAGCAGGATTAGTGTTCGGATTATAGGAACCTATCCTTTCAATGAATCTACCATCTCGTGGTGCCCTGCTATCGGCGATAACAATAGGATAAAACGCGTAGTTCTTGCGACCGTGGCGTTGTAATCTGATTTTTGTTGCCATTAATTGTTGTTAATTAATATTTTATTGGTCTTGCATTGTTTTGCGCTGCAAAGTTAGCACTTTTTTTTCGTTAATCCAAATTTTCGAGTCTCTGTATCAAAAAAATCCCCGCGTGACCTGAGGTCCGGCGGGGATTTCCGGTTAAAAACCAGAATTTCCTTATTGGGGGGGCAGGATGGCGTCGTTAGGACATACTGCTGCGCAAGAACCGCATTCGATGCAGGTATCCGGATCGATGTGGTAGATTTCGCCCTCGGAGATTGCTTCTACAGGGCACTCGGGCAGGCAGGTGCCGCATGCCACGCATGAATCTGTGATTACGTAAGCCATTGTTCTTTAAAATTTTAGGTAATTAATACGTATTAAATGAGTTTTACACTGCAAATTTACTCAATTTTTTTAATTGCCGAGTAACTTTCAGTATTTTTTACGGATTCTCGATCAAAAATTTTTCTGCGTCGAGCGCCGCACGGCACCCCGACCCTGCGGCAACGACCGCCTGACGGTAAATCGGATCGGCCACATCGCCCGCTGCGAACACACCGGGTACGCTGGTCGCCGTTGTCGGTGACTTCACTTTTATGAATCCGGCTTCGTCAAGGTCGAGCTGACCCGCGAAAAGGTCGGTGCTCGGCTTGTGCCCAATTGCCAGGAAGAATCCGTCTATGTCTATTTCATAAGTATCCTCGCGGTCAGTACCTACGTGCTCGACTACTCTGGCTTTCTGCAGAGTATCGGTGCCGAGCAGTGCTACGGTATTGGTGTTGAACAGAATGTGTATCTTCGGATCGGAGAGCACCCGCTGCTGCATGACCTTGGAAGCGCGCAAGCGGTCCTTACGCACGATCAGATACACTTTCGAGGCGAGCGACGCCAGGTACAGAGCTTCCTCGCAAGCTGTGTCACCCCCGCCGACTACGGCAACAGTGCGGTTGCGGTAGAAGAATCCGTCGCATGTGGCGCAGGCCGAGACACCCATGCCGCGGAATCGTTCCTCATCAGGTAGCCCGAGATAGCGGGCAGTAGCTCCGGTCGATATGATAACAGTGTCGGCCTCGAACGTGTCGCCCGAGTCAAGAGTACCTTTGAACGGACGTTCGCTGAGGTTGATTTGCTTAACGAGTCCCGAACGCAGATCGGCGTCGAAGCGCTGTGCCTGTGAGCGTAGATCCTCCATGAGTTTAGGTCCGGTGACACCGTCGGGATATCCCGGGAAGTTCTCGACATCAGTAGTCATCAGCAACTGGCCGCCGGGCGCGGGGCCTTCGATCACTACCGGGCGCATTCCGGCGCGTGAAGCATATATGGCAGCCGTATACCCGGCAGGTCCGGAGCCTATTATGAGGCATTTAGTCTTTATTTCTGACATGTTATCGCGTTTTGTGTTATGTTTTATCTTAAATCGATGATTTCGGAAGCCGGGTATCTGGTCTTGTCGTACGTAAAGGTCTTCGCAGCCGGACGCTTACCCTGTGTCACAGAAGTCACTGTAGCCGCCATGGTATGTCCGTTGCCGAGGGTTACTAAGACTTTGGATGGCATGTATGTCCTGGAGTCGATGGTAATGACTGCTTTGCGCACGGTCGCACTCCGGTCTTTGGCTGTCATCTCGATCTGAATGCCGTTGCCTGCCAGACGTTTTATATCATATGTCTTGCTGTAGAAATTCAGTATCGAAAACGGATTGCATTCCATTAGCTCTTCTGCCGTAGGATCGGTGATATTCAGCTCACGGTTGCTTTTGACATAAGTCCACTGGGTTACCCCATTGTACCATACGGCAATCTCAGGGCTTTCCATCATGAATTTCTCATGCGAGATCTTCATGGTGTAGCTGCTGCTCCCTTCGGCGCTTAGCGTGAATCTGACGTCGAGAGATTCGGCGCTGTTGACCTTCGCAGCGCAGCGTGCGAGTATCTGCGCTGCAGTTTCGGCTGCCGCGGCACTTGCCGGGAAGAGTATAATGAAAAGTAGCAGTATATTATATAATGTGACACGTTTCATACCAAACATAACGTTCATCCGGCTGCAAAAGTTTAGAGGGTGGCGAGGAGAGTTTCGAGCGCTTCGGGCGCCACGAGCACAGCCCTCGGCTTCTGTCCGTCGGCAGGTCCGACTATTCCGGCTGCCTCGAGCTGGTCCATGATTTTGCCGGCCTTGTTGTAGCCGATTGCGAAGCGGCGCTGCAGCAACGAGACCGAAGCCGTCGGATTCTGGGCAAGAAAACGCGCGCAGTCGTCGAAGAGCTCGTCGCGTTTCGAGAGGTCGACGCTTCCGGGGGCAATGGTGTTTTTGTCGCTTTCGGGCTCCGGCAGCAGATATGGGCTCGGATAGGCGGTCTGGCGGCTGATGAATTCGACGAGATTTTCAACTTCGGGGGTGTCTATGAACGCGCACTGCACGCGCTCCATCATCGAATTGTGGCTGAACAGCATGTCGCCCATGCCGATGAGCTGATTGGCACCGGGGCAGTCGAGGATAGTGCGAGAGTCGATGCTCGAGGAGGTGCGGAAAGCCAGGCGCGCCGGGAAATTGGCCTTGATGATACCTGTGATCACGTCGGTCGACGGACGCTGTGTGGCTATGATCATGTGCATGCCCACAGCGCGGGCTTTCTGGGCTATTCGTGCTATGTGGAGCGATATGTCCTTGCCGGCAACCATGATCAGGTCGGCGAACTCGTCGACGATGATCACTATGTAGGGCATGAAGCGGTGACCCTTCTCTGGATTGAGCACACGGCGGCAGAACTTGTCGTTGTATTCCTTGATGTTGCGTACACCGGCCTTGCGCAGCATTTCGTAGCGGTTGTCCATCTCGACGCAAAGAGCGCTGAGGGTCTGGAGAGCTTTGGAAGGCTCCGTGATGATAGGCTCCTCCTCGTCGGGCAGTTTGGCCAAATAGTGGTTCTCTATCTGAGAATAGAGACTGAACTCGACCATTTTCGGGTCGATCAGTACAAATTTCAGTTCGCCGGGATGCTTTTTGTAAAGCAGAGAGGCGATGATGCAGTTCAGGCCGACTGACTTACCCTGTCCGGTGGCGCCCGCTACGAGCAGGTGCGGCATTTTGGTCAGGTCGGCGATGAAAACGTCGTTGCTGATGGTAGCTCCGAGAGCCATAGGCAGCTCCATGCGGCAGTCGCGGTACTTCTGTGAGTTGATGATATTGCGCATCGACACGATCTGAGGCGTGCGGTTCGGCACTTCGATGCCGACGGTGCTCTTGCCTCGGATCGGCGCTATGATGCGGATGCCGAGCGCTTCGAGGCTGCGGGCTATGTCTTCTTCGAGGCGTTTGATCTGGGCTATGCGGACACCCTCGGCAGGCACTATCTCGTAAAGCGTGACGGTCGGTCCGACTGTGGCCTCGACGCGGGCTATCTGTATGCCGTAGCTCTGCAGAGTGTCAATGATCATGTTCTTGTTGTCCTCCTGCTCCTGCGGGTTGTATTCGTTCGTCACGGGGCGATCGATAAGCAGGTCGATGCCTGGGAAGCGGTAGTGGCTGAGTTCGTCGCGGATACTGTACGGCGACATGTCGAGGCGGGGGTCACCGGCGTTTTCATCGGCCTTTGCGTGGCTCTCGCCGAGGACTGCCGCGTTGATAATGAACTGCGGCTTCTTGCCGTCGGCTTCCGCTGCCGAGGCTTCGTGGGAGGGCTCTTCGTCGTCGATGGTAAATCCTATGTCTGTGACAGGTTTCTTGGCCGGTTCAGGTTCGGATGTCAGCGTCATTGTTTTGGGACGCGACACTTCTGTATTGGTAGCGGCAGCCGGGGCTTTGGAATCCGCTTCAGGCACTTCGGCTATGATGTGTTCAGGATGGCGCGCGCGCGATGCCGCGTCGCTCATTGCCTCTCTGGCCTTGGAGATGCGTCCGTTCATATTGCGGGCGATCGCCGTTATCTGCGTAAGGTACATTACTACAAGCAGGCCGATCAGCATTATCGACACTGCGTAGGCAAGCAACGCGTCGCCGTATTGCATCAGCCATTGGTTGATGTAGTGGCCGTGGTTACCTCCCCAGTTGATCGTGGAGTCGAGATTGTAGGTGAACAGGCCGAGAATGACTGAGAGGGCTATGCCTGTGAAGAGGCACCTGAAAGTAAAGGCCCAGAATTTCAGCTTCATGATGCCGAACAGCGACAGCGCCATGCAGCCGAGATAGAAAACGAGTACAAACGAGCCGAGTCCGAGTCCGTCGACAAGCAGCAGGTGGGCAAGAGTGGCTCCGGCCGGGCCGCCGACGTTTTCGATGTGCTGCCCCGAGTCGACGATCTCGCGCGGTGACATTTCGTGCACGGTGCTTTGGTCGGCTATGCCCGATTTCAGGTAGCTGATCGAGACTATCAGCGTCACGACGCAAAGCACGGCCAGTATGACGCCGAGCATCATTCGTGTGCGCGGTGCGGTAAAAAATGCAACTGCCGGATTGATCTGCTTGCGGCAGCCTACCGGCTGAGAGGGCTTTTCAGGACGCTGAGAGGGTCGAGGTTTGCGGACAGTCCTTTTGGCCGTCCGATCTTCGGCTTTTGCATTCAGGGTGTCGATATCCAGAGGATTAACTGAGTTCATTGCAATAGGATATTGGGAGAGACTGATTTAGTTAAAGAGAGGCGATTTCGGCTATGACGGCCTTCGGATCATCGGCCGAGAATATTGCGCTTCCGGCCACCAGCACGTCGGCTCCGGCCGCTGCCAGATCGGGAGCATTGGCCGGAGTGACGCCCCCGTCGACTTCGATCAGGGCGTGCGATCCGCTGCGGTCGATGAGTTCGCGCAGACGGCGGATCTTGTCGAGTGTGTTACTGATGAATTTCTGACCGCCGAAGCCCGGATTCACCGACATGAGAAGCACCATATCGACGTCGCCGATAATATCTTCGAGCATTACGACCGGTGTCGACGGGTTCAGCGTGACAGCGGCTTTCATCCCGGCGGCCTTGATGGCATTGACGGTGCGGTTGAGGTGTACGCAGGCTTCCTGATGCACGTTCATGATAGCCGCTCCGCAGTCGCGCACGGCGCCGATATAGTTCTGCGGATTCACTATCATCAGATGTACGTCGAGTGGCTTGTCGGTCAGCTCTGCGACGGCTTTGATGACCGGGAAGCCGAACGAAATGTTGGGTACGAACACCCCGTCCATGACGTCGCAGTGCAGCATGCCGGCCTCCGATTCATTGCACATGCGTACGTCGCGCCCGAGGTCAGCGAAGTTGGCGCTTAGCAGCGATGGCGATACGATCATAGTTTCACCTCCTTGTCCTTTTTGGGCGGGAACAGCAGCCGGTAAGCTATGAAGCCCACACAGATCACGCCTATGCCGAGCCCGATCATTGACAGGTAGCCGTTGTACTGCTCGACCTGGTCAAACAGATCCTTCAGCGGCACCATGGTCGACAGCCACCAGCCGAGTCCGGCCAGGACAGCATTCCAGACCAGCGCGCCGAGACCTGTGAAGATGATGAACATCAGCACGTTCATGCGGGCCAGGCCTGCCGGGATCGAGATCAGCTGGCGCACGGCCGGGATCAGTCGGCCGATGAATGTGGAGACGGCTCCGTGCCTGTCGAAATACTTCTCGGCTTTCTCGACTTTCTCGGGATTGATCAGGCACGCGTGGCCGAAGCGCGAGTTGGCGAACTTATATACCAGCGGACGTCCGATCCACAGCGACAGATAGTAGTTGATAAGTGCTCCGACTATGGCGCCGGCTGTGGCTACCATGACGATTCCGAACACGTTCATGTCGTCGCGCGTACAGGCCAGATAGGCTGCCGGCGGCACGACCACCTCCGACGGGAACGGGATGAACGAGCTTTCGATGACCATGAATATGAATACAAACCAATAATTGGCATTTTCCACAAACCACTGGAAGAATCCGGCGGCATCAAAGAGCGCAAGGGGTATCGTCAGATCTATCATTTTTATTGCTGAATTTCTCTGCAAATTTAAGCAAAAAATTTCTACTATTTCAGTTTTCTTTTGAATGTCTTGTCATTTTTGCGCAAATTTCATGAAAAATTGCTACCTTTGCGGCCGATTCATCGGAGGGCCGATAGTCGCAACTATTCTGGCCGGATAAGATGTCGGGTGCGCCCGGTGTTTTATCCGTCTTTTTTTATACTGTTTATCATAATATGGAGAATATCGAAAAGACCGGACTTGACTACGCCAATGGCAAGATAGGGAGCCTTTTCTCGCGGCTGTTCTTCCCTACTTTGCTGGGACTTATTTTTAACGCGCTCATCACAATAGTCGACGGCATATTCGTGGGCCGCGGCGTCGGCCCCGGGGGCATAGCGGCCGTCAACATAATAGCGCCTCTGTATATGATCGTGACGGGCTGCGGCCTGATGTTCGGCATCGGTTCGTCGGTCGTGGCGGGCATCGCGCTGGCTCAGAACGCAGGCCGGCGAGCCGCGGTAAGCGTCACTCAGGCATGTGTGTTTTCCTCTGTCGCGATGCTTGCGCTTATGGTGTCGCTTGCCCTGTTTCCGGGCGGTACGGCTGAGTTGCTCGGATGCTCGCCCGAACTGATGCCTCATGCTCTCGATTACCTTCTCTGGCTCATCCCGGGGATGTTTTTCCTTTGCTTCGAATGTATCGGCATGATGGTGATCCGCCTCGACGGATCGCCGAAGTATGCCATGCTGTGCAATATCATTCCGGCAGTCATCAACATAGTCCTCGACTATTGGCTGGTGTTTCCGTGCGGTATGGGTGTGAAGGGTGCGGCCATAGCCACATCAGCAAGCATCGCCCTCGGGGGCATGATGGTGCTGATGTATTTTCTGCGCTTCTCATATGTAATTAAGTTCATCTGGAGCGCCGGCGGCTTCTTTCGCAACATCTGGCATCAGATGCGTATCGGCTCGTCGGCTTTCGTCACCGAGATAGCGATGTCAGTGATGATGCTTACAGGCAACTATATGTTCATGAAGTATTACGGCGAGGCCGGTGTCGCCGCATTCAGCATTGCCTGCTATCTGTTTCCGCTGATATTTATGATGAGCAATGCGGTGGCGCAGTCCGCCCAGCCGATCATAAGTTACAATTACGGAGCGAACGCCTTCGGCCGGGTCGCACGCACATTCGCGCTGAGTATTCGCGTCGCGGCTCTGTGCGGCACCGTGTCCTTCCTTTCCATCGCATTTTTTGCGCGAGGCATTGTTTCTATGTTCATTTCGCCGGAATGTGAGGCCGGGCGGCTGGCCTCCTCCGGCCTTCCGGTCTATGCCGCATGTGCCCTCTTCTTTGCTGTGAACATATCATTCATAGGATATTACCAGAGTATTGAGAAGGCCTTGAAAGCTATGCTCTTCACCTTGATGCGTGGAGCCGTTGTCCTGGTTCCCATGTTCTGCTTACTGCCCCTTGCCTTCGGCGCCGACGGCCTGTGGGCTGCCATTCCTGCATCGGAAATTCTGACTCTTATCACGATTGTCATTAATTACTTCTGTTCGGGAAAAGACGGCCAATGCTAAAAAAATCTGTCGTTCTGTCACATTTCAACATATGTTGACGTCATATATATGACGAGTGTGTAACTTTGCGCCGAATTTTTAAAGCATAAGAATACAAATGAGACAAATCATCACGGTACTTCTTACCATACTCAGTGTGCTGATCTGCTTCGCCCAGTCCGGGCAGCAGGATTCCGTAAAAGTAGAAGAACTGCAGGAAGTGGTAATTGAGGCCCCCCGCGTGATCCGCAAGTCCGACATGGATGTGTACCACCCCTCGAGATCGGCAGTCGAACACTCCAGCAACGGAATGCAGCTGCTTAACAATCTGATGATACCTACCCTGACGGTCAGTGACGCGCTCGGCAAGGTCCAGGCAGCCGGCCAGTCGGTACAGATCCGAATCAACGGACGCGAATCGACCGTCGATCAGGTCCGCGCCCTCCTTCCCGAGACGATCAAGCGCGTCGAATGGATCGACAATCCCGGCCTGCGATATGGAGGCGCAGCATATGTCCTTAACATCATCGTCACGAATCCGTCAGTCGGCGGCTCGCTGCAGACCGTCGCCCGCCCGGCTCTCAACGAGGCGTGGGGCTTCTATATGGCCGATGTCAAGCTGAACAGCGGTCCGTCGCAATGGGAAGCCGGTGCAAATTTTAAGCTAACACGCCGCGTCAAAGGCTCACGCGACTATTACGAGACCTTCACACATCCCGACGGATTGTCGCTTACGCGCCGCGAGACATCACGCGGGGGCTGCCTCGACAATACTTTCGGCAACGCCTGGGCATCATACAGCTATATTAAGCCTGACACGACCGTGCTGATGGTCGAATTCGGCCTGAACAGAAAATTCAACGACCGCACCCGCTACGACGGCCTTCTCTCGCTGAGCGACGGCTCTGACGACATTCTGCTCTCCGACATACAGGGCAGTCAGGGCACTACTCCTGGACTTTCGCTTTACTGGCAGCAGAATTTTCCCGGCAGGCAGATGCTGGTGCTCAACTTCAACAGCTCGTTCTACTTCGGACGCACATACTCCGACTACATAGAGCGGCAGTCGCCTTCGCTCGAATACATCAACGACATCCGCACCGGCATCCGCGACCGCAACCAGGCCTATGCCGTCGGCGCCGACTACATCCGCAACTGGGACAACGCGCGCCTGACCGTCGGCGCCTCCTACATGGCCAACCGCAACCGCTCCACTTACGAAAATCTCGGCGGCCAGATTTTCCATCAGCGCCAGGACAGAGTATACTTCTACGCCGAATACTATCACCAGTTCGGAAAATGGACGGCCACGGCCGGCATGGGCGCCCAGTACACCGACTTCCTCTTCCGCGAGTCCGACCGCGGCAACCATACGTGGAGCCCCCGTCCGCAGGCCACCCTTACCTATTCCCCCAGCCAGAACCATTCTTTGCGGCTCAACTTCACTTCCTGGCAGTCCACCCCCTCCCTTGCCGAGACCAATACCGTCCCCCAGCAGCTCGACGGCTTCCAGTGGCGCGTCGGCAATCAGGATCTTAAGACTGCCAGCTCTTACATGCTCACTTTTCGCTACGGATTCACTCTGCCCCGCATATACAGCTCTTTCGGCGTCCGCGCGTTCACTTCGCCCGATGCCATCACACCCCTCCTCCGCTGGGACGGCCCGCGCCTGATCACCACCTACGAAAACAGCCGCGGACTGCAGAACATCTCCCTTTTCCTCGCTCCTCAGATCGAAATCATCCCCGGATGGATCACCGCCAGCGGCTACGTCCAGTTCCGCCGCGAGCGCATGCGCGGCACCGGCTACGCCCTCTACAGCAGCGGCTGGAGCGGCAGCGCCGAGCTGCAGATCTCCCACTGGGGCTTCGTCCTCTCGGGCCAGTACGTCCGCGCCCAACGCGACCTCTGGGGCGAGAAAATATCATGGGGCGAGGACATCAACATCATCGACCTGAGCTACAGCTGGCGCTCATGGCAGTTCAGCGCCGGAGTCATCATGCCATTCGGCCGCTACGACCAGGGCAGCCGGTCGCTCAGCCGCTGGAACCGCAACGAGCAGCATATGCGCCTCGACATGCGCTGGCCCTACCTCTCCGTCAGCTACAACCTGCAGTGGGGCCGCCAGAAGCGCGGAGCCCAAAAGCTCGTCGACCTCGATGCCGCAGCCGACCGCTCCACCGCCGGAGGCCGCTGAGCCCCGCCCCCCGTATCAACCCGGAGCGATTGTACAGGCCGCATCGGCCCGACGGGTCGCCCCGGGCTGTTTATTGTCAAGATCCTTTGATATCAGGTCAGATGATGCCGCGGAGCGACGCGATGTCGGCGACACCGTGGCGCCGCATATAGTCGGCGATGCCGTCGATGACCCGCACGGTTGCCTGCGGGTCGACGAAGTTGGCCGTGCCGATCTGCACGGCCGTCGCTCCGGCCATGATGAACTGCAGCGCGTCGTCGCTGTTCATGATGCCGCCGAGCCCGACTACGGGGATGCCGACGCGCCGCGCCACCTGCCACACCATGCGCACCGCCACCGGGCGCACCGCGGGCCCAGACAGCCCGCCCGTGACGGTCGACAGGCTCGGACGCCGCCGCTCGACGTCGATGTTCATCGCAAGCAGCGTGTTGATGAGCGACACGCTGTCGGCGCCGGCGCCTTCGGCGGCGGCCGCTATTGCGGCTATGTCGGTGACGTTGGGCGACAGCTTCACCATCAGATGCCGCGGCCACACCTTGCGGACGGCGGCGGTGACCTCGGCGGCGCCGCGCTCGGTGGTGCCGAACGCCATGCCGCCGGCGCGGACGTTCGGGCACGAGATGTTCACCTCTACGGCGCTGATGCGGTCAAGCCCGGCGAGGCGCTCGGCCGTAGCGGCATAGTCGTCGGGCGACGCGCCCGATACGTTTACGATAATCCGGGTGTCGAGGTGGGCTATCGTCGGATAGATATGCTCGGCGAAGTAGTCGACGCCCTTGTTCTGTAGCCCGACGGCATTGATCATCCCCGACGGGGTCTCGACCATTCGCGGCGAGTCGTTGCCCTGCCGGGCATGCAGGGTCGTGCCTTTGACTATAAAGCCCCCGAGCCGCTCCAGGTCGATGAATGGAGCATATTCGGTGCCGTAGCCGAACGTACCGGATGCGGTCAGTACGGGATTCTTAAGCCTCAGCCCGCGGCCGAGATCTACTGCAAGATTCAGTTCCATAGCAGTCTGTCAGTTTTGAATACGGGCCCGTCGGTGCAGACGCACAGATTGCCTTCAACAGTCTTTTCCACGCAGCAGAGGCAGGCTCCGATGCCGCATCCCATCATATTCTCGAGCGAGGCGTAGCAGTCGATGCCGCGTTCGGCGGCAATGCGGGCCACGGCTTTCATCATCGGCGTCGGACCGCAGGTGTAAACGGCATCGTACTCGCGGTCGAAGGCCGGATTCTGCGTTACAAGTCCGCGGTGGCCGCAGCTTCCGTCGTCGGTCGAGACGGACACGTCCACACCTTTGATGAACAGTGATGTGAGCCCGTCGATGTCGGCCCGCGATCGTCCGCCGATCACTACGGTCACCTCGGCCCCCGTCTCATAAAGAGCTCTCGAGAGCATCACCATCGGCGCAACTCCTACCCCGCCGCCGACAAGCAGTGTGCGGCGGCCGCCGCAGCCGGCTGTGTCGAAGCCATTGCCGAGCGGAAGCATAATGTCGAGCTGCGAGCCGACGGGCATTTCGGTCATGAAGGAAGTTGCCTTTCCTACAGGCTTGACAAGCAGTACGAGTCGCGTGTCGGGGATGATGTCGCAGACGGATATCGGTCGCCGAAGCAGCACACCGGGGGCGTCAATCCTTACCTCGGCAAACTGCCCGGGCGCTGTCGGAGGCAGCGGCGTGCCGTCGGAAGTGACCAGGGTCATCAGGCAGTTGCCTCCGGCCGGTTCCTTCCTTTCGATGGTGAAACGTTGTAAGCGCTTATTGTTCATATATCTTTGATGTGATGTTCCCTTTTGAAATAGTCGCGGGCCTGCTCGAGTGTCTCGGGCTTTCCGACGTCGAACCAGGCGCGGCCCTCGGGCAGACGGTACGCTTCAATATCAAGCAGCCCGCAGCGGTCGATGTAAAAGTCGGTTATGGAGAATGGGGTATTGTCGGGCGCATAATCGCGTATGGCTCCGTAGATTTGCGGCGAAATGATGTGGATGCCGCCGAAGGCAAGCATTTCGCAACGCGCGGCGTCTGTCAGTTCGCCGGGCCTGACAGCGCCGTTCCGCAGATCCGTCCATCCGCGCAGGCGGTCGCGTTCGAACAGAAAGTAACGCGAGGTCTTGCGCGGCTGTACAAGCAGCGTGGCGTCGCAGCGTTGCCGGTCGTGGCTGACAATCATGTCGTCAAGACTCACGCTGCACAGGATATCGGCGTTGTGGATCAGCACGGGTTCATCACCGATCAGAGGCAGAGCCTTGCGCAGACCGCCGCCCGTGTCGAGCAGCAGTGCTGTCTCGTCGCTGATATCGATGTGGACGTTACGGTATTCCGAACGCAGATACTCAGCAATCTGATCCGCGAAATGGTGCACATTGACAATTATATGGCCGATGCCAATGGCCGTCATACGGTCAATGACATGACCGATGACAGGTTTTCCTCCGACTTCTACGAGCGCTTTTGGATGACAGTCAGTCCACGGTTTCAGGCGGCTTCCCACACCTGCTGCGAATATCATCCCTTTCATAGTTCAGAATTTTTATTTCCGGTTGAAAAGCTGTTCGATATCCTGCTCACGGTGAATAAGTTCGACCTTCACGTTGAACTTTTTGTTCAAGTGTTCGGCAAGATGTTGCGCCGAGTATACCGACCGGTGCTGACCGCCTGTGCAGCCGAATGATACCATGAGATTAGTAAAGCCGCGCTCTATATAGCGCTCGACTGTGGCGTCGACGAGCGCGTAGCAGTGTTCGAGGAAGGTCAGTATCTCGCCGTCTTCCTCCAGGAATTCGATCACCTGGCGGTCGAGACCCGTAAATGGCTTGTAGCGCTCGTACTTGCCGGGATTGTTGACGGCGCGGCAGTCGAATACATAGCCGCCCCCGTTGCCCGTCGGGTCGTTGGGGATACCTTTCTTATAGGCGAAACTCATGACGCGCACCGTCAGCAGCCGCTTCTGGTCGTCAGAAGTGAACTGCTTGAGATTGACGAGCCGCATCAGCATGTCATTGAGGTATGGATACTCGGTGAACGGCTGCTCTTCGATCAGCGAGCGGAGATTGGCGATGGCGAACGGCACGCTCTGCATGAAATGCGGCTTCTTCTCGAAATATCCGCGGAAGCCGTAGGCACCGAGCACCTGCATCACCCTGAACAGTACAAAGTGACGCAGAACGCTGAAAAATTCCCCGGCTTCGACAGGCTTGTATTTCTGTACGGCGTCAATGTATTCGGCTATCAGTTCTTTGCGGAAATTATCGGTAAAATTGGCCTTGGCCTGCCAGAGGAACGATGCCACATCATAGTAGCACGGGCCGCGCCGGCCGCCCTGAAAGTCGATAAACCATGGACGGCCGTCCTTGATCATGACGTTGCGCGACTGGAAATCGCGGTACATGAATGTCTCGTCGTCGGCCGAGGCCATCAGCACATCGGCCAGACGGGCGAAATCATCCTCGAGCTTATCCTCGTCGAACTCAAGGCCGGTGGCTTTCAGAAAGCAGTACTTGAAGTAGTTGAGGTCCCACATGATCGACCGGCGGTCGAAACAGGCGGCCGGATAGCATTTGCTGAAATCGAGCCCCTTGGCTCCGCGGAATTGGAAATCAGGCAGCAGACGGATGGTCTTGACCAGCAGCTCGCGCTCCTCAGGCGAGAACACACGGGTGAGGCGCCCTTTTTCGATAGCCTTGAAAAGCAGCGTGTCGCCGAGATCATCCTGCAGATATGACATACGGTCGTCGGCGACCGCCACGACGCGCGGAACGGGTAGTCCGGCTTCGGCGAAGTGTTCGTCAAATGACAGGAAAGCCTCGTTTTCCAAAGGATTTGTGCCTATGACGCCGATCAGTGAGCCGCCCTCGCCGTTAAGGCGGAAATAGCGTCGGTTGCTGCCCGACGAAGGCAGTTCGTCGATCGATGCCGGCGCCTTACCGGTATATGATTGGTAGAGCTTTATCAATCCGTTCGAGTCCATTTTATCTATTGCTGTTTATTCGGGTTAGTTGCCGAGCTCCGACAGAAATTTAATGCGTACAAGGCGGATTTCCTCCTCGGTGTAGTCGGGGCAAAGCTCGCGGTATGCATCCTCAAGCGAGCCGGTCTCGGCCTGACGGAAGTATTCGAAGATTTCCTCCTGTTCGTCCTCGTCGAGAATGTCATCGATGAAATATGAGAGGTTGATCTTGTTGCCGGAGTTTACGATCGATTCAATTTCGTCGAGCAGTTGATCGAAGTCGAGACCATTGCTTGCGGCCACTTCATTGAGGTCGATCTTGCGGTCGACGGCCTTGATGATGGAAATCTTGCGCTTGCTCTTGTTGGCTACCGAACGGACGCGCAGATCCTCGGGGCGCTCTATCTCGTTCTCGTCTACGTAAGCCTTGATTATTTTGATAAATTCCTCGCCGTAGCGCTTGGCCTTTCCCTCACCGACACCGGGTATATTCTGCAGCTCTTCGAGGGTTATGGGATAGGTGGTGGCCATAGCCTCGAGCGACGGATCCTGGAAGATCACATATGGAGGCAGATTCAGCTCCGACGCTATTTCCTTGCGCTGGGCGTTGAGGATCGCGAACAGTTCCATGTCGGCGGCGCAGGCCGAGCCGCCTTTCATCGGCGTCACGTCATCGTCATCGTCATTGAATTCGCTGTCCTCGACTATTTTGAATGACTCGGGATTCGACATGAAGCGCTTGCCTTTGTCGGTAAGGTGCAGCGTACCGTAGTTCTCGATGTCGCGGCTCAGATAGCCGGCGAGCACAGCCTGGCGCAGCACGGCGTTCAGAAAACGTTTCTCCGTACCCTGTTCGCATCCGAACACTTCCAGTTCGTCGTGGCGGTACGAGCGGATATCGTTCGTAGCTTTGCCGAGCATGACATCAATTATGTATTCAGCCTTGAATTTTTCTTTTAATGCGGTTATTGTCTCCAATGCCGCCAAGAGTTCTTCTTTTGCTTCCACTTTCTTTTTTAGATTAACGCAGTTGTCGCAGTTGCCGCAGTTTTCCTTGGGATACTCCTCCCCGAAGTAGTGCAGCAGCGTGCGTCGACGGCATACTGAAGATTCGGCATACGAGGCGGTCTCGGCCAAAAGCTGGCGTCCGATCTCCTGTTCGGCCAGAGGCTTGCCCTGCATGAACTTTTCCATCTTCTGCAGGTCACGGTAGGCGTAGAATGTCAGGCATATGCCTTCTCCGCCGTCGCGTCCGGCCCGCCCGGTCTCCTGATAGTATCCTTCAAGTGACTTGGGCATGTCGTAGTGAATCACATAGCGTACGTCGGGCTTGTCGATGCCCATACCGAACGCAATCGTAGCCACGATCACATCGACTTTCTCAAGTAGAAATGCATCCTGGTTGAGCGAGCGTGTGGCCGCGTCCATGCCGGCATGGTAAGCCAGAGCGCGGATGTTGTTCACGCACAGCAGCTCGGCGAGTTCCTCGACTTTCTTACGGCTCAGGCAGTAAATAATGCCCGATTTTCCCGCATGCTGCTTCACGAATCGGATGATATCGTGGTCGGTGTTCTTCGTCTTGGGCCGGACCTCATAGTATAGATTCGGGCGGTTGAACGATGACTTGAACACCGCTGCGCCTTGCTGCATGCCCAGATTCTTCTGTATGTCGTGTTGTACCTTTTGGGTGGCCGTCGCCGTGAGGGCGATTACCGGCCGTTGTCCTATCTCATTTATTATGGGACGTATGCGACGGTATTCGGGTCTGAAGTCGTGGCCCCATTCCGAGATGCAGTGCGCCTCGTCAATGGCATAGAACGAAATTGTGATGTGTTTTAAAAACTCGATGTTCTCTTCCTTGGTGAGCGACTCGGGGGCCACATAAAGCAGCTTTGTGCGGCCCGAAATGATGTCATCCTTGACTTTGTCGATCTGAACCTTGGTCAGCGACGAATTGAGGAAATGCGCTATGGAATCGTCTTCGCTGAAATTGCGCATAGCGTCGACCTGATTCTTCATCAGGGCGATCAGCGGCGACACCACAATCGCAGTCCCGTCCATCAGAAGGGCAGGCAGCTGATAGCAAAGCGACTTGCCGCCGCCGGTGGGCATCAGCACGAAGGTGTCTCTTCCGGCAAGCAGGCTCCGGATTATCGCCTCCTGGTTACCTTTGAAGGTCCCGAATCCGAAGTGGCGGCGAAGGGCATCAGTCAGAGTTTGAGTCGTCTCCATTTCAATTCATCAAGGGTTGTTGTTGTCTCGTGAAGTAGTTTCTATTCTATCCGTTCGGTCAGGTAGGTTCAGGCGTCTACAGAGGCAGCCTCAAAGTGGGCGGCTTCGAACTTTTCCCTGGCATAGTCGGGCGTGACCTCGAATTTCTTGATTGCCTTCGACGGAACGTCGTACATCGCGTCGACCATGATGGCCTCGACTATCGAGCGGAGTCCGCGTGCACCGAGTTTGTACTCGATGGCCTTGTCGACCACGAAGTCAAGAACCTCGGGCGCGAACGTCAGCTCCACGCCGTCCATGGCGAAGAGCTTCTCGTACTGGCGCGTTATGGCGTTCTTAGGCTCGGTGAGGACTTTCAGCAGAGCCGTGCGGTCAAGCGGCTCGAGATGCGTCAGAATGGGCAGACGTCCGATGATCTCCGGAATGAGTCCGTATGACCTCAGATCCTGGGGAGCCACGAAGCGCAGGTAGTCCTGCTTGTCCTTCAGTTTGGTGCGGGTATTGTCGGTGGCATAGCCGACGACATGGCTGTTCATGCGTTGGGCGATCTTGCTTTCAATACCTTCGAATGCGCCGCCGCAGATAAAGAGGATATCCTTCGTATCGACGGGTATCATCTTCTGCTCCGGATGCTTGCGGCCTCCCTGCGGGGGCACGTTGACGATCGACCCTTCGAGAAGCTTCAGCAGACCTTGCTGGACGCCCTCGCCCGATACGTCGCGTGTGATCGACGGATTGTCGCCTTTACGGGCGATCTTGTCGATCTCGTCAATGAATACAATGCCGCGCTGGGCCTTCTCGACGTCGTAGTCGGCGGCCTGCAGCAGGCGCGTCAGCAGACTTTCGATGTCTTCGCCCACATAGCCGGCCTGTGTCAGGACGGTCGCGTCGACGATTGTGAAGGGAACGTCGAGCATGCGTGCTATGGTCCGCGCCAGCAGAGTCTTGCCTGTGCCGGTCGGTCCGACTATTATTATATTGCTCTTCTCAATGTCTACGTCGTTCTCTTCCTTATTCTGAAGCAGACGCTTGTAGTGGTTGTAGACTGCTACGGAGAGATATTTCTTGGCCTGCTCCTGTCCGATCACGTACTGGTCGAGAAATTCCTTGATCTGATGCGGCTTCGGCACGGAATTCTGCATTTTCTGCCTGAAATCATTGGCTGAAGCTGCCTTCTGGTCAGGAAATTCCTCCCGGATCAGTTCGTGGATCTGCTCGACACAATCCGTACAGATGTACGGACCGTCTTCCGTAGCGGGCACAAGCATGCGCAGCTGCGACGGATCGGCCGGACGGCCGCACCACTGGCAGGTTTCCATTGATGACTTACGCTTGGCCATAGATGTCTCAGCTCTTTGACTTGATAAGCACCTGGTCGATCATGCCGTATTCCTTGGCTTCCTCGGCGGTCATCCAATAGTCGCGGTCGCTGTCGCGCTCAACCTTCTCGTAGGGCTGACCGGAGTGTTCGGCTATGATATTGTAGAGCTCTTTCTTGAGCTTCTTGATCTCACGGGCGGTGATTTCGATATCCGATGCCTGACCCTGTGCTCCGCCCATAGGCTGATGGATCATGACGCGCGAGTGTTTCAGGGCGAAACGCTTGCCTTTCTGTCCTGCCACCAAAAGTACGGCAGCCATCGATGCCGCCATGCCGGTGCAGATGGTGGCGACATCGCTCGAAATGTACTGCATAGTGTCATATATGCCCAAACCGGCATAGACCGACCCGCCGGGAGAATTGATATATATGGACACATCCTTGCCGGGTTCGGCCGAGTCAAGGTAAAGCAGCTGGGCCTGGATCACGTTTGCGGTGTAGTCGTTGACCTCAGTACCCAGAAAGATGATGCGGTCCATCATCAGACGCGAGAATACGTCCATCTGGGCTACGTTGAGTTGGCGTTCCTCGATGATGGTCGGATTTATATAATTGGCGCTGATCGCCGCGTGGGAGACGGCCGATGCGTACTGGTCGATAGCCAGTCCGTTCATGCCAAGACCCTTGACGGCAAAATTTCTGAAATCGTTATTCTGCATATGGTTTCGAGATTGTTGTTTTCAAATTCTTTTCAAAGTTAATAAAAAATTCTGAATTGCCTGCAATAGCGGGATTCTTTTTTGTCTGATTTATTATTTTATTGGTACTTTTTTCCTTTTTTTGAATTTCTTCAACATTCAGGGTCCATCCGCAAATTCAGGCCGTGTCATACAAGAGATGACACGGCCTGATGTAAGTTATTAAACAGCTGTGGCGATGAATATTACTTAGCCTCGGCTGCATCGGCGCCCTCGGCAAGTTTCTTGAACTCATCGAGCGACACGGTCTTTTCCTCTACGGTAAAAGCATTGCGCAGAGCGTTGAATGTCTTTGCCTCTTCGACCTGCGATGCGATCTGCTGGCGGATCTTACGGTCGGCGAGGATGCGCTTGGCCATGTCATCGATCGTTTCCTGATCCATGTTGTACATGCCGTAGCGCTGAAGCTGGCTGCGGGCGATCTGGTTGGCCTGTGCCTGCATATCGGCTTCCTCAACCTTTATGCCGAGTTTCTCGGTGACGGTCGTGCTGATGAGCTCCCACTTGATGCCGGGCAGCATGTTGTCGAATTCTTCGTCGGTGACGTTTTCCTTAGAGGTCAGTCTGATCCAGCGCTTGAGCAGCTCCTTGTCGATCACGAGACCATCGGCGTAGGTCTTCATCAGATAGTCGTGTATGTCGCGGTTCGACAGGTTCAGACTGTTGGGGAAGAGCTGTGCCTGAATCATCTTCTTTATGTTGTCGAAATATTCTTCCTCGGTGTGGATCTTGTCCTTGCCGAATACGTCGTCATAGAAGTCCTGATTGTGCTCGGCGAGTTTTACTACAATGATTTCCGAGATGGCGAACTCGAAGTCGGCGGTGACGCCGGCAGCCTTCTCCTTGTCGAGGTTGAGCATCGAAGCAAGCTCGGCTGCATTGCCCTCACATGACTTATAAGGGTTGAAGACAACCTTGTCGTTGACCTGCTTGTCGAGGAATTTTGCAGCTTCGGCCTGGTCCTTGAACAGGAAAGGAGCCACGATACCCGAGGTAACCTGGATAGCATCGGCATCGGTGCGGACGGTACCGTCGGCATTGAGTTCCATGATCGAGCCTTTGATCACAGCCTTAGAGTCGACTTTCTCGCCGGGAACCTGTGCGCCGAAGCGCTCGCGGAGGGCGTTGTCCTGCTCGGCGACCATCTCGTCGGTAACCTCGATCAGGTAGAAGGGAGTCTTTACTTCCTTGTCGAGCTTGAGGTCCATTTCCGGCCACAGAGCCACGTCATATTTGAATGTATAATCGTCCTGCTTGAGGTCGATTTCAGTGGCTTCGGCCGGCAGCGGCTGGCCGATTACCTTGATATTGTTCTTTTCGATATAGTCAAAAACGGCGTCGATAACGACCTTGTTGATCGAGTCGCTCTTAACCTCGCGGCCGAAGCGCTTGCGCAGCTCGGGCAGCGCGATATGACCTTTGCGGAATCCGGGGATGGTGTGGGTCTTGCCGATCTCTTTAAGCTTGTCGTTGACGGTCTGGGCGTAGTCGTCTTTTACAAGCGACACGGTGATGACGCCACGGCCCTCGCCCGTTTTTTCAAATTTAATGTCCATTTTGTATCTCTACTTTATGTTTGTTATTTCCTTGTTTTCAAAAATCGAGTGCAAAGTTAATGATTTTATTCTAATTCTTGCCACTTATGCCGATATTTCTTATTGTCATCCTTTACACGATTAACGAAAAAATTCCGTAAAAACGCGAGTTCGGGATAAGAACCTTAGATTTTCAGTTAATCCAAAGGACAC
>ERZ1673743.560-NODE-560-length-54673-cov-111.560749_pt1 | contig 54673 bp, 38 predicted proteins | sample MGYA00580197_ERZ1673743 | MGnify/ENA primary metagenome ERZ1673743 (study PRJEB41218, sample SAMN15661795) | gut metagenome | host: Homo sapiens | place: Canada: London | collected 2015-08-20/2019-03-30 | study: EMG produced TPA metagenomics assembly of...
GTTAGAGTTTTCTTGTTTACTCCGCAAAATTACCCCTCCGCATGAGCAAAAACACGGCACACATTTGTTAACATTTATTAATTACCGCTTTCGTTTCGCCATTAGGGAAATTAGCGCTATATTTGTAAGAAAATCGTGCCAACAGAATGATCAACGAGATTTTCAACTGCAACCTGCGGAAACGTCACACTTTCGGTATGGACGTCAGCTGCCGCAGGCTGATTGAATACGACGGGCTCGCCGACCTCCCGGCGGTCCTCGCCATGATTGAGCCCGGCGAACGATGGTTTCACCTCGGCGGAGGCAGCAACGTGCTCTTTTCAGGCGATTTCAACGGAACCGTTCTCGTCAACCGCGACTGCAACGTTGAATTCGGCGAACCGCAGCCCGACGGCGCCGTTAAACTTACAGCCGCCGCCGGCGCCGTGCTCGACGACGTTGTGGCCGAATCATGCCGCCGCGGTCTGTGGGGCATCGAGAATCTTTCGGGCATCCCCGGCACGATAGGTGGTGCCGCCGTGCAGAACGTGGGAGCATACGGGCAGGAGATTTCCGACTCCACCGTTGGTGTGTTTGCCTACGACACCGTTCTGAAACGTCCCGTCACCATTCCGGTCGTAAATTGCCGCTATGGCTACCGCCGGTCGGCATTCAAGGAACCGGCCAACGAGGGCCGTTTCATTATCCTCGGAATGGAACTTTGCCTTAACGCTCGTGGGAGTGCCTCGCTCGCCTACGGCGATCTCCGCAATTCTCCCTCAGCGACTTCCGACGCCACCCCCGACGACATGCGCCGTGCGGTGCTCGAAAAGCGCAACTCCAAACTGCCCGACCCCGCCGTCACCGGGAGCGCCGGAAGCTACTTCAAGAATCCCGTGCTCACACCCGCAGAATTCGAGGAGTTCCGCGCCGTAGCAGGCGCCGGCGATTTTCCGCACTACCCGCTCCCCGGCGGCAACGTGAAGATTCCCGCCGCATGGCTCATCGAGCAGACCGGGTGGAAAGGCTATTCCGATCCGAGCGGCGCCGGTGTATGGCATCTCCAGCCCCTCGTGCTCGTGAATCTCTCCGGCAACGCCGCACCTTCCGACATCCTCAGTCTCGAACACCGCATTATCGAGTCGGTAAGAAAGCGTTTTGGAATCCGGCTTTCCAACGAAGTGTGCAAGATTTCCGCCGAGGGCTGAGGCTCTGCGGCAAAACAATGAATCAATTGAAATCCAGTTTATGAGTTCCTATATAATAGAAGGCGGTCACCGCCTTCACGGTGAAATCGAACCTCAGGGTGCCAAAAACGAGGCGCTCCAGATTATCAGCGCCTGTCTGCTCACTCCGGAGCCTGTCACGGTCAACAATGTACCCGATATTCTCGACGTGGTCAACCTCATCAACCTCCTCCGCGAGATGGGCGTGAAGGTCGAGCGCCTCTCCCCTTCTTCCTACCGTTTTGAGGCAGCGGATCTCGACCGCGACTATATCTGTTCGATGGATTTCGTAAAGCGCTGCGCGGCTTTGCGCGGCTCGGTGCTCACGGTCGGACCGCTGCTCACACGCCTGGGATTCGCCTATTTCGCCAAGCCGGGAGGCGACAAAATAGGGCGCCGCAAAGTCGACACCCACATCTACGGACTGCAGCAGCTCGGCGCCTCCATCAGCTATGACCCTGACCGTCGGGCGTACCGGCTCGACACCCCCGCCGGCGCTCCCCTGCGCGGTGCCTATATGCTCCTTGACGAGGCTTCCGTAACCGGTACCGCCAACATTGTCATGGCCGCCGCCATGGCGGAGGGAACCACCACAATCTACAACGCCGCATGCGAGCCTTACGTGCAGCAGCTCTGCCGCATGCTCGCCTCCATGGGCGTCGAGATAAAGGGACTCGGCTCCAACCTGCTCAGCATCACCGGCACGCCGCACCTCCACGGCACCATCCACACTATCCTCCCCGACATGATCGAGGTGGGCAGTTTCATAGGCATGGCCGCTCTTACCCGCAGCTCGCTGACTGTTAAAAACGTATCATACCCCGACCTCGGAATCATACCGCAGGCTTTCACACGCCTCGGAATCAACCTCGAACGACGCGGCGACGACATCTTTATCCCGGCCCAGGACTGCTACGAAATCGAAACCGCACTCGACGGATCGATTCTCACCGTGGCCGACGCCCCGTGGCCAGGCCTGACCCCCGACCTCCTGAGCGTGATGCTCGTGGTCGCCACCCAGTGCCGCGGAAGCGTTCTCATACATCAGAAAATGTTCGAGAGCCGCCTCTTCTTCGTCGACCGACTCATCGACATGGGAGCTCAGATCATGCTCTGCGACCCTCACCGCGCAGTCGTCATAGGTCTCGACCACCGCTTTCCACTCCGTGCCAACAACATGCTGTCGCCCGACATCCGAGCCGGCATCGCCATGCTCATCGCAGCCATGTCGGCCAAAGGAACCAGCCGCATCGACAACATCAACCAGATCGACCGCGGCTACCAGGACATTGAAAACCGCCTCAATGCCATAGGCGCCTGCATCCGTCGCCAGGACTGAGCTACTCTCTTTCACATTTATTTCATCTTGTCATAAAAAATTGCATAATTATGGAATTCTGCCTATCTTTGGGCAGAATTTAAAAACATATTATGCAATGAACAATCGACAGAAAAGATTTTTGCTGCCCGAAGACGAGATTCCGAGGCAGTGGTACAACATACAGGCCGACATGAAAACCAAACCCATGCCGCCGCTGAATCCTGCAACCCGCGAGCCTCTGAAAGCCGAAGACCTCTACCCTATTTTCGCCGAGGAACTCTGCCGGCAGGAACTGAACCAGACCGACACCTGGATCGACATCCCCGAGCCCGTCAGGGAAATGTACAAGTACTACCGCTCCACCCCGCTGGTACGTGCCTACGGACTTGAAGAGGCGCTCGGAACTCCCGCCCACATATATTTCAAGAACGAGAGCGTCAGCCCCATGGGCTCCCACAAGCTCAACTCCGCCATACCCCAGGCTTACTACTGCAAGCAGGAAGGCGTGAAAAACGTCACCACCGAGACCGGAGCCGGCCAGTGGGGCGCAAGCCTCGCCTACGCGGCGAAACTGTTCGGACTGGAAGCCGCAGTCTATCAGGTGAAGATTTCGTATGAGCAGAAGCCCTACCGCCGCAGCATCATGCGCACCTTCGGCGCCCAGGTCACACCCTCCCCCTCTATGTCGACCCGCGCCGGAAAGGACATCATCACGAAATACCCCAACCATCAGGGCTCGCTCGGCACCGCCATCTCCGAGGCAGTGGAACTCGCCCGCACTACCCCCGACTGCAAGTATACTCTTGGCTCCGTGCTCAGCCACGTCACCCTTCACCAGACCGTGATAGGTCTCGAGGCCGAAAAGCAGATGGCCATGGCAGGTGAATACCCCGACATAGTCATCGCCTGCTTCGGCGGCGGCAGCAACTTCGGCGGAATCTCCTTCCCCTTCATGCGCCACAACTTCACAGGCGAGCGCTCAACCCGCTTCATAGCTGCCGAACCCGCCTCATGCCCCAAGCTCACCCGCGGAAAATTCCGCTACGATTTCGGCGACGAAGCGGGCTACACCCCCCTGCTCCCCATGTTTACCCTCGGCCACAACTTCAAGCCCGCCAACATCCACGCCGGCGGTCTGCGCTACCATGGCGCCGGTGTCATCGTGTCGCAGCTTCTGAAAGACGGACTCATGGAGGCGGTCGATATCGACCAGCTCGAATCCTTTGAGGCCGGAACACTGTTTGCCCGAGTGGAAGGCATCATCCCCGCCCCCGAATCAAGCCACGCAATCGCCGCCACCATCCGCGAGGCGCTCAAATGCAAGGAAACAGGCGAGGAAAAAGTGATACTCTTCAACCTCTCCGGCCACGGCCTCATCGACATGGCATCCTACGACAAATTCTTCGACGGCGACCTCGTCAACTACTCCCTCTCTGACGAAGAAATCATCCGGAACCTCGACGACCTCGACGATAAGAAATAACCCCCGCCCATACCGGCACAAAAAACGCATCTTCAGCCCATCCTGAAGATGCGTTTTTCAGTTAATAAGCAATCTTCACAGCCTTGGGATTTCGCGGATGATTTCGAGCATCAGACTGTAGGCCTCCTCCATCTCCTGCAGGTCGGCATATTCGCGGGTGGAGTGAATTTCGTGCTGTCCGGTAAACACACACATGCCTCCGTTGAGACCTTTTGCCGCAAACATCGCGGCGGTGGTGCCCCCTCGCTCCTCCTTGAACGTCACCTTTTTCCCGGTTGTGGCGGCGGCCTTCTCCACAAGTTCCTGAGCCTTGGGATGGATGGTATACGCCACATTCTCATACTGGAGTCCGTCGTAAAGAATTTCGGTTTTCACATTCGGGAAGTCGCGGGCAATGCGGGCGAGCGCATCCTTTACTATAGTGTCGAATTTCTCACCCTCGGCCTTGTCGAAATAGCGTATGCGGGTGATGACCGTAACGTCGAGTTCTTTCTCTTTCTGCACAAACGACCAGGGATGAATGTAGCCCTGAAGACCCTCAGTATTTTCCGGGCGGTTTTCAAGAGGCACAGATGCAATAAAGGTCGCAGCGGCCGCCGTGGCGTCGCCGAGTTTCTCGGCTTTGGCATCGCCGGGATGAGCATCGCGGCCAATGAATTTCACTGTCAGGCCGCGGGCGGTAAAATTAGAATTCGTCACAACCTCTCCGCCGGTTCCGTCGAGGTCGAAAAGTATATCGGGGGAGAAAAGCTGCGGATTGAAGCCTTCGGCAGCACGGCCCACATCCTCGTTGGGGCAGAACACAAACATCACCTTTCCGTGTTTCAGTTTCTTGTCAGAAAGGATCGTACGGATGAGTTCCATGGCTATGGTACAACCGCATTTATCGTCGGCGCCAAGCAGCGTCGAGCCGTCGGTGCGGATAATATCGCGGCCGTCGCGCACGTCGAGAATCGGCCTGATGTCTCCGCCCGGTGCTTCGGGAGTCACGTCGAGATGGCAGCTTATGCCCAGACTCGGACACGCCTTCTTAACGTTGGCCGGAATGCTCACGTAAAGGTAATTCTCATCTGAAAGCAGACACTCCACTCCTTTGGCCTTAGCCCTCTCAACCGCCGCCTCTACGTCGGCTTTCAGCGCGAGCGCCATAGTGTGCTGCCCGGCCGTGCAGACGCTGTCTTCGTTCGACTGACTGTTGATCGACGCATACCTGACAAAGGTTTCTGTCATCGTTTTTTGAACCGGAGTGGCAGCCGAGGCACTGAGGCCCATCAGCGCGAATGCCCAGATAAGACTGTTTTTCATATCAATTGGTTTATTAGTTAATTATGCTGGCTAAGTTACGATTATTTTTCCGAATCAGCCTCATTCTGAACGCTAAATCATAAGAAAAAAATACCCCCGGCGCGCCAGATGGCATGCCGGGGGGACAGGTATTAATCAAACTTTATGTTCAGCGTTTCGCCTGGGGACGGTCACCTTTATTAGAATCCTTCTTGAAATCTTTCTTGAAGTCGCGGTTGGCATGGCGGCGGTCGCCTTTCTTAAAATCGCGGTTGCCATCCTTGCCGGGACGCATTCCCTTACCGTCGGGGGCGGTGTAGACGTAGCAGTTCTCGAGGAACATCACGTACTGCTCGGGGGTGAGCACCGACTTGATATCGGAGAGATCCGCACGGCGGTTCTCAACGGCTTTCGCGCGGCGGTTCTGCTTCATCTCGGTGCGGGCTGCCTTGTCGGCTTCGCGCGCTGCCTTGCGCTGCTCGAGTTTAGCCTGCTTCAGAGCCTTGAGTTTGTCCTGCTGCTGGGCGGTGAGATTCAGACCGTCGAAGGGGCAGGGACAGTTCTTCCTGCAGGAATCGGGAGCAGTGCAAACAGTTTCAGCCTTTGCGGCGGGCTGCTGTGCGAATGCTGCGAAAGAGGGTATGCCAAGGGCGGCTACAAGTGCGAGACCTAAAAATTTCTTCTTCATAATTTTCTGTTTTTGAGTTTTGATTGTCAGTATTCTCAGCTCCATAGGGAACTGTTAAAAGTATATTTGGATTTGGATTTGTATTCGAATTTCAAATCTGCGTTTATTCTAAAGACGCCGCCGAGGGGGTTCGGTTTAATCCATAACCTTCATTTTAACAATAATTTGGCAGAAAACAGCCCGCGCGGGCTTTATACGACACATAATTTAACACTGCCGTTCACGACACTTTTTATTATCTCGCGGATTATAGCTAACTTTGTAAGCTTATGAAGAATGAACAGTACATAACGGTAAAAAACGCCAGGGTCAACAACCTGAAAAACGTTACCGTCGACATACCCCGCAACAAACTTGTTGTGGTAACCGGACTCTCGGGTTCCGGCAAATCGTCGCTTGCTTTCGACACCCTTTACGCCGAAGGACAGCGGCGCTACGTTGAAAGCCTGAGCGCCTACGCGCGCCAGTTTCTCGGCAAGATGCCGAAACCGGAGTGCGACATGATTCTCGGGCTGCCTCCGGCCATCGCAATCGAGCAGAAAGTCAACACCCGCAACCCGCGCAGCACCGTGGGAACCTCAACGGAAATCTACGACTATCTGCGGTTGCTGTTCGGCCGAATCGGGCAGACGTTCTCTCCGGTAAGCGGCGTGCAGGTAAAGAAACACACCGTTGAGGACGTGATATCCGCCGCCATGAAGCTTCCGGAGGGCACGCGCATTGCTCTGACCGCCCCGGTGGTGATGCCCGAGAAGCGGCGTTTCGCCTCGCAGCTCGACGTATACCTCAAAGCCGGCTACTCACGTGTGATGCACGACGGCGAATTTCTCGAAATCGAAGACCTCCTCTCCCGCAAGGATACCCTTCCCGACTCTGCCGAAGGCTATTCGCTCCTGATCGACCGCCTTGCCGTGGCTCACGAGGGCGACGAGCTGAGCCGTCTCGCCGACTCGGCTGAAGCTGCGTTTTTCGAGGGTGACGGCGTGATGGAACTCCGCGTGTGGAACCCGGACTCCACAGTTTCGGTCATTGAATTCTCCACACGCTTCGAGGCCGACGGCATACGCTTCGAGGAACCGACCGACATGATGTTCAATTTCAACAATCCTCTCGGTGCATGCCCCGAGTGCGGCGGCTTCGGCAAGGTGCTCGGCATAAGCGAGGAACTCGTGGTTCCCAATCCGGCACTTTCGGTCTACGACGACGCCATAACCCCTTGGCGGGGAGAGAAGATGAGCGAATGGAAAAGAGAGTTCATATCTGTAGCCTCATCCTACGGGTTCCCGATCCACAAACCGTACATAGACCTCACCGACAAGGAGCGCGACCTGCTCTGGCACGGGCCGGAGGGTGCCGGGAAGATATTCCCGTCGATCGACAACTTCTTCCGTATGGTTTCCGAAAACCAGTATAAGATACAGTACCGCGTGATGATGGCGCGTTACCGCGGAAAGACCGCCTGTCCCGTATGCCACGGCTCGCGCCTGAAACCGGAGGCGGAATACGTGAAAGTCGGGGGCAAAAGCATAACCGAACTTACCGAAATGCCGGTGGGCGATCTGCTCGAATTCTTCAACAGCCTGCAGCTCGACGAACGCGGTCAGAAGATAGCCTCGCGACTTCTCACCGAAATACGCAACCGCCTTACCTTCCTTGTGGAGGTAGGTCTCTCCTACCTCACTCTGTCGAGAATGTCCAACTCTTTGTCGGGCGGCGAAAGCCAGAGAATCAACCTTGCCACGTCGCTCGGAAGCTCGCTCGTAGGGTCGCTCTATATCCTCGACGAGCCTTCTATAGGACTCCATCCGTCGGATACCGGCCGCCTCATAGCCGTGCTGAAAAAGCTACGCGACCTGGGCAACACGGTCGTGGTGGTGGAGCACGACGAAGAGATAATGCGCGCCGCCGACTATATAATCGACGTAGGGCCGGCGGCCGGAAGCCTCGGCGGCGAAATAGTATTCGCCGGCACGCCTGAGAAACTCGAGGCATCCGACAGCCTCACCGCAGGCTACCTCACCGGAAAGCTCTCCATTCCCGTTCCCGCCGTCAGGCGCCGCGGCCGCGACTTCATCGAGGTAAAGGGAGCGCGGCAGCACAACCTCAAGAACATCGACGTAAAATTCCCGCTCGGAATCATGACGGTTGTGACCGGAAAAAGCGGCTCGGGCAAGTCCACACTTGTCCGCGACATCCTGTATCGTGCCGTGGCCCGACATCTGGGTGAAGCGGTCGACGCTCCGGGCACTTTCCGCGGTCTCGCCGGCGATCTGAGCCGCATAAAGGCTGTGGAATTCGTCGACCAGAACCCTATCGGGAAGTCGACCCGCTCGAATCCTGCCACGTATCTCAAAGCATTCGACGAAATCCGCCGTCTTTTCGCCGACCAGCAGGCTGCAAAGCAGATGGGCTTCACGCCGGCATCGTTCTCGTTCAACACCGAGGGGGGCCGCTGCGAGGAGTGCAAGGGCGAGGGCACCATCACCATCGAGATGCAGTTCATGGCCGACATCGTGATTCCCTGCGAGGCATGCCACGGCAAGCGGTTCAAGAAGGAGATACTCGAGGTTGAATACCGCGGAAAGAACATCTACGACATCCTCGAAATGACAATCGACGATGCCATCGAATTTTTCTCTCAGGAAGGCGCGGGACCGACAGAGCGGAAAATCGTGAAGCGGCTGAAACCGCTGCAGGAAGTGGGGCTCGGCTACATAAAGATCGGTCAGAACTCCTCCACCCTCTCCGGAGGCGAGAACCAAAGGGTGAAACTCGCGTCGTTTTTCGCATCGGAAACCTCCCTTCCGACTCTGTTCATCTTCGACGAACCTACCACCGGACTGCATTTCCACGACATAGCCACACTGCTCAAGGCGTTCGACCGCCTGATCTCGCTGGGCCATACCGTGGTGATAATCGAACATAACACCGACGTGATCAAAACCGCAGACCACGTTATCGACATGGGCCCGGAAGGGGGCGAAGAGGGCGGTTATATAGTGGCGACAGGCACTCCCGAAGAAATTGCGGCGAATCCTGAATCCGCCACAGGATCATTTATCAGACAAAAACTCAGCTGACAAGATTATGGCAAAAATCGGAGATACCGTGCGCTACCTGAACTCCGTCGGAGGAGGGCGCATAACAAGGATTGAAAACAACATTGCTTTCGTGGAAGAGCCCGACGGGTTCGAGACCCCGGTTCTGCTGCGCGAATGCGTGGTAGTGGCTGAAGCCGGATCTCAGCCGGCGCCGAAACCGTCGAAACCGGCAGCCGCACCGGCGGCTCCGGCTCCGCGGACCGAGCCTTCATCCGCCACACCGGCACCTGCGCCCGACACGTCGGAAACCGAAGGCGGCGACAAACTCAACGTGGTTCTCGCCTACGAACCGGCCGAAATAAAGCACCTCAACACCACCACCCACGACGTATATCTCGTCAACGACTCGAACTATTATCTCTATTTCACCTACCTCACCCGCGCCGACGAGGACAAAGGGTGGACCACACGCTACTCCGGGATGGTGGAACCCAATATCCAGCTCTGGCTCGAAGAGATAACCACCGCCGATCTTCCTGCGATGGACCGCATAGCACTGCAGTATATCGCATTCAAGTCCGACCGGCAGTTCGCTCTCAAATCGCCCGCCATCGTGGAGACAAGCCTCGACACGTCGAAATTCTTCAAGCTGCACTGCTTCCACGACAATCCGTATTTCGACAAACCGGTGATAGCGGTCGACATCGTTAAGAACGACGTACCGCGCCGCGCTGCCGTAATCGACTCGTCGCGCCTCGAAGAGGGCATCCGTGCCAAAAAGAACGCCGACCGCCAGACCCGCAAACCGGTGGAGAAAAAGCACCGCAAGGATTCCGGTATTATCGAGGTAGACCTCCATATAACCGAACTCATCGACTCTCCCGCCGGACTCTCCAACTCTGAGATGCTCAACCTGCAGATCGACGAGTTCCGCCGCGTGATGGACGCGAACCTGTCGAAAAAGGGTCAGAAAATCGTGTTTATCCACGGCAAGGGTGAGGGCGTGCTCCGTCAGGCTCTCCTGAAGGAACTCAACCACCGCTACAAAGGACACGACGTGCAGGACGCTTCCTTCCGCGAATACGGCTTCGGCGCAACCCAGGTAACGATATGATACTCTGGTTCTCCGGCACCGGCAACTCGCGCCACGTGGCCGGGCGCCTCGGCGAAATCCTCGGCGAGGAGGTGCGCTTCATGCGCCCCGGAATGGAAACACACAGCGAAAGACTCATATTTGTGTTTCCGATCTACTCGTGGGGGGTGCCTCCATACGTCCGCACCGTAATCGGCTCGCTCAGCGCGCCTGCCGCCACACGCTGCCATCTGGTATGCACCTGCGGCGACGACATAGGCCTCGCCCACCGCATGTGGCGCGCCGACATTGCGCGCCGCGGGTGGACCGCGGTCGGCACCTACTCCGTACAGATGCCCAACAACTACGTGTGTATGAAAGGTTTCGACGTAGACTCGCCAGAACTTGCCGCGCGGAAAATCAGTGCCGCCGAAGAGCGTATAGCCCGCGTGGCGGAAGCCATCAGCCGCGAAGAAACGGCCGACGATGTTGTAACCGGTTCGTGGGCATGGGCAAAAACCCGGATTATCTATCCGTGGTTCGTGCGCCACGACATGTCGCCGCGCCGGTTCCGTACTACAGAGGACTGCATCTCGTGCGGACGCTGCGTGAGAGCGTGCCCGCTTTCCAACATCGCGTTCAACGCCGAGCGCCGGCCCGAGTGGGGTTCTTACTGCGCGTTCTGCCTCGCCTGCTACCATGTTTGTCCGCAACACGCCGTAGCCTACGGCCGCGCCACACTCCGCAAAGGTCAGTATCTGTTCCCGGGGGATTAGAGAATAGATTTGCCAGGGTAGCGCAGACAGTAGCTATGCCTCAACAATGCGATAAACAATTAATAATCAGAATATTGCAGGGGCGCTATACTTAGCGCCCGCTGAGTCTGGGCATTTTCATTCAGCTTCATTTTGTTCCGTGTGGGATACGTTTTGATTCTGCGGGCGCTAAATATAGCGCCCCTACTGATTTGCATCACTTTAGCTGTGCCGTATCTGCCTTTTTAATGCCCAAACACTTTCTGTCTTACCTCTTAATCGTCGAAGACGCAGCCGCTGTGGTCGAGCGGCGGGAGACCATAGTATGCGCGGAAGTCGTCGTAATAGCGCGGGTCGTCGCGGTCGTAGATACGGTATCCGCCGGGGCTGTATCTGATTTCTTTCTTCGGTTTCGGGGTGGCGGGAGTTTCTGCCGGTTTTTCAACAGGCTTTTCAGTGTGGAGCTGACGGTTTTCTTCTTTCGCTGCCTGACGCTCCTGTCGGCGCTTTGCGGCTGCGGCGCGGGCCTGTTCGGAGCGGCGGATGGATTTGTCGATCTCTCCGTAGATTTCTCTGAGAAAGGCGTTGGCGGTTTCGTAGCCGCTCTTGACTATACGTTTGCCGTGTTCGAAGTAGTACATCAGGGCGGTCATGATGTTGCCATAATGTTCATAGAGGTATGGCTTCTCCTGCAGCCGGGCCACGACGAGGCCTACGTAGAGATGGAATGCCTGGTGGGAGATTCTGCAAGGCGCGGTCCTGGCCTTGGCTTCCTGATAAATTGTGGGTTCTTTCATAGTGATAACGGTTATTTTTCCGCAAAGATAATACGGGAATTGGCGGACACCATTGCGATAATGTCGCTTTTTTCAAATCGGGGTGAAAATTTTTATTGCTGTCCGATAAAACTCAAATATCGCGAAAAAGCATGGCCGAACGCTGAATTTACGGTACTCGGGCATGTTTTTTTCATTTTACAAGCCCCCTCAGCAGAAAATGATGGGTCGGGCAGGCTCCGCGGCTGCCGCCCGGGATCAAGGCGTCGCAGCTCCGCCGCTCGCCTTGATTTTTTGAGGGGGATATTGTCCCACCGCTTCGCAGTGGGTTCAAGAGACCTCGCGCCTCGCGGCGCTTTTTCGTGCGAAATCCTCGCATAGGACTTCCTGATCCGCAATAGTGTGCATCACAACAATGAGAATGTTCAGAAAATAAGTGTAAAAGCGCCGTGAGTCGCGGGGTCTTTGTAACCCATTGCGGAGCGAAGCAGCTGTGGGACAGACGAATCCGCCCCTATTCTCGAGGCGAGCTGAGGTGCAGCTCTGCCACCGACAACATTATAATATATTCGAGATTAAGTAAAACAACATTGCGCATCTCCCCACTGGTAATCAGGTAGTTGCCTCGACTATGGTTGTCATGAGGGCGTGGGGACGCCTCGGGCGGGAACAGGAGCGGAATATTGCCTATTTGCCGCGGCGGAGGCGGCGTGCGATTGTTTTATGGAGGTTTGCCGATTCTTTGTCGCCGGCTTTGGCATAAGCAACTGCAAGATGTTCATGGAGGGGTATGCTGTCTTTCCGGAGGTCGAGAGCTGCGAGGTAGCGGTCGATTGCATTGAGCCAGTCGGACTGCTCTTCGTAGACCGCCGCCATAACCATCAGTGCATCAAAGTCGGAGGGATTGGCCGCAAGGAGTTGCCGCAGTGCGGAAATCGCTTCGCCGTATTGCTGCATGCTTTTCAATGCTTTCGCTTTCCCCATAAGTGCAGAATCGAATCCGGGACTGAGCGCCAAGGCTTTGTCGAAGTTGGCGAGAGCGGCCTGAGGCATGTCGTCCTGAAGGCAGTCGTCGCCGAGCGAGGTGTATTCCAAAGCCATGCGGCGGAAACGAGAGCTGTCGCACTCAATTTTCTCCTCCAGTTCCTTAATCCTTTGCTGCAGACGGTTAACGAGGGTGAACTTGCGGCGCGCATAGCGCATGGCCACGGGGTTGTCGAGCACGCTGCCGCTGCGGAGACCTTCAGCGAAATAATCGAATGCGCGGGCAAAGTCGCCGGCATCGGCGGCTCTGACGGCCTCGGCATAGGAGCTGTCGGCGTGGGCTTTCTCGAGGGCACCGTTTATGAGAAGGGGATCGTTGAACGTGCGCGAGAATCTTACGATGGCGGGATTGACGAAGATGTCGCGCTCTGCCACGGTAGACCGCAGCGTCAGGCCCTCCAGGCTGCGGCAACGCGACAGCGCCACGTAGGTCTGACCACCTGCGAAGGCACCGGTGCCGATGTCGATAATGGCGTTCTCGAAGGTAAGTCCCTGGCTTTTGTGGATAGTGAGCGCCCAAGCGAGCTTTAAGGGGTACTGTGTGAAGCTGCCGAGTTCTTTTTCAATTACCTTGCGGTTTTTGCTGTCGTAGTCGTAGCGGATATTCGCCCAGCGCTCCGGCTCTACGGTGTAGGTGTCGCCCGATTCGAGCTCCACCTCCAGAGTGTCGGCGCTGAGAGTCCTGACGGTGCCGAGGGTACCGTTGACCCAACGGCGCTCGCGGTCGTTTTTCATAAACACCACCTGCGCGCCCTCCTTGAGCGACAGCTCCATATCGGTGGGGAGGCTGTTTTCGGGGAAATCGCCCTTGATCTCGCCGGTGAAGGTGAAGAGCGGACGGCGGATGGCGTCGAGGTGCGACTGGTTGATGTAGTCGACCATGTCGCGGCGCGAGGCGAGGGTCATCGCCATCTTTCCGTTGCCCTCGAGACCGTCTATGGCGGGCTGCTGGCGATAGCGGGCGTTGAGGGTGGCGATGTCGGCCGGGGTGATCTCCGCCACCCTCATGCGGTCGAGAAGTTCTATGAACTCCGCCTGATTCTGGCGGTAGACCTTGCGCAGTTCTATCGGCACGAGGTTGATTTCGCTGAACGCCTTAGCCGAGAAGAAGTAAGGGTTCGGGTAATAGCGGCGGAGGATTTCGCGCATGTCGGCGGTGACCACCGGCTCGAGCTGGAACACGTCGCCCACGAGCAGCATCTGCTTGCCTCCGAACGGCTCGCGGTGGTTGCCGGAATAGTGGCGCAGGAGCTTGTCGATGAAGTCGATGAGGTCTGCCCTCACCATCGAGATCTCATCGATGACTATCAGCTCCAGCTCCTTTATGAGCCTGACCAGATGGCCGGGATATTTCATCCGGCTCTTGAGGCGGTCGCGTGCGAAATCGGGGTCGTCGGGAAGAATCGGACGCAACGGAATGCGGAAAAAGGAGTGAAGGGTCATGCCTCCGGCATTGACAGCGGCGATGCCCGTCGGGGCGAGCACCACGCACTTCTTGCGGGTATGGGAGGTGATATAGCGCAGGAAAGTCGACTTTCCGGTGCCTGCCTTACCGGTCAGAAACACGCTCTGGCGGGTGTAATTGAGCAGTTCCCAGGCTTTCTTAAACTCGGGATTCTCGAGGTCGATGTTCTCATCGTCAGAGCGTGACTTGCGCGACTTCCGTTTCATGGGGGTGCAGAGGTTAAAAAAGAAAACAGCAGGACTGTAAGCCGGGTTATGTCGCTCCGCCACTTCCCCCACAGGGAGGGGTTGGACGAAGCGGTCAGTCATTTATCTACGCGGATTGTCGCCAATCCGCTCCAGCAGCCTACCCCCCGGCAATGGACGAGCAGCCCTTGAATGCCGGTATACTTGGCCTTGCAACCCATAAGACGTGCGGCATCCCGCATTGCTGCGGAATCCGGTGAGCTCTTACCTCGCCTTTTCACCCTTACCCGGCGGCTCCCGGAGGCGCCGCGGGCGGTTATTTTCTGTCACGCTGCTCTGCCGTCGCCGACAGCTTTCCGTTAGAAAGTATGGTGCTCTATGTTGCCCGGACTTTCCTCTCACCGCTCATACGTCGGCGAGCGACTGACCGTCCTGCTGCTTTCCGAGAGTACAAAGTTACAAAAAATCCTGTAAACACCCGCTTCCGCCCGACGTTTTTCAGGGCTGATTACAACGATGCGGCACGCTCCTGCTCCTCCTCGGGCTCCGGGTCGGGAAGCACGGTGACGCGGGTGTCTTTGTTGACCAGCGCTTTCACCTTGACAATCGACTCGTTGTGCATGCGCATGCAGCCGTGGGAGCGGCGCCCGGGCACGGAATATGGCGCGTTGGTTCCGTGGATTCCGATTCCCCAGAATCGCGGGGTGAAGAGCGAGATGAAAAATGGCCCATAGCACTTGTCGTCGGTGTCCTTGTAGGTCCAGTCGGTGGAATTATAGATGCCGACAACCTTGAACGTGCCCTCCGGGGTACGGCAGTCGTCCTCCGAGCGCTTCTGTCCGCGGTTGCGGGAAGCGCAGACGGGGTAGCGCGCGAGCGTGTCGCCGAGCGCGTTGCACACGTAGAGCCTCATGCGCGGCTTGTCGACCGTTACGTGGCGCGGCAGGCTCATGCGGCCCGGGACGGAGGAGACGGGGCTGTCGATCACGTCCCAAAGCTCGTCGTCGATTTCAGGGAACACGGGTTTTCGGGTGCCCTTGTAGCGCGCGATCACCTCCTCGAGGAGCTCGCCGAACACGGGGACGGCGGCATCTGCCTCCGGTGCTTCCGGTGAGGAACCGTCAGCCGCCGCCGGAATACCCGTAATCGCCGCTGCGGCAAGCATTAAACAGAGGATAAAGTTTTTCATTCCGCAAAGTTAAACCTTTTTCGCCATGCCGGAAAATGCAGGTGGCAAAAAAATTATGCGAAAAAACTTTCGTGAACAAAAAAATTATTCTAACTTTGCAGTCGCAAAAGCCACGGGGTGTAGCACAGTTGGCAGCGCGCCACGTTCGGGACGTGGAGGTCGGAAGTTCGAGTCTTCTCACCCCGACCCAATCAAGGGTTAATCTCCTGCAAATCAAAAAAAATTTGCAGGAGATTTTATTTATCTTCGGGCACGGCTCTTTCATTTAAAACGGATCAATAGCGAAAACCGGTCGAAATGTTAAAAATTCGCGTGCCTTGGCTAACGCCGGTTTCGAGGCGTCGCACCCTCCGGGGCTCGCCTCGAGTGTGGAGGGACGACGGTCAGCCCCACAGTTCCGCTTCGCTCCGCTGTGGGTTAAGTTATATCGCCCTTCCGGGGCTTTTATGATGTTTTTTAACAACCGTTTTTTTACATTGACCCCTTATTCGCGTCGTTGTGTTGCATAGGCGTTAGCCAACGGCGCCGGGCTTCGTTTTTCGCCGACACGCTTTATCCGTTTATGAGATAGTCTCCGCTGTAGGTCAGGTTTATTTTGCGCTTGATATCTTTTAGCGTTATGGTTCCTTGCGATAATAGACTCATGTTTACTAAAAGATATATAGTATTAGTAGTATCTGAAACTTGATAAAATGTCTCCGGACCAAACAAGTTGATCATCATTCTTTGATAGAATTTAAATCTGCGGCTTCCGGAGGTCTTATTTACCTTTTTGTTCTTTATGTCTTTGTCGAGATCCGGTGCCGCAACGAAACCAAAAGACACTAAAGGATTCTTGCGAAAATATTCTAACATAATTTCGATACATGAACGCACTATCGTGCGTGGCTCAAAGTCGTTGGTCAGTAAAGAATATCGGTTTTTGCTTTTTTCAACACCTTTCCAATAGAATTTCAATCCCCAGAATTCATTTTCAAAACCCTCTACTTCCACAATATATCGCTTGTTGCTTTTACGTGATCGAAATGTCCATAAATCAATAATGCGAAGTGAACCTGGGTCCTTACTCCGCATTATGTGTTTGGGCGTATAATATCCTCTCTGATATGTCACGGGAGCAAATATTGATACGAAGGTATGCGCAGTCGCTGTCGTTCTGCGCCTGTCACGGGCTTAAGCTTTATCTGTAGCTCCGGCTTATCCATAGTTTTACCACGACCTCCATTTTGACTCATGGACGTCATCGACAATGCTGTTTTTTTCGATACTTTCATGATTTTAAAGATTAGAGTTCGTTTATTGTTAGTACAAAAGTACGATTTATTTTTTTACACCACAAATTTTTGAATGGATATTTTCTTTTGTTATAAAACGTTGCGTCAATGCTTTTGGTTCGGTGCCCGTAGGCACAAAGATTTGTTACCGTTCAGTCCACTTTCATAAGGTCGGTCATGAAGCGGTCGCTCAGAAGCCAGTTCGACTCGGGAATGGTGAGGACGCCGTTGTCGAGGCGCATATTGCCCGACGCTACGTGAGGGGCGGCGCAGGAGATAATATGGTCGGCGGCGGCTGAACCGAAGCGGGCCCCGGCTTCGGAAAGATGCAGCCCGCGCGAGGTGCGCAAAGCCGTGATGATGAAATCGTTGAGCCGCTGGTCGGGCGTTTCCTCCTCAACAATCGCCAGCCCTTTGCCTCCGCGGGATATATATTCCTTTATATTGGCGGGATTATAGCTGCGGCGTGTGCCTGAGAAGGAGTGGGCCGAGACTCCGAGTCCGAGATACGGACGGTCGAGCCAATAGTTGCTGTTGTGGATTGCGCGGTGGCCTTCGAGGCAGAAATTGGATATTTCGTAGTGAATATATCCGGCGGCACGGGTGGCCTCGGTAAGACAGGCATACATGTCGAGTGCGAGTTCTTCGGACGCTTCCTTCACTTTTCCCGCGCTGCGCATAGCCCACAGGCGAGTGCCCTCCTCGTAGGACAGGAGGTAGCACGACAGATGGGGCGGGCGGAGGCTGAGAAGAGTATCGAGCTGACGGCGCCACGAATCGAGAGTCTGCCCCGGGAGTCCGTAGATAAGATCGCAACTCAGTTCGGAAATGCCGGCACGGCGCAGGTTTTCTATGGCGGCAACGGCCTGCGCGGCGGTATGACGGCGCCCTACGGAGCGTAGCTGGGAGTCGTCGAACGACTGCACGCCCATCGACACCCTCCCGATCGGTGAATCAGCCACCCATTGCGCCCACGCCGGGCTGACATCCTCGGGATTCGCCTCTATAGTGTACTCCCCGGAAGGGACGGGAAGTGTTTCCACGAGGGAAGCGAGCAGCGGAAGCGGGAGCACGGAAGGGGTGCCACCACCTATGTAGACGGTTTCGACCGGCTCTGTCAGCTCATCTTTTCTCGAGTGCCATTCACCGGATATTGCCCCGACATATTCCTCCATCATCCCGCGCCGGGGCGTGGAGAAAAAGTCGCAATAAGCGCACTTCGAGTGACAGAACGGTATGTGGACGTAAAGACCTGCCATAACACTAATCAGACTTTTCCGCAGAATTCCCTGAAATTGCAGAAGTTGCATGCATGGTCGTCGGTTGCCTGGGTAAACGGGACGGAGGGGTCGAAAATCTCGGAGATTTTCGCGCGGAACAAGTCCATGAACTCACCGTTGATCTGCCGGTAATCGATGATTTCCTCCCTGTTGACCGTAATCGGCCGGACTCCGTCTACTGCGATGGTTTTCAACAGATACACAAGCGGCTCTATCGGCCCGCTGTAATTGTGGCGTGCGGAGTAGGCGTTGCAGTAGAACATAAGCTGGAGAACCGCCTTCTGGCGCGTTGGAGACGAGCCGTCGAACATATCTTTCAGCCCCTTGAGCGCAATGACGTCGCTGCCGGTTTTGTAGTCGATAAGGCGGATGAGGCTGCCGGAGGGACTGTCGGGGTTCACGCGATCCACGCGGTCGATAAACTGACGGATGTTGATTTCGAGTTCCGGTGAAATCCGCATCGTGCCGGAGATTTCCTCCTCGGCTGCCATGAATATGAAAGGAGTTGCCTTAAGATCGGCTTTCAGAATCTGCACCACGAACTCGCGGATCAGTTCGCCGAGAATCCTGGCCTCGCCCCGCAGAGGCGTGAGGTCGCCGTCGGGCATACGGTTATAGAGCCTGTTGATGCTGGCGGTAATGATCGGATCGATTTTATAAGGAGAGGAAATGTAACTGTCGAGGAAGCGGCTGTCGATGTATTGTTCGCCATTTTTTCCGGGAGGCATGTAAATATGCTGGAGTACTTCGTGGACAACCGAGCCGTAGGTGCCGCTGTCCATGAAATCGGTTATCTCGTTGTCGGTACGGTAACCTTCGACGTACTGAAGGTAGAAGTTCAGCGGGCAGTCGATATATGTGTTGATCGACGACGCAGACAACCGGCGTCGGAGCTTTTCAGGCGCATTTGAGCGGAAAAGGTCGAGTTTCGCCATTACCTCGCCGGATTTCTGCACGGTAATCGTGCTGTCTGTTACCGTAGGGTTGGCAAACGAGGCGGCACGGTGGCGGATATGCGCCTCGGGATAGAGATATATCAGCTGAGCCAGATAGCGCGATATTTCGTTTGATTTTCCGCCCACGGTGCGGGCATCGTAGAGGAATTCCACCTGTCGGGCCCGCGATATGAGGCGGTAGAAATAGTAGGCGTAGATCGACTCCTGGAAGTCTTCGGTTGCCATGCCATATCCGCGGCGCAGAGCGTCGGGAATCATCGAACGGGTATAGTGACGGCGGGGAAAAATACGCTCGTTCATCGACAGCATTATAATGTTGTCGAAATCGAGGGCTCGGGTTTCGAGCACTCCCATTATCTGCAGTCCCTCGAGAGGTTCGCCGGTGAATCGCACGGACGACGACGGGAGCGCTCTTTCGAGTAACTTGAAAAACGTCAGCTCCCTCATCGGAATCTTCCATTGGTCTATGGCAAGTTTCAGCTCTTCGAGAGCGGTCAGGTAGCCCTGCATGAAATAAATGTCAATCTTGTTTTCCGCGAGGGCCGGAGCTCCGTCGCCATCCGTACTATCGCTCTTCAGCAGTTCGAGAAGGCCGGTAACGAGGTTGTGGCAGTAAGTGTAGACTGCCTCGATGTCGGAATCGTCGACAATCGGGGCGAATACACACCTGAGGCGGTCGAGCCCGAACAGACCGTCGGCCGGTGTCGCATCCCTGTCGGCGAGAAGAGAGGCGGAAACTGTATAGAGGCGTTTTTTTCTGAGCCTGTCGATTATACGGGTGCATTCCTCGGGAGCTATGGCCTGCAGGATGGGATGGGTGGCGAGATCGCGGACATCCTCATAATAAAAACATTCCTCGCCCTTCACTATCCTGGCGCGCATGTGCAGGGATATAATCTTACTCATCAGCGAGGCTATGGTAGTCTGCCTGAGGGGGAATCCCATCGTGACGTTGATTTTAGAAATCTCGTCGGGGATGGAGTGAACCAACGGTATGAACAGATTCTCTTCCGGGAGCACCACAGCGGTGTCGATGGCATTGCTGCGGTTGGCGATAGTACCGTCGGCAGCCCAGCGGGTTAGCGTTTCGGCGGCTTCCTTCACCATTCCGGCACGCGAGGGTACACCGGTAACGGTTATCTCGGGAAAATCCGTCATCGGCTCCTCCGGAAGCGGGTAGAGCGAACGGAATTCTTCCACGTACTTGCGAAGGAACCGCATGGCCTTGTTTCCTTCCAGGCGGTAGGCGGGCGAATTATAGTCCCAATAAAAATCGGCGAGACCTTTTGCCTTGAGTTTTTCGAAAATCGACACTTCGGCGATCGAGAGTACATTGAAGCCGACAAACACGTAACGCCGGTAGTAGAATTCCTCTGCGGAAAGCGAGCCGATTTTCTCAACGGCGTTTCTCACCGTCATGCCGGAGCTGCAGAGACCGCGGGCTGAGAGTTCCTTCTTGAAACTGCAGAAGAGGCGGTCGAGCACCATCCATAGTTTCAGGAACTTGCCGTGGGGATCACCGTCGGTCACTTTTTCGGGGAAATGGTTCCAGAACCGCCGGTTATAGTTTTCGTTGTGGTCTTCGCCCCAGAAGCGGCGGATTATCTCGCGCTGCTCGTCGGTGAGATAGTCGGCGCTTATTTCCTTGAAATCCCTCAGATTCACAAAGAGCTTGTGGGAATCCACCAGATAGCGGTCTACGTCGTTGAAGTCGTTGATGAGAATATCGCCCCAGTAAAGAAATTTGTCGAAAGAGGGAAGCGCATCGCTGTCGCCGTTAAGGCGGCAGTATTCCTTATATATAATGAAGAGCTGCTCGAAACGCGAGGCTTCGATGGAGTCGGAAAAATCGGCCATCATCTCGCTGATGGTGAGCACGGCAGGCATCACGGGAGTGTCGGTGCCCATCGACTCGGTGAGATAATACCGGAAGAAATCTATGCATCGCTTGTTGGGAAACACGAAGCAATAATCTATCAGGTTTTCGCGCTCGTTGGCGTAATACGTCTGCGCCACCTGCTTAAGGAAGGGTATGCAACGGCTGCTTGGCATACTACTGTTTTATAAGCATTATCACTTTCACGGCGAGGTCGAAATTCACGAGCTTGCCGTTGGCGTTTCCCGCAATATCGGCGGCAGCCTCGTTCATCACCCTGATAAGGGTTTCAGCGTTGCGTTCGGTTATGAATCGCGCGAATCGGGTCGAGAACTGCCTTTCGGCAGAGTTGAGATAGTTGAGGTCGGGAACGTTGAAATTGAAGATAAAGTTTTCTCTCACAAGGCGCTGGCAGTAGTCATAAAACTTTATTTCCTGCTCTCGGCCGAGGGCGGCGATGTCGGAGGCCCAGGCCTTGAGTTCTTTCACGTCGCGCGAATAGGCTTTGCGCATCAGTCCTACGAAGAGGTCGAAAAACATTCTCGACATACGGGTGGCGTCGAGCTGTGCAACGGCGGCGCTCATGCTGCCGTCGGCTATATGGGCCAGCGCCATGGCCTCGGCCGGATCCACCCCTTTATTTTCAACGAGATAATGAGCTATCACACTGTCGCTCAGACGCCTCATCTCCATCGGACGGCATCGGGAACGGATGGTGGGCAGTATTGAGGAGGCATCGTCCGACACGAGTATGAAAATCGTGTCGGCAAACGGTTCCTCAATGAGTTTAAGGAGCTTGTTGGCAGTCTGCTCGTTCATCTTTTCGGGGAGCCAGATGAGCACAATCTTGTAGCGCGCCACGGTAGTGGTCACACTCAACCGGCGTTCGAGCTGCTCGCTTTCCGACACATAAATTACCGGCTGGGCGTTTTTCTTTTCGAACATCGTAGTCCATTTCTCAAAACTCATGAACATGTCGGAACTCACGAATTCGCGGAATTCCGTCATATAATCGTCGGAAACGGGCGCCTTGAGTTTCTCTGTCTTCACCACCGGAAACACGTGGATTGTATCCACATGGTTAAACGACTCATGCTGACGGCATGCCGGACACTCGCCGCAGGAGTCGCCGCCGGGAGTAGGATTCTCGCAATGAAGGTATTGCGCGAACGCTCGCGCCAGTGCGAACTTGCCTATTCCGGCAGGCCCGTGGAGCAGTATGGCGTGGGGAATTCTCCCGTCGGCCACGAGATTGCGCAACTGCGTTTTGGTTGCTTCATGAGCGGGAATGTCGCTGAATTTCATAGCATGTCGCGGAGTATGTCGAGCGCGGCGGTTATGGTCTCTTTATCCGCTGTCTGGTCTGTAAGCGGAGAGCCGGGGGCGCTCAGAAGAGTGAAATTAATGGAGCCTGTCGTGTCGTTTTTCTTATCGTGGCTCATCAGTTCGAGCAGACGCGGGTAGTCACTGCACTCTATGGCGGGAAGCGGGGCGGCCGGATAGCCAAGTGTCGATGCTCCGTAGTTCGATTTCAGGAACCGCGCCATGCGGCTGAGTTCTTCCGAAGAAAATCCGAGTTTAAGATGCGATATGATCATTTCGGAGAGAAGTCCGAAAGCCACGGCATAACCGTGGGGCAGCGGTTCGCCCTTTTCGTGGCTCATCGACTCGAAGGCATGGCCGGCGGTATGGCCGAGGTTGAGTGCCCGTCGCAGTCCTTTTTCAAAGGGATCGGCGTCGACAATACGTTTCTTTACCATCACGCTGTTACGTAGCATTTCGAGCATCAGATCGGGTGAGATTTCTGCCACGTCGGTTGCAAGCAGGCGCCGGTATTCGGCAGCATCGGTCAGCAGGGCGTGTTTCAGCATCTCGGCATAGCCCGAGAGCAGTTCATGGTGCGGGAGCGTGGCGAAAAAGCAGGTGGATATGATAACCGCATCGGCGGGAGCAAAAACACCTACTTCGTTTTTGAGTCCGTGGAAATTGATTCCGGTCTTACCCCCCACTGCGGCGTCTACAGCTCCTAAAAGTGTCGTCGGAACGTTCACGAACCTCACACCGCGTTTGAAGGTAGCGGCCGCCATGCCGCCGATGTCGGTGAGCATGCCGCCGCCCGCGTTGATGACCAGCGACTTTCGTGTGGCACCGTGGTCAACGAGATGGCTCCAGATTGAAGCGAGAGTGTCGAGATTCTTCGCATCGTCACCACTCGGAATGGTTATCAGGTCGGTATTGCCGGGCAAACCAAGCTGTGGCACCACAAGGCTCGCGGTGTTGGCGTCGGCAATCACGTGGAAGCTCGCGGCGCCCGACTCCGCCATTATGCGGGCGAGCTCTGCGTTAACATTGTTCGTAAAAATCAGTTGCTGGCTCATTTCGAGGAGATTATGGATTGTTTCATTGTTTCAAGAAGCAGTGGAAGTGATTCGGCGAACTCGGGCATGGAATCAAATACCAGGTCAGCGCCTGCGTCAATCATGGCACGGCGGGGAATCGGGCCGGTTGTGATACCGACGGTGAATGCTCCCGAGCGATGACCGGCTTCCACGCCGAGCGGTGCATTTTCTATCACTATCGACTCAAAAGGACTTACTCCGGCTTTCTCCATTGCACGCAGAAATGGCTCGGGATTCGGCTTGCCATGCACCACGTCGCGCGACGTTATCCTCATGCCCGGCTCAAACGCAGCGGGGAAGTCGGATTCTATACGGTTCAGAAGAGTGTTTTGCCCCGATCCGGTCACAAGCACACGCTTTATACCGTTTTCACGGAGAGTATCGAGCATTGCGCGCGCTCCCGGCATAGGGCCAACAGGCGGCAGTTCTGTAAAATACACCGTTTTACGCCGGTAGAGTTCCTTTATCTCTTCTTCTGTGGCATCGCGGTTGAATGCACGGTTGAAGATAATATTGATTGTGGAGGCTCCTGTGCGGCCCTCATAGAGGTAAAATTCATCGCGGTCGGCTTTTATGCCGAGTTCGGAAACCATGCGGAACCATGCCGCCGTGTGGTTGGGCATAGAATCGTAAAGCGTGCCGTCCATGTCTATAAGAGCTGCTTTCGGGTCGATTCCGCCGACGCCGGAGCGGTGCAGGTAGCTCGCTATAGCTGTAGTATATATTGAGGATTCCGTTATCTTCATTTTTTCTTCTTTTTGTTTTTCTCCTTGTTGTCGGGCTGCCGGAGCTGTACTGCCGGTTGCGGAGGTGCTGGCAGCACGCCTTCTTTTATGAACAGAAGCGAGTCGGCATGCGAGATCGTATCGTTAAGTTCCGAATCGCCGGCCCTTGACACCGCCGCCGGATCTGCCGGGATACGGAGGGAGGTGGCGGAATTGTCGGCTTTGGCTGCGCGGCGGAATATGTTCTCGATACGGTTCACGAGGTTTATGCGTGTGGTGTCGGCAATAGCCATCTGCACTCCGGCTGATTTCTCGTTGAGTTTCGCACGCCCGAGTCGCACCTTGAACTTGTCGGCATTTCCCTTCAGATTTATACCGAATCTGAACGGCAGCGGGGATTTGAGCACTGCCACGTGGTAATTGAAATTCATGGCGAGGTCGTTTGTGCCCATCACTCCGAGCTTATAACGGTCAATGTCGAACATGAACGGGAACATCTCGAGATATGAGTCCTTAACCACCATCTCCACACTCATGTGGTCTATCATGTTGCGTTGTTTGTTCTTGAACAGGAGCCATTTGGAAACAGTGCGGAAGGTTTCGGCATCGAGCAGCACGAGGCTGTCGCCGGAAATCTTGATTGCAGCGGTGAGCGACGGTATGTCGATATTCATCATGGAATCGACACTCGAAGCAGCGGCGATGTCGGCATTGATTATGCCTGAAATGTCGCGTAGCAGCGGCATGAGCGAATCGACGGCCGGCACGAATTTCATGAATTTCTCTATATGGAAATCATTGATTTTCACGCCGAATGCGAATTTCAGGCTGTCGATTGCCGGCGCGGAGTATAGCGCCGAAAGGTCAACGCTACCTATGTCGGTGCGTGCGCGCAGTGCGTGGAGATTAATGGCGCCGTCGAGCACCATCAGCGAACCGGTAAGATCGTGGAGCAGCAGATCGGAGTAGATGACGTTGCGGGCCCTTACGTTGAGGAGAGCGTCGATGTTCGACGGCACCACTATAGCTGTTGCGGCCTCCGGCTGCGCGGCATTTTCAACCGCTTTCTGCAAAGCTATCTCATTTTCCGAATCGGGGATAGTCGCTGAGTTCTTGTTGGCGGAGTTTGCGAACGCCGCTCCTGCGAATGCAGCTGCCGAAATCTGGTTTATGTCGATAGTGTCGCAATCGAGATCGAAAGCAATGTCGAGGGCCTCACCACGCCGCGAGGTCAGAGCCTTGGTTATGTTGCTAATCGAGCCGTTTATAAGGAAATCGCTGTTGCCCATGCGATAACGGGTGTCAGAGATGGTCACCTCGTCGGTGTTGAATTCCAAGTTGAGATCCGAAAGCACATTTTTTACCGGGAAATAAGGAGTGAACACTCTCGCCTTCTCTGCCTTTACCACACCCTCGGCATTCCACCGGCGCAGCAACCGGCGGGTTGAATTGTCGAGTTCGAAATCAACGTCGGCGGAGTTGTGATTCACGCTTTCATTGCTCTGGCGTTGCATCCGGGCTTTACGGCCGATTCTGCGGGCCTCAGCATAGACGGAGTCGGGCGACATTCCGGGATGGCGGGCGGCAATGGAATCCATTCTCGCCCTCATTCTCTTACCGATTTTCAGAGGTGCCGGATGCGCGGTGAAAGCCATGAACGCTTTTTTGAGCGAAGCCCGGTTCAGACGGTCGCCGTAGAAAGCCCGTCCGGCATATATGTCGGCATGAAGCAGCGGCTGACGCGAGTTGCCGTTGTAGCGGCGCAGTGATGCACCGATCGTAACATCGCGCAACCGTATACGGGTGGAATCCTCGTCGCTCCGCATGGTCAGTAGTTTGCCCGAAATTCTTCCGCCTATGGGATTGATGACCGTAGTATCGGAACTCGACGCCTTGTTTTGCGCTCCCACCCCGACTTTCCAACGGCTGCCCTCTATCTCCATTCCGGGGGAGAAAAAGGATATGGAATCAACTGTGAGCGATGCTGTAAGCAGTGAATCGGCCTGAATTTTCCCATTGTTTATTTCGGTGTCGGTACCGAGCCGGAGTTCTGCTTTGTCGGTAAAAAATTTCGCCGAGGCATCGTTCATTGCAAAATAGAAATTCTTCAGCGTGGCATCACCTTTCAGGCTTATACGATGGAATTTGTCGGGAGCAAAATAGCTCTGCCGGAAAGCGAAACCGCAATCAGTGCGCAACTCGCCCTTAAGCGAGAAAGGCAGTCGGGAAGTAAGGAGCTTCGGAAGGCGTGCCATAGAAATTCCGCCCTTAAAAGTGCCTTTTGCAGCAGGATCGCTGACGGGGGTGGTGATGTCGGCATTGAGTTCGAAACCTACGCCCTCCCCTATCATGACGAGTTTCTTTAAGTTGACAACCGAATTGTCAGGATTCGTGCCGTCGACGGTAGCCGCAGCTTCGAGTTCCAACTTTTTCAGGATTAGATTGTCGTATTTCGCCTCCGAGGGGGGAACATTGAGCGAGAGCGCAAATGACGGGATGCTGTCTATAGCGGGACGGTATGGCCGGGTAAGCGAGATGTCGGCTTTCAAGGCCATATCGGTCTGAATCTTCGCAAGCTCCCCCTGCATGCCGGCGGGAATTATTGCCAAAATGTCGTTGAACCGAGTGAGCGGCAGTTCAAAATCGAAGGCGCTCACGGTGAGAGTGTCGGCAAAATTGACCGTTGCAGAGGTCACAGCCGTCACCTCGGCAAGCCCGGTCTTCACACGGTCGAGCGTCAGAAGCCACGGCTCGCGGTGATTCCATTTTATTTCGCCTCCCAGGCCGAAACGCAGACCGTTTATTACAATGCCTGCCACCGTTGCCGACGAGAGGCCGCTTACTTCCAGTTTGTAAAATGGTGCATCCTTGCCTTTAAGACTTGTTGTTGAGAGATTTACCGTTATGTCGGTGGAATCCGGGAGCGAATAATAGCGTATGGGCATTCCACCCCGGATTTCGAAAGTTCCGAACGAAAAATCGGGTATTGTGAGTTCTTCCTGCTGTTTATCCTCCGGCTCAGACCCGGATCCGGGCACCACATCGTAGTTGGCGGTCTCGGCGGTGGCATTTACAAGATTCACACGGGGAGAATCAAAAATGATGTCGTAGAACGCGATACGCCCTATCATGAGTTCCGGTACGTTTATGGCCGCATTGAATCCCCTGACGGAGGCAAGCGAATCGGACCACTGCGGGAGCTGACTTCTGGTTCCCGCAGGAAGGCGCCGCAACGCGCGGCTCACCACGCTGAGATTGCGGACGTCGACCTCAAAACGCGGGAAGGTAGACCAGAAACTGAGTTCCACGCGGTCAATGCTGACGTCAGCGTCGAGATATTCCGAAGCGGTTTTCTCCACAATGGGAGTGAGCCTGTCGGGTTTGAGATAGTTGACGGCTACGGTAAGGAGGATGCCCACAAGGAGCAGCAGGGATACAACGGCAATGAGCACCCATTTCACGATGCTCTTCCACAGCGGTCTGCGTACCGGGGCGGGCTTGGGTTCAGTCTGGGGAGACGTTGACTTATCAGGTTCGGACATAGACAATAAAAAACTGATTTTTATTCGCAGCGTGGCGGACGGGCTGTAATGTGGAAACAGGGTTGGCGACGCTCGCATTTAACCCAAATCTTTCCCTCGTTGCGCATGGCAAACAATACTTCGGCGAGAACGCCCTTGAGGTCGTCGGTACTCCGGGGCACCTCGTCGGTGTTGGCGATGAAATTGGCGTAGGAGATGTCGAAGGTCGTGGCGAGCTGGTGGACAGACGAGTCGATTGCGTTGGAGTTGCGGCGCCGGAGCTTAGCCACGGTACGCGGAGTCCGAAGCAGACTCGTCACCTTAATGCGGTAGTCACCGCCTCCCCGGGCTGCGATGGTGTCGCGGAAACGGCGTCCGATTTCGTGGAGTGTGGCAGCAGCCTGCGGGACGAGATATGGCCGCGAGTATGTAAGCTTGTCGATGAAATAATCCTCGCAAGAGGTGATTTTAACAATGTCGCGCGACGGTTTCCAGTGGGAGCGGGTGTCGGTAAGAGGTTTAATTCCAATTTTCTCACCGTCGGCCCAATGCACGTAATTACTGTCGTTAAACACTTTGCGCAGGTCACGTCCTACGTAGTTCACCTTCATTTTCACCGTAGGCTCCGGCATGGAGTCGAGACACTGCAGGTGACGGCTCACGGTGTCGGCGCTGAGATCTTTCTCGCTAAGGGGGAGATCCTCTACTATGGTCTCGGACTCTGAACCCGGATCAACCTCAATCAGAAGGCTGTCGTCGTCGGTACTGCGGTCGGAGCCGTTGCTCCCTGAGCATACAACGGCAGTCATTATGCAGAAAAAAACTGCGGGGAGGACTATCTTCAGGGTCTTTTTCGGGCTGAATTTTCTATGCGCCATGGGGTCGGACTATTCATTAATGGTTATACCGGCGAATTCAAGAGCCTCGATACGCTCGCGACAGGTGCCGCACTTTCCGCAGTGTCTTTCACCTCCGCGATAACAGGAATAGGTGTGGGAGTAGTCAACGCCGAGATTTTTTCCGCGGAGGGCTATCTCCCCTTTGGTCAGGGAGGTGTAGGGGGCGAAAAGTTCAACATGCTCGTATGTCCCTTCTGAAATGGCCTGCGCCATGGCTGCAATAAAACCGGGGCGGCAGTCGGGGTAGATGGCGTGGTCTCCGGCATGGTTGGCAATCATCACCCGCTTCAGACCCAGGCTCTCCGCCAGGCCGGCGGCAGCTGCGAGCATAATGCCGTTGCGGAAAGGCACGACGGTCGATTTCATGTTAAGATCGTCGTAATTGCCCTCCGGAATGGCATCTGCGCCCTCAAGCAGGGAACTTTTGAAATTGCCGCCTATGAAACTGAGGTCTATCTCCCGGAGCGGAATATTGAGCCGGCTGCAATTGTAGCGCGCACACTCGAGTTCGCGAGACTCGTGGTTTGCTCCATAACGGCAGTATACGGCAACGGCTATGCGCCGGGCATAGTCGTAGAGCATAGTGGTTGAGTCCATGCCGCCCGACAACACGAGCAGCGAATCTTTTTCCGGTTCTTTCTTCATTTAGCAGACATGTTTACACGTTGGTTCATCGAAGCGAGCATCCTCGCCTTTACAAGTTCCTGATGAGAAGAGTCGCCGTGGTTTGCAAACGGATAAATGGATATGCCGCCGCGGGGAGTGAAAATCCCGGTCACCTCGATATACTTTGGATCCATAAGCCGTATGAGATCCTTCATTATGATATTCACACAGTCCTCGTGAAAATCGCCGTGGTTCCGGAAGCTGAAAAGATAGAGCTTGAGGCTTTTGCTCTCTACCATGCGCTCGCGGGGGATGTAGGAGATGATTATCCGCGCAAAGTCGGGCTGGCCGGTCTTGGGGCACAGGGAGGTGAATTCAGGGCAGTTGAAAGTGACCAGATACTCGTTGTCGGGATGCTTGTTGACAAAGGTCTCGAGTACTTCGGGAGCATATCGGTCGGGGTATTTTACAGCAGTATTGCCGAGCAGACTGACGCCGCTCAGCTCATTTTCATTTCTCATCACTAAGCACTTTTTATTCGATAACAAAGATACGAATAAATAGCGGAAATCCCTCGTGGAAAACAAAAAACTATTTTACCTCACAGGGAACCATAATGACGGGGAATCAAAGTCGGTGGCCCAAATTATCTCACCATCGAGGCGAAGGGGACGGGTACGGGGGTGGCAAAGCTCATTTCCTTTCGCGTGACGGGATGCACGAAACGAAGAGTCTGGGCATGAAGCGCCATGCGGTGGATCGGCGACGATCCGGCTCCGTAGCGGCGGTCGCCGGCTATGGGGTGGCCGAGATCCTTCATATGGACGCGGATCTGATTCTTCCTGCCGGTGTCGAGCGACACTTCGAGCAGCGAGTATCCCCCGCCCGACTTGAGCGTGCGGTAGCGCGTCACGGCAAGCTGCCCCTCTTCGGGATTATCGGTGGAATACACCTCGAAACGCGAATTTTCGGCGAGATAGCTTCTCACTTCCCCATCGGCGGGTTCAACGACGCCTTCCACCACGGCAAGGTATTTACGTTCGAGCACCATATTGTTCCAGTTGTGCTGGAGCTTCTCCTTGGCCTCAACGGTCTTTGCGAAAACCATCAGTCCGGAGGTATCCCGGTCGAGACGGTGAACAATAAAGATTTTGTTGCGGGGGTCATGCCATTTCACGTATTCGCGCAGTATGCTGTAGGCGGTTCCCTCCTTGATTTTGTCGGTGCCCATTGAGAGAAGGCCATAGCCCTTGTTGACAACAAGTATGTGCTCATCTTCGTAGACGAGTTTAAGGCGGCGGTTATAGAAAACGCGGAATTCACGGGTAAGATTCACCTCAACCTTGTCGCCCTGCTTAAGGGGTGTGTCGAACTGGCGGGTGGGCATACCGTTTACAGCCACCTGATTGTGGGCGAGAAACTGCTTTATGCCCGTGCGCTTGCGGTCGGGCATCGACGCAATGAGAAAATCGAGCAGGCGCAGATCGTCGGCACCGGCAATGTATGTCTCTATTACATCGGGGCGAAAGGGAGCTTTTCCCGACGCCGGATTGGTAGATTTTCGCTGCATCATGCTTTCTTTCTGCGGGTTGTTTTCTTTGGTTTCGCGTCCTGCTCCGCCATTATGGCGCGGACTTCGTTGAGCGTGAGGGCGGCGGGGTCAGCTACCGTGGGCGGAATCTTATAGTTGGTCTTCCCATGAGCGATATAGACGCCATAGCGGCCGTTGAGGATCCTTATTTCAGGCTCCTCAGGGAAAGTTTTCACAATCTTGTTGGCTTCTTCAGTGCGTTTGGCATTGATGAGTGCAATAGCCTCGTCGAGAGTGATTGAGGTGGGGGCGAGATCCTTGGGTATAGAGACGAATTTGCCGTCGTGGCGGATATAGGGGCCGAAACGACCGACGGCAGCCGTAACTGTCTTACCTTCGTACTCGCCCACGGTGCGGGGGAGATCGAAGAGCTTAAGCGCCTCGGCAAGAGTGATCTCAAACACTGACTGGTCTTTGCGAAGCGACGCGAAACGAGGTTTTTCGCCGTCGGTACCCGCGGTTCCGATCTGCACGACAGGGCCGAAACGGCCTATTTTAACCGAAACGGGAAGACCGGATGCAGGGTCGGTGCCGAGTATTCGCTCGCCAACCTTATGTTCGGTTCTTACGGAGTTGGCTTTCTCTACCTCGGGATGGAACAGATTGTAGAATTCGGCTATTTCCTTGTTCCAGATCTCCTTACCCTCGGCAATAAGGTCGAATTTCTCCTCCATCTGGGCGGTGAAATCGTAGTCGAGGATATCGGGGAAATTGTCGGTGAGGAACTGGTTGACGATAACGCCGGTGTCGGTGGGTATGAGTTTGCCTTTCTCGGCGCCCACGGTCTCGGTTTTCTCAGAGGAAGAGACTTTACCCTTGTCGTTGAGGGTGAGCACCGCGAATTTGCGTTTGGTTCCGGGCTTCTCCCCTTTCGCCACATATTCGCGGTTCTGGATGGTGGAGATGGTAGGAGCGTAGGTAGACGGACGGCCGATTCCGAGTTCCTCCATTTTCTTTACGAGTGATGCCTCGGTATAGCGGGGCGGCTGGAGGGTGAAACGCTCGGCAGCGGTTACAGATTTTGCCTCGAGGATCTCGCCGGCAGTCATTGGCGGAAGAGCGGTTTCCTCGTCGGTCATTTCCACATCGTCGTCGTTTCCTTCAAGATAAACGCGGAGGAATCCGTCGAACTTAATCACCTCGCCGGTGGCGGTGAAGTGTTCGGAGCGGCGTGAGGGAGAAATGTCGACAGTGGTTTTTTCGATTTCAGCGTCGGCCATCTGCGAGGCAATAGTGCGCAGCCGGATGAGACGGTAGAGTTTTTTCTCACGGTCGGTTCCTTCGATTGTCTCCTTGTCGATGTAGGTGGGGCGTATGGCCTCATGTGCCTCCTGGGCGCCCTTCGACGAAGTGTGGTACTTGCGCACGTGGAGATAATTGTCGCCGTGGTCTCGGCGGATGAGTGCCGAAATGGTGCCGATAGCAAGCTGGGAGAGGTTAAGCGAGTCGGTACGCATATAAGTAATGTAGCCCGCTTCGTAGAGTTTCTGAGCAATCATCATTGTCTGCGAAACTGTGAAGCCTAACTTGCGGGAGGCTTCCTGCTGTAGCGTCGAGGTGGTGAATGGGGGAGCCGGTGATTTGCGGAGCGGTCTGACGCTGACGTCGGTCACCTTGTAGGTTGAGCCGGCGCAGTCCTCGAGGAACTTGCGCGCGGCAGCCTCGTCGGGCAGACGGTGGGAAAGCTCGGCTTTGAGAGGGGCGTTGCTTCCGGGAACGGCAAACTGGGCCGTGACACGGAAGTAGGGTTCACTTCTGAAGTTGTTTATTTCGTTTTCCCGATCCACAATCAGCCTTACGGCAACGGACTGAACACGGCCGGCAGAAAGTGCGGGCTTTATTTTCTTCCAGAGCACCGGGGAAAGCTCGAAACCTACGAGGCGGTCGAGCACACGGCGCGCCTGCTGGGCATCGACGAGGTTCAGGTCAATGTCGCGCGGATTCTCAATAGCATGGAGGATTGCGTCTTTTGTGATTTCGTGGAACACAATGCGGCGGGTATTCTCCTTTTTCAGTCCGAGCACCTCGAAAAGATGCCATGATATGGCCTCTCCTTCACGGTCCTCATCGGAAGCGAGCCATACGGTCTCAGCCTGGGAGGCTGCTTTTTTCAGCTCCTTCACGAGTTCCTTTTTGTCGGACGGAATTTCGTAAACCGGTGAAAAGCCATCGTTGAGGTCAATACTGATGTCTTTCTTCCGAAGGTCACGGATATGACCGTAGCTCGACATGACCTTGTAGTCCTTGCCGAGATATTTTTCAATCGTCTTGGCTTTAGCCGGAGACTCCACTATAACGAGGTTTTTCAACATATATAGGTATACTTTGAGAATTCAATCGGCAAAATTAGAAAAAAGAATCCATATCTCTTATAAAAAAAATAAAAAGTAAGCGAAAACACCTTCGGCGGAAAGTTAAGGGATCCTATGGTCGTCAACGACTTTAGGATCCCTGTCTGTTCCGGTCAGATGGTCTGCTCGATGTTCCAGACAAAAGCTCGGAGGCCGAGTTTGGGAGTCTCAAGATCCATGGCATGCAGGCGGTCGAGAACAGGTGATACCCTTGAATCCTCCACCATTGTAATTATCGCCGAAGCCAGCGAGGGCCATGCGTGGGAGCCATAATGAGGTTCGCCGTTACGGCTTCCGCGGCCGTTGACCTCACTCCAGGAGGTGAAGCCGCGGCAGTTGCTTTTTTCGAGCATATCGACTATGCGCTGATAATAGGCCTGGTCGAACGTTATAAATATAGCTTTCATAATAATTGTCTTATCTGGATTGATTTGCCTCGCGGAGCTTACGGCGTGTGCGGCGGACTCCCACATAGGCGAAGAGGCAGTACATGGCGGGCACGAACAGCAGCGTGAGGATGGTTGAGAACGTAAGACCGCCGATAACGGCGGTACCCATCGGGCGCCACATTTCGGCGCCCTGTCCGGTACCTACTGCCATCGGCACCATTCCGAGGATGGTGGTGAGGGTGGTCATGACAACGGGACGCAGACGCGACTTACCGCCGTCGACGACCGCAGTGCGGATCGACATGCCGCGCTCACGGTTGAGCGATATGTAGTCGATCAGCACGATACCGTTTTTCACCACGATACCAATGAGCATGATGGCGCCGATCATCGACATGACGTTGAGCGTGTGGCCCGAGAGATAGAGAATGATGAACACTCCGGAGAAGGCGAACATGAGCGAGGTCATGATAATGCCCGGATAGGTATAGCTCTCGAACTGCGCGGCCATCACGATATAAACGAGGATAATGATCAGCGCGGCGAGCGTGAGGAGGTCGCCGAAAGAGTCCTGCTGATCCTCGTAGCTTCCTGCAAGGTCGATGTTTACACCCACCGGTAGATCCATTTTGTCGATTTCTGCCATAGACTGTTCCACGACCTGACTCATGGGGACACCTGAAACGACGGTGGAAACGGTGATGATACGCTCGCGGTCCTTGCGCTCGATGGTAGGCGGAGTGAATCGCTCCACGACCTTGCCGACGTCGCGGACACGCACACCCTGGCCGGCGGCATTATAGAGGAGAATCTCCTCTATGTCGGTTATCGAAGTGCGGTATTCGGGGGAGTACATGACCTTGATGTCGTATTCCTCGCCGTCCTCGCGGAAGCGGGATGCGATGCTGCCGTTGATGCGGTTGCGCAGGGCGTTGGCGGCGGTTGAGAGGTTGAGGCCGTACATTGCGAGTTTCTCGCGGTCGAAGTCCACCTGATATTCGGGCTGGTAGTCGGAACGCGAGATGTTGATGTCGGCGGTTCCCTCGATACCCTCGAGGATGCGCTTGAGCGACTGTGCCACGGAGTCGGTCTCGGTGAAGTCGTAGCCGTAAATCTCGTAGTCGATGGTAGCCTGGCCGCCCATCGAGCCGCCGCGGTTGCCGCCCACGTTGACCATGGCCTTCTTGAATTCAGGATAATTCTTCAGATCCTGACGCATCAGCTCGGCTATTTCGGTAATCTTGCGGTCGCGGTCGCCGGGATCGACAAGGCGGATATTCATCGACACGATGTGGGAGCCGTTGTCGCTGAGCGAGGCGAAAGTATTGTCGCTCGAGGCTTGGCCGGTGGTATAGTTGAGCACCTGAATCTCGGGATATTTCTCGCGCCATTCCTTAGATAGCCGGGCGGTGACCTCCTGGGCAATCTCCACGCGGGTGCCGATCGGAAGCTCGAGGTTCACGCCGAGGCGGCCGTCGTCGGCCGTCGGGAAGAACTCGGTGCCAACATGGCGAACCAACATCAGCGAGCCGAAGAAGATAAGCAGACAGACTATGATGGTAGTGGTTTTGTGTGTGACCACCTTGCCGAGAAGCCACGCATAGCCGTTGTCGAACGCATCAAGGCCACGGTTAATCGGGGTGAAGAGCAGATTGTAGAGTTTGCCGTGCTTATTGTTGAGGCGGAGCAGCTGCGAGCAGAGCATGGGAGTGAGCGAGAGGGCGCAGACTGTGGATATGATCATCATGATGGTGACCATCCATCCCAGCTGGCGGAACAGCACACCGGTCATACCGGTGACGAGAGTAAGCGGGAAGAACACGGCAATCAGGGTGAGTGTAGAAGCGACTACCGAGACAGCCACCTCGTTGGTGCCGTGGATGGCTGCCTGCTTGGGGTCGGCGCCGCGCTCAATATGGGTCGTGACATTTTCGAGCACCACAATAGCATCGTCGACCACCATACCGATTGAAATGGAGAGGGCGGAGAGCGACACGATGTTGAGCGTGTTGCCCGTCATCGCGAGGTATATGAACGATGCGATAAGGGAAATAGGAATCGTGATTACGATAATCAGAGTGGCGCGCCAGCGGCCGAGGAATGCGAACACCACAATCACCACGAAGAGCAGGGCGTAGAGCACCGTTTCCTCGAGCGAGTGGATTGTGTTGCGGATATTGTCGGAGGTATCCACGATAAGGCCGAGCTTAACGTCGGAGGGGAGGCGCTTCTGGAGCGACGGAAGCATCTCCATCACTTTTTCGGAGATTTCAACGGAGTTGGCGCCCGACTGTTTCTGGATGACTATCATGGCGCCCTGCCGGTCGCCGTTGTAGGTCTGCTGCGCGCGCTCCTCGAGCGAGTCGTCGATGCGCGCCACGTCGCGCAGATAAACGTTACCGCCACCGGAAGTTCCCACCACGATGTCTTTCATCTGGTCGGACGACGAAAATTCGCCCTGCACTCTCAGTGAGTAGGTGTCGGAACCGATGTCGAACGCGCCACCGGGAATATTCCTGTTCTCGGCCGATATTATCTGCGAGATGCCCTCGACGGTGAGTCCGTAAGCCTCGAGACGTTTCGGGTCGAGATATATGTGAATCTCACGCTTCGGAGCACCGGAAATCGACACGGAGCCTACGCCGGAGATTCGGGCGAGAGGGTTGGCCACCACATCGTCGAGAATCTTGTATAGACCGGGCATCGACTCATCGGCTTCGACCGAGAGGAGCACGATGGGAATCATGTCGGTCGAGAACTTGAAAATGATCGGCGTCTCGGCTTCGTCGGGGAGGGCGCTGCTCACCATGTCGAGTTTGTCGCGGACGTCGTTGGTGAGTACGTCGATATCCTCGCCGTATTCGAATTCGAGAGTGATCACAGATATGTTTTCGCGGCTCTTCGAGGTTATATGCTTGAGATCGTTGACAGCGTTGAGGGTATTTTCGAGCGGACGGGTGACGTTCTGCTCAATATCCTGCGCGCTTGCTCCCTGATAGGTGGTCATCACCATGATGGTGTTGGTGTCGATATCGGGATAAAGATCGATCGGGAGTTTCGACAGCGAGAAAAGTCCCATGATCACGACTGCCACGAAGCAGAGCGTGGTCATGATGGGGCGTTTCACCGCACTTCCGTAAAGTGACATGGCTTATTCTTGTTTTATTTGTTTGTCGGGGTCTTTATTTCAACTTTCGCGCCGTCGTTGAGACGGGTCTGGCCGGTAATTACCACATCGGAATTGTCGGGAACACCGGAAATCACCTCATACGATTCGCCGAGGCGCTGTCCGAGTTCCACCTTGTTGTACGACACGGTCTGCGTCTGCGGATTGTACACGTAAACATAGCGGTTGCCCGAACCGGTCTGCTTCACAACGGCGCGGTCGGGTACTACCACGCGCATCTCGTGGCCGAAGTCGACCGTAACGCGGGCAAACATGCCGGGGAGAATCCGATCGCCGGGGTTGTCGATAGTAATCTCAACAGTAAACGTGCGTGTGGCGGGGTCGACGGTCGGGTGAATGAGATATACTGTACCCGTAAATTCCTCATCGCCGTAAGTGTCGAACCGGATGGCAACCTTCATCCCCTTGCGGATGCGGGTGTAGTCGTTTTCCGACACGTTGACTATCACCTTCACGGGCTGCACCTGCTCGATAGTGAGGATAGGCTGCTGGCCCGTCATATCGCCCGGGTCGTAGTTGCGGGCGGTGACCACTCCGGAAATCGGCGACACGAGAACGGTGTTCTCAACCATGTTGCGATACTGGCGGCGGGCTGCGTCGAGCTCCGTCTTGAGCTGGTCGACCGCCTGCTGGGTTCCACCTCCGATCTCAAACAGCTTCAGGGCGCGCTGATATTCGCGTTCGGTATTGTCGAGACGAACCTTGAGCTGATCGATGTTGACGTCGTCGAGCACCACAACTTTCTGCCCTTTGGCCACACGCGAGCCTACGTCGACCATGATCGACTTGATTCGGTTCACGGTCGAGGTGGTGATATTATTGGTCTTGAAGGCCTCGACTGTGGCCGTATACACACCCTTCTGCATCACGTCCTGCTGATGCACTTTCTGCACGTCGACCACCGGAAGCTCTTCTGCGGCGGTGCCGGCCGGCTGTGATTTTTCCTTGCCTCCGCAGGCGCTCATGGCAAGCGCCGCCACCGCAATAAGTGAAATTTTCTGATATATATTCATTGTAAGTAACTCTTGAAAATTAAGCGTAATCAGTTTTTACCAAGTAACTTATGACTGGTTTACAGGTTCGGGAAAATACTGTTATCTCGCCGGCATTGATGCCGATACGTCGTGTGAACCGAGAAGATACTCGAGGTCGCTGTTGGCGACGAGATAGTTGTAGATGGCCTGATAATAGGCCAGGCGCGACTGTGTGAGGGCGAGCTCGCCGTCGCGAAGTTCGAGATATGAGGCGGCTCCGATCTCGAAGCTCTGTTTTACAATCGAATGGGCCGTCTCGGCCTGACGGACACTCTCACTGCACGATTCAATCTGCTTTACGTTGGTGTTGATGTTGTCGACCGACACGTCGACCTGCATCCTGAGTGTGCGCTCGAGGTTCTCGCGCTGATACTTCATCTCGTTGAACTGCACCTGCGCCTGCTTTACCTTATAATACCGTTGTCCGCCTTCGAAGAGCGGGAACGAAAGCGTCACGCCGACCATTGAATAGGGATTCCATATAAGATTCTTAAACGGTGTGCCGTTGTTCATCGAAGTCCAGTTGTAGGAGGCGGTAAGCGCCAGAGTAGGATACCAGGAAGCTTTCTGCACGTCGAGAGTGTTCTTCAGTGCGCGGGTCTGGAGGTCGAGCATGCGCAGATCGGAGTTACCGGAAATGTCGCGCGACAGGCCGAGCGCCTGAGCGTACATTGAACTTTCGTAGCTCTTAAGCCGGCGGTCGGGCATCACCGGAGTCATGGCGTCGACACCCATCAGCACGAGCAACTGCAGGCGCGCTTGCTTGATGGCGATGTCGGCCTGCGAAAGTTCCGGCTCGACGTTGCGGACGGCCACTTCGGTGCGTAGCACGTCGTAGCGGGTAGCCGTGCCGAGTTCAAACTGCTTGGCGTAGAGGTCGGCCGTGAAGCGCGCCATGTCGTAACTCTCCTGAATCACGTCGCGGGAGTCGAGGGCAAGAAGAAGCGCGTAGTAGGCGTTTTTCACCTGATTCACGAGCGACAGGCGGGAAGCGCGTGCGCTCTCAATGTTCTGGAGAATCTGCGTATCGCTGAGTTTCAAGGTTTTCCAGAGTTGCGGAGCTATGAGCGGCATGGAGGCGTTGAAACCTACCTGATAGCTGTTGTCGAGGCCGACTTTAATGCCGCCACCGCCGCCACGCTGAGCGGGCGATGCCGGAGTATCGGAGTCGGGGTTCCCGTCTCCGCTGCCATCTCCGTCTTCTCCCTCGCTGCCACCGCCGAAGCCCGACATGTTCATATACATTGTCTGCTTGGCGAGCGTGCGGCTGTAGCTGCCGCCGAATGTTATGGTCGGGAAAAGCTGTCCCAGCACCTCCTTTTTGGAATAATCGGTACGGGTAATCTCCATGTCGGCAACCCGGATTGTAGGATTGTCGGAGAGAGCTATCTCTATGCATTTGTCGAGCGACAGGGCGAGCGTGTCGGACGGTTGCTGAGCCGCTGCCGCCGGAGAAAGCACAGCCGCTGTAGCCGCCGTAGCAACCATGGCGATGCAGCATTGCAGATTCTTCATCGTTCTATTACTATATAATAATGTATGGTTTTTCACACAAAGTTACAACATAAGGAAACCGCCGCCAATAAGAATATACAAAAATGGCAAAAAGAGCGATATTTTTTCACTTTTTTGCCATTTTTAGGGTTTATATTATCCTTTTAGGAAATTTTCAGGTCAGTCTACCACGCAGTATCCTGCATCGTTGAGCGCCGCGCGAACCTGAGCTATGTGTTCGTGGTTGCGCGTCTCGACCTCAACGCGGATGAGGCAGCCGTTGATTGAGGCGCGGTCGGTGTTTCGCTCATGAACCACGGAAATTATGTTGGCTCCGTTGTCGCCCAGCACGTGGCAGACGCCCGAGAGCTGACCCGGTTTGTCGGAGAGGTCGAGTTTGAGTGTGCAGTTTCTGCCGCTCTTCACGAGGCCGCGGGTGATGACGCGGTTGAGAATCGTCACGTCGATATTGCCACCCGACACTATACAGACGGTCTTCTTCCCCTTTACGGGAACCTTGTTGAACATAGCGGCAGCCACCGAAACAGCGCCCGCGCCTTCCGCCACGAGTTTCTGCTGCTCGATAAGCGCGAGAATAGCGGCGGCAATCTCATCCTCGGTCACGGTTACGATTTCGTCGACGTAACGGCTGCAGAGGTCGAACGTCAGTTCGCCCGGCTCCTTCACGGCAATACCGTCGGCAATCGTGGCCACGTTGGGCAGATGCTCGCGTTTGCCCTCATGGAGCGACTGAACCATCGAGGGAGCGCCCTGAGCCTGAACGCCATAGACTTTAACCTCGGGCTTCAGCGACTTGATGGTGAAGGCGATTCCTGAAATGAGACCACCACCGCCTACCGGGACTATGATGGCCTCGACATCGGGCATCTCCTCAAGAATCTCGAGCGCTATGGTGCCCTGACCGGCAATTACCTTGGGGTCATCGAAAGGATGAATCATCGTATAGCCGCAACTGTCGCGCAGTTCGAGCGCCTTCTGGTAAGCGTCGTCGTAAACGCCGTTGACCAGACACACTTCGGCACCGAGACGCTTCGTAGCCTCGATTTTCGACAGCGGAGCTCCTGCCGGGAGGCAGATCAGCGACTTGATACCCTCGGCGGTGGCAGCGAGCGCCACTCCCTGCGCATGGTTTCCTGCAGAGCAGGCAATCACACCTTTAGCCTTCTCTTCAGGAGTGAGCTGCGAAATCTTGTAGTAGGCGCCCCGAAGCTTGAAGGCTCCGGTGTGCTGCAGATTCTCCGGTTTAAGATAAACCTGCGATTCGGGATTGAGCTTGGTAACTCCGATAAGGCGGGGATGACGCGCCACGTCCTTCAGGATCTGAGCGGCGCGGTATACTTCTGAGATTTCAAGTTTCTGTGACATGGTAATGGTATTATTCCACCGCAAAAATAACGATTTTTTTTGAGACTGCGACAACGAAAATACCTCAATCACAACCGACGAAAATCAGTATAGCCGCACGACTCGTGCGGCCGCCCTCCGGCGTCAGTCCCTGCGCCGGGCGAGCCCCGACTATTTCAGACCCTTTTGTAGTTAACATGCTGAATATCTGCCAATTGTACGGACGCGATTCTTCGCGTCCTCCGCGAAAAATACATTTTCCCCAAGTTTTTCAGGCGAATATGACGGCGTGGACGTGAAGAATCACGCCCGTACAATCCACTGATTATCTGCGTATTAAGTACCGCATCACTGAATTTTCCAGATTTCGCGCTAAATCGTCGCGGAGCGGAGTTGTGGCAAAGCCGAACAGGGCGCGATGCAATCACGCACCACGCCCTGCTGTGGTTTCGGTCCATTCTTTATTGGGTGGAGCTTATGAAAACCACCCCGATTCCGAAACCTATTCGATTTTTCTTGATTATTTCACGATAACTTTGGCAACCTTGCTGCCCTGACGACGGATATAGAGACCCGGAGCAGCATTTTCGCGGTCGACCTTCACGCCCTGGAGGTTGAAGTACTCAGCCTCGCCTTCGGCAACGTCGGTGCCGATCGAATCGATGGCGGTGGTGCCGTCCTTCGTAATAGCGATGGTCTTCACGTCGCCCTTGGTATCGGTTGCGGGGTGATAAGCGTAGAGCTCGAGAGTTCCGGCTTCGCTTACGGCGATGGTGTGGGTGCCGTCGGCGTTGCGAACGGCCTTGGTGTAACCGGTGTGGTCAACGACCTTGCGGGGAGCGGCCTCGGGAGCGGTTTCAGCGGGAGCGGCGGTAAACTTATAGTAAAGCTCCGACTCAGCGTGAACGCCGCTTACGGTAATTGTAGCCGAATCGTCATCCTTGCCGATTGCAAACGAATCCTCAACGTCGACAGTGGTGAAATCAAGCGCGCCTTCGGGGAGAACAGGCTCGTCAACGTAACCCTGAAGCAGCACGTTCTTAATCTGCCATCTTCCCGACTTGGTAGCGCCACTGGTGTAGTGGAAACCAAGCTGAATTTTTTTACCTTCGTATTTTTCAAGAGAGATTGCACCGGAAGAAACGAAAATATTGCCCAGGCTCGTGGGATATGCAATTTCCACAGCTTCCCAGTCACCGTTCTCCTCGCGGATGCTGAATGTAGTCTCTGTCTTGGCAGCTGCAAGATTGGTAAAGTAGTTGACTCCATGTTCAAACGACAAGGTTGTCTCAGTGGCGTACCGCAGATCGATAACGGGAGAAATCAACCAGCTGTCTGCCTCATAGTCTTTGCCAGAGACATAGCCATTTGCCTCCATACCAGAAGATTTTGTTGACCATACTTTTTCGAGACCATCACCCAATTTGATGTTCTCAATAGTAAAATCGCCCTGATTGTTGATGAGGTTGTTGTCGAAAATGGTGTCGAGTTTCCTTTCAACGGTAAGAGTATAGGTATACTCTTCGTTGTTTTCGTCCATGGCTGTGATGGTAGTGGTTCCTTTGCCTACGAGGGTAATGTTGCCTTCATCGTCGATAGTGGCAACGTTCTTGTCGCTGGAATCATAAATCACATCGAGATTGTCGGGATTGTTGAACGTCGGGAAAGTGTTGTTTTCATCGCCTAAGTAAACGGTAGCATTTTTTGCGCTCCAACCTATAGGGGCAGCGCCCGCGTTGTAGTAAACGGTGACGGATTTCACATAAACACGTTTTGTCGCCGTTAATTTAATGGTAGTTATAGCTGCCACTAAATTGGGAGTGCAAGTATAATCTGAGAATTCAGCGCTTGTGACATCTACCTTTCCCTTTGTTGCATCATCATTAAAGGTCACAGATGCTGCTTCATCGGATTTCCATCTTGCTGCATTTATCACTACACGAGTAGGAATGACTTGAGCAGCAGAAGATAAATTAAGTTCTAATACACCATTCTTTTTAGATGAACTTAATTTTAAAGACGTGTTCGTTTTACCTAAATAAGCGTTGTTTGTAGACTTGATACCGGTAAGAAGATCTTGTCCATCCTCAACGAAATCAGCTATAGCAGTGCTTGTTGTAAAGGCATCATTTGAATCGGATGTAGTCGTCCCGGACTTAAACGTAATCGTATAGGATGTTTCGGCGGCATTTACCAACCCTCCTATGCAAAAAATCGCTAATAATGAGAGTAAAAACTTTTTCATACGCGAAAGATTAAATAATTGATAATATGGTTAAAGTAATATTCTAAATGGTTAAAGCAGTAGCGTATAAGCTATTGTGGCATGGTCGATGGTTAAAGCGTGTTGCTGCGGACGGCAGGTTTCCCCAAGGCATACCGCAATTGCAAAATTACACACAATTTAAGAAATTACCCCCCCCCAATTGCTAATTATAGTTATTGTTTATTAACTTCTGTAAACACCTCGACTCACAGAGGGCTATGGCTGTCGCCAAAATGCTACCCGCAGCTCCGCAGCGGGTTATAAAAACCCCGCGCCTCGCGGCGCTCCCTCGCGCACTACCCCCGTGCGGCCGCCTTCCCTGACGATTTCGCGCGAAAAAGCGCCGCGAGGCGTTGTACCGCGACCACCCCATCGCGAAGAAGCGCCGCGAGGCGCGACATCTCTACAACCCATTGCGAAGCGGAGCGGAGCTGTGGGATAGCATCCATCCACTTGAAAATCGAGGCGAGCGCCGGAGGTGCGACGCCTCGACCACGGCGAAGCCGCGGAGCCGCTCGCGGGCCGACACCATCGCATAGCCGGTCGTATATGAGGAATGACTTCGCTAAGTACTACGGTTATCGCCGGACACGGCTCCCCGCCAACAGCCTAACCCCTCATTTCCGCTCTCTTTTCCTGATTTTTTTCGTAAATTTGCAATCTGAAATCCTCCTATACATATTATATCTATTTATATCTATGTCATACCACCGTCGCGGCGCTATCCTCCATCGTTTTTTCCGGCATTTCCATGCCGGGGCGATACTCATGGCTACCGTGATGGCGATTCTCACCTGTGCGTGCAAGCGCAATCCAGGCATAGTTTATCTCGACCGCGAGAGGTTTCCGATAGCGGGCATCGACATCAGTGCCCACAACGGCGACATTGACTTTGCGAAGGTGAAAAACGACGGCGTGGACTTCGTTTTCATAAAAGCCACGGAGGGCGCAACGTTCAAGGACCGGCGATTTTTCGACAACTACCGCCTTGCCCGTGAGGCAGGGCTGAAAGTAGGAGCATACCACTTTTTCCGCTTCGACACTCCGGGCTACATGCAGGGGCTGAATTTCCTGAACTCCGTTGACCGCCGTGAACTCGACCTGCCGATAGCCATCGACCTGGAAGAGTGGACCAACCCTGCGAACCACTCCACGGCTCTGGTGATCTCGCGCCTAAAAGAGATGATAGACCATCTCGAAAACCACGGCTACAAAGTGATGATATATACAAATAAAAACGGATATAACCGCTTCGTGAAAGGACATTTCGACAGCTACCCGCTATGGATATGCTCGCTTGTTGATGAGCCCACCGACATACCGTGGACACTCTGGCAGTCGACCCACAACGGCACCGTCGACGGCATTGCCCATCCCGTCGACATCAACGCCTTCACCGGCTCGGTGGAAGAATGGCGGAAATGGACTGCAACCGACATACAATAACGCTGCGGGGATTTACGTTAATCTGATGGTATAGTATGTTTTCGGCACGCAACACCCCCCGAAAATACACCTGAAAACACCTGAACAAGCAAAAAATATCCTCTCTGTTGCAATGGAATCATTAAAACTTCATATAATTCTGATAACCGCCCTTCTGGGGCTGATGCTCGTCAGTCCGCCGAATGCGGCGGCATTCCCTGCCGGAACCTACGCCGAAAACAGTGTGCTCGGCTCCGGAAAATGGGTGAAAATCAGCGTCACACAGTCCGGCATGTATCTTCTCTCCAACGCCGACCTCGCCAAAATGGGATTTTCAAACCCCTCGCGGGTAAGGATTTACGGCTACGGCGGAAAGCGCATCAGCGACCATCTCACGCTCGCCAATTTCACCGACGACCTTCCGCTGGTTCAGACAGCGGTTACAAAACGCGGAATCGTGTTTTACGGCGTTGGCGCGGAAGAGTGGAACGCCAACTCCGACGGAGTGCTGAAATATGTGCGCAATCCGTTTTCGCTAAGAGGATATTACTATGTGACGGAAAGCGACGCACCGCTGCGCGACATTTCTTCCGAGGGTCTGACTTCGAGCTCATCCGGTGAGCAGCCGGCCACAACGGCTGTCTCGGCGGTTATCCACGAACAGGAACTCATAAGCCCCGGCCTCACCGGCCATTACAACGTAGGCGAAGATTTCCGCTTCACCCAGAGCCGAGATTTCCGCTTCACACTCCCCGGAAAGGTCAGCGACACCGACGTAAGAATCGAGTGCAGTTTCCTCACCAACTCCACGCTCGAATCCAGAATAATACTTACGGCCAACGGCACGCAACTGCCCCAGTCGGCATCCGACGTAATGCAGGCGTCGGCCACCTCCGACGCCTGCGGCGACTCCTGTCTGTCGGTAAAAACCATAGCGCTCGACGGCAACAGTCTCAACCTAAACGTGCGCCTGCAGACGGCAGGCATACTTTCGGGTGCATATCTCGACTATATAACAGTAAATTATACCCGCACGCTCGACACCGACGCCGCCCGCGCGGGATTTTTCATTACCCGCTCGCCGTTTACTATTTCGGGAGCACAGGAATCTGACGTGGTATGGGACGTGACCGACCCGCTCGACATTCACCGGATGACGGCCGTAGCCGCCTCTGGCTCGCTGACGGTTTATCCCGACCGGAGCGGCACACGGCGCTACATTGTCTGGAGCGAGACCGCGACACTCCCCTCCCCCGCAATCGTAGGAACGGTGCGCAACCAGAATCTCCACGCTCAGCCGGTGCCCGACATGGTGATTGTGTCGACCCAGGCGCTCCTTTCCGAGGCAGAGCGGCTCGCGGAACTCCACCGTACGGATCGTGACTCGCTCAATGTGCTTGTGGTTGAACAGTCGCTCGTCTACAACGAATTCGGCTCCGGGAGCCCGGACATCGGAGCTGTCCGCCGTATGCTGAAGATGTTCTACGACCGCTCCGGTCAGAACGGAGAGCGTACGCTGAAATATGTTCTCATGATGGGCCGCGCCACATTCGACCACCGCAAGGTCACCACACAGGGCAAGAACCTCACCTATGAAGTGATGCCGATCTGGTGCACCGACACCGGCATCGATCTCTCATCGTCGTATTGTTCCGACGACATTCTCGGATTTTTAGCCGACGATTCGGGGCTAAGGTTCGGATCCGACAAACTCTGCATAGCTCCCGGGCGCATTCCCGCCACTTCCGTTCAGGAAGCACGCACCTACGTTGACCGCGCCACAAAATATCTGCGGTCGCCGATGCCCGGCCAGTGGAGAAACCACGTGATGACCCTGGCCGACGACCGCGACAAGGCGGAGCACGCCGTACAGGCCGACTCTACCGTAAGCAAAATGCTCTCTTACGATTCGGGAAAAGGCCTGATGCATACAAAAATATTCATCGACGGATTTGAATTCGTCGGCGACCGGTACCCCGATGCACGCGACAAGATGTTTCAGACACTGAACAACGGCGTGATCTGGTGGACCTACATAGGCCACGGCGGCGAACAGGCCCTGACGGCCGATAATCAGCTCATGCGCAGCGATCTCTTCTCGCTCTATCTGCGTCACGCCCCGGTGTTCTACGCAGCCACCTGCTCATTCGGCCGCTGGGACGGTTCGATGCAGTGCGGCATCGAGGCTCTGACAATGAATGAGAGCGGAGGCGCCATAGCGGCTATAAGCGCCACGCGCCCCGTTTACATTTCGCTCAACGGCGTTCTGTCCGCCAACGTAGGACTTGAAGCCTTCCGGCGCGACGAAAGCGGGCGGTTCAGGACTGTAGGCGAGATACTGATGCGCGCCAAAAACCGCATGGAAACCGACCTCAACAAGCGCCGCTACGTGCTTGCCGGCGACCCTGCCATACGCCTTATGGTACCGGAAAACAGAGTGGTGCTTGAATCAGTTGACGGCGTCGCTGTCAACGAGGCCAATCAGGTTACAATCGCCGCCTTGCAGCGCCCGGTACTCCGCGGCTACGTCGCCGCCCCCGACGGTTCCCGGCTTCCCGCTTTCAACGGCACCCTCAGCCTGACGCTCTACGACGCCGAACACAGCTCCAATACCAACGGCAGAAAAGAACAGGACAACACTCCCGGCACCGTCATAACCTACGAACAGCAGGGCGACCGCCTCGTGGCCGGCTCCGGCGAAGTGAAAAACGGCGAATTTGAAATCACGGTAAACATGCCGTCTGAAATCGCCGGCAACTTCCGCCCGGCCGCGCTCAATATGTATGCCGTGGCTGACGACGGCACCGAGGCGTGCGGCATAAACCGCGACTTCTACGTCTACGGCTTCTGTGCGGATGCCGAAACCGACACCGTACCTCCCGTAATCGAGGCGATCGCACTCAACCACGAATCGTTCGTGTCGGGTGGTGAAGTCAATTCCACACCGACACTGATAGTGAAGATGAGCGACAACGTGGGCATCAATCTCTCCAATGCCGGTATCGGCCACCAGATGGCGGTGTCGGTCGACGGCAAAAGCGACTACACCGACGTAGCATCGTATTTCACCCCGGCAGCAGACGGCTCGCCCGCAGGGTCGCTCCTGTTCCCGCTCGGCGAGATTGCCAAAGGAGACCACACCCTTACGTTCCGCGTCTGGGACACATCGGCCAACTCCGCCACCGCATCGCTCGATTTCCGCGTGGTCGAAGGTCTCGCACCTGTGATATTCAACGTCTACACCGACGCCAACCCCGCATCTGTCGAGGCCAATTTCTACGTGAGCCACAACCGCCCCGACGCCATGCTGAAGGTCAAAGTGGAGATTTTCGACATTAGCGGACGCCTCGTATGGGAACAGAGCACCGACGGCCGCGCTGACCAGTTCACCTCGTCGCCAGTATGCTGGAATCTGACCGACCGTGCCGGTCATCGCGTTGGAAGAGGCATCTATATCTATCGTGTCACCGTTTCCGATGCCGGAGGCGCCGAATCGTCGCAGACCAAGCGCATCGCCGTGACGGGCGCATGAACACTGAAACTGTTTTCTGTCGTATGAACAATATGTATTCACTCCACAACACCGCACCGCGCGAAATCCTTCCGGAGCCTACTCTCCGCAGGCTGCCGTGGTATCTGGCCTACGTCAGCCTGCTGCGGTCGCACCACGTGGAGTACGTATCATCCACGGCCATATCACGCGAACTCAACGTCGATGCCTCGCAGATAGCCAAAGATCTCTCTTATCTTGCAATCAAGGGGAAGACCCGCATAGGCTACGAGGTACCCGTGCTCGAAAAAGAATTGCGCGAGCTGCTCGGATTCACCACCGTCCACAACGCTTTCATGATTGGAACCGGAAGCCTCGGCGGCGCGCTTATGGCCGACTCCGGACTCTCGCACTACGGACTCAATATAGTGGCCGGGTTCGACGTCAACCCCCACCTCGTCGGAACTTCCATACGCGACATACCCATTTTCCACATTTCCTCGCTTGAGGAGAAACGTCTGGAATTCGATGCCGAAATCGCAGTCATAGCCGTTCCGGTGGAGGTGGCGCAGGAAAGCGCCGACACATGCGTGGCCGCCGGCATCAAGGCGCTTTGGAATTTCACTCCCTCGCGCATAAAGACAGCCGGCGACATAGTGATACAGAACACGTCGATCTACTCGCATCTCGCCGTAATGTACAACCGCCTCGATACCCGAAACCAAGGCTCGCTATGAAAATCATCGCATTCAACCGCCTGCCCGGCGAACCGGTCAACCGGTTCACTTCCGTAGAGGTAATTCCCGACTCAGCCATGATTCTCACGGGACGCCCTCTCTTCGTGCCCGATTTCGCCTCGGCTTCCTGGCACGGCTCCGTAAGCCTCGCATACCGCATAAACCGTCTGGGCAAGACGATCGCCCCGCGTTTCGCCCCGAGGTATTACGACGCAATGACGCTTGCGTTGCGGGCTCAGCCCGATGAAACCACCGAACCGTCGGCCATGGAGTGCCGTACGCTGCTCTCGGCCACCGACGGCACTTTTTACCATGGCGACTGGCTTCCCCTCCCTTCCGACGCCTCGTTGCCCGTATCAGCCGCAGGCACACTCCTTTCGGCCTCCGACGTAGCCGTCGACCAAGCTATAGCACTCGCCTCGGACTACATGACCCTCAAGACCGGCGACATAATCCTTCCGGTAACCCTTCCGCTCGCCATACCGCTCGCCATAGGCTCTACGATATCACTCGACCTTAATTCGGAAAATCGTTTCAATCTCAGAATAAAATAGCGTTTCAGCATACCATGTCACGTCAATCTCTCATACTCAAGAGTTTTCTTACAGCCTTCCTGCTTATCTTTACGCTACATCTGTCGGCTGCCCGCAAATTTGCCTCCTCATCGCGCCTCTCCTCGGGCAAATGGGTAAAAATACGGGTCGACTCTTCGGCTGTTTACAGCATAGATTTCGCCACTCTACGCCAATGGGGATTCCCCGCCCCGGAAAAGGTGAAAATATATGGATACAGCGCTCTCGAACATAGTCCGAAACTCAGCACTGCCCCCGACGATATTCCTGAAATCCAGTCGGTCGTGCTCGACGACAGAATTCTGTTTTATGGTGAGGGTGATTTTCGGCTCAACGTGACAAAAAATTCCTCGAGTACGGGAAAATATGCCGTCGACAAAGTCTCCGTGCGCAATTATTTCGACAAACATACCTATTATTTCCTGTCTGACGCCGACAGCGGCGACCGCCTCTGCCCGGAAATTCAGCCTCTGCCCGAACTGCCCGAGTCGGAAGCTTCGTCAAGCCATCTCTGCCTCGACTACATTCAGACCGAAGAGATGAACCACGCTTTCGCAGGCGTTTACTTCACCTCCCTCGACATTACCTCCTCACGCGCTTTCTCTTTCCCGATGCCCGGCTACATAGCTGGCGAAGAGGCTTATTTCGGCTATAATCTCGCTGCGCGAAACTTTGAAAGGACAGTCACGCCGAAGATAAACGCTTCTTCCAACGTTAAATTTGCCTCAACAGCTTTCGGCACAATCAGCAAGGCCACCGATTATTACTATTTCAACGTCACCACTGACCGATGCGTGCCTTTTACTGCCGACGGTAAACCTGTCGATTTCATTTTCCCCCGTCCTTCGTCAAGCGGAATGGAATATTACGGAACCCTGTTCTGCTACAATCTCTATCCGCGCACCAATTCTTTTGCCCCCGGCACGCAGCAGACAATGTATTTTCCCGGCGCCGGAACGGGCCTCGTCAGCATTTCCGACGCCCCCGCCGATCTTCAGGTCTGGGACGTGACCGAGTCCAGAGCCATCCGCCGGTGCACGGTAACAGAATCCGGCGACGGCGGCTTCATCTCCGGTTTCAGCCGCGATCCGGAAGCCGACGTGCGCCTCACGGCATTCGCGCCCTCGCGCGGCCTTCCCTCCCCCAGCTTTGAAGGTACAATAGACAACTGTCCCGACCTCCACTCCATGCAGCCGGTAAACTATGTTGTCATCACTACCCGTGCGCTCGAAGCCCAGGCGCGACGCCTCGCCGCCCTCCACGAGGAATATCAGGGCTTCTCTACCGCCGTAGTGGTTCAGGACGACATTTTCAACGAATTCTCCTCCGGATCACGCTCTCCCCATGCCGTACGCCGGTTCCTCCAGATGCTCTACAGCCGCTCGCCCGAAACTCTGCGCTACGTGGCGCTGCTGGGCGCGCCCACCTACGACCCGCGCGAAATAAGCGGCAAAAAAGGCTTTGATTTCCTCATCGGCTACGAAACTGAAAATCTGTTTATGTCGCAGAAAGAGACCACAGCGTTCTCGGCCGACGCTTTCTTCGGAATTCTTTCCCATGATCTCGACTCCGGCTCGTTAGGACAGAACATTTCCGACATAGCCGATGGCGCCGACATCGGAGTGGGCCGTCTCCCGGTTTTCAGTGAGCAGGAAGCCGGAGTGCAGATCGACAGGATTGAGAAATATCTCTCCAATCCCATGCTTGCCGGCGTCTACAACCGCGGCATTTTTATTGCCGACCAGGACAATAATAACGAACACATAACCAACGGAGCCGAACCCGATGCGAATATCCTCATCGACAAAGCTCCGGGCGCTACCGCCTACAAATGCTACGTGGAACTTTACAAATATAATGATATGGAGCAGCCCCACCTCTTCCGCGCGCTAAGCAACTGTTTTGCCCAGTCGCCGCGCTACATCTGCTACTCCGGACACCACGGCGGAGGCGGTCTCGGCACGAAACTTACCATTTTCAAGGAATCGCAGATCAAGGATTTCCCTCTGAACTCATTTCCGATACTGTTCTGTGCCTCCTGTGAGACCCTCACTTTCAACCGTCAGAACCGCGGCGTTATATACGATTTCATGGCCTCTCCCGATTACGGATGCATGGCTCTTATAGGCTTCTCGAAAACGGCTTATATGGACGACAACCACGCCCTTAATCAGGCATTTACGACCAATCTGTACACGGCATCGGCCTCCGACTGCATCGGCGACGTTTATCGGCGCGCTTGCAGCAATGTTATGAAAAATTCCACTTCAAAACGCCGCAGCAACACCTATACCTACAACCTTGCAGGCGACCCGGGAGTGCCGGTCTATATGCCTTCGCTCACGGCTTCCGTTACCGCGATTGGCAGCAGTGAACCGGCAGGGAAACCGTCGGTTACAAAGCTATCGCCCACTATAATTGAAGGTGTGATTACCGATTCCGACGGCAACGTAGACGAAACTTTCAACGGCTCGCTTATTCTGTCGTTTTTCGACACCCCATATTCTAAAAAGACATTAGCACAGCACACCAACGACAAAAAAGATCCCCCTACGGTGACTCTCGACGAAACTCTGCTCGGCTCTTACGACGCCGAAGTCACAGCCGGACATTGGAAAGCGACCGTGACTCTTCCCGACAATGGCACCGAAGGAGCCGACAACCGGATGAGCATCTACGCCCTGTCGTCCGACAAACTCACCCGGATTGCCTCAGGAGCGCTCACCGTCAGCCTCGCGGCTTTCGACCCGACGGCGACTCAGCCCGACGTCGACGGCCCCGAAATTGACATGTATCTCAACGCACCAGGCATAGCCGACGGCTGCGAGATACTGTCCGGTTTCACACTCTTTGCCTCGGTTGCAGACAACGAAAGCGGCATAGCTCTCACCACTGCAAAGATTGAGAACGCCCCGCGCCTCTATCTCGACGGCAAAGAACTTCAGAACCAGTGCCGCCTGGCGAGAAACGCCGATGCCACCTACTCACTCATTCACAAATTCGATAACCTCACCGACGGACGTCATACCTTACGTCTCCGCGTAAGCGACAATGCCGGAAACCACACCTCGCGCGAGCTCACCTTCACAGTAGTCTCTGCTTCCGAAATTCCCGCCTCGCTTACCGTTGAACCCGCTGCGGAAGCCGGCTCGTATACCATCTGCCTCACCCACGGATTTGAATCAGAACCCGCGGTAAGGCTCATGATTGAAGACATCCACGGCAACACCCTCGAAACTATCGAAAACCCCGCATTCCCCTACACCTGGACACCCTCCGCCTCCATCCTCGACGGCGCCTGCAAAGCCCGCGTAATCCTCCGCTCCCACCCCCGCTACGCCTCCGCCACCTCCACCCCCTTCACCATAGTAAAACCATAAAACACACCCCAAAGCAGTGGCCCACAGCAAAATACCGTTATAAACCAGCTGGCCTTCAGACAGTTGAATTCAATCGAATTCACTAACCATTTGTAGTTTAGCGGACAGTAATAATTTTGATTATTGGTGTTTTTTCATTATCTTTGCATCTACTAATATCCGCATCGGCAAAAAAATGACACCTGAGACTATACATACAAAGATTGTACCCACAATGCAAACCGTATTGTGGATTATTGCATTATTCATAGGGACAATCAGCTTTCAGAACATTGAAAATCCAGTTCTTGTGAAACTTATAAGTGTGTTTATAATATTTTTGGTGTTCATTTGGGAATCGGCAATCATGTTTCTTGACATAAAAAATGCTAATCCCGGCAAGAACTTCGATGGTGAGGTTTTGGGAATCAATTCAAGACTATTCTTCATCATTCCAATCCCTTTTATTGTTGGAGCGTTCTATTACGCATATCCACAATATAACTTTATATTCTATATACTTATCCTAATAATGGGAGGGATAAAGTGGGAATGTTCATCTTTCGCCAACAATATACACACCCACTTTGTTGACATTAAACCAACCTTTATTCCAAACAAAATAAATGAGTGATATGATGACAGCTATAACTTCCACTATCCTTTCATTTCTGAATGGATCTGCCTTACCTGCTCTTTTGGGCGCCGGAGGCATCGTTTATTTTGGTTGGACATATTATAAGGCTAACAAAATCACCAATCAGAACCGAAAGAATGTTCAACAAGATATAGTAAACCGGGCTACAATAGTCCTCCCTAAAAAGGACTATTTCGTAGCTTGTGCCGGTAGCCAGGAATCAGACGCATGCACCAAGATCTCGGCCATCGATATTCAACTGTGCAACTTTTGTGATTCCAATGGCAACCCACTGAACCTCTCGTTATACAATTGCTATGTCGTCCATGGCGATTCTATGAAATATGCAGGAATCAACAATAACGACTTCATTCTGGTTCCGATAGATTTTAATATTGATTCCTTGAAATCCTTCCCGGAGATATTGGTTATAAGGTATCGGGAAACAAATGGTGATAAACCTTTATACAAAGTCCGCAGAGCATGGTACCGAGGCTCTATTGATGACGACCTTAAGCAAGTCGCAAATGGAATCATGGCTATGCCTAAGTTTCAGAGGCTCACCCAACAAGAAGGTTATAAAGGCCCAGAATGGATGATTACCGACTTAAAGGGCAAGAGACTCGATGATTATAAGGATGCATATTTCAAAGATGGCGTATGCCCGGAACAGTATAAAGATATTGTAATCTCTACGACATTCGATACTGTAAAGAAAGAGATCCACTTCTCCATCCACCCTGTTTCGTTAATTGTCGGAAATGTGGAGGAATCTTATACGGTATAATTTGATTATTTAGGGGATTTTTCTATACCCCTATAAACCAAATACGACATTACTCTAAATGAAAGCCAGATAAAGCTATCTTAGCAATATTTGGCTTTCATCGTGTTAACAGATAATTAAAATTTTCAATAAAAAAAACTACTGAAAATGTTTGGCAACAAGAACAAAATCAATCCAATTCATATTTATGAATCTCTTTGGCGTTGCAGGGATTTTGAATTATCCCACTTATGGCAACGTTCCATATTCTTGACAGCCTTTATTGTGCTTTCATATACTGGATATGGATTTGTTTTAATGAGAATCTTTGACTGTCTATTCGACGGACATATTACAGGTATGGGCTTCATATTTCTCAATATAATCGGTTTATTTATTGCATTATCCGGAATAGTTTTATCCATCTTATGGATAATGATGGGAAAGGGCTCGAAAGCATGGTATGAAAAGTATGAGAAAGCATTGTACAACATAGAGCGTGATGACAGATTCATCAATTCAGAAGTATCTCTTTTGGATGAATCTGAACTTATGCATGGCAGTTTATCAAATGGGAACATTAATAGACGTCTTTTCTCCACTAATGGAGGCAACTATTCCCCATCAAGGATTAATATACTAATCGGGCAATTATCAGCTATTCTATTTACATTAGCCTATGTAACTCAGACCATAATATTCGCAATCGCCCCAATTGTTATCGCCCATTCGGATGCTTATGAGAATGCTATATGGAAAGGTGTTTGCTGTGTCCTGCTACTTGGAAGCGTCTGGTCATTCTTAATTTATTCAAACATTGGAAAATCATCAAACTGACTCCGATGTAAAATATTTCTGGATAAAAATAGCAATATGAGAATAAGAAATTTATTTTGAAATTTGATGAGGCTTAACGAACTATATTAAAATCCAAATAAAATGAGGCAAAAATTACATTCACCTTAG